>Ga0307978_1000408_pt1 | contig 35928 bp, 29 predicted proteins | sample OrgLakmetage1056_FD_203151 | JGI IMG/M metagenome (GOLD analysis project Ga0307978, IMG submission 203151) | Saline water microbial communities from Organic Lake, Antarctica - #1056 | ecosystem: Environmental > Aquatic > Non-marine Saline and Alkaline > Saline | place: Antarctica: Organic Lake...
GTCCAATAGCACAGTGATCTATTTCTTTTCAGTCATTAAACAGTTTCCGTATTCTCTTCTTCTAATCTCAATAAAGCCAATCTGTATTCTTCTGGCAATACCTTTATAAAATGCCCCACTTCTTGTTCCCAGTTTTCTAACAATCGCTGGGCTAGTGAACTCAATGTCATGTTGTAATGTTCTTCCACCAGGTCTTTTAGAATATTCAAATCTGCTGTATCTTCAACAGGATTAAAATGGAGGCCTTCTGTATTGGATTTGGATACTAGAGTGCTGCCTTTATCATATACAAAGGCAATACCACCGCTCATTCCAGCTCCAAAATTCCTTCCTACACTTCCTAAAATCACCACAGTTCCTCCTGTCATGTATTCACATCCATGGTCACCTATTCCTTCTACAACAGCTTGAACTCCAGAATTACGAACACAAAAACGCTCGCCAGCTTTTCCATTGATAAATGCTTTACCAGTTGTAGCGCCATAAAAGGCAACATTGCCTATAATCACATTTTCTTCAGGCGCAAATGTGGATTCCATTGGGACTTTTACGATCAATTTTGCTCCAGACAGTCCTTTACCTATATAATCGTTAGTATTTCCCGTAACACTCAGTGTAAGTCCTTTTGCTGCAAAGGCTCCAAAACTCTGACCAGCAGATCCTTTAAAATTCACTTTAAGCGTATTATCAGGAAGTCCGTTAACACCGTATATTTTTGAGATTTCATTACTGAGAATAGTTCCTACAGCACGATTTTCATTAGTAATGTCAAAGTCTAAAATGGTTTTTTCTTTTCTAAATAATGCAGGATGCGCTTTACTGATGATTTTAAAATCCAAAGCTTTTTCTAGATCGTGATCTTGCTTTGTTGTATTCCTTAAAGCCACCGTATCAGGAACATCTACTTTATGAAGAATAGGAGAAAGGTCCAGTCCCATAGCTTTATAAGAATCTATAGATTTACTTCTGTCTAGTTTTTGAACTTGGCCTACCATTTCATCCATCGTTCTAAAACCTAACTGGGCCATAATCTCGCGCAATTCTTGGGCTACGAAATACATGAAATTCACTACATGTTCTGGTTTTCCTTTAAATTTCTTACGCAATTCTGGATTTTGCGTAGCAATACCTACGGGACAAGTATTTAAATGACACGCACGCATCATGATACATCCAGAAGCCACCAAGGGAGCGGTGGCAAAACCAAATTCTTCAGCACCTAACAAGGCTGCAACGGCGACATCGCGACCGGTTTTTAATTGACCATCACATTCCAATACCACTCGATTACGCAAGTCGTTCATGACTAGTGTTTGTTGCGCTTCGGCAAGGCCTAATTCCCAAGGCAAACCTGTATGTTTAAGTGATGTGAGTGCCGCAGCGCCGGTTCCACCATCGTGGCCAGAGATGAGAATCACATCAGCCTTTGCTTTTGCTACTCCAGCGGCAACAGTTCCTACACCTACTTCTGATACTAACTTTACATTAATACGGGCTTCTCGATTAGCCGATTTTAAGTCATAAATCAATTGGGATAAATCTTCAATGGAATAAATATCGTGATGAGGTGGTGGCGATATCAATCCTACGTATGGAGTAGAGTTACGCGTTTTGGCGATTTCTGCATTAACTTTAGGGCCAGGAAGATGTCCGCCTTCACCAGGTTTTGCTCCTTGAGCCATTTTAATTTGGATCTCACTTGCGTTAGTCAGGTAATTAGAAGTAACCCCAAATCTTCCCGAGGCTACTTGTTTAATAGCACTGTTTTTCCAATCTCCATTCACATTTTTATAGAATCGTTCTTGGTCTTCACCACCTTCTCCAGAATTACTTTTTCCAGAAATACGGTTCATGGCAACTGCTAGATTTTCATGGGCTTCTTTAGAAATGGAACCATAAGACATCGCCCCTGTCTTGAATCGTTTGACAATTTCAGTCCAAGGCTCTACTTCATTGATATCGATAGGGTCAAAGTTAGTAAACTCAAATAGACCTCTAATCGTCATCAATTGTTTTTGCTGATCATTGATTAATGCAGCGTATTCCTTATACACGAATGGTTTGTTGCTTCGCACAGCTTCTTGTAACTTAGCAATCGTCATCGGATTGAACAAATGTTTTTCTCCTTTTCTTCTCCATCGGTATTCACCACCTATTTCTAGGTCGAAGTTGGATGGCTGTTCCGCTTTCGCGAAAGCGGAGTCATAACGTTTATGAATATCTTTTTCAATCTCGTGCAAACCAATTCCCTGAAGACGCGTTACCGTGCGAGGGAAGTATTGCTCCACCACTTTAGAATTGATTCCTATACATTCAAAAAGTTGCGAACCGCGGTAAGAATTTAAGGTAGAGATCCCTATTTTATTCATCACTTTTAAAACCCCTTTTCCTATAGCAGCATTAAAGTTTTGGATGGCAATCTGAGGGTCTTTCATCTCGAGTAAATCGATATGGGTCTCGATGATCTCGTTCACCATATACGGGTTGATTGCACTGGCACCATAACCAAATAATAAGGCAAAATGATGCACCTCACGAGGCTCAGCAGACTCGATGATCAAACTGGCTCGAGAACGTTTTTTGAGCTTTACCAGTCCGTTATTGACATAACTACAAGCCAAAAGTGCTGGAATAGGAGCACTGTCCTTACTCACCTCACGATCTGATAGGATGATGATGTTTGTTCCTTGATCAATTGCTTTAGCAGCGTTCTCTAAGAGTCTTTCAAGTGCATTTTCCAGTCCATTATGACCTTTTTGTGCTTCATATACCATAGGAATGGATATGATATTGAAATGATCGTGCTTGAAATTCTTTACCTTATCTAAATCTTGTTTGGAGATCACTGGATTCTGAATTTTGAGTTTTCTACAATGAATATCGTTGATCTCAAAGATGTTAGAATCGCTTCCTAAAGAAAGACTGATATCGGTAATTAGTTCCTCCCGTATACCATCCAGCGGCGGATTTGTCACCTGCGCAAACAGCTGTTTGAAATAATTATAAATGAGTTGTGGACGTTCAGATATCGCAGCAATAGGAGCGTCATTCCCCATGGATCCTATAGGCTCTTTACCCAAATTTGCCATAGGAAGAATGATTCGGTCGATTTCTTCTTGAGTATATCCAAATAATAACTGTCTTCTAACAAGAGACTCCTGATTGAGAAATACAGGACATTCATTATAAGGAATGTCTTTTAAATGTACAAGATTTTGGTCCAGCCATTCTTGGTAGGGGTATCTAGAGGCAATTTCCTGTTTGATTTCTTCATCATTTATAATCCTTCCAGCGCTCATATCCACTAGAAACATTTTTCCTGGCTCTAGTCTTCCATGCATTTCTACATTAGCTGGAGCTATATCTATAACTCCAGTTTCTGAAGACATGACTACATAGCCATCTTTAGTAACCGTATATCTGGAAGGTCTTAATCCGTTTCTATCGAGAACGGCACCTATGTAATTCCCATCTGTAAAAGGAATAGAAGCAGGACCATCCCATGGTTCCATAAGACAAGAATTGAATTCATAAAAGGCCTTTTTTTCTGGAGACATGTCTGGGTTTTTTTCCCATGCTTCTGGAACCAACATCATCATTACTTCTGGTAAAGATCGCCCGGTCATTAATAAAAGCTCCACAACCATGTCCATGGAAGCAGAATCAGATTTACCTGGAAGTACGACCGGTAATACGTTCTTAAGGTCTTCACCGAACCAATTGCTTTTCATGAGTTCTTCTCTAGAAAACATGCGCGCTATATTACCTCGCAATGTATTTATTTCTCCATTGTGACACATGTACCTAAACGGCTGTGCCAGGTCCCAAGTAGGGAAGGTGTTTGTAGAGAATCGCTGGTGTACTAATGCCAGTCTGGTAACAAAAGAAGGTTCATTTAAATCTTTATAAAAGGCCTTAATATCTTGAGGACGCAACAATCCTTTATATATAATGATCTTGGTAGAAAAACTTGGAAGATAGAAGAAAGAGCTTTCTGACAGCTTAGAACTATATATAGTATGCTCTGCCGTTTTACGAGCGATGTAGAGTTTTAAATTAAAATCAAATTCACTTTGCTTTTCGGGCTTTTCTACAAATAACTGTTTGATAAAAGGTTGTGATACTTGTGCGATCTCTCCTAATACAGACTCATCCACGGGAACATCACGCCATCCTAAAATCTCTAAGCCTTGTTTTTCAATTTGTTCTTCAAGAATACGAATACAGTAATCTTGCTGATTGATCTTGCGCGGTAGAAAAACATTACTCACCGCATAATCACCTGAAGAGGGAATAGAGAAATCACAAACACTTTCAAAAAACGCATGCGGAATGTCAATGAGTATTCCAGCACCATCTCCAGTTTTACCATCAGCGCTTACTGCACCTCGATGTTCTAATTTTTCTAAGATTTGAAGTGCTTTGTGTATAATATCATTAGACTTAGTTCCATGAAGGCTACACATAAAACCAGCCCCGCAATTATCGTGTTCAAATTCTGGAAGGTATAGCCCTTGGTTCTTAAGCATAGTGGGAGTTTTAGGAGTGAAAAAGTATACTGATATCTTTAAAGATAGCTTTCAATCAGCTGTATTCCAAACACTCCGATCATTTTTATCATTATCCAAATTTTACTTTGTGATAATTATCATTTTAGGATTATAATCCCATTTAAATATGATTTTCGAAATCAAATTTTAGATTTATTTAACAAGCGGACTTTATTTTATTGAAAATAATTCGATGTATCCATTGTTGTAAAATATAAATACATCTAATTATTAATTTTAATTACGAAATCCATAATTTAAGAGCGATTTACATTATTTAAATATGCTTTTTGAATACACCCCCCTATCTAATGTAGCGGTATATCTTTTTCAATCATAGTTTATAAAAAGGTAGCCCCTTATAATTAGGGTGAATATCTGTAGTTTTCAAATCTATGGAGTTTACCTAATTTTAATAGAGAATAGGTTGGTCTGTTATTCATAACCTTAGCCTCTTTAGGCCTTTACAGTCAGCGACAGGTAATGCTTATTTATAGAATAAAAAAAGTACCATTAGCTGTTTATTTGTTTAGTAAACGGAATGCTTAAAAGCTGTGTATCGGGAACAGCTATCTCGATTGGAGTAGATTTATTTAATTCAATTGTTATTTCCTAATTATGTTAAGAGCAGGAAGTCGGTAAGCAACTTCATATAAGAAGGTGTAGCGTAGAGAGCTGGTAAGAAGACCTTTCTCTCCAGGCTAGAAAAATGCTAAGCGGCTGGAACCAAATTAAAAGCCACTAAGTTGATTAGTGGCTTTCTGTTGAAGCATAGCTCTATAAAGTAAAGTAAGGAGAAGCGTATTAAATACAATAGGATGACCTCCTTTTAATTCTTATATCAATACTACTACTTACTACTATTTAAACATGTCCATACCCGGAATATTAGGTAATCCATCTTTAGCAACAGCAGCAACTTCTGCCTCGTAAATTGCTTCGGCTTTAGCAAGTGCTTTATTAGTTACGAGTACTAGATAATCTTCTAATTGTTCTTTGTCCTCCAAAAGTTCTTTTGCAAGGGCGATGTTTTTAATTTTGCGGCTTGCTATAACGGTAACTCTTAAAAGGCCATCGCTAGATTGCTCGTCTATCAATACCGTATCCATTCTCTTTTTAGTTTCTTCTACTTTTTGTTGGGTTTCTTTGAGTTTACCCATCATATCTCCGAACATAATTTTTATTTTTTATATGTATTGCTGTAAAGTACTTGTGGTTTTTCCGCTTTCGCGAAAGCGAGAACAAAATTAACTATTTCACAACGATAGTAACAAATGGAAAGCGATTTTATATCTTGCGGCGCTTTTAAAAGTAACCTTATTTATGGCTCACCAAGCTCCGATTGCAAAGAAAATACCTCACGTTCATGACATGCATGGACATCAAAGAATTGATAATTACCACTGGATGACAGAGCGTGATGCTCCAGAAGTTATTGATTATTTAAAAAAAGAAAACGAGTATTACGATGCAATTACTCAACATACAGACACTTTAAAAGAAGATCTTTTTAAGGAAATAAAGTCTCGCATTAAGGAAGATGATGAGTCCGTTCCTTACCTATTAAACGGTTACTGGTATATAAGTAAAATGGAAACAGGTGAGAGTTACCCTTATTTTTACAGGCGTAAAGACGGCAGTGAGGAGAAAGAATTGCTTTTTAATGTCAATGAAATGGCAATAGGACATGATTTTTACAATCTTACTTCTTTAAATATATCACCAGATAATAAGCTCGTTGCCTATGCCGTGGATACTAAAGGTAGAAGAGAATACACGATACATGTAAAGAATCTAGAAACGGGTGAAACCTTTAAAACCAATTTAGAATTGACTTCAGGAGGCTCTGTATGGGCAAACGACAATAAAACACTCTTTTTTACGCGTAAAGATCAACAAACCTTGCGATCGAATAAAATCTTCAAATACGAAATAGGCCAACCAGCTTCTTCTAACGAGATGATCTTTGAGGAGAAAGATGAGATCTTCAATTGCTTTGTTTACAAGAGCATGTCAGAGCGTTTTATCATGATCAAATCTTCTGCCACTTTATCTGATGAAGTACGTTATATAGACGCAGATTTGCCAGACAGTGATTTTAAGATGGTTCAAGAACGCCAGCCAAAAATGGAATACAGTGTTTCTCATTATCAAGATAGTTTTTATATCATGACCAATAAAGATGAGGCCACTAACTTTAAAATCATGAGAACTGCCATAGCAACTCCAGAAATGGAAAATTGGGAGGATTTTATTGCTCATGACCCAGATGTGTTATTAGAAGATTTTGATCTTTTTGAGAATTACTTTGTTGTCTCAGATCGTTTTAATGGCTTGAATCGTATAAGAATCAAGGCTTGGGATCATACGGTAGATTACTTTTTACCATTTGATAACGAGACATATACCGCTTTTACCAGTGCTAATTTCCAGTTTAAAACGAAAAAATTACGCTACAACTATAACTCGATGACCATGCCGCCTTCGGTTATAGAATTTGATATGGAAACAAGGGAAGAGGTGATCTTAAAAACGCAACCCATAGAAGACCCCAACTTTGATCCAGAAAACTATATCTCTGAACGTGTATGGGCAACAGCCCCTGACGGTGTCAAAGTACCTATAAGCTTGGTTTATAGAAAGGATATGAAAAAAGCTGACGGGAACCCGATGTTGCAATATGGCTATGGGAGTTATGGGAGCACTATTGATCCTTACTTTTCTATTTCTAGATTGAGTTTGCTCGACCGTGGATTTATTTTTGCCATCTCACACGTCAGAGGAGGGGAATACTTAGGTAGGCAATGGTATGAAGGCGGAAAAATGTTTTCAAAGCGCAATACATTTACAGACTTTATAGCCTGTAGTGAATATTTAATTAAAGAAAAGTATACCTCATCGAACCATCTGTATGCTTCTGGGGGTAGCGCCGGCGGATTATTAATGGGAGCAATTATAAATATGGCACCTCATTTATATAACGGAATTTTAAGTGCCGTACCTTTTGTAGATGTAGTCACTACGATGCTGGACGATAGCATACCACTTACCACGGGAGAATACGACGAATGGGGAAATCCCAACACAAAAGAGAGTTATGAGTACATGTTGAGTTACTCTCCATACGATCAAGTAATTGCTCAGAATTATCCTCATATTCTGGTAACTACAGGTTATCACGATTCTCAAGTACAGTATTGGGAACCCGCAAAATGGGTAGCTAAGTTGAGAGAATTTAAAAAGGACTCCAATGTAGTGCTATTTAAGACTGATCTTTCTAGCGGTCACAGCGGTGCGTCGGGAAGATATGATGCACTAAAAGAAGTGGCAATAGATTTTGCATTTCTGTTAGATCTTGAAAATATCAACATCTAGTTTTTTTTATGTAAATTTGCCAAGTTTTGTGCAAAAAAATGATGTACATAGGAATTTTTTTAGTTGCTTTAAACTTTTTAATATTAAAAGTGAAACTAAAGGTTCCAAGCAAAAACCAACATATGAGCGACAACATTAAAGCGTATAATAATGTATTGGAATTAATAGGTGAAACACCTTTAATAAAACTTTCAAAATCAGTAGAAACTTTTCCAGGTAATTATTACGCCAAAGTAGAGGCTTTTAATCCAGGGCATTCCTCAAAAGATCGTATTGCACTTCATATCATTGAAGAGGCAGAACGCAAAGGAATTCTTAAAGCTGGAGATACTATCATAGAAACTACTTCTGGAAATACTGGTTTTAGCATCGCTATGGTAAGCCGTATTAAGGGTTACGACTGTGTACTAGCAGTAAGTTCAAAATCTAGTGCAGACAAAATAGACATGTTAAAGTCTATGGGAGCAAAGGTTTATGTTTGTCCTGCAAACGTAAGTGCTGATGATCCTCGTAGTTATTATCAAGTAGCAAAACGTCTTCATGATGAAATTAAGAACAGTATATACATCAATCAGTATTTTAACGATCTAAATGCAGAGGCTCACTATTTATCTACTGGTCCTGAAATCTGGAATCAAACCGCTGGTGAAATCACACATTTAGTCGCTTGTAGTGGAACTGGGGGGACTATTTCTGGTACTGCTCGATTCTTAAAAGAGCAAAATCCAAATGTAAAAATATTAGGGGTAGATGCCTATGGTAGCGTTCTTAAGAAATATCATGAGACTCAAGAATTTGATAAAAATGAGATCTATCCTTACCGTATAGAAGGATTGGGTAAAAACTTGATCCCTACGGCAACTGATTTTGATGTGATAGATAGTTTTACTAAAGTAAAGGATGAAGATGCTGCACATACAGCACGCCAAATTTCACAAACAGAAGGTTTATTTGTAGGTTATACAAGTGGAGCAGCTATGCAAGCGGTAAAACAATTAGCTGCAGCTGGCGAGTTTGATGAAAATTCTAAAGTGGTTGTTATTTTTCCAGACCATGGCTCTCGTTATATGAGTAAGATTTATAACGATGAGTGGATGCAGGATCAAGGCTTTTTTGATTCAAAATCAACAGCTAGTCAGCAATATATAGAATATATCAAGTAGGTTAGACGAATATTTAACATTATATAAACCGTTGTATTACAGAAATATAGCGGTTTTTTTATGTCGCTTCTGCGAAAGCCATATCCTCATAAATCCTTAAACACCTATTTATCAACAGGTTATTGTTATCAACTTCTTTATTATGCACGCATAATGAATAGGCAAATTGTGATTAGAATTGTATCTTTGCGTCATTATAACATTCCTATGAAAGATTTATTTGATAAAATTTATAAAGACAAAGGACCTTTAGGTAAGTGGGCCAGCGTAGCTGAAGGATATTTTGTATTTCCAAAGTTAGAAGGACCTATTTCTAACCGAATGCAATTCAACGGTAGAGAAGTGATTACCTGGAGTGTCAATGATTATCTGGGTCTTGCTAATCACCCTGAGGTAAGAAAGGTAGATGCTGAGGCAGGAGTTGAATTCGGTAGTGCATATCCTATGGGAGCACGTATGATGAGCGGTCATACAGATCTACACGAACAACTTCAAAATGAGTTGGCAGAATTTGTCAATAAAGAAGCGGCTTACTTATTAAACTTTGGTTACCAAGGATGTATGTCTACTGTAGATGCGCTAGTTTGTAAAGATGACGTTATTGTTTACGATGTAGATGCACATGCTTGTATCATTGATGGTGTACGTCTACACCAGGGTAAGCGTTTTACTTACAAGCACAACGATTTAGAAAGTATAGAAAAGAACTTACAACGTGCCACTAAAATTGCAGAGCATACCGGTGGAGGAATCTTAGTGATTTCTGAGGGTGTTTTTGGAATGCGTGGTGAGCAAGGAAAATTAAAAGAAATAGTTGCACTTAAGAAAAAGTACAACTTCCGTCTTTTTGTAGATGATGCACATGGATTCGGTACATTAGGTAAAACTGGTGCTGGAGCAGGTGAGGAACAAGGTATACAAGATGATATCGATGTTTACTTTGCCACATTTGCAAAATCTCTTGCTAGTACAGGTGCTTTTATAGCAGCCGATAAAGAAATAATGGATTATTTAAAGTACAATTTGCGTTCTCAAATGTTTGCAAAATCGCTGCAATCACAGTTAGTAGTAGGTGCTTTAAAACGTCTTGACATGTTGCGTACCATGCCAGAGCTTAGAGAAAAGCTTTGGGAAAACGTAAATGCATTGCAAAACGGTTTAAAAGATCGTGGCTTTGATATAGGCACAACACAATCTTGTGTAACTCCAGTATATTTGAAAGGAAGTATTCCAGAAGCGATGGCGTTGGTAAAAGACTTGCGTGAGAACTTTGGTGTATTTTGCTCTATAGTTGTGTATCCTGTAATACCTAAAGGTCTTATTTTGTTAAGGTTGATTCCCACAGCTTCCCATACTATGGAAGATATCGAAGAAACACTAACTTCATTTGAAGGAATTCGAGAGAGATTAGATAGTGGTGTTTATAAAAGACTAAGCGCTAGTGTAGCAGCTGCATTTGCATAAACTAACCGCTGATTACATATTCAGTTTATTAATAAAAAGCCCTGTAAAACAGGGCTTTTCTATGTAAAATAGTTAAATTTTAATTCTTTTACTAAACTGTGTCGAGCTTATGGAAATACTATTGAGTCTATAGTCTATGGAGCTTCCTTATAAAGGGAGGCTTGCTGCATAACACTTATAGGGTAGCTGATGACTTGGTATCCTGCGGCCTTGCCTGTTTCTTCTTTATTCTTTAGTACCGACATGGTAATCATAAAATCCATGCGGTCTTTGTAGAAAACTTCGCTGTTTTGCAATAAATTACCAGCGACTTCATAAGTGCTAAATAAGGTGTTCTTAGAATAAGCTACGGGAAGTAAAATACCATTATTCTCATCTAATTCATAAATGTTAGGGTTTTCTGTCCGGATTAACGTGTAGGCTCTTTCAGATCTCTCCACACCGTAGTATATTTTATAGTCGTATTCAAAAGGATCAGATGTAGCAAGCAGATGAAATTCCATGGGAATAATTTCAACCCCATTGCTCGTCGTGTTCATTAGATCTCCTTTATAGACGCCTAAAAAGTCATCTGGAAATACAAGTTCTTTTTCGGCCTCTTCAAGAATAGGTGCTGATGATTTAGAATTTTCTTCTGGCCTTGTTTTACAGTTTACAAAAAGCAGAAGGAGGGCAATTAAGGTCCATTGTTTCATAAGTCAAAAATAGAAATTTATTTGGTCTGCTTACCGTGAAATCCTATCTAGTTCTCTAAAAGAAGAAATCCCAAGTTGTCAAAGATGACATCTCAGGATTTCTAACTAACCAACCAAAAAACTTTATGAAAATTTCTCTTACTAATCTTCTCTTACATAACTGCAATACACGTGCCAAACTATTATGCATGCATAATAAATAATTATTCATCTAAATTTATTAGTATAAAAAGCCAAGAGGTCATTCTGTTTTAGCCTTAATTCTTACTATAGATAGCACAAATGCTAAGACGGCTTTATGTTTTGGAGTAGATGAATGAAGTGTAATAGGATCTTTAATAATCGATTATATTATATAATCTACTGATTACTAAATATTAAGAGAAGCTATTTGTCCTATGTCGGGAGTACACTTCATTTTAAATACCACATATTGAGGCAACTAAGGCAATGGTCCATTGTAATTGCCCTATTAGGAGTTAAATAGGTCATTGAGGTGACACTCTGACATTAATTTTCATAAGAACTCTTGTTAATAGGGGACTCTTATAGTTCTGACTTTCATAAGTTTTACTTAGAGGTTTTCTTTCAATTATACATGGAAGGTATCAACTAAATGCTTCGTTTATTTATGAGAGTACGTTCCTTTTTTATTTTTTGAGAATCCACAAATAAAACTTACAGCATCTGAACCTATAAAAGACATGCCATTTGAGGTAGAGATTTATTTTGTTATCGATCAAGGTTCTTTCTAATTATTTTTTACTCTTAAGAATGTAAAACCGACTAAGATGTCTCCAAATAGGAAACTTCTAGATCCACTTTTTCCATTTAAAGAAAAAGATAAGACTTATAAAAATAACTATGTTAATGATCCAGAAATATTGATAACCATGTACCCATGTCAATTCTGGTATATGTTCAAAATTCATCCCATAAATTCCCGCCACAAATGTCATCGGTATAAATATCGAAGACACTATAGTAAGTACTTGCATGATCTGATTCATTTTGTGACTGACGCTAGAAAGATACATGTCCCGCAATCCAGCGTTAATCTCCCGGTAGGACTCTACGGTTTCTATAATCTGAATACAGTGATCGTAAGCATCTTGAAGATAGGCATGAGTGCGAGATTCAATAAGTTTGCTATCTTCTTTTAAGAGTCTGGAAATAGATTCTCTCAAAGGAAAAATAGCGCGTCGTAGTTGTAACAACATCCTTTTGTTCTTTTGTGCTTTATTCAAAGAATCCTTCTGTGGATCATCAAATACTTCATCTTCTAATAGATCTAGATAATCTCCTATTTGCTCAATCGCAATAAAATAATGATCTATAATACTATCTATAAGCGCATAGAACAGGTAATCACTTTTTACAGATCTGATACGGCCCCGGCTGTTTTCTATGCGTTCTCTGATGTTTTCAAAAACATCACCAGTTTTTTCTTGAAAAGTAATTACAGCATCTTCCGTAAGGATGATGCTTATTTGTTCCTCTGAAAGCTCGTGATGCTCTGCATCATAAGAAATCATTTTGATACATTGATAAATGTAATCACCGTAAAATTCTGTTTTGGGACGTTGTGTGGTATTGGCAATGTCTTCTAAAAGTAAGTGGTGTAAATGGAATTTGCTTCCTATTTTTTCCAATAAGTCAATATCATGAACACCATCAATATTGAACCAGTTGACACGATCTTCTTTTAGCTGCTCTAAAAAGATACCTTCTTGTTTAGAAAAATGAGTCTCATCATACAGAATGGTTTCTGTAGTCACAACACCAGTTCTATCTTCTCCTACGTATGAAATAGTTCCAGGTGGCTGGAATACGTTGTTCCTGTGCTTAGGAGTTGCCTTACGGCGCAATCTCAAATTAGGTTTTCTCATGAAATTGTTGATTATAATTCAAGCTAGATCAAATGTATGAGATTTATATGGAACTATTCATACCTGTTATTTGACTGCTTTGCCTACAGAGATTAATGATACAACCAATTACTTTAATTTTTCTGTTATGTATGGAGCGGTATAGCTATCCTTTATCTTAGCCACTTCTTCTGGAGTTCCAGTAGCTACTAGTTTCCCACCAGCTTTACCACCTTCCGGTCCAAGATCAATAACGTGGTCAGCACATTTTACCAAGTCCATGTTGTGTTCTATAACGATCACAGAATGTCCTTTATCAATCAGTGCATTGAAACTGTCTAGTAATTTGTTGATGTCGTGAAAGTGCAATCCTGTGGTAGGCTCATCAAATATGAATAAGGTTTTATCAGACGTGGTTCCTTTTACTAAAAAGCTAGCGAGTTTAATACGTTGTGCTTCTCCACCTGATAGGGTAGAAGAGCTTTGTCCTAAAGTCACATATCCCAAACCTACGTCTTGAAGTGGCTGTAGTTTTCTAGTGACTTTGACTTCCTTATTAGTATCAAAAAATGCGATAGCATCATTGATAGTTAGGTTCAAAATATCGTCGATATTTTTATCGTGAAATTTCACTTCAAGGATTTCTTTTTTGAAACGTTTTCCATTACAGGTTTCACATATGAGAGTCACGTCTGCCATGAATTGCATCTCGATAGTTACCTCTCCATCTCCTTTACAAGTTTCACATCTTCCACCATCTACATTAAAAGAAAAATGTTTTGGTTTATAGTTTCTAATTTTTGCAACCTTTTCATTTGCAAATATGTTACGAATGTCATCATAAGCTTTGATGTAGGTCACAGGATTAGATCTTGAGCTACGTCCTATTGGATTTTGATCTATAAACTCTACCGTTTTCACATTTTCAAACTTTCCTTTTACTTCGGTATATTGGCCTGCTTTCTTTCCATAGCCACCCAACTTCTTCAAGAGGGCAGGATATAGAATCTGCTTTACTAATGTTGATTTTCCACTACCTGAAACTCCGGTAACCATGGTTAAAACACCTAAAGGAAAACGCACATCTATATTCTGTAGATTGTTCTGTCTCGCGCCTATAACGTCTATATAATATTTGTGTGACCTGCGCTTTTGCGGAAGCGGAATTTCCATAGATCCATTCAGATACTTTGCTGTAAGACTGTCTGATTTCAAAATTTCAGCAAGAGTTCCAGCTGCGACTACTTCACCTCCATGAGTTCCAGCTTCTGGACCTATATCGATAATCTGATCAGCAGCTTGCATGATTTCTTCATCATGTTCTACAACGATTACAGTATTCCCTAAATCGCGTAAATTTTTAAGCACTTTAATCAAACGTTTTGTATCTCTTGGATGCAATCCTATACTAGGCTCGTCCAGTATATACATGCTACCTACCAGGCTACTTCCCAGAGAAGTCGCTAGATTGATACGTTGTGATTCTCCACCGGAAAGGCTGTTAGATTTACGATTTAAGGTCAAATAATCCAGTCCTACGTCAGATAAGAAAGTAAGTCTGTTATTGATTTCAATAAGCAGTCGTTTAGCAATTTGTTGATCGTGATCACTAAGCTCTAGATTTTTAAAAAAGACGACCAGTTCGTTGATGGGCAGGGTGACCAGGTCTGTGATTGTGGTTTCGGCTATTTTTATATAGTTGGTTTCCTTTCTCAATCTTGCACCATTACAATTGCTGCACCTGGTTTTACCTCGGTACCTAGAAAGCATCACGCGATTTTGAATTTTATAAGCTTTCGCCTCGAGCTCATCAAAAAAGGAATGAATACCGTCAAAATATTTATTTCCATCCCATACCAGCTGTTTTTGCTTCTCTGTCAATTCAAACCAAGGTCTATGAACAGGAAAATCAAACTTGTCAGCGTTCTTTATAAGTTGGTTTTTATAATAAGACATGCTCTCGCCACGCCAAGGAAAAACCGCCTGTTCATAAACAGATAATGCGGTGTTAGGAATCACTAATTCTTCATCTATTCCTATGACATCGCCATAACCTTCACACTTAGGACATGCTCCATAGGGGTTATTAAAACTGAATAAATGCGGGTTAGGTTCTAGGAACTCAATACCATCTAATTCAAATTTATTAGTAAATTCTCGGACTTTATTGCCATCCATGTGTTCTATAAAAGCCACACCTTTTCCTTCAAAGAAAGCCGTATCAATGGCATCTGCTAGTCGGTTATAAAAATCTTCATCATCGCGGACAATGATGCGATCCACCACTATTTTCACTTCGTCTTTTTTAGAATAGGATAAATTATCTTCATCGATTCTATGAACGGTGTCATTAATTTTGATACGTGTAAAGCCTTGTTGTTGCAGTACTTGTAATTGCGCTGCGATATCGCGTTTCCCTTTTACGATAAGCCTTGTAGTAAGTAATAACTTGGACCCTTCTTCTTGCTCTTTGACATAATTAATGACATCGGTAACCGTATCTTTTTTTACTTCATCTCCAGAAATAGGCGAGTAAGTATGTCCTATACGGGCAAATAACAATTTGAGGTAATCATAAATCTCGGTGGTAGTACCTACTGTAGACCGCGGATTTGTAGAATTCACCTTTTGCTCTATCGCTATTGCAGGCGCAATTCCTTTGATGTAAGCTACTTTTGGTTTGTTGAGACGGCCTAAAAACTGTCTGGCATAAGAAGAAAGACTCTCTACATAACGGCGTTGACCTTCAGCATAAAGAGTGTCAAAAGCAAGAGAAGACTTACCACTCCCCGATAAACCGGTGATTACAACGAGTTTATTACGCGGGATGACAGCGTCGAGACTTTTAAGGTTGTGAAGTTCAGCACCCTTTATGAGAATATTCTCCTTAGGGCTTAACTGGTCTATATTGGCAAACAATTTTGTTTCAGGCATAGTTACAAATATAAGAGGGAGATCGCCCTTCAAAGAATCGTTTATTGTGATTTATATGTTAAAAAATGTTATCAGTTTTTGTATATGTGGAATAAATGTTCCTATCTTTAACCCATAATTTATTTTAAACAGGCTGCGTATACTATAACATTACTTTAAAAACCGATCAAGGACTCCTGTTCTGAGGTCATCAAAGTTGTTATAATATGAAATTAGAAAACGTACAAGATGCTGCATTGGTAATGCAGTACATCGAGGGTAATGAGAAAGGTATAGAAATCCTTATCACCCGTCACAAACAAAGAATCTACAGTTTTATTTTTTCCAAGGTACTGGACCGAGACATTACAGAAGATATTTTTCAAGATACCTTCATTAAGGTTATTCGCACGCTTAAAAAGGGGAACTATAATGAAGAGGGTAAATTTCTTCCTTGGGTAATGCGTATTGCGCACAATCTAGTTATTGATCATTTTAGACGTAATAAGCGCATGCCTAAATTTCAGTCTCGTAATGATTTTGACATCTTTGATGTGATCAGCGATGGAGAGGAAAGTATGGAATATGAAATGATTACCAGTCAGATGCATGAAGATGTTAGACGTCTGATAGAAGAGCTGCCAGATGATCAAAAGGAAGTGCTTACCATGCGTATTTTTAAAGAAATGTCCTTTAAGGAAATAGCTGCATCTACCGATGTAAGTATCAATACAGCATTAGGAAGAATGCGTTATGCGCTTATTAATTTACGTAAGGTAATCGGTAAGCATAATATCATATTAACAAGATAATTTTAGTATTTTATTTGATTCTTATAATATAGTTACAAAAAGTACGTTTAATTCAAAACTAAACTTACTTACAACATGGCACAACTTTACAATGAATCATTTCCAGAACCAGTGAAACCTTCGGGACCCAAAGAGGAGACGGTAAAATTCTTGCTCGACTTTTCAAAAGCATTAAGTGTTACACGATATAAGAACATGACGTTTGAAACACTTAACAATTGACACCTCTCAGCCTGGTGTCAATATTTGTTTTCAATTTGAAAATCCATTCTCAAAGCTACTGAGAATGGGTTTTCTCTTTTGTGATGGTTTTGCTTGCGCTAAAGAGAAGTAGGTTCCTGACACTTATATTATTTGATATGCTTATCATGACATTACCCCAGAAAGTTTGGATTTAATATCCTGAATCTTTAAATGTAACTTCTTCCAAATTTATTAGGGATCTCAGTAATCTTTCTCAATGAATAATGCGGTCTTCAGTTTGTTCTAAATTAATCTGAGGTCTGTAGGGTTTATCTCCATATATTTTCAGCATCGCAAATATTTAATCTTTATTTTCCACTTCGATAGGCTCCGTCCATCGCCTTAAGGGAAAACGGTAATTAGAGAATTTTATAATCAAATTCATGTAATTTTAAATTATGGCTTTATTTGAGGGAAATGTCGGTAGGCAAGTGGTATTTGCGATGCAATTTGATATCGTTGTCCTCCCAGAAAATTTCAAAGTAGATGTTAGAAGTGTAGGAAACGTCTAGATGTGAAATTTATCTGGAATCTGCTAGAACTATTTGTTAACAATTAAGGAAAATCACTTCCCTTTCTTCTTATAATAAGCATCCAACACCGTTTTTCTCCCTACAGTTTTTGTAATAATATCTTTTTCCATATCCCAACCACGCGCAGGGCTATACTCACGGCCGTACCAAATGATTTGAAGATGCAAGTCATTCCATACTTCCTCTGGGAAGAGTCTTTTAGCATCTTTTTCTGTTTGTACCACGTTCTTTCCATTGGTGAGATTCCAGCGGTACATCAATCTGTGAATATGGGTGTCTACAGGAAACGTAGGAATACCAAATGACTGCGCCATTACTACGGCAGCGGTTTTGTGTCCTACGGCTGGAAACTCTTCTAATTCCTCGTAAGTTCTTGGGACGATACCCTTATGTTTATCAATCAGGATTTGAGAAAGTCCATGGATTCCTTTAGCTTTCATAGGAGAGAGCCCGACAGGTTTGATGATCTCGCGTATTTCTTCTACGCTCAGTTTTACCATGTCATAAGGATTATCTGCTCGATCAAATAGCAACGGTGTGATCTTATTGACCCGTACGTCTGTACTTTGCGCACTCATTAAAACAGCAATCAATAAGGTGAATGGATCGGTATGATCTAGGGGTATAGGAATTTCTGGATATAACTCTTCCAGCTTATTTATGATAAATGCAACTTTTTCTAATTTGTTCATTCCTATCTTTATACTTTAATTCATTCAAAAATACGATATGACTTCATTAAAAGTAGGAGATAAGGCTCCAGATTTTTCAATTCTTAATCAAGATGAACAAACCGTTTCTTTATCGGATTTTGCCGGTAAGAAATTGGTTTTATTCTTTTACCCTAAAGCAAGTACACCAGGTTGTACCGCTGAGGCGTGTAATTTAAGGGATAATATAGATCGTTTTCGCGCAAGCGGCTATGAGATTTTAGGAGCAAGTGCTGATAGTCCTAAACGACAAAAGAACTTTCAAACTAAATATGAACTTCCATACGATCTTCTTGCAGATGAAGATCATAAGCTGTTAAATGCTTTTCAAGTTTGGGGTCCTAAAAAGTTTATGGGTAAAGAATACGACGGGATTCACCGCACCACCTTTGTAATAGATGAAAAGGGCGTGCTCACTGATGTGATTCAAAAGGTAAAAACCAAAGATCACGCGGCTCAAATTTTATAAGGGGGCGTCTTCTGTGTGAGATGCAGCATCCTTATTAGAATTTTGCTCGTTATTGTTGCAACCGAAGAGGTTCTCCTTTTCCATTAAAGTGGGAATTCCTTCGGGCAACATTTGTTTCCATCCATCTTCTCCTGCGTCAATCATACGCAATACTTCCCTAGAGAAAATATGAAGGATATCAGGATTATAGTCTTCTAGGTCTTTTAGTTTACCATTGTATTTAAAGAATTTGTAAAGTTCTTTCATGCGAGGATGTACCTTTAGGTTTTCGCTTGTTGTCAACTCTCCAGTTTCTTGATCGAGCATGGGGTAAAGATAAACTCTCAAATCTTTAAAGAATAGTTTTCCAAAAGCTTCCAAAATTCCACCACTCAAGTGCGTATAATATTTAGTATCAAAAATCTCTACTAGATTATTGACCCCCATTACTAGACCTATACGTTCTTTAGTATAATTATTAAAGTACTCTACTAACTTATAGTATTCTTTAAAGTTAGAAATCATAACGGTCTGTCCAAGGGAACAAAGCAGCTCTGCTCGGTGCATAAAGTCTTTTTCGTCTATTTCTCCACTGGCTCTTAAGTTAGACAGGGTTATTTCAAATATGGTTTCTACATTTTCTTCTTTTACCCTACCTGATTTTAAGAACCTGCGGCGGGCAGTTTCAAACATATCCATGTTTACTTTAGTTACCGGACGGAAACTACCTCGCAGTGCCAATACATTTTTCTTATAAAGGATACGAGCACTTAAAATATTATTCCCATCAGGTCCGAACATTACGGCCTCAGTCATTCCGTGTTTAAGAAGCTGTAAACTCATCAAACGATTATCTACGTCTTTAAAACGCGGACCAGCAAAATTAATCATGTCAATCTCGATCTTATCCTTATCGATATGATCGTATAGGTATTCCAGTAATTTTCTAGGGTTATCATGCTTATAAAAAGCACCATATATCAAGTTAGTTCCCAGAATACCCAATGTAATTTGTTGCAATCTAGCATCGCGTTCTTTAAAACGCACATGTAGTATAATCTCTGAATAATCCTCTTCAGGGGAAGCTTGAAATCTAATTCCTACCCAGCCATGTCCTAAGTATCGCTTAGCAAAGTCAATGGTTGCTACGGTGTTAGCATAAGTAAAGAATAATTTTTCTGGATGTTTTTCTCGAGAAAGTCTTTCTTCAATAAGGTTGGACTCGTGATCCAGCATTTTCACTAATCTGGACTCTGTGACATAACGTCCGTCATCTTGAATCCCATAAATAGAATCTGAGAAATCCTTGTCATAAGCACTCATTGCTTTTGCAATAGTACCAGAAGCGCCACCAGCTCTAAAAAATTGTCTAACCGTTTCTTGTCCAGCACCTATTTCGGCAAAGGTTCCGTAAATGTTACGGTTCAGGTTAATTCTAAGGACTTTGTTTTTTATGGATGGAACAGATTCAAAATCGTGATCTCCTGGTAAGCTTAAACCCATTTTGTATATTTTGGTGTTGATACAAAGGTAGGAAACAACGCTACTTTAATGAAAAAATATCAATACTTTTATAAAACAATTATGGAAGTAAAAATTACGATTTTAGGAACTGGTACGTCACAAGGAATTCCTGTTATAGGTAGCTCACATCCAGTGTGTTTGAGTGAGAATTCTAAGGATAAACGTCTTAGAGTGAGTGCTATGTTTGAAGTAAATGACAAGCGTTTCATCATCGATTGTGGTCCTGATTTCCGCCAGCAGATGCTCACACAAGAAGTTTCTGCTATTGATGCTATGATATTCACCCATGAACATGCTGATCATACGGCAGGATTAGATGATTTAAGGCCGTTCTACTTTCGTCAAGGGAACTTGCAATGCTACATGACTTCTCGAGTTCATAATGCCCTTAAAGAACGCTTCAGTTATATATTTACTACCGAAAATAAATATCCAGGTGTAGCTACATTAGACGTTCATGAATTTGAAAAGGAGTCTTTTGAAATAGACGGTATTCGTGTGATTCCTGTTTTGGCAGACCACGGTTATATACCAGTTCATGGTTATAGAATAGGAGATATTGCCTATATGACTGATGTGAAGACCATCGCTCCAGGCGAAAAGGAGAAGCTTAAAAATCTAGATGTTTTGGTACTTAATATGCTGCGTAAAGAAACTCATGCTACACACCTTAATCTAGAAGAAGCATTAGAATTAGTAAGGGAATTACAACCTAAACGTACTTACTTTACACATATAAGTCATCACCTAGGTTTTCATGATGAAGTGCAAAAAACACTTCCTGAAAACGTATTTTTGGCATACGATAACCTTGAAATTACATCACATTGATAAAAAGTTTTTATTTATACCTGTTTATTTTTGCATCCTTAATTGCATTGGTCATCTACGTTAATGGTAGAAAATATCAAGAAAAGCTAGAAGACCAAGTGCAAAGTCTTAGAAAAGAGCTCTATGAAACAGATCAAGAGCGTAAAGAAGCTTTGTCCTTTAAAGAAAAATCTGATTTTGAAGATTCTGTTTTTTCATTAAAAAGAAATTCAGATTCGGAAGACTACGAAATCAATATAGAACTAGATGCTTCTGAGATAGAGGATATGGTGAAGTTTGAGCTTTTAGAACTTAATATAAAACAAGGAGGGAATCCGTTAGTTCCTTACGAAGGTCAAGGAAGTGGTTTTAGAATCACCGATACCAAGTTTGTAAATGACCGCTGGGTGCTTGCTAGATTTACAGATAATTACCGCTGGGGCGATCTATTAGTGGGCTATACGGTGGACCAGAATAAAAAAGTAAGTGTGAACACCCTTCAAGCCTTATTGTTTGATAAGAATGCGGACTAATTACTCCAACCTATAAATGCGCACTTTACGTTTCTTAATTTTACTATTATTAAGCTGTTGGGTGAGGTCATAAGCCTTTTCAAAAGGAACCGCTACAAAAGCACAATCCTGTTTCAATTCAATTTCGCCCAGTTCCTCTTTACCAAGGTTGCCTTGTTTAAAGAACAACCCAGCGATGTCTCCTTTGGATATTTTATCTTTTCTACCACCAGAAATAAAGAGAGTTTCCCATTTTTGATGGTGGGTTACTTTTAATCGCTCTGCATATTCTAGAGGCGTACTTTCTCCTATATAATCAGGAAGTTTATGTTTCTTATTGTGCAATATATAAGCCGTTCCATTAGCATGCATTCTAGCTGTACGACCATTTCTATGGGTGAATTCTTCTTTGTGAAAAGGAAGCTCGTAATGAATAATAAAATCCAGCTCAGGCACATCTATTCCACGAGCCGCAAGATCTGTGGCTAGCAATAGCTGGTGGGTTCCGTTCCTAAACTTGATCAACGCACGCTCGCGATCCCGTTGCTCGAGCCCGCCATAAAAGACCGAATGAGAGATATTCCTGCTTTTTAGAAACTCACTGACTTCTTCAATAGAATCTTTAAAATTACAAAAGATGATACCGTTACCATTGCTAGTTCGAGCAATGATTTGCTCGAGATTGATAAAACGGTTCTTAGAATCCGACGCCATGGTTTTAATCTGTAGTACACTACCGGTCTCCTTCTCAAATTTCAACACTTGCGGATTCTCTAATCCTACAAATTCAGGAATTTTCACTTTAAAAGTGGCCGAGGTCAGGATATTACGAGTCACATGGGGCAATGAACCTACTATCTCTTTCATCTCTTTTTCAAAACCAGTCTCCAGCGATTTATCAAATTCATCTAGAATTAAAGTTTTAATAAAAGAAGGGTCAAAAGATTCACGCCTTAAATGATCAGCAATTCTTCCTGGAGTTCCTACGAGAATAGTAGGAGTGTGTTGCAAATCTTCCTTATCCTTTGCCCCGGCGCGTCCACCATAAATGGCATTTGCTTTATAACCTGTTCCCATTTCTCTAATCACTTGCTCTATTTGTATGGCAAGCTCGCGAGAAGGAACTAAAATCAATGCTTGGACTTCGGTAAGCTCTGGATTTAATAATTCGATTACTGGAAGTAGAAAAGCCAATGTTTTTCCTGTTCCAGTAGGTGAGATGATCACTGTATCTCTATGATTTGTAATGGCGTCATGCGCTTGTAACTGCATGTCGTTTAAAGAAACAATCCCCAGTTTATCCAGAATTTGTTGATGTGATTTGATGGAATTATTCATGGATATTATTTTAATTTAAATTACTGAGTTAAAATCCGCTTCTCCAGCCATTCTTTCATATCATAGAAATTATCTCTAGAAACACCGTGTCCTATAGGATACTCTTTGAACATATAGTCGGCATGGATTTCTTCCATAATCTGTGGTGCTTTTTTTGCCCATTGATAAGGGATCACTTGATCTACCGTTCCATGAGAAATGAAGTAGTTGGTTTTGATCTCGCTTTTGCGAAAGCGTGCTTCTAGTCCACTTCTTCCTGCAATTAAATCTTCATTGACATAACCACTCATCGCAACTACATTCTGGAACAATCCTGGTTGAGAAAGGCTTAAGCCATAAGCAAGAATCGCACCTTGACTAAAACCAAGAACGTTCATATTCCCAGGATCAATAGAGTAGGTAGCCTTTAATTCTTCTAGAAAGCTAGTGATTTTCACCATGCTTTCTCTCGCCTGATCGTTATCACTAAACTTACCACCTGATGCATCAAAATTGATGGCATACCATGCTGCTCCTTGAGGAGGCATTTCATAAGGGGCACGAGCTGAAACTATAAAAATGTCTTCGCTTATCTCTGGTGCAAAGGAAAAAAGGTCCTCTTCATTACTGCCGTAACCGTGCAGTAGTAAAAGCAATGGAGCATTTTCCTTACGCGCTGGTCGCGTAATATATGGTAAACTAAGTGATGTGTTCAATGTGGTTATTTAATAAAAGTGAACCATTTCTGGAAGTATTTCCCTATAAATGGTAGTAAATCTTGTTGATTGCGCAAAGTACTGATCAAGCCTAATATGGCGAGCAATACCATTAAGGTAATGATAATCAATGGCAGTAATAGCTGGTCCTTCGGAATGTTATCTGCAAATACAGAAACTACTATGGCAATGATAGCTATACCAAACATTTGTCGGATATGAAAGCTGGCAAATTTATTTCCTTTATTGTAATTGAGAATGATAGACACACCAAAAACAGCAATAAAAACCATAAGGTGCAGGTATAAAAATACCGCGCTGGCATAAGCAAGTATCGCGAGGTTTTTAGCAGGCGGATTATCTTTCATTCCAGAGGGCTTTTTTATTATTGATAATTCCAAACACCGTTCCTTTCATAGCTTTTCCTAGAAAGGCAGAGTTCTTAGAAGTAGAAACAATATGACTTTTTTCAAAGGTATAGCTTGTTTCTGGTTCAAAAAGGGTCAAATTAGCTATTTGTCCTTCTTTTATTTGAGGTGTTGCCTGATTAAAGACATGGTAACCCTTAGTCAGTAACCCAATAGTGGTCTCTAGGTCAGTCAGCTGATTCAAAATACCAAAAGCACTTTCTAAGCCTATGGTTCCAGCAGTTGCACGGTCAAATTCAAGGTCTTTGTGTTCTATCGTTAGCGGCGTATGATCACTCGTAACAACGTCGATTACTCCTGAGTTTAGAAACTTTTGAAGCTGTTTTACTTCTTTTTCATCTCTCAGTGGTGGCTGTATTTTAAAGTTGGCATCAAAAGTTTCTAATTCGTTACTTGATAAGGTCAAATGATGAATGGAAACGCTACAAGTCACATTTTGAGCTGTCTTTTTGTATTCTCTGATCAACTTTAAACCTTCTACCGTGCTGACAGTAGGAATGTGTAATCTTCCATTGGTATAAGTAGCGATTCTTAAATCTCTCGCTATTTGAAGCTCTTCAGCAAGGCTGGGCATGGACTTGAGTCCTAAGTTGGTAGTAACGGTATCTTCATTGACCATCCCTTTTCCAGCGATGTCCTTATTTTGAGGAAATGACTGCACCACAGCATTAAAGGAGGATGCGTATTGCAATCCTACTTTCAACAGGTTGGCATTAGTCACTTCATGCTTGTAATCATAGAAGGAAACAGCTCCTGCTTCTTGCATGTCGTACAATTCGGCCAGGTGTTTCCCTTTTTGATTTAAGGTAAAAGAACCTACTGGCAAGATGCTCACTGCCTGATGTGCCGTTACGTTTTTCAAATATTTGATTCCCGATTGATCTTGCGGATTCGGTTGATTGTTTGGATTCAACATGATGGTGGTAAAACCGCCTGCTGCTGCTGCTTTAACACCATTTTCTAGTGTTTGTCGTTCTTCAAAACCGGGTTCTCCCAGGCTGACACTTGTATCGATCCATCCTATGGAAACATGCAAATTTGCCGCCTCGACGAGTTTGGCATTTTCCTCTTTTATTGAAGCACCTATTTTTTCAATCTTTCCATTTTTAATGAGTAGATCTCTTTTTTTGCCGTTTAAATCAGAACCGGCATTGACGATAATCACATTTTTAAGTAGTATCATTTTACAAACTTTAAAATCAATAATTCACAAATTAGGAAGAATAAAGCTCCCATGACAAAGTACTTCCACAAAGAAAGGATATTTTCTTCCTGACTGAGTTTGTACAGTAAATCATCAATAGATTCTGAAAGGTTATTCCCTAAATCTGCATTTGAATAATATGCTAACTTGTTCTCTTGACGTTTTGCATTGAAGCTATACGTAGAGATCTTTTGTTCTTTAATTTTCACCGTATAGTTTCCTGCAATAGATAACTCTTCTCCAGCAGTGACGAGTACATAACTATCAAAGGCTTGCTGTCTAGGAATCATTTCAGAGGAATCGTAAGAGAGGCTTAAAATATGGTCTTGATTTAGGCTCGTATTTACGGCGATATTGTTGCTTTCACCTAGCTCGTAATACAATTTAGGAATAGGCAATGCATTTACAGCCATGTTATAAAAAACAGGAACAATAAGCGGCGAATTCTGAAAGTTGCTATTCTCTAAATTCAGGCTTGTAGTAAAGAAATAAGTAGTGTTATTCTTATATAGAAAGCTGCTTCCGTCGTCATATTTTAGTATAGGATCTATAGCGTTTGTGGTTTTTAAAACACCAGTTACATTAGGGTATTGGAAGTTGGAGACCTGCTTGTTAAAAACACCTTTAAACAAAGGGTGATTGAAATTGATCTCGGTAATTTTCTTAGAAAAGTCGTTGTATTCTAATCCGGTCAAGCCTATGTTTTGATATCCTGAAGATTTCTGGGCAGGAATAACGACCATATATCCACCGTTTCTGGTCAATGTATTTAATTCTTCACTAAGACTGGCAGGAATAGCACTCATTTCATTAATGATAACGATATTTTGATTCTTGATCAAATTATAATTGACATCTCTTTCTGCTACGCTGATGTACTCAAACTCTTCTCCTTTATAAAGTCGGTCTAGAAAGCTAGAGTCGGCGCCATTGATACTTAACACCTTAATTTTTTCCTTCCTACCTGTACTTATAAAAAGCTCATTGTCAAATGAGATTCCATTGTCATTTATATAGATTCTTCCCTCAATAGGCTCATTGGTCTTTACTTCAAAATTAGCTGTTCCAGATTGATTCTCCAAAAGAACAGAAGTTTTTGCGAGTAAAATATTATTATTTTCAAAAGATAAAGTTACAGGTTGTTCCACCTTATAATTGGCGCTTAAGCCTAACTGAAGCTTTAAGTTATTGCCAGATTGGCTCTCTATAAAAACGGTATCAATAGATAGGTTATTAATTTCTTGAGGTTCTAATTTTAGAAGTTCTCTTTTTACGTTTTGCAAAGGTTCTGGAAATTGTTCTCCAGTACTATTTTGAAAATCAGATATGAGGATCATCTCTTTTGCCGCGTTCTTATTTTGGAGTAGGGAAGAGGCTTTAAGTTGCACTTGATCAAAGGTGAGTGCTTGGTTAGAATAATTATTAGAAAGCAGCTCATTAGTGATTTGCTGTCTGTTGGTATTTGCAAAGACTTTATCATTCGTAAATAGGGTAAAGACTTTATCTGCTGGTAATTTTTCTAGAAGCTGGCTGGTAGCGTTTTTATATAAGGCTCCGTTTTTACCTTTTAATTCCATGGAATAGGAGTTATCAAGATAGATAGCGGTTTGTTTTTCTTGAGTAGCGGTTTTACTTCCATGTAAAAAGGGTTGCGCAAAAGCCATCACTATACAGGTAATAGCGGTGCAACGAGCTAACAAAGTCAACCATTTTTTAAGTTGACGACTTTTTCTAGTTTGGGTAATTAAAGGTTGGAGGAAGGCAACATTAGTAAAGGATACTTTATTAAACTTTCTAAGCTGAAAAAGGTGAACAATAATAGGAACTATAAGAAAAAATAGACCGTAAAGTATTATTGGGTTTTTAAATAACATCTATCCTAATTGCAATTCAAAGATACTGCCTTTGCTTAAAAAAGCACTTATTTTTTAACGGTAAATGTAAAAGTTGTTCCAGTGTTGATTTTTGAATTACATTTGATGGACCCACCTAGTTTATCTACAAGAATTTTAACGGTAGAAAGTCCAATACCGTTACCTTTTTTACCAGATCGATCTGTTTGATTTAATGTGGTAAATAATTTAAAAATGTCTTCCTGTTTATCTTTTGGAATACCTACACCATTATCTTTCACACTAATTTTATAATATTCAGGCGTTATAGCTGCTGTAACTTGAATAACAATAGTTTCTTGATTGTTGTATTTAATACTATTTCCTATTAGGTTTAATACGACTTGTTCCATAGCAGCACTGTTGCTATTAATGATAAGATTATCTTCAGGAAAAAGGAGTTGTATATCATCCCTAAGACCTAGCATTTCTTCTACTTTTTCAATAATAGAATAAATGTCAAACTCTTCTTTATCATCGATGGCTAATTGGTCACTTTCATAATGGCTCAAAATATTATCTATGTAATCACTCATAGAAAAAGCTGTGTCTTTAATAGAGTGAAGATAACGTTTACCGTCTTCATCCAATTGGTTGCTGTATTTCTTTGATAGGAGATCAGTGGTAAGGATCATGCTCGCTAGAGGCATTTTCATGTCATGAGACACGACTCTAGCAAAGTTCTTGAGCATCTCATTATTTTCTTGTAATAATCTTGTTTTTTCTTTGAGTTCTATATTTTTCTTGTTGAGCAGTAACTGCCTCATTACAAGGTCTGCAATCATTTCTAGAGACTTTTTCTGTTCGCTATTTAGTTTATGTGGCTTAGTATCTAGAACACAAACGGTACCTAAAGGTAAATTGTTTTCATCTTTTAACTGGACCCCTGCATAAAATCTAATACTTTCTTCCTCTTTTAAGAAGGGAAGATTCTTAAAGTCCGGATTTTCATGAACATCTTCCATATAGAAAAAGTCACTATCATTTACGGTTGCATGAGCACAAAAGCTCAATTCTCTAGGGGAATTATCTAATTGAAGTCCTTTTTGAGATTTGAACCAAACTTCATCTTTATGAACTATAGAAATTAAACTTTTTGGAACATTAGTAAGTTTACAAGCTAACTCCGTGAGTTCATCAAGCACCTTTTCTCGTTTGGGATCGATATGAAATGACTCTAAATAAGCAAGACGCTCCAATTCACGAGGATGTAAGGGTACTTTAGTCATTAGTTGGCTGAATAAATTTCACAAATTTAACACAATTTACTCTTAATATTATCACAATTTTATTCAGCTATAATTCTTTAAAAGCCCCTAATCCAAAAAGAGCAAAATCATATTTAATAGGGTCTTTAGGATCAAATATTCTAAGAATTTTGTCCAATTCGGCAACGGCTTTTGCATCGTTTTGTTTGCGTTTAAGCAGTTTAAGTTTGCGAGCGACATTTCCAGTATGTACATCTAATGGTAGTGATAAAGCACTCATAGGAATGGAGTTCCATATTCCAAAATCTACACCAGCATTGTCTTTTCTCACCATCCAGCGCAGGAACATGTTGATGCGTTTTGCACTGCTATTTTTCATGGGATCACTGACGTGCTTTTGGGTGCGTGGCAAGTGATCTACCTCAAAAAAGCTGGTTTTAAATTGGGAGATGGCTTCTTGCAAATTTGCTTTTTCTTGATACGCTTTCGCGAAAGCGTGCTCTAAACCATCATGCTTCTTTTCTAAATGCTGTAAGGATCGCATAAAGGTCTTACAATCTTCACTATTAAAAGTGCGGTGTACAAAACCATCAAATCTATCCAAGTCACTTTCTTCATGGTTTCTTATAAAATCTGCTGGAGATTGATCGAGGAGCGTCATCAATTTGTTGGCATTATTGATAATGGACTTGCGATTTCCCCATGCAATGGTGGCGACAAGAAAGCTTGCTATTTCTATATCCTTTTTATCAGTAAAAAGATGCGGTATCTGAATAGGATCGTGAGGTATAAAATCTGGGGTGTTGTATTGCTCGACTTTAACATCGAGAAATTCTTTAAGTTCTTTTCGGTTCATATGAAACCAGTTTTATTTTTAAATATCGCATATACATTCCTTTTTTTAGCCTTAAAAATGATAACTTCATACCGGCAAGACTTATGTAGCTAGTCTTCATAAGCTCAAAAATAATTGAGTTTATAAGCAGGACATTCAAACTAATGCTTATAGAAATTTACCATCACTCATTACCAGTTTGCGGTCTGCGAGGTCTGCGAGTTCTTCATTATGAGTAACAATAACAAAAGTCTGATTGAATTCTTTCCTCAATTGAAAAATCAATTCATGGAGGTCGTGAGCTGTTGCGCTGTCCAGGTTTCCTGTAGGTTCGTCTGCAAAGATTACCTTAGGATTGTTTATTAAAGCTCTTGCAACGGCAACACGTTGTTGTTCACCGCCAGAAAGCGCGCCTGGCTTGTGATCCATTCGATCTGATAATTTGAGATAAGAAAGGAGCTCTTTAGCTCGTTTCTCAGCTTCTGATTTATCAGTGTTTGCAATGTAAGCAGGGATGCAAACGTTTTCTAAAGCTGTAAATTCAGGTAATAATTGATGAAATTGGAATATAAAGCCAAGTGATTTATTTCTAAATTTATTAAGCTGTTTACCACTAAGATTCATCATGTCTGTACCATCTATTTCAAGACTACTACCGGTTCTGAGATCTGGTTTTTCTAAGGTACCTAGAATATGTAATAAGGTGGTTTTACCAGCACCTGAACTACCGACAACACTAGCTATTTCACCAGCTTTAATTTCTAGATCTACGCCTTTAAGCACTTGTAAATCACCAAAACTTTTATAAATCTGTACTGCTTTAATCATAATAACAAAGTAATGGGTTTTTATGCTTTAAACCATCTTTTTGCATCATTAAAGTCTAGGAAATAAGTAACTCGCAGGGATAGGTTGTGTCGAGATGGTTGCGTGAACAATTCATCTAAACTGTCTTGAAAAGCTATATCACCTTGATTATCAAAGTTAAATATGCTATTGCGATATAGTAAAGTAGCTTCACTACCTGGCGCAAAACGCCATCTATAGGAAAGGTCTAGATTCCATACATTAAAATTAGCGTCAGGGTCAAAGTCGTCTGTCAATGTGTAATCGGTAGGAATAGTACTTCCATTTGAATCAAGTTCTTTAAAATCGCGACTGAATGTTGCTCTAGACCAAAAATTTCTAAATGACAAGCTCAGCGCTTGCTTGTTATTAAAATTATAAGTTCCAGAGATTCTGTTTTCTACCGAGTGTGTATGACGTCTACTGACTATAGGGTTGTCGTCCACGTCTGTATTTACATAACTCATACGATTGTCGTTTTTGTCCCATGATAGTCGGTAAATAAGCAAGAATTCATCTGAGAATCTATATCTAGGGCTCAAAGTAAAGTTATAGCTTTCTTCCAGGTCATTAAATCTTTTAAGCCGGCCCATTCTCACATCTGTTGCAAACTTCTTACGATAATCTGTAGAGATAAAACCTCCCGTAAAATAGGCAGGCTCATACCGCACGACTTGTCCTGTTTTACGAGCTTCAAATTGATTTAAATTTCTGGTAAAGAAATTAAAATCTCCACCGAATGCCAGACGTTCTCTAGTAGAAAAGAAAGGGTTGATGTTGAACTCGCTGTTGGTATGTAAATCTGGGTCGATTTGTCTTCGATGTCTTATTCTGAAGTCTACATCGTACCTATTGAAGATACCAACAGGTGTAAACTGATTGTATTTCAAGTCTGCTGCAAAGGTTTGCGTATTGTTTTGAAAATTACGTCCTAAATCATTAGGATTCCAATTTTTATCACGGTAAAAGTGAGCTAGACTAGGTCTCCATCTACCAGTAGTTTTGCGCCATCTCGCCTCGCTTGCAACACCAGTTTCAGTTCCCGTAGGAGTAAACCGATTACTCATCTTTAATTCTGCTCGGTAATTATTTGAAGCGTTTTTATCGTTGTGGTCGAGCACCAAAGCATTAACTACCGCATCTGTAAAGCTCCCATTTCTTATCGTACTTGCTGTAGATAAAGCAATAGAACTATTTTTACTGAATTGTTGGTCCAGGATAAACATGTTATAATTGGTAAAAGCTTCTGTAATTTCTGTGCGTCGCTCGTTATTAAGTAAGTTTTCAATAGTAGCTTCTGTCTTTTCGGTTATGGCATTTAAAAAACCTACACCTAATCTATCTTTTGTTCTTCCCGTAATTTTTACAGCATTGAGCAATTGTGCACTATTGGGATTATCTATAATATCTTCATTTTCTAATAGCTCTAGGTTACCAAAGCCGCTAGGTGTCTGTCCTATTCTTCGAGAAAAGAAAATCCCTCCTTTATTAAACAAATCAGTTCCTTCATTAAAAAAGGCCCTGTTTTCTCCAAAGGTTTGTTCAAAAGGTCCCAGATTAAGAACAACTTGATCAAAAGCTACTTGACCAAAATCTGGAATCAAAGTCGCGTCCAGAGTGAAGGCGTCGTTGATCCCGTATTTAAGATCCATTCCAGCGCTGTATTCTGTGGTGTTTACTCCATCAAAACGATCATTAACTATGGTGGTATATGGATAAAGGTTCAATCTCAACGGCGGATTTATTTTTTCTACTCCTGTCATTAAGGCATCGTATTGTGTTTCTATTCCCTTAGTAATATCTATCAAGTTATAAGTGTACTCTTCATTCAGCGCGCGTATTCTTCTAAAAATTTGAAAACTCCAGTTTTGTTTTTCTATTTCTGGGAATCTCAGTGTTCTGTAAGGGATCCTCATTTCCACAAACCAGCCAAGTTTATTAATGCTTGTCTCGGATTTAAAAACAACATTGTAGCTAAAGTCTTCACGTCCACCTTCGGCAATGGCATCACCCAATGCGTTGGCACTAGTGGCATAAAACTTTGTTTGATTGATTTGGTTGTTATAGGTGTTTAAAAAGAAGCCAAACACATCTGCCTGAGCATCTATTTCATCTCTTTGAGAAAATTGTCGGGGTATACTTTCTGGATCGCTGTCGTAAAGAAATGCTGCAACATAAAGAGCCTTATCATCATAAGCAATTTTAAACTCTGTCTTATGAGTATCTCGTTCTTTTTGGCCATTTGTCGGCTGTGTCATTACAAAATCACCACCTGTAGGAATAGCATCCCAAAATTTTTCAAAGGGCTCACCATCGATGCTAGGTACGGTAGTTACCCGAGTAGCATTATACACTTTTCTCTTGATTTCAAGAGTGTCTTGAGCTATTTGTGATTCCGCTTTCGCGAAAGCGAGAATTATAATTAACCAGGTAAAAATGTATTTAAATTGCATAAAGAGTTCTCAAAAATGCAAAAATAAGTTGTTTAACAAATCATTTCATTAAAGACATGTTAATTAAAAAAAAGATAAAAATATGTAGGTTAAATTGCTAAAAAAACAAAATGGACAAAGCAATTTTTGCTGGAGGATGTTTTTGGTGCACAGAAGCGGTTTTCCAACGAGTAAAAGGTGTAGAACAAGTGAAATCAGGTTTTTGTGGTGGGCGTATTAAAAATCCTCCTTATAGAGAAGTAGTGCAAGGAAGAACAGGTCATGCAGAAGCTATAGAGATCACATATGATTCTGAAGTGGTATCTTATAAGGATTTAGTAGCCGTATTTATGGCCACTCATGATCCTACTACTTTAAACAGGCAAGGTTATGATGTGGGAACACATTATCGCAGTGCCATATTTTACCTTAACGATCAACAAGAAAATACGGCTAGAGATTACGTTAAAAATTTAGAAGACAAAGCTGTCTATCCAGATCCTGTAGTGACAGAGATAGCTGCAGCTACTATTTTTTATCCCGCAGAAGATATTCACAACGATTATTATAATAACAATCGGGAGCAAGGATACTGTCAGGTAATTATAGATCCTAAAATCAAGAAATTGATGACAGGTTTTAAAGAATTGGTCAAATAAAAAAAGCTCCTTAAAAGGAGCTTTTTTTATGAAGAGTGATCTACATCAATCGATTTATTATTTTTGTTGCTTTCTTTTTCAGATTTGATAAGATAGGTATAGCACCACATGATGGTAAATGATGGAATAACATCTAGCCCTGGAAGTAATTCTTCTACTGTGGTAAAAATACCAGCCGCTACTCCAGATTTTCCTGGATAAAGTTTTGTCATCAAGTAACCAGCAATTGGCGCCCAAGCTAAATCAGCGAATTCCAGTATCCCAAATCCTAAAAGGGAAGACATTCCTATAAGATCAAAGATGACACCTGCAACTAATTTGGAACGTTTTGAATGAAACATAGGATAGATTTAAAAACTCTTAAGTTCAAATAACGTTCCGCAAAATGTTTTTAGTGCAATTTTGAAGAAATAAGGTTCATGAATTCTGCTCGGGTCTCTACTTTTTGAAACTGGCCTCTAAAACCACTTGTGGTAGTAGCACTGTTTTGTTTTTGAACACCACGCATCATCATACACATGTGTGAAGCTTCTATAACAACCGCAACACCTTTAGGTTTTAAAGTCTTGTCTATGCATTCTAAAATGTCATGTGTCAATCGTTCCTGTACTTGTAGGCGTCTAGCAAATACATCTACTATTCTAGGTATTTTAGAAAGACCTACAATATGACCATCAGGAATATAGGCGATATGTGCTTTTCCAAAAAACGGTAGCATGTGGTGCTCACACAAGGAATACAATTCGATATCTTTTATGATGACCATATCGTGATAATCTTCAGCAAACATAGCACCCTTAAGTATCTTAGCAGGATCTATATCGTATCCTGAAGTTAAAAACTGCATGGCTTTTGCAGCTCTTTCAGGTGTCTTTACAAGACCTTCTCGTTCCACGTCTTCTCCTAATTCTTTAATAACATCGCGGTATTTACCTTTGATTTCATCTGTAATTTTTATGTTGTATTCTTCAAAAACCCTGTAAGGTGCCATATACTTTTTATTAAGCGGCAAAGTTATCTATATTTTGTTTAACTTTAAATTAAATTTGTTAAACATTTTAGAAATTAAGAGTGAGCCCAATGCTGTGTGAAGTGGCAGATAGTTTAAACACAAATTTTTGTGGATCTTGTCCGGTTTTACCCCTTCCATAGCGTTTAACCCCATATCCATTTCTAGTATCCAGATAGCGATCTACTGCTTCTACCGTTGCTATAGTTATCGCTAGACTCAATACCACATCAGTTAGAAAATGTGCACCTGACCATAATCGAGAGACTGGGGAAATCAACCCAACAGTGTAAATACCTGCTTTTACATAGGGATTATCAAAATGTTTTGCCAGTGCGTATGCAGTTGTAAAAGCAAGGACGGTATGTCCAGATGGAAAAGATCCAAACCCAGATTCACCAGAGAAAGGACGGAATTCATGTCTTCCTAGACCTGTTTCTGGCCTCGCTCTACCCGTTATTGTTTTAAGTATTTGTTGTAAAATGCCACCAGCAGTTGCGCTAGAAATCATTAATACGCCCGTGCGTCTCCATGCGGGATCTTTAGTAACTAATCCATAGGCATAAACACCTGCGGTAACGCCATAATTATTTTGCGGACTTCCAAAGTACCATCCAAAATCTCTTATCAATTCAGGAACTTCTTTTTCTTGTTTTCTAAAGTAATCACTGGACTCATTATCAAAGGTGTACAAGCCGCTCACCAGTAGTGATGTTGCTCCTGCTCGATACAAATCACGTTTTTGCCAGTGAAAAGGCTTTGCATATGCGTATGCAACGCCATTTAATGCATTCAGACCATCATATTGCAGCAATTGCAAGGTGTTCATTTCTTTCACGTCAGAAGCAGTGTATTTGTCTGACTTAAAGTTTTGTGACTTAGCAATAGAAACTACTAGTAAAACTACTGTCAAAAGAATGTTTTTCAAAAATTTCATGATGGTAAAATTAGGTCATTTAAATAGTTATTGATCTATTTTAAAGAAACGAATGTTTAATTTAAAAAATAGGTAGGCACTTTATAAAATAATACTATATTTGCACCCGCTTGGAAATAACTCCACGCTACGGGCTCGTAGCTCAGCTGGATAGAGCACCTCCCTTCTAAGGAGGCGGTCACAGGTTCGAATCCTGTCGGGCTCACAATTACTTATGAATCCATGCTTTTATGTAAAGCATGGATTTTTTTTATTTTAGGAGCGTTGAAAGTCCCAAGACTTTCATAAACGAATAGAATAAATACAATCTGTATCGCTCTTTCAGTGATGCATAAATTCTTATTTGCAGGATGTAGCACATTCAGGATCATGAAATTAATCCTGTCGGGTTCACGAATAAATAGTATCATTAGGAAAAACGCCACGCTCGCTTGAGCGTTTTTTTGTTTATACTATTTTCAAAGCGGAGCACATTCAGGATCAATGAAATTCATCCTGTCGGCCTCACGAATAAATAGTATCATAAGGAAAAACGCCAATATCGCTTGAGCGTTTTTTTGTTTATGATATTTTAGACCGTCCCGTATTGACTCAAGATGGAAATCAGCGCATAGGTGGTAATGGAATTGCTCCCAACTGGATGTTTACGAAGTATGATAAATTAGGAAGAGTGGTCTACACGGGGCTTTTTACGAGTTCGCTTTCGCGAAAGCAACTACAACAGCAATATTTTGATAATCAAATCGCTAGTAGTGTTTATGAAGTACGTTCAGTAACTGGGTTTACTAATGGTGGAAAAGTAGTACGTTATTCCAACAATAATTT
>Ga0307978_1000409_pt1 | contig 35863 bp, 28 predicted proteins | sample OrgLakmetage1056_FD_203151 | JGI IMG/M metagenome (GOLD analysis project Ga0307978, IMG submission 203151) | Saline water microbial communities from Organic Lake, Antarctica - #1056 | ecosystem: Environmental > Aquatic > Non-marine Saline and Alkaline > Saline | place: Antarctica: Organic Lake...
CTTGGGCAGTTTTGACTTTTGAACCTATTTTGCCTTACGCCCTCTGTTTTGCAGCTGGAGCTATGATTTTTGTGGTGATAGAAGAAGTCGTTCCCGAGTCTCAGCAAGCTCGGAATATAGATTTGTCCACCCTCGGGTTTATAGGGGGGTTTGTGGTTATGATGACATTAGATGTAGGCTTAGGTTAAATTTTTGACTCATATTTAGTTTTAGAAACGCTAATCCCGTACGTTTTATGAAATTGTACTTGTTCCTTCTAAGTGTTCTGTCTATAACCTACAGTCTAAATGCTCAAAATTCAGAAAAAAATACCACAGAAACTAAAAAAAAGATAGAAGTGCCAGAGATTTTGACTAAGGTTAACCTCTTGGATCATGTTGAGGTGGGCGCATATACTTTAACCTTTACCAAAGTAGAAAGCGATGGGTTGTCCAAAACAAGTGACATGTGTCTGGCTTGGTGAAGCCAATATTGTCATAGAAATTAACGATGGGACAGACGCGGAGCAGCATCGAATAAACGTCCCTGCTTTGGGTTTCCACAGGGCGATTCTTTCTACGGATTCTCATAAAGTGTACCTTAAAAACATAGAACCCTATCCAATTAGGCCAGATGATAAACTAAAATCTTATAAGTTAGTTCTGAAAATAGTACCTCAAATCCTGTAGATTACTTATCCTTTGGAAAAGCTTTTTTGTTGAACACCACCAAAAGTCCAAATCCAGTACTAATAGCCGTATCAGCGATATTGAAGACTGGCTCAAAGAATACAAAATACTCACCTCCCCAAATGGGAATCCAATTGGGCAATATCTCGCTATACATTGGGAAGTAAAGCATATCTACCACTTTACCTTTTAGCAATTCGCCGTAAGGCTTGTCGGTAAAAAGGGTGGCGATTTGTCCCAAGCTGTTATCGAAAATTACACCATAAAACACAGAATCGATAATATTCCCAATCGCACCAGCAAGGATTAATGAAACTGAAGTAATTAAAATTTTCGGTGATTTTTTCCTTATGCTATCCCACAACCAATAGCTAATTAAGCTAACGGCCACAATTCTAAATGAAGTAAGGATAACTTTACCATAAGATCCAGGGATTTTAGCTCCCCAAGCCATTCCTTCATTTTCGACAAATAGGATGCGAAACCAGCCTAAAACGTCAATTTCTTGTCCCAACATAAAGTGAGTCTTTATATATATTTTGGATACTTGATCGACCAATAAAATGAGTAGAATAAGAAGAGAGACTTTCTTTAAAGACATAGCTATAATTTAAAAACACAAAAATAGTTTTTTTATTGACTTGGGATTTCATTTTCAGCGCTTTTGCAAAGCAATTGGCTTTTTTGAGTTAATAGTTGTTATAATTTCTTCTGAATTTGACACTGCATGTTTAGACCAGTTAAGATATCCAGTTTAAACTTTCGGCAAACTTGAGGTGTCGTCCAAAGTGAGGCAACATCTAAAGGCTTTGTCTAGGATTGTAAATCCACTACATTTTTAAATTAACTAATTTTATAGTTGAATATCATTCTTTTCAATTAGATTTGGTAATCTACATCAAAAACCTATAAGTATGAAAACCTTTCTAGGAGTAGTGTTAATGTTTAGTACTGTATCATTTTTTCAAGTTCAATCTGGAATTATCAATGACACCGCTGAAATGAATATTGAGCATAAAAAGGAGTTTATTGAAGGGATCAAGAAAGAGGATTCACTGATGAGAATAAAAAAACAGGTTATAGATTTTTATGAAAACGCTGAACCTGATTATTACGAGTTGCACTTTACAGATAACGAGGCTTATTATTTTAAAGATGAATCTTTAGAACGAGAAGAGACCTATAACATAGGTAGTAAAGCTGGTTCATATCCTTATTACACTAATTTGTCAAGACAACAGTTTATTGGGGAAAATAGAAATTTTGGATATGTTGCTCACGAATTCTTAGATTGGAAAACAACTAGCGAAACCAAAATGATTGGCGATGTAAAATGCTATAAAGCCACAACTACAGAAACACCATATAGCAGACAAAGTCATTTTTACGACAGAGATATAGTAACTTGTTATGCTCCAGAAATTCCAGTAAAGTACAGTCCAGAGTACCATAGTGGTCTACTTGGTCTAGTTCTTGAAGTACAACGTAAAGAATTCATGATTACGGCCACCAAAATCAATCTTAGCCCAAACGAAAAGAAATTAAAAATAAAGCGAGTCGATAAAAATGAAAAAGTGATCTCACAAAAAGAAGTGAATAAGAGAATTGCTGAGATGATGAAGGATTACGATAAGAGATAAGAATGTACAAAAATCTTAAAAATAAAGACCATGGCTAAACACACGATTAATTTCAGCATTCTTTTATTTCTAATATTAATTAGCTCTAATAATCAATCTCAAAATCAGAGTGGCAGTATTACTTATAAGGGCATAGTAAATGAAAAATTCGTGGATAGCTTTTTAGTTGCTTATAAGAAAAAAGATAGTCCAATGTCTGTCAAACAAGATGTAATCAAAGCTATGAAAAATGCAAAGGTTGAAGAATTTTTACTAAACTTTAAAAACGACGAATCCTATTATTATAAAAAACCAAATCTTGAAGATCAAAATTACTTAATGGGAAGTCGTGCAGGTACTACGCCTTATCATACCAATAGCTCGAAGGATATGATTATTGAGATGAGTAGAGCTTTAGGTGATATTAATAAAATACCCTTAGAATGGGAGATTACAAGTAAAACTAAAAAAATAGGTAACTATACTTGCCGCCAAGCCAAAACAACTGAAAAGCTATACAGTAGACAAGGACATTTTTTTTATAAAGACGCTGTAGCTTGGTTTACACCAGACATCCCAATAAGTTTTGGCCCTAAAAATTATAATGGACTTCCTGGATTAATCCTTCAGATTGAGGATAGAGAATACACCTTAACGGCGATAAAGATAAATCTGAATATAAGGGAAAAAGATTTAGAAATCAAAAGAGTAGATGATATTGATAAATTAGTCTCAGAGAAGGAGTCTCATAAGCGTATTGAGGAAGTAATGTCTGATAGGGAAAAAATGTATAAAAACTAACTGGTAATTTCACCTTTATTTCAATTTATGTCTTTTAGATTATATGTATTATTTTCTAGTGTTATTCCAAACGGTTGGTTTTACACAAAACTCCTTAACAGGTAAGGTAAAAGACAGTCTTAATAAGCCTCTGGCCAATGCTAATATTCTTGCCGAGCCCAAAGATTCTCTGCAACAAATAAAGTTTGCCATTACCGATGACAAAGGGCGGTATCGCTTAGATCTAAAATCTATACCCTATACGGTGACGGCGAATTATTTGGGCTTTGCCAAAAAAAGTTTTGATATAGAGCTAGACAGGGATAAGACCCAAGATATTATATTAAAAGAAAGTGCAGAAGGCCTTGAGGAAGTGGTGCTAGATATGCCGATGGTTGTCAAAAAAGACACAATTTTGTATAACGTAAACCAACTTACCACCGGCGAGGAGCGTAAGCTCAAAGACATTCTTAAGAAGCTGCCAGGGATGGAAGTGGATAAGAACGGTGGTATTACCGTTAACGGGAAAAAAGTGACCCATATGTTGGTAGAAAACAAAAAATTCTTTGGTGGAGGTACCAAGTTGGCAATAGATAACATTCCTGCCGATGCTGTGAAACAAGTGATGGTTCTGGATAGTTACAATGAAATTGCCATGCTCAAAGATTTTCAAGAAAGCGAAGACATGGCCATAAACATCAAACTGGAAGACGATAAGAAAGACTTTGTCTTTGGAGATATAGAAGCCGGTTTGGGTAACGATGAGTTTTATAAGGTCCATAGTAATCTGTTTTATTACAGTCCCAAAACCACGTTGAATGCCATAGGGAATTTTAATAATGTCCGAGAACGGGTATTTACATACGACCAATACTTTAGATTTAAAGAAGGGATGAACTCTATATTCGATAAGGGAACGACCACCTTTGAAGATTCTTACGACGATTTTTCAGATTTTTTGGAGAAGGAAGACGTCATAGAAAGCGATCGAAAATTTGGAGCTATCAATTTCACTCAAGAAGTGAATAATAAATTGAATATTACGGGGTATGGAATCTTTTCAAAAACCAAAGAAAGTACACTGGTAGAGTCTACCAACGAGTACAATACGTTTACAGAAGATAGATCTATAGCTACCGCTACCAATAACGAACTGGCTATGGGAAGCATCAGTGCGGTCTACGTCCCCAATTATACAGACCAGTGGCATTTTAAATCTCAATTTAAAAGTGCAGATGATAGTTATACCAATACCATCAATTCTCGAGTAGACACGGTTTCCAATGCTTTTTTAAACGATCGGTTTGGTGAGCAGACCTTTTTTAATCAAACGGTGGAATGGCATAGAAAACAATCTAGAGAACATTCTTTTTCTGGAGTTGTAGATTATACTTACGATAAGTTAACGCCTAGAACCCTGTGGCAAACCAACGATGATATCTTGGCAGGGCTTATTCCTATTATAAATGAGCCAAGTATAAGAATCAACCAGTTTAAACAAACTAAGAAAAACCAGATCAAGTCTATTTTTAAACACTATTGGGTACTTAACAGAAATAATCATATCTATTCTACCATTGGGAATGTTAATTTGAAACAGACATTTTTCACTGATGATGCTCAAGAACTCGATGATGGTACTCAAAATGATTTTGGGGAAGCAGGATTCAATAATGATTTCCACTTTAGATTGAATGATGCCTTTGCTGGGGTATTCTATAAATTTAGAATGGGGATTTTTACGTTCGATCAAGGAGCATTTATCCATTATTACCGCTGGAATCCCAATCAGGAAAATACGTCAGTTAAAGACAGAGTCGTGGTTTTGCCAAATATAAACGCCAAAGCAGAAATGACTAGGAGTAAGAGTTTACAGTTCAATTACGAGTTAAAATCCTCTTTTTCGGATGCTTCTCAATTTGCAAGTCGGTTTTATTTACAAAGTTATAACAGCGTGTTTAGCGGGAATACGACTATAGAGAATACACTAAGTCACGATTTAAATTTGCGTTTTACAAAATCCAGAGGTTATCGAGGTTTTGGAATTTACGCCTCTGCAAACTATTCCAAACAAATAGAAGGTATTGTGAATAACGTCAACTACGAGGGCATCAATCAAGTTGTTACTCCTTTCTTTGTGGATAATTCATCAGAAACTTGGGGCTTAAGTGGAAGTATGAGCAAAAAGATTAGTCAAATTAATTTCAGAACAGGCTTGCGTTATACCAATACAATGTTCTTACAATTCGTCAACGACATTCCTTTCGAAAATCGAAACCAAAATACCTCTTGCACTTTATCTGCAAAGACACTTTATGATGATTTTCCTATTATAGAAATAGGGTGGAGACAAAGTTTTGGGAACTTTACCCTTAGTGACAACACCACAAATTTTGTTACCACCGAGCCCTTTATTAATTTTGATTACGACTTTTTATCGGGATTTATTGTTTCGGCAGATTTTACGTCATACACTTATCAAAATCAAACTTTAGATCAACGCAACTCCTACGAAATCGCTAACGCCTCGTTACTTTATCAAAAAGAAAGCAGTGCTTGGAGTTTTAAAGTAGAAGCCCAAAATGTGTTTGACGTCCAATTCAAAAATCAAAATTCCTTTACCTCCTTTATTATTTCAGATTCAAGAACATTTATATTACCGAGAATACTTTTGTTTTCTGTAGGCTATAATCTTTAATCTCTTCTGATTTTGACTCGAAAATACTCGATGCTTTTGAGATGGTCAGTTTTAAGTTTGAGTTAGTTCTATGTGAGATTTAGGGAAGGACGATAACCGAAGGATTTGAGTCTGATTTAAAAATGAGTTTAACACTGAAACCCAATTCCAAAGAAACTGATTTGGTTTTGATTTCAACTTAATCAGCGTGTATATCTATTTTTATAGTTCAGGGCCGTTTTATAAATCAATTATCGGGTCACAGAAAAGGAGGTGAGGCGTTGGGGGACTTTATCTATAGTGAAGGTAAACGCATAGGTTTTAGATCGATCCTTAGCGGTCGAAATCAGCAAAGATCCTTGGTCAATTCGAAAATAAGCAGCTTGACCTTTGCAAAAGCATAAACGTCCAAATACAACATTAGCGGTGGTGAGTTGCTCATCGCTTAAATTCAGGTCTTTTGTTTTAGGGTCAATTTCAGCGTAGACAATTTCAGTATATCCACCATCGGCAATGCGAGGATCTACACTGCGCTTGTATTCAAACTTCAGCACCGTTTTGTTTCCTTTTTTAACCTGTGGATAGAGTTGATCAATACCGTCTGTAAGTATATTTAAGCTTGAATTGATTAAAATTTCGAAAGTACAATTTCCATCCTCTGGACAAAAGGCAGATAAGGTCTCCTTCTTCTCATTTTGAGCGTTTAAACCCCTTTGAGACTGACAAGCTAGTAGTACAGAACTGATAGCCACTAAAAATAAACATCTTAAATTCATGAAAATCACTTGAATAATCTCTAAGTTTACCTACTAATTTTTAATAAATTAATAAACTAGAGAACAAAACATGAAACAATTTAACTTAAAAAAAATACTATTTGTCGCTTTTGTAGCATTAATTTCAAATTTTGGATTTTCTCAAGAGGGTGTGTCCTTTTGAAGTTCTTCTGAAAAGAAATATCAAACTGGAAGACGATAAAAAAGACTTTATCTTTGGAGATATAGAAGCTGGTTTGGGTAACGAGGAGTTTTATAATGCCCATAGTAATCTGTTTTATTACAGTCCCAAGACCACCTTGAATGCCATAGGGAATCTCAATAATGTCTGAGAATGGGTATTTATCTACGACCAATATTTCAGATTTCAAGAAGGGATAAATTCTATATTCAATAAGGGAACAACAACCCTTGAAGATTCTTATGATGATTTTTCAGATTTTTTGGAGGAATAAGATCTCATCCAAAGCGATCGAAAATTTGGCGCTATCAATTTTACTCAAGAAGTGAATACTAAATTGAACATTACGGGTTATGGAATCTTTTCAAAAACCAAAAACTCTTGCTGTTCTGTACGAGATTTTTCATTAGTAGGTTATAGAACTACCAACATTTTCATCTAAAGGAATAATTTATTGCGGATTTAATTTATTTTTAGTGAGTGAAATGTACAATTCCAATGAGTATTTGTGACGGTGTTAAAAAAATATTTAAATATGAAGAGAAGCACTTGTTTAACATAATAAAATGTTATACATTTAACTATCATTACTAATTTTTATTAAATATTTTGGAGGCTTATGAGAAATACTACAAATAAAAGTGTAAATATTATCAAGTCTTGTGGCAAATTTTTATTCATTTTATTTTTTTACGTTTTAGGTCAGACAAGTTTGGCCCAGGAAAGTGTAACTGGGACCGTTTTCGATGTCAATGGTGTTCCCCTTTTAGGAGTGACAATAATTGAAAAAAATACTTCAAATGGCACAATCACCGATTTAGATGGGAATTTTGAAATTGGTATAAAAAACGATGCAATCCTTGTATTTAGTTTTATAGGTTTTAAGAAAAAAGAATTACCCGTCATGTCTGGGCAAAATTTTAATGTTGTTCTAAATGAAGATGCTGAAAGCCTCAGTGAGATTGTAGTAGTAGGATACGGAAATCAAAACCGTAAAACCTTAACAAGCCGTGTGGAATCTGTGCAGGCCGAAGAAATTGTAGATATACCTGCTGCAAGTGTTGATCAGATGTTACAGGGACGTGTTTCAGGTGTGCAGATTTCAAGTACATCCGGGGATCCAGGAGGTGGTATATCTGTTAGAATCCGAGGCACCTCTTCAATTAGCGGATCAAGTGATCCATTATATGTTGTTGATGGTATTCCAATCCAATCATCTACCCTTGGGCAGATAGGCGTTGGTGGAGCCACAACTAACCCTATAGCGGACATCAATCCATCTGATATTGAATCGATAAGTATTCTTAAGGATGCGTCCGCTACTGCTATTTATGGCTCTAGGGCAGCTAATGGTGTTGTGCTAATCACGACTAAGAGGGGAACAAGAGATCAAACAAAAATAAGTTTAGGGATTTACAGGGGTGTACAAAATTTAATCAAAAGGCCCTCATTGGTTACAGGGGAGCAATTTGAAGTATTAAGGAATGAAAGTGCACGTAATAATGGAAATATGGAGCTTTTTCCAAATCCTGAAAATGCAATTAATACAAGATGGAATGATCTTGTATTAAATGAAAATGCACCTATACGTAATATAGATGCCTCTGTGAGAGGTGGCAATGAAAAAGTTAGATATTTTATTTCCGCAACTAACTTTATGCAGGAGGGGCCAGTTAGAAATTCAGATTACAACAGAAATACTGGTCGTGTGAACCTTGATTTTGCCGTTAATAAAAAATTGGATATGGGAACAAGTGTACTGTACTCTCGTACAAATCGAGGTATTGTCCCCAATAGTGATAATATAGCAGGTGCATTTGCAGGTTCGTTTTTCTATCCATCTAACCTTCCAGTATTTCAAGATGACGGCACCTATAACCGAATTCCTACGATAGATCATCCCTTAGCTACGGTGGATCAAACAGATATCGGTATGGAAACAGGAAGATTTTTGGGTACTATTTATGCAGAATATTCATTTTTGCCAGGCTTACGCTTAAAATCAACTTTTAGCGTAGATTATACAGACAACTCAGAAAGTTCATATCGAAACACATTTACTAATGCAGGAAGTGCCCTTCAAGGTATTGCTTTAATATTTAATGTAAATAATAATAATTGGATACAGGAAAACGTATTGAGCTATCAATTTTATAAAAATAAAAGTTCTTTTAATGTTCTTCTAGGTACAACCGTTCAAGAGTCTGAAACAAAAATTGCAAGGTCCCAAGGAACTGGTTTTCCAACAAATGATTTCACACAAATCAATTCTGCAGCTGTCCTAGATGCTGGTTCTTCCAGTACGAGTTATGGAATTGCATCTCTATTCAGTAGAATCAATTATGATTACAATGAAAAATATTTGGTTACATTAAATATACGTGGTGATGGTTCATCCAGATTTGGTAGTGACAATCGTTGGGGTATTTTCCCAGCTGTTGGTTTAGGGTGGGTTATATCTGAAGAGAATTTTTTAAAAGATGTATCATTTATTAGTAATTTAAAATTGTTGGGAGGTTATGGTATTACTGGTAATCAAAGCGGAATTACTGATTTTAATTCATTAGGTCTTTGGCAAGGTGCTTCTTACGCGGCGGTTCCTGGAGTTCGTCCATTTCAGTTAGAAAATCCAGATCTTAAATGGGAAACTACTAAACAAACCGACATTGGATTAGAGATGAGTTTATTTGATGACAGAGTTTCTTTCAATGCGGGCTATTACTATAAAAAAACGGAGGATCTTTTATTAGAAGTGCCTCTGCCACGCACTTCAGGTTTCGTATCAGTGGCGCAAAATTCAGGTGAAATAGAAAATAAAGGTTTGGAAGTAGGATTAGGCGTTAATGTTTTTTCAGCATCTAACGAATTGCAATGGTACATAAATGGAAACGTAGCTGGCAACCGGAACAAAATACTCAAATTGGTTGCCCCTTTTAATGTGTATAACCGCGATTTGTTCCGGTATGAAGAGGGCTTTCCTATGTTTTCTTTTTATATGCACAATCAAATTGGGGTAGATCAACAAACCGGTGAAATACAATTTGAAGATGTAAATGGGGATGGGGAATTTACTACAAGTGCAGATCGAAAAATTGTGGGTAATGCTAATCCTGATTTCTTTGGAGGCTTAACTAACACCTTAAATTATAAAGGTTTCGATCTATCGTTTTTATTTCAATTTTCTTATGGAAATGACCAGTTAAACCTAACTAGATTTTTTATGGAACATGGAGGAACTCGGGGTACAAATTTTTCGGGGTCACAATTAAATAGGTGGCAAAATCCAGGCGATATCACCGAGGTTCCTAGAATGAATTCCGCTAATTATGCTGGAGATCTCCGGCCCTCAAGATTTGTGGAAGATGCATCTTATTTACGTTTAAAAAATATTTCTTTAGGATATACAATTCCAGAAAATATTTCCAAAATGATTTACTTATCTTCAGCTAGGTTTTATATTTCAGGACAAAATATTTTGACCTTTACTAATTACTCAGGCTTAGATCCAGAACTGACAGGAACTGCATCGAACAATTTAACTCAGGGAGTGGAATTTTTCACAGCTCCGTCTCCAAGAGTTTTAACGGCTGGTTGTAACTTAAGTTTTTAGTAATTAGATTGCTTTGTAATACACTTTAATAAATAAAATTATGAAAGAGAATACTATTGAGATTATTCTAAAAAAGTTTAACTTAAAGAATATTCTTGTGAAAAGTATAATTTTTACTGGAATACTAATTGTCTTTTCTTGTGAAGATGTATTAGAAAAGGATCCTTTAGATGAGGTAGACCAGGCTATTGTTATAACTGATAAAGGAAGTGCCAATGCCGCAGTAGCTGGTTTGTACAATGAGATACAAAGCTCGGATTATTATGGAGACAATTTTTTAATTATCGGGGATGTTTCATCCGACATTGCACAAAGTATAGGAACATGGGATTTTTACAGGGAAATGGATACTTATCAGATATCAGCTGCAGGAAATACAGAGAATGATAATTTTTATACCAGGGCTTATTCAACAATTAATGTAGCAAACAATATTTTAGAAAAAATTCCCGATTTATCCAATGTTTCTTTCGAAGATAAAGAACCAATGCTAGGTGCAGCTTATTTTATAAGAGCTCTAGCGTTGTTTGATTTAACTCGCCTATACGGAGGTGTTCCTGGAGTTGTCGGTACAATGGGTGTTCCCATCATTACTGAAGCAACTAATTCATTGGCTGAATTAGAATATCCATCTAGACCAACATTGGAAGAATCTTATTCAGCTATTGAGCAAGATCTTTTAATAGCATTAGAGTTTTTGCCTGAGACTAGCAATAAATCCATAGCTTCTAAAGGTACCGCCAGGGCATTATTGTCAAGATTGTATTTATATTTAAAAAATTATGAAAATGTAATTACATTTTCAACTGATGTCATAACTGATCCTAATTACTCTTTAAATCCTGATTTTAAAGAGATTTTTGCTTCAAAATTTGGTTCTGGGTCAATCTTCGAACTTAACTTTAACGTTACTGATCAAAGTGGGATTAGAAATTGGTATAATCCAAATGGTGGCCGAGGGGACTTAACTACGCACGAATCTTTTTATGATGAGGCAACTTCTAATCCAAATGATGTTCGCGGAGAATTATTTGGTTTTTCTGAATCTAATGGAAACTATCAAACTAAATATCAAAAAACTGGAGGCTTAGATAATATTATTATTTTGAGGATAGCAGAAATGTATTTGAACCGCGCTGAAGCGAAGGCCAATCTAAATAATTTGGATGGAGCCTTAGATGACCTCAATGCTATTAGATTGCGAGCTGGTATTGGAGAAATAAACCCTACACCAACTTCTCAGGAGCTAGTATTACAAGCTATTTGGAATGAGAGAAAATTGGAATTTGCTTTTGAAGGTCATCGCTTATTTGATTTAGTACGCACAGGCCAGGCTATGATAAAGTTGCAGAATATTCCTAGAATAAATGGCCCTGCTGTAAGTTTACCTGAAATAGGAAGAGCTGTCTTTCCAATACCCAATTTCGAGCTGGACGCCAATAAAAACCTTAATCAAAATGAAGCTTATCGTTAATCTATAAAAACAAAAAAATTATGAAAAATTTTATTATGAAAAATAAAATTGGTTATGTTTTATTCAGCATTTTATTATTATTAACATTCTATAACGTACCTGCTCAACAGTCGGTATTGGAATCAACAACCTTCCAAACTATGGAGTATAGAATGGTAGGGCCATATCGTGGTGGTAGATCTACTGCGATAGCTGGACATGCAGACCGAATTAATGAGTATTATTTTGGAGCCACTGGTGGAGGCTTATGGAAAACCACAGATGGTGGGCTTAATTGGGATCCAGTTACAGATGGACAACTTAATGCATCCTCTGTTGGAGCTGTTGATATCTCAGATAGTAATCCAGACATCGTGTATATTGGAATGGGAGAATCTCAATTCCGTGGAAATATTATGCAAGGTGATGGTGTTTATAAATCTATTGATGCTGGTAAGAATTGGAAAAATGTAGGACTTAACGATTCACAAACTGTCGCTCGTGTTAGGATTCACCCAACAAATCCCAATATAGTATATGCTGCAGTTCTAGGTCATCCTTTCGGTCCAAATGAGGAACGTGGAGTTTTTAAGACAACTGATGGGGGAGACTCATGGAAAAAAATACTTTACAAAGGGCCTGAGGCTGGCGCAGCAGATTTAATAATTGATCCAAATAATCCAGAGGTGATTTATGCATCTATTTGGAAGGTTTATAGAAAACCATGGAAAATGTGGGGTGGGGGAGGTGCTTCTGGTTTGTTTAAGTCTACGGACGGAGGTGAAAGCTGGATAGAGCTATCTAAAAAAGCAGGAATGCCTGAAGCTCCACTTGGAAAGATAGGAATTACAGTTTCACCACTTGATTCTAACCTTTTATGGTCAATTATAGAAGCTAATGACGGTGGTGTTTTTAGGTCTGATGATGCTGGAATGACATGGAAGCATATCAATAGTGATCGAAAATTGCGTCAACGTGCATTTTATTATACTCGAATCTATGCGGATCCACAGGAAAAGGAAACAGTTTATGTACCAAATGTAGACTTTTGGAAGTCAACCGATGGAGGAGAAAATTTTGATACTGAAATTAAAGTACCGCATGGTGATAATCACGACTTGTGGATTGATCCCAATAACAATATGCGAATGGCTGAGGCAAACGATGGAGGAGGAACAATTTCTGTTAATGGAGGGAAGACCTGGACAGATGAAAATTTTCCTACCGCTCAACTCTATCACATTACAGCTACAAACGATTTTCCTTATTTTGTAGCAGGGGCACAGCAAGATAATAGCACGATAGCAGTTCCTAGTGAAGGTTGGGATTTTCTTTCCGCGAGAACAAATACGCTTAAAAAGATAACTCCAGCTTATGCCGTAGGTGGAGGAGAAAGTGGATATATTGCTCAAGATCCTAATAATTTGGATATCTTTTATGCAGGTAGTTACTCTGGAGTTTTAACCAAGATTAACAGGAAAACTGGTGAAAGAAGAAGGATTGAACCCTACCCAAGATATTTTATGGGTAACGCTGCAGAAACTCTTCCGGAAAGAGTACACTGGACATATCCTATTGTTTTTTCCCCGCTTGAAGACAGACTTTATGTAACGAGTCAACATGTTTGGACCACAACGAGTGAAGGCCAATCCTGGGAAAAAATTAGTCCGGATCTTACCTATGCAGATCCTGAAACTATGGGGATAAGTGGAGGCGAGATAACCTTGGATATGAGTGGTCCGGAACTATACGCTACTGTCTACGCATTGGCACCCTCTTATCACGATGTGAATACAATTTGGGCTGGGTCTGATGATGGATTGATTCACATAACAAGAAACCATGGGGAAACATGGGAAAATATCACGCCCCCTGGTTTACAAAAACATTCAAGGGTAAGTATAATAGATGCTTCGAGGCATACATCTGGAACAGCCTATGTTGCTGTAAAGCGTTACCAAATGGATGACCGTTCCCCTTATATTTTCAAAACTAGTGATTATGGGAAAACCTGGAAAAAAATCATTAATGGTATAAAAGAAGGCGATTACGTTCATGTAGTTCGGGAGGATATTACCATTCCAGGAGTCCTATATGCTGGAACCGAACACGGAGTGTATGTTTCCTTTAATTATGGTGAAAACTGGAATTCCCTTCAGCTCAACCTACCAGATGTTGCTGTCAGAGATCTTGCGGTTACAGAGAAGGATATAGCAATAGCTACTCACGGAAGGTCCATGTGGATCCTTGATGATATTGAACCAATTAGGCAGTATAGCAAAGAAGTTGTTAATACAGACCTTCATTTGTATAAGCCTTATTATGCTGTACGAAGGGTCCAAAGTGCTGTTTTTCAATACAGCCTTGGGAAAGATGCAGAAGAAGTTAAAATTGAAATCTTAGATCCTTCCAGAGAAATTATCCAGACTTTTATTTCTGAAAAACCAAAGCCTGAAGAAGAAAAGAAACTTGAAGGTTTTGCAGCAAATACCGCTAAAAAATCTGATGCAGAGATTGAGGAAGGTGAAGTAAAAGAGGACAAAAAATCGGCAAACGGATACATTCCTCCAAAGTCACCTACCAGCAAAAAAGGATTGAATACTTATAAATGGGATTTACGATATCCCGGCTCTACAGTATTTGATGGAATGATCCTCTGGTCTGCACGTCCTGAAAGAGGTCCACTTGCAAAACCAGGAATTTACCAGGTAAGAGTTACTGCAAACGGGAAAACGGAAACCAAATTATTTGAGATTAAACTTGATCCAAGGCTGGAAAATGTTTTGGAAGCGGAAATTAAAGAACAATTTGATCTCGGGATGAAAATTCGGGAAAAAGTAAGTGAGGCCAATGAAGCTGTGATTAAGATAAGAGAATACAAAGAAAGGATGGTTGATAACATAGATCCTGAAGTTTTGAAAAAACTTAATTCTATTGAAGAGGCCATTTATCAGGTGAAAAATGAAAGCAGCCAAGATCCTTTGAACTTTCCGATAAGGCTTAACAACAAAATTGCTAGTCTGGGCATGATTGTAGATAGTGGAGAGGCTAAGCCTACAGATGGTTCCTACCAGGTTTTTAATGAACTTTCAGAGGAACTTTCTGTTCTCATTAATAACATAGAAATCGTTTTTTTAAATGCTGAAAGAACAAATTCCTTGGAAAAGTAATTTTTAACTGCAAATAGGATAACAACTGAAGAACACCTTGTTTTTTTTAAGTTAGAATTATATATATGTCAAAGTCCAAATTTATATAAGCTTTAAGAATGCCGCTCCCCGAGCGGCATTTTTAATTAACTTAGTGTAAACCTATAATAATGCTTGTTAATACAAATGCTACCATCATAAGTGATTTAAAGTATGGGGAAGTAGATTTGTTCGTCAAATGCTTTGTGCAAAAAAACAGACTCAAATCCTATCTTCCACATGGTATTTTAAAATCTAAAAAAAGAAAATCCAAAACCTCTATGTCTCAATTGTCATCTCAACTAGTACTGGTTGCAAAGCACAAAGACATAGGTACTCTGGAATATTCGCAGGAAACAAGAATGCTTAGCACATACAGAACGATGCATACAGATGTGGTAAAAAGTAAGATGGTAGTGGTCATTTCTAAAATACTGCTTAATTCGATTCAGAAGGAAGAGGAAAATGGATCTCTATACCATTATCTGGAAACAACGTTAAATTGGCTGGCTCATCATGAGAAGTTTGCCAATTTTCACTTGCTTTTTATGTTGAAACTTTCTAGGCACCTGTGTTTCTATTCTTATGATTCCAATACTAACCCTGACTATTTTAATATGTTGGACAGGGTGCTTCAGGATATGGAAACCAATAATTACTGCATAGAATGCCAAAACTACCTGGTTTTAAAACAACTGCTGTGCATAAATTTTGATGAATTGGAACTATTGAAATTAACCAAAACTAACCGAACCCATTTTCTTGAGATGTTATTACTTTACTATCAATTCCATATAGACGCATTTAAGAAACCAAAATCCCTAGCGGTTCTTCACGAAATTTTCAATTAGATGCGAGTTATTTTAAGTTTACTTTTTTTTTTATTTCTTAACAATTCCTATGCGCAAGAGATTACAGTTCTGGATCATAAAACGAAAATACCGCTTAGTAATGTGGCTATTTACAATCAGGGCAAAACCATAAGTACACTTACCAATTTTAATGGAAAAGGATTTATTTCTAAGTTTTCTAAAAATGAGCTTCTTATTTTTGAGCATGTGTCTCATAATGAACTTAGAATTAAAAAATCTGACATCAAATCAGATTATAAGGTTTATTTAATTGTAGATGAGAATCAGCTTCAGGAAATAGTCTTGTCTGTTTCCAAATTCGCACAAAATAAAAGAAAACTGACAAGGCAGGTTGTGAGTATTTCGACTGAAGATATCGAATTTTCAAATTCTCAAACCACTGCAGATCTTCTGGAGAGCTCGGGCAAGGTATATGTTCAAAAAAGCCAGTTGGGAGGTGGAAGTCCTATGATTCGCGGTTTTTCTACCAATAGATTGCTTATCACTATAGATGGGGTACGAATGAATAACGCGATTTTTAGAAGTGGAAATCTCCAAAATGTGATCTCTATAGACCCGTTGGCGGTTGAACGGGTCGAGGTTATTTTAGGTCCAGGATCTGTAATTTTTGGGAGTGATGCGCTGGGAGGTGTCATGAATTTCTATACTTTGATTCCTAGGTTTGCTATGGGGGAGAATACAGTCCTTTCAGGAACTGCCTATTCCCGGTATGCTTCTGCCAGCAGTGAAAAAACTCTGCATGCCGATTTTAATATCGGCCGAAAAAATTGGGCCTTTTTAACCAGTATTACACACTCTGATTTTGCGGATTTGAAAATGGGAAGCCATGGCCCCGAAGAATATCTTAGGAATGAATATGTGATTAATAGAAATGGGAATAGTCTTATTGTTGCAAATGAAGACCCCCGAATCCAAAAACCAACTGGCTACAGTCAAATCAATTTATTGGAAAAGATCCGGTACATACCAAATGAAACCTGGGATTTCAGCTTAAATTTGATGTATAGTACCACTTCCAATCTTCCCCGGTATGACCGGCTAATTGAAAAAAGGAATGGGCAATTGAGGTTGGCAGAATGGTTTTATGGTCCACAGACGTGGTTCATGGGAAATTTCAAGATCGATAAGAAAGGAAATGGAGTGATTTATGACAATGCTCAATTAACCACGGCTTATCAATTTTTTGAAGAGAGCAGGAACAATAGGGATTTTGGAAGCGAACAGCTTTTTAATTCTGAAGAAAAGGTAGATGCCTGGACTGCAAATCTAGATTTTGAGAAGAAATTTGAAAAAAATAAATTGAATTATGGACTAGAATATGTGTTGAACGAGGTTTCTTCAGAGGGCCAAAGAATAAACTTAACTACTGATAATTCGAATCCTGATACGCCTCGTTATCCTAACGGATCCTCTTGGCAGTCGCTTGCTGCTTATTCTGGATTTCAATGGAAACTCCATCCAGAATTAGACTTGCAAACAGGAGCCAGGTATAACCATATATTTTTAAATGCCGATTTTGAAGATGCCGTATATGAATATCCTTTTAAAAATAGCGATCTCAGCACCGGTGCATTAACAGGAACTGCAGGGCTAAGTTGGAATCCTTCAGAAAAAATTAATTGGAAACTAAACTTTTCAACAGCTTTTAGGGCTCCTAGTATAGACGATGTGGGAAAGGTCTTCGATTCTGAACCTGGCTCTGTGGTGGTTCCCAACTCCAATTTAAAACCTGAATACGCCTATAATGGTGAAATTGGTGTAAACTGGAAAATTTCCGAATCTATATGTGTAGATATTGCTGGTTTTTATACACATTTGGACAATGCTTTAATAAGGAGGGATTTTAGCTTTAATGGAATTGAAACAATAGATTTCCAGGGAGAACTAAGCAATGTACAGGCAATACAAAATGCGGCCAGCGCTTACGTAAATGGATTTGAAGGAGGAATTACAGTTAACTTTAGTCCATCCCTACTTCTCAATTCTCAATTGACCATTACTGAAGGAAAAGAACAACTGGATAATGGAACAACTGCTCCTCTACGACATGTGGCGCCAATTTTTGGAAACACACATTTAGTGTGGAAACGTGATAAACTAAAACTCGATCTTTTTGGAGAATACAACGGGCAGTTCGATCATGAGGACCTCGCTCCATCAGAACAAGGAAAGGCATATTTATATGCTATAGACCAAAACGGTAATCCTTACTCACCATCCTGGTACACCATCAATTTTACTGGACAATATGAAATTTCATATAACTGGCTGGTAACGGTCTCGCTGGAAAATATTACCGACCAACGTTATCGCACCTATTCTTCGGGTATTGCCGCTCCAGGAAGGAATTTGATTTTAGCACTGAAATATAGTCTTTAAAAATAAAATCATCGAATTATCTGTGAAGAAACTGTTCCTGAAGATTCATTAATCCAAAAATTTAAAGTTTCATTATAATATAGATTTGTAAGCTCAAGCAACTCACGTTTCGCACCTAATTAATTTCACTCAACGACTTGATGATTTAAGCTAAAGGGATTGATTAAAAACGCATAACTCTCAATATTTTCCATCATTTTGGATGTAATAATTTCAATTGAATCAACCAGCTTTTTCAAAAGAGTTGTTATTTGGTTGACAACTGCTAAAATTCAGATCTTTAATTTGTTTTCAATACAGTCTTGCTCCAAACCTTTAAACAATCTGCCTATAGTTTCATAGGCCTCCATCCTAAACCTTATACTTGTTAGTAAATATTGAGTCATTGTAATTGTTAATCGCGCAATTCAAACATCAAAATTGGTAGACTGTGGCATTTACCAAGACTAAAGAGTTGCTTAGCCTCTTTAAAAAAGATTTCAATCGACTATCGAATACTATATAGTTCAATCGCTTTTAAGAATTTTAGTTTTAAGTCATTGGTTATTAAGGCGTTCCATTTAGTGTTTTGTCCACAACTTGAAATAAAGAGAGCAACTTTAAGCTTATTAATTTTAGTTATGTAATGATGGTAGTAGTAATTGAATTTACTATAGCGCTTTAGCTTTTTCTCTGCTTTTTGAGTTTAGAAATGCTTGTGATTTTTGAACTAACTTCCATTTTGCTATTGTATTTCTAAATTCCAATAATATGGGTAAGCTCACTAATATTGCATAGCTATTTTAGTTAATAAATACTTGTAAATCAAGTATTTATTAATGTATAGTCTACTGGTATTTTGCTCTTTACAACCCTTGAAAACATTACACTACTAGATCTGTTTTTTTTATTGAGCTCTTCGTACCTTTTTGCTGCATCTTGGTGTGTTCTTTTGAGCTTTACGTTGTTTTGCAGTTAAACCATATTTTAGTTTACATCTCACGATGTAAACTAAAATTAAAGGGAATGAATACACTTTCGTCCCAATATCCAGCTACAAGCAGCTTGAAGCCCAAGTAAAAGGTTTTTGATGCAGGATTAAAAATCCTTGAAATACCTTCCATAGTTTTTCCTGTTTTTGAAAGATAAGTATCATCAATGATCTAGCATTTAGTAGTGTCTAGTGACGGGGTAAAGTCCTGGCCTTTCACTGAATATTGTTTTATAAATTGAGCTAAAAACATCTATAATTCATTCTTTGATTTTCATAAAAAACTGTCTCCAGAACTGCAGCAAAGAGATTTGACCGACCTACTTCCTGAGGTGGAAGAATATATGATTAATACATTACTGCCAGCCTTCGCAAAAGGTTGCACGTCAAATTTCTCAATATGTGGGAATTTCTGAAGAAGTGGTCTTGCAACAAAACCTTCGAGTGCCTAAACAGTTTTTTTGGAAAGAATTATTGTGAGACGAAGGATATATAATTGGCAGATTAGACTCTCGCTATTTAGGAATAGATAAACTGTAGCGGGGGATCGACCTGATTATGCTACAGAATTAACCTCCTGGTTACATTCCTTTACTCTGGCTATTAATCTATACATTAAGAGGCACCTCAATTATAACACAGACCTAAAATATAACATTTTCGGTCCTGTAAGACCTTGGGATAATAGTAACAACAATACTGGAGACTGTCTTTGCCAAGCGATGGCAGAGAATTCTTATCTTCAATTAATGGTTCAATCGGAGTATTACGATGGAGCTATTGATTATTTTAATTCTAAATTCAATCTATGGCAAATGGATCCAAGTGGTAGGTTGAAGGAAAGAATGAGATGGGAAGGTTATCGAAGTGATCACATGATATACCTCTGTAATGAAGATCTAGAGACAGCTAACGAGGATAACTGGGAGTCTATCGTCAAATCCACACCTTTGGAAGGTCAACCAGTTAAATATCTCAAGGAAAATGTAATAACCAATTAAACACTTTTGCTCACGATAAAAGTATAAATCAAGATAAGCAAAGTCTAAATTGGGAAAACCAGTCCTTAAAAATCTAAGACAAGCATTACAACGTTCAAAACCTCTAATTTTTAAACTAAAAAGGCACCTAATAGAAGTAAAGGCGAAGGTCTCTGGGATCAATTAATTATCCGAGGGGTTACCTTGGAAAATGAGACATTGGCGCCACCATTCGTTCTGGTGAATATTGTTATATAAAATAACCAAACTATTTCGGCAGATTTTACGTCTTACACTTATCAAAACCAAACTTTAGACCAATGCAATTCTTACGAAATCGTTAATGCCTTATTACTTTATCAAAAAGAAAGCAGTACTTGGAGTTTTAAAGTAGAAGCTCAAAATGTGTTTGACATCCAATTCAAAAATCAAAATTCCTTCACCTCCTATATTATTTCAGATTCAAGAACGTTTATATTACCGAGAATGCTTTTGTTTTCTATAGGTTACAATCTTTAGTCTCTTCTGATTTTGACTCGAAAATGCTCGATTCTTTTGAGATGGTCAGCTTTAAGTTTGAGTTAGTTTTGTGTCATACCAAATTAGATTTATAATGTCGTATGAATAAATTGAATTATACTACGACGTAGCTCAGCACAGGTTTTTTGATTGATTAAAGTTAAAAATAATTAGCGTAGCCTTAGTTGTGGTAATTTTTTTTGATAAAAAGCAGGCGAAAAAGAAACGATTTATTGCGACATTATAGGTTTAAATTGCTATAAGGTCTAGGGAAGGATTATAACTAAAGGATTTGAGTCTGATTTAAAAATGAGTTTAACACTGAAATCCAACTCTAAAGAAATTGATTTGGTTTTGATTAAATTAGCGAGTGTATCTATTTTTATGATCTAGGTTCTTTTTGTAAACCAACTATCGAGTCACAGAAAAGTGAGTGAGTCGCTGAGGAACTTTATCTGTTGTAAAGGAAAACGCATAGGTTTTGAATTGATCCTTAGCGGTCGAAATCACGAAAGTTCCTTGGTCAATTCGAAAATAACCAGCTTGACCTTTGCAAAAGCATAAACGTCCAAATACAACCTTAGCGGAGGTGAGTTGCTCATCGCTTAAATTTAGGTTTTCAGTTTTAGGGTCAATTTCAGCGTAGACAATTTCAGCATATCCACCATCGGCAATGCGAGGATCTACACTGCGCTTGTATTCAAATTTCAGCACTGTTTTGTTTCCTTTTTTAACCTCTGGATAGAGTTGACCAATACCGTCTGTAAGTAGATTTAAGCTTGAATTGGTTAAAATTTCGAAAGTACAGTTTCCATCCTCGGGGCATAAGCTAGATATAATCTCCTTCTTCTCATTTTGAGCGTTCAATCCCCTTTGAGACTGACAAGCTATTAATACAGAACTGATAACCACTAAAAGTAAACATCTTAAATTCATGAACATCACTTGGATAATCTCTAAGTTTGTCTATTATTTTCAAGAAAATTAATAAACTAGAAAACAAAACATGAAACAATTTAATTTAAAAAAAATACTATTTGTTGCTTTTGTAGCATTAATTTCAAATTTTGGATTTTCTCAAGAGGGCGTGTCCTTTTGGAGTTATTCTGAAAAAGAAACAACTAGCTCTCAAGAGGTGAGTTTTACCAAAGCAATTCCAGAGATAAGTAGCTTTTTGAAACTTGATCTTCAAGGCCTTAACGTGATTCTAGAAAATATACCTAAACGCAGCTCCACAAAAAAGTCGACCACCATACTAGGATTTCCAAATGCTGAAGGGGAAATAGAATTATATAAAGTTATGGAAGCTTCGGTAATGACACCAGAGCTCCAATCTCAATTCCCTATGACCAGATCTTTTGTAGGCCAAGGAATTGATAATCCTTCGGCAATGCTTCGGTTTAGTTTATCTGAGGAAAAAGGGTTAAGTTCTATGGTATTATCCGATAAAAAAACAGTTTTTATAGAGCCTTACAGCAAAAAATCGAGGATTTACATCAGTTATGTCAACTCAGCTTCAGATCCGGTAGAAGATGATTTTAAATGTCATACAGAATCTCTCATGTCTGAGTCTACTATGACAGATGAAGAGTACAATAGGTTAAAAAATGCAGATGATGGTCAATTTAGAACCTATAGATTGGCTTTGGCATGTACGGTAGAGTATTCTCTATTTCATGGAGGTACTTTGCCAGATGTTATAGCAGCTATGAATACGACAATGACAAGAGTAAATGGAATTTATGAGAGGGATCTGGGTTTAACTATGGTCATGGTTCCAAACGAAAGCATCATTTTCCTTGGTCCAGACCCTAATTCCGATCCTTATAACAATGAAAGGGGTTCAGACATGCTTGGTCAAAACCAACAAGTTTGTGACGAGAACATAGGAACAGAGAATTATGATATTGGTCATGTCTTTAGTACTGGAGGGGGTGGAGTTGCGTTTTTAAATTCACCTTGTACAAATAATAAAGCTGGTGGAGTTACAGGACAATCGTCGCCCGTAGGTGATACTTTTGATGTGGATTATGTCGCCCATGAAATGGGGCATCAATTTGGAGGAAATCACACTCAAAATAATAATTGCAATCGATCCTCTGTTTCTGTAGAGCCAGGAAGCGCTTCGACCATCATGGGATATGCAGGTATTTGTGCCCCTAACGTCCAAAACAACAGCGACGACTATTTTAATGGTGATAACCTTAAAGAAATGTGGCTTAATATTTCTCAAGGGAATTCAAGTAATTGTGGAGAAAAAACTCCCTCAGGAAATGTAGCGCCGGTTGCCGACGCTGGTCCAAATTATTTTATTCCAAAATCTACAGCATTTATTTTGAAAGGTTCGGCAACCGATGAGAATACGGATGATGTTTTGACTTATACTTGGGAGCAAAGTGATGCTACTTCAGCTCCTATGCCCCCTCAATCTACTTCAACGGTAGGCCCTGCTTTTCGATCCTTATCCCCAACAACATCTCCAGATCGATTTATGCCAAAATTTAGCACAGTGCTATCGGGTTCCTTATCTTCTACTTGGGAGGTCGTTCCGTCAGTAGCTAGGACTATGGATTTCTTACTAACGGTAAGAGATAATTCTATACTAGGGGGGAATTCAAGTTCTGATGAGGTGGTTATTAGCGTAGTAGATACCGCTCCGTTCGAAGTTCAAACTCCACCAACATGGGCGTCAGGGTCTACACAAATCCTCAATTGGACAGTTGGGGAAACTGATTTAGCTCCAATCAATTGCGAGACCGTTACCATTTATTTTTCTGAAGATGGAATAGATTTCTCTACTTTACTAGCAGAAGAGGTTCCTAATTCAGGATCAGCAGAAATCACATTACCAAACATTGCAAATACAACTGAGGCGAGAATTTTGGTAGAAGCTGTAGATCATATTTTTTATTCAGTATCGGAGGCCTTTAATGTTAACACTACACCAGATTTTAATATTAATGCTTTAAACGGTGATCAAAGTATTTGTAATTCGGATTTTGCCAGTTTTGAGTTTCAGTTCATCACTTCTAATGGATTTTCAGAAACAACTACCTTTACTGCTAGTGGACCTAACCAAGCTAACTATAATTTTACTCCAGCTAGTTTGGATTCAGAAGGAACGTTTACGTTGGAAGTGTCTAACCTTTTAGAACTAAATCTAGAAAATTATACGGTTGATGTTATAGCCACTTCAGCTTCTATTACAAATTCTGTCAGTATAAACCTTAACCTCCTTGATGGAGTTTGTGTATCAGTAGCCAATACTGAATACGAAACCAGTACAACGGGAGTTATTATTAATGACGGAGATACAGATATTTTAAGCAATCTGAATACAGATAAACCCTCTGGTTACAGCGATTTTACAGATATCATTACAAATTTGAATATAAATTCTGACTATGAATTTACTGTGAATGCTAATAGTGACGGTAATGTCCAAATCATCACCTATGTATGGATAGACTGGAATCAAAACTGTAGTTTTGATGATGTAGGTGAGCAATATGATTTGGGTCTCTCAACTAATTTGTTTAATCAACCCACCTCAGGGTCTCCTTTATCGTTTAGTGTACCTTCCAACGCTGTTTTAGGAAATACGACTATGCGAGTCACGACAAAATATATCCCAAGTGGAGCAAATAACTTTCCACTTCCTTGCGAAAATGGGCACGATGCTGAAGTAGAAGATTACACCATTAATGTAGAAACCACTTTGAACCAGAACTCTTTTGCTTTAGAAGACTTTTCGGTTTTTCCAAACCCAAGTCAAGGAGAATTTACTATTCAATTTGGCACTGCAACGCCTACGGCAGTCCAGCTGAAGGTGTTTGATATCCGAGGACGTGCTCTTGTTCAGAAAACCTACGAGACTTCTGAGCAGTTTAATCAAACCTTAGATCTACAAAATTTAGCGTCGGGAGTTTATTTTTTAGAAGTGGGTGAAGGCTCTAGATCTATGACCAAAAAAATTATTATCGAATAAATACGATTTGACTTCATCGCAATTTATTGTGACATTATAGGATTAATTTGGTATTAGAACTCTTTTTAGGCAGTGATTGCTTAAAAAGAGTTTTATTTGTGATATGAATTTATCTTATTGGGAATATAAATCTTGGCTTACCAATGTAGACTACACCGTTGTGGGAAGTGGTATTGTAGGATTGAACTGCGCTCTACAACTCAAACGACGTTTTCCTAAAGCTAAGATTCTTATTTTAGAAAAAGGAATGCTCCCTCAAGGAGCGAGTACCAAAAATGCTGGCTTTGCCTGTTTTGGAAGCCTAAGTGAGCTCCTGTCCGATTTAAACTCTCATACTGAAGAGGAAGTGGTTAATCTGGTTAAAAAGCGCGTAGATGGCCTTAGCCTCTTAAGAAGTACTATAGGAGATTCTGGCCTAGATTATCAAGTTCTTGGTGGCTATGAGCTATTTCCTGAAGAAGGCAATCTGTTTGAGAAATGCCAGTCGAAAATGCCTGAGTTCAACAGATGGCTTAAGCCTGTTTTTGGGACCGACGTGTTTAGTTTTAAAACCCATGACTTTGGATTTCAAAAGGTTCGAGACCTTTGTGGGTTTAATCAGTTTGAAGGCCAAATCGATACAGGCAAGATGATGGAAGCTTTGCTTCAAAAAGTTCAGACACTAGGTATTAAAATTCTAAATCAGGTAGATGTAAAAGGCTATTCTGAAGATCAAAATTCTGTAAAAATTGAGACGAATGCCTTTGCATTTACATCAACAAATTTACTTATAGCTACAAACGGTTTTGCTTCTGCCTTAGGAATTTCCAACGTGCAACCTGCAAGGAATCAGGTGCTCGTTACCAAACCTATTAAAGATCTTCAAATTAAAGGAACGTTTCACTTGGAAGAGGGTTATTATTATTTCAGAAATATAGATCAGCGGATTCTTTTAGGTGGAGGTAGGCATTTAGACCTTAAAGGAGAAACGACTACTGAGTTGAATTCCACTACTCTTGTGCAAGAAGCTTTGGAAAAATTGCTTGAGCAAACTATACTCCCCAGCGTTAATTTTGAAATAGAACACCGCTGGAGTGGTATACTTGGCGTTCACACCCAGAAAAAGCCTATTCTCGAGCAACTGAGTCCTCACGTGTTTTGTGGAGTGAGACTTGGGGGTATGGGCGTTGCTATAGGAAGTTTGGTGGGTAGAGATCTCGCTGATATGATAGAGTAGAAGTGTTGGGTCAACCTTTTCAATTAGCGACCAATCTAGAGTTGATTTTAGGATATCAAACGAAGACAATTTAGAATATTTACTACGCGTTTGTCTGCAAACTCAAGTATGCAAATAACCAAATCTGCAAAAATAGGCTTATCCGCATTTTATGATTTTAAGAGGTGGACTTATTGGTAGATAATTTTATAGATTAAAAAACGACGGACTGAAAAATCATTTTCTGTCTTTACTTATACAGAAACTGAAAGGTATATTTTTAAATAAACCTGTTAGCTTTTACTTGCTCAACGCCTTAACAATACGATCTTCATTAATAACAATATCCCTAAACAATACATGTGGGAACTCGGTATATTTGGATGTTTTAAATGCTTCAAAAATTTTAGAAAGAGCTGACGCTGTAATCAAGGATAGATTTAATTCCATATTCATTTCACAATCTGTGATAAAATCATCACTAAACTCAGGTGCAACTAATAATATCTTTGAAACTCGAATATTGTTTTTCTCTGTGACATCTCTATAAGATTTCAATTGCCTAGATACGGAGCTAAACTTATTATATCCTCTTTCTTTGCTTGTCTTACATTCTATGATGATAACGTCGCCGTTATCTAAATGTAAAAGAATATCGATAAGGTCTTTTTTAGTATTTAGAGATTTTCTCAACTCTTCGTCTACATTGAAACCAAGTTCTGTAAAAATTTTCTTTGTTAAATCCTCAAATTTAATCCCTAGTTCACTTTCTTTTACTGAGATACCATTTTCCTTCAATGTTTTTAAATCTCTATAAGCTACCTTTTCATAATTTTCTAAATATAGATTTTCTGCATCTTTATAGTTTTCCAATGTATTTAAAATGTCATCTCCTCTTTGCTTTATTCCATTAGTGAGAATGAAATTTTTAAAATCATCTTTCCCAACTAAATCTAAAATATCTCTTGGCTTAATATTATAATCCAATAATAAATCTGCGTTCAAAACAAACTCATCTTGTATTTCAAATTGTGAACGAATTTCTTTATTTAATTTAGGAATGGACTCGTTGAGTTCGAAAAGCATTTTCTCAAAACCATCAAGAGAAATTTGAATGTTTTCATCTTTTTCTATGTTTTCGAAGTATTCAATTAAACTTTCAATCTTATCATCCAATGTGCTTCCTCGAAGATTTTCAACATTTAATTTTTTATCACATAGCTCATTTAATGTTCGCTTTTTTTCTGTCAGGTTTGAGTCCTTTTTATAAATATCACTCATCAATAATGACCGAAAAGAAACGCCTTCATTAATGATTTCTTCAATCTTATCTAGGTGGCTTAAACTTTTATCTATATTATGTTTTCTCGAAATTTGATTTATAATGGGCTCCCTCAATACCCTAAGTGTCCTTCTCAAATACTTGTCAGCTACCTCTTTTTTTCTGAGCTTTCTCAGCAACCTAACCATTTCATCTGCTACAAAGAGTGTATTCTCTTTTTTAGAATAAAATATGACGCCAATGTTTTTTAGATTAGTGATAACCTCCATTACATCTGCCTTTTTGATTGGTAGTATGGAATAGTTGATGAGTTTGATTTCTTCTTGGGAAAGCTCAAGTTCATTAGAAAGAGTCACTATTATAGACAATTCGTCTGAGGTTATTTTAGCCTCCCTATTGTTAACTAGATCATTTTCATATGCTGTACTTATACCAAATAAAATTTATACTGTCGTATAAATAAATTGAATCATTTTTTGATTGATTGAAGTAAAAAAAAATTAGCATAGCCTTAGTTACGGTAATTATTTTTGACAAAAATTAGGCGAAAAAGAAACGATTTATTGCGACATTATAGGTTTAATTCGGTATCATACATGCTTTATATATTCTATAGTCTCTTTTTCTATCTTCTGAGATTTCTGATTTTTCATTCTGAAACTCCTCATTAGTTTTTTTAATTTTAGCTTTAATAGTCTTTATTTCTGCTTCGTATAACCTTGAAAACCAATCTTGTTTCATGATGCAGTTCCCATCACGAATTAAAATATCTATTAAGACATCCAATTGGGAGGACGTATTTTGAAACTCAAATTTTAAATAGTTGAAAAACTCATCTTCAATTAGAGAAAAGACATTTGATATGTTTTGGTTATCTACTGATTTTAAACCTTTGTCAGCAGAACTTAGAATCTTATTGATTTCTTTTATGTGCTTAGGTTCATTTGATATAATGTTATCAATGACTTTGATAAAGTAGTTTTTATCAATAGAATTTAATCTGTCTAAAATCTTTTCTAATTTCATGTAAAGTTTAGTTTCAAAAATTAATATACTTTTCGATTAGTCTTAGAAAAATTCTTAAAAGATGAAGTTTACTACTTTAAAAAGTCTAATTGTTAAGTGAATTTAATTAATATATTTTAAAATCTTGTACCTAATGCTAGATAAATGTCAATGATCTAACCATAAAAATACTTGCTATTCGTTTTTTAAACACTCACATTAAACATATACCCCACAAGTGCAGTTAGACCCATGGCCACGGTACCCCAGAAGGTGATTCTAAGAACAGCTTTAGAGACACTAAAGCCTCCAGTCTTTGCTGCCAAGGCTCCTAGAACAATAAGGAAAAACAAAGCAGAGCCATATAGACCATATTCCACATGGTCTAAGGGAAAGAAAAGGGTGACTAAAAAAGGGAGTGCTCCACCAATAGTAAAAGCAGCTCCAGAGGCCATCGCAGCCTGAATGGGTTTGGCTTGACTTATCTCCGTAATTCCTAATTCATCTCTAACATGGGCTGCCAAAGCATCTTTTTTGGTGAGTTCTTTGGCCACGATTAGTGCGGTTTCCTTAGAGAGCCCACGGTGTTCATAAATATCGGCAAGCCTTTGTAGTTCAACTTCTGGCATCTTCTCTAACTCTATTTTCTCTCGCTCGATGTCTGCGTTTTCAACATCTGTCTGCGAACTTACCGAAACGTATTCTCCAGCAGCCATAGATAAGGCACCAGCCACCAATCCTGCTAAAGTAGCGATAAGAATAGGCTCCCTCAAATCACTAGCAGCAGCTACCCCAATAGCGAGACTCGCTGTTGATAAAATCCCATCGTTTGCTCCTAGAACAGCTGCTCGTAACCAATTACTCCTGTGGATGTAATGTTGGTGTAGATAATCGTCTAGGTCCTCAGAAGGGTCTGTCATAGCCTTTAGTTTTGTAATAGATAAAGATATTTAGCCTTACTACTTTAAAGAATTAGTTATTCAAAGTTACTTTTTTTATGGGGAAGTCTAAATGGTATTTTAGTTAGCAGAGATTTCTACCAGCTTCGGGCTTTTGTGTAGAGGGGTGTTTTACTTTTAGATGTAGGGCGTTTTATAAAATCTTACAGGACTATGAATTAGATTTAAACCTCATTTCTTATCAATATTTTGACGGCGTTGGTTCGTACGCTATAGAAGGTTTTAGTCATGGAACTTTACTGACACTGATGAGTGAACTTGACGAAAATGGAATATTAAAATTATAAAACGCACCACACTTTACATCTTGGCTTAGATTGGCACCAAATAATAAAATATCAGAAGGAAGAATTCTGAGCAGTAGTACTCCGAAGCGTAGAAATTGGAATAAAATTGCTTTAAGATAAGCTGCTAATTCTATTTGAAATTTAAAAGACACTCACCTTTCTAGTTCCTTCAACAGAATAGCTTACATAAAAGTAGGGTAGTCTCTGTTTCTGCTACTGCAAGAAAATTAGCTACCATATTTTGGAATATGCTCTACAAAAACCAACACTACAATCCTCTTACTCTTTATGAATATCTTAACCGAAAAAGAAAGAGAAAGGTCGTAGAATTTCAAAAATAAATTGCTAATTTAGATGTAAGTATGAGTGATATCAAGCCTACTTAAATACCAGTAAAAACAAGGTGTGAACAAAACTTTACTCAGAATTAACGAAATCAAAAATATCGGAACAAGTTAAAAATAGACAATAAACAGAAGTAGGCATAAATTTAAATTATTATCATATGAAAAGTAAATTATTTATTATTCTTATTGCATCAACTTTTCTTATGACAAGTTGTGCAACAATTTTTACGGGCACTAAAGATACAATTAGATTTGACTCCACTCCACAGGGAGCTAAAGTCTACATTGATGGACTTGAAGTTTGTAAAACACCTTGTACAACTCAGGTTAAAAGAAGTTTGTCCGATAAACTTGCAGAAATTAAGTTAGACGAATATGAAACCCGGGTACTAAGATTGGACAGAGAGTTTAATGCTGTAAGTATCATTAATCTAGGATTTTTGATAGGATGGGGAATTGACGCTGCTACAGGTTCTCTGATGAAATATAATAAAAAAGGATACGATATTGAATTAGAAAAAGAGAATAGAACTTCTATGTTAGAAAACCCTTCTAAAATTGAAATTAATACTGATACAAAAATTATTTATGTATATATAGCTCAAAAATAATAAAAGCATGTAAAAACGTTTTTAGTTAATAGTGGCTTTGCATTAAATTCAAGGTCTTTGTATTTAACAAACAAAGTGCCAAACCGAAAGTTGAGTGCTTCTAGATCTGCCACTAAACATCCCCAAAGCGTTGGGTATAATTAAAGCTTGAATAATTTTAATGTATGAAAAAAGTACTATTTATATTACTGTGTTTACCTACCATAGTCCTTGGGCAGAACATTCCTGATTTAACTTCTGAACAGTCAATTAGAGACTATTTTGACAAAAATGGTATCGAACATATTGAAGGAATATGGGAAACTATTGGGAGTACGGGATATAGATTGTCGGTAGTTAAAGATGATTTTAGGTTTAAAGCCCATGTTATTGAAAGACAAGGAAAATTTTCTTCTGGTGCCTTTAAGGCTAGCTTTGAAACTGCAGCATCAGAAGAAATTCTTACTGTAAATTGGCTTATGGGTGACAAATTAAATATGAAGACTGTAGGTGTGGTGAAAAACAATGTGTTAATTAAGTTTACTTTAGGTACAATTGACATTTTGATGTACAGGGTTTATCCAAAGTTCGACAAAAATAATAAAGAAAAAAGAGTCAAAAATGGTGAATGGGCAGGAAATGGTTCAGGTGTGTTTCTTTCAAAGTTAGGGTATATAATTACCAATCATCACGTTATTGATGATGCTGATGATATTGAAGTTGAATTTATTTTAGATGATGAAGTTCAAAAATTTAATGCTGAAATAGTTCAAGTTGATAAAGTAAATGATTTAGCCATCATCAAGATTCATGACATGAATTTTGACGGGATTAAAGAACTTCCTTACAATTTTAAAACAAGCATTAGTGATGTTGGTACTAAAGTTTATGCTTTTGGTTATCCTATGGCATTATCTATAATGGGTAAAGAGATTAAAGTAACTGATGGTATAATTAGTTCTAAAACAGGTTTTGATGGAAACATAACTACATATCAAATTACAGCTCCTATTCAAGGAGGCAACAGTGGTGGGCCCTTATTTGATGAGAAAGGGAATTTAATAGGAATAAATTCATCGGCCATAAGAAAAAATATTGCAGATAATGTAGCTTATTCTATTAAAACGAGCTACATAATAAATTTGGTAGATGTACTACCGAAACCAATAGAATTACCTTCAAATACTAAGCTTTCTTCTTTACCTTTAACTGAACAAATTAAAGAGATATCAAAATATGTTGTTTTGATTAAAGTAAAATAATATACGCCCGATAAGTAAGTATATGTCGCGCCGATAAGCCATAACTCCGACAAGCTCAATATGAGTTCGCTGTATATAATGTTGATTGATCCGAAATTTTTTAAGTAAGGGGGATTGGAAGAATTGGCATGTACCCTACGAGAGGAGAAGGTTGTTTTAGAGTGTATTTGCAGCCTTTTTTTTTAGTTGGCATTTCGGCTTGTTCCCAACATGATTCTAAACATGTTAAGTTATTACAACATTACATGGTGAAACAAATATATTATTTTACACCGTATACGCATATGGCGTTTCTGTTTTTTTTTGAAAAACCTTTTAGATCAATAGCAATAGGAGTAATTGGTTACTTTTTAATATTAACTATCTTGAATTCAAAAAATTAACAGCAAACAAAAGGTTTGAAATTTTATCAAAAAATGACTTTCTTAATAAAGCCCTAATTTTTATTTACCTATTTTATCAACAAAGTTCAAAAACCCCACCAATCTCACCATTTGAAAAAGACAATCTAAAACACATATTTTTATAAATATCCCTAGATCATATTTTCAAAGATTCAAACTTAAATAAGCTGATGCTTACATTTCATCTTGTAAAACATTTGAAAGAGAAATTTTCTTTAAATATCAATTCTACCATAGACTTAAGCAGCGGAGATATAAATGAGGTCTATTTTTTAGACGATCAAAATAAGAAGTACGTCGTTAAAATAAATAAGGCTTATCTATTTTTAGGGATGTCTAAAATAGAAGTTAGTAATCTAAACGCTTTAAGAGAGACTTGAACGATAGATGTTTCCAAAGCTTTAGGTCATTAGGACTTTGAGACTACTACTTGTCTTACAGTGTAGTACAGGGAATCTAGAAAAGCTAGCCATAAATTTTGGGAGCTTTTTGGGCAATCAATGGCTGCTTTACATCACACTACTCATGAGAGTTTTGGTTTTAAGGAAGACAATTATTTTGACAGTTTACGACCATACGATGACAATTGTGAGACCGCTTCGCAATTCTTTGTCCTCCAGCGCTTGATGCCTCAGTTTAAAATGGCATCTGATAAAGAGGATGTGTTTAAGGAGTCTGATTCCTCATGCCAATGGCTAGAACAGTTGATCCCTAATGAACCACCAGCACTTATCCGTGGAGACTTGAGGCTTAGCGATTACTTGGTCAATTTGGAGAACAAGCCTTGTTTCATAGATCTTGTCGTCACTTATGCTCCTCGCAAAATGAATTTTATCATGATAGTTCTTCGAAGGTTTTGATGACCGATTATCTAGTGCTTATGATAAAGCTTTTCAGCTCAAACCAGATTGGCAAAAGCACATCAAACTCTAGCAACTCTATCATATTTTGACATAACTTAACCTTTTTGGAGATCATTATTACACTCAGGCTAAGGGGATATTGTCCTATTATCGATACCTGAAGGCTTAAAGTTTATGATCTTTATTGTAAAACATACTTCGCTAGCACTTTTTGGACATCATAAACGTTGACACCTTTATTAAACTTTTTTTGAATACTTGGGGTGGATTCACTAGAGATCCAAATTTTCAACTCTGCTTCCAAGTCAAAGCTACCAGCTGTTTCAATACTAAATCGTGAAATACTTTTATAGGCAATGGATAGATATTCAGTTTTTCGACCGGTCATCCCTTGTTTATCGACTAGGATAAGGCGTTTATTGGTGAAAATAAAAGTATCTCGAACCAGTTTAAACCCGATCTCAATATCTTCATGTTCCGTAAGAAGTTGTTCATATTCTTTTGCCAATTGTCCTTTATCAACGGCTCCCGCATTGCCGAGTAGTGAAGAAAATAGTCCCATTATATACTGGTATTAATCTGTCTTACTCATTTGGCTTTTCAGTTGCGCCCCGTTTATGTGGTGTCTGGACTCCACTTTTTTTAAAAATTTTAAAGTTAATATAGTAATTTTATTCCTTGAGATTCTTTTTGATCATAAATTTTGGTAAACAGAAAATCTGGGGTCTCGACTATTTCTGTTTATTTCATTGAATGCGCTGTTGAACATATTTCATTTTACTTATTAAGTATCAGCATCTTAAATAATGGTTTAGTGATTGGTTTCATCCTGCATTTTCATTATCAATTTTGAGCTCAGAAAGTATAAGATGTGTCGTTGGACTCCCGTATGTAATGAGTTTGTCTATGAATTGTTGAAGGTGCAATTGATCGCGAAGTGCTACACGCATGTGTATATTATAAGGACCAGTGATTCTAAAGACTTCTTGTACTTCTGGATACGTTGTGATTTCCGATATGATATATTTAAGCTTCCCGTCAAATATCTTCAACATTATAAATACTTCCAGACCATTTCCCATCATCGTATGGTTTAATTGAATGTTGTAAGATTTTATAACTCCTAAATCTTCTAATTTCTGAATCCGCTCACGTACAGAAGATGGGGAAAGAGCTATTTTTCTACCAATTTCCGCAAAGGAAGCTCTAGAATTACTCTTTAATATTTTGATTATTTGGGCATCTAGATCACTAACCATGGATTCAATTCTTTTATCTCAAAAATAGATTTTTTATTTGAAAATATAGCTCTATATCCATTCAATCCATTTTATCATTAAACCTAGCATGTCTAATTTTAATTAAAATTAATAGTCTTCTTTTTATGGATCTAACAGTTCTTTTAATTCTTACAATAGGTGTTTTCATAGGGTTCTACGTCCAAACGGTCATCGGTTTTGCTGGGTCTTTAGTTGCTCTGCCTATTCTCCTCTTGGGAATGCAATTACAAGATGCAATTGCATACATTTCAATTTTCTATTTGTTTTCAAGTGCTTTTTTAATTACCAAAGAATGGAAAAATATAGATAAAAAGATAATTCTTAAACTCGCCATAACTTCAGTAATAGGAGTCATTTTAGGAATTGCATTGCTTACTTTTTCAAAACCTATAATTTTAAAAAAGGGACTTGGAGTCTTTATTTTATTATATGTAGCTTATGCTCTATATGGTAAAAAGAAGATAAAGTTAACTAAAGGAGGTGTGATTAGCTTTGGAGTCATAGCTGGTTTTTTTTCAGGTTTATTTTCTACAGGAGGCCCTCTTTATGTCATATGCATTGAAAACTCTGTAAAAGATATAAAAGCATTAAGAGCCACTATGATAGGAGTTTTGGGGCTTGTTACCTTAACGCGGGTTCCTGCGCTTGCTGTAAGTGGAATACTGAAATTTAGCCATTTAGAAATGACACTGTTGGTTTTCCCCGTTTTTCTTTTTGCTCAATTTTTAGGGAAACGAACTTTTATTAAGATTAATGAAGCTGCATTCAAAAAATTATTGATGGCTCTTTTATGTATTTCAGGTTTTATTCTTATGGTTTAACATAACAAATACAGGCTTTTAGTGTCAAGATTTTAAGAGCGAACTCTTGGTAGGAATGATGTATCTACGAAGTACCTTCTAAGCCTTGATATCTATGATAGCAGAGACACTTTTGTTTTATCATGTTTTAAGAAGGGTTAACAGCAAGAGGAATCCAAAAAGTAACACCATTAGAATAATTAGCCGACGTGGCAGATCGGTCTATAGGAGTGCTTGAATACAAATCCTCCTTCTGTCATGCTGAATTTATTTCAGCATCTCTCATTAACAACTTCACTGTATTATACCAAATTAGACCTATAATGACGCAATAAATCGTTTCTTTTTCGCCTGCTTTTCATCAAAAATAATTACCGTAGCTAAGGCCATGCTAGTTATTTTTGATTTCAATCAATCAAAAAATAATTCAATTTATTAATACGGCATTATAAATATAATTTGGTATTACTATTCCCAGCAGTCAACGGATCAACGAATAAGCGCATTATGACCTAAGCATTCATCTCCTGAACCCTCATCTCAGCAATTCTTTGCTTAAGTCAGACCTTGAAATAAATTCAGGATGACAAATCTTCCTTCTATCAAGCTGGTCCGAAGCATCGGAGGAATCTTTGATCTTTATTTCAAGAATTTTAAACATAAAAAAAGCCCTACACTTTCGTGTAAGGCTTCTGATGGTCGGGGTGGCAGGATTCGAACCTGCGACCTCCTGCTCCCAAAGCAGGACGGATATGGTTTTTTTATTCCTTCTTACTATCTGTTTATTCCCCATACATCACACTTAGAGGTATTTATAGTTTATTTGAAACTATCTGTTATTCATCATTTTCCTTTCCTATTCACAAATTATTCACAAATAATATTTTTTGAACTCTTCACTAAACTTTTAAAAAAAAGCTCCTACAACA
>Ga0307978_1000414_pt1 | contig 35769 bp, 34 predicted proteins | sample OrgLakmetage1056_FD_203151 | JGI IMG/M metagenome (GOLD analysis project Ga0307978, IMG submission 203151) | Saline water microbial communities from Organic Lake, Antarctica - #1056 | ecosystem: Environmental > Aquatic > Non-marine Saline and Alkaline > Saline | place: Antarctica: Organic Lake...
TCTGTAATATCCTTTAACAGATTATCACGATCTAGAGTGGATAATAATAGTATTTCCTCTTTTAAATTATCTATGTTCATAATCTAAATATACATATAATAGCTGTATTAAACTAGAGCCTAAGTTTTAAGTGCGATTTCCCTCTTATTATTTACTAGTTGTTCATCAGATGAAAAACTAGTGGAAAGATCAACAGATTCTTTCGTTGAACTGGATCTTAATTTCTATGAGAAATCGACGAAAGATTCTAATTTAATCGAAGAATTTGTATTTACAGACGGTAAAAGTTCTTTATCATACCCAATATTCAAAATTACATATGATATCAATACTGAAAGCTTGAATAAAATTTCATTATCTAAAAAATTTATTTTAGATAATGAAATTTTAGAAAAAGCCCTAGAAGATGAATTCAATAAACTCCATGCTGAAAATAAATTTAAACCAAACGAACCAAAACTTTCTGAACATGCTTCTTGTATTGAGTGGTGCAATCAAAATTATACAGACGGTGATGGAGAAAAAAGAAAAGGAAGGGGTAGATGTAAAGGTAACTGCTGGGTTGATACATCAATTAGAATCGCAAAGGCACCAACTTCTATTATAAAGTTCTAAATGAAAGTAAAGTTTGTATTCTCAGTCCTATGTTTAATACTAATATTATCCTGTAAAGGCCTGATCTATGATATAATTGTTGGCAAGCCAGATATTAGAGAGGAGATTAAAATTCTTGAAAATGTTAATAACAATAAGACTATTGTTTTTTTTCCTATGGTTCATGTTGGTAGAAAAGAATATTTTGAGAACTCTAAACCTTTAATTGATTCATTGAGATCTGAGGGTTTTAAATTTTATTATGAAAGTGTAATAGTGGATCCTACTTTAGATTCTCTAGAAACTATTATTTGCAATAAAAAAACGAGAAGTATTCTGGGTCTTAGTCCTAGATTAGATTCTGCAAATAAAAGCTTGCCTAAATTTTATTCAAGAAAAAATCTTGTAATGCAAGATTATAATGTCATGGGTTTAACTCAGTCAGATACTAAATTAGATATGTTTCAGAATCAAATCATTGATTCAATTGAAAATAAGTATGGGAAACTTCGCTTGTCAGATTGTGATCTAGAAACTTCTTTAAATTCTAAATATAAATGTAAATCTAAAAATTCTAAATTTGGATTTATATTTACAAATATATTTAGAGATCAATATATTTGGGAAGAGTTGAAAAAAGTTAAAGCGGATAAAATAGTATTAATCTATGGTAAAATGCATTGGTATGGTCTCTATCCTGAATTTAAAAAAAATGGATTTGAAATAGTCCAAGGGGAGATTTGAATACCTTCCACTTACTATAAAACCAATAAGAAACGGACTTTAAAAGTCTCTTTCTTATTGGTCACTAGCTAGAGGTTTAAATTGGCTTCAATATAGATTTTATCTTTAAGTTTAATCACGATTATAATTATTTTGAAAATCAAGCCACAAGAAACATCAATAGACTTGAGCTGGCAGATGCTTCTTTATTCTATAGAAAAGAAGATTCAGCTTTGGGGATTTGAGTTAAACGCTACCAACTTGTTTAATATCGAGTTTAAAAGGCAAAATCCTGTCAATGAACTCATAGTCGTCGAACGAAGACTATTTGTTCAGCCTCGGATTGTGATGTTTAAGGTAATTTATAAGCTGTAAGGGATATGTTGTGGTAAGGAATAAAGCAGAGCTTAAGCCTTCTGCGAGGTCGTCACCATTTCAGAACAATTGACTTTTGTGATGTTGTGTTTTTCACCGTCTTTGGTTTCGTAGGAGCGGGGAGCGAGTTTCCCTTTTATTAAAACTTCTTGTCCTTTCTTGACATAAGTTTAGATAAAGCTAGCGGTTTTGCCCCAGGCGACTATATTATGCCAGTAGGTGTTAGTGACTTTCTCGCCGCTAGTGTCCTGATAATAAGCGTTGGTAGCGATTGAGAATTTAACGAGTTTCTTCCTAGAGTTAAGGTTAACTAATTCTGGATTTTTGGTTAAGACATTCCTTAACTGTACTGAATTTTTAAGGTACCTATGCCTATAAAATTTAATGGTTTTTAAATTGGCTTAGTCTTTCTAAACCACATCAACTGTGTTTTCTAATGACATGGCAAAGAGGAGATTACGATTTTTTTTTAATTGACAGTTATCCACGTATTCAGTTAACCGGTGACTTCCTTTTACAAATGGTTTTAGACTTCTGTAGACGATTTAAGATTTTAAAAAATCTGTTAGTATGTTGAGTTTTTAGAGGTTATTTTCGGTGAAAAACCAAGAAATGAGGCTTAGAAGTAAGGAAAAGAACTTCAAATATGTAAGTATAAAAAATTTATATATTTACATCCCGTCAATAACGAGGCTTTTGAGAGATATAATTGAAAATTACGGTTTGACCGTAACAAGTGTACGGTCAAACCGTAATCCAAATATTTTTATGTCACTTATATTTGTAATGAAGTAAAACACAAAAAATAATTATAAAAATTAGGGTCATGAAAAAGATAATTGGAATTTTCACAATGGTATGTTTATTTTTCTTTGCAGGATGTTCACCAGAAGCATTTAGCGACGATCAATACGAAGGAGAAACTCCAGAAGAGATTTTTGGAACTGGTGGAGAAAATAGAGCTTATAAAGCTGAGAATAATCCGCCTGATGATAGTGATCTTTAAAATTTAATTTTGGTAGTTTTGACAAGATCTTAGAACGAACTTAATGAAGCGTTGCATATATTATTTTGTTGGAATTTTTTTTATTTTTAGTTGTCAAAATCAAAAAGAAGATAAATTTACAGTTAATTCTGGTTTAAGGGATTCTATTTTAATACACCTTGATAAATTTGACAATAATAGTGATCTAGAAGAAAATTTAAACAAATCCTTTCAGTTTGTACAACAAATTGAAAATGATAGTTTGCAAATTAAATATCTTAAAACAATTGATTATAGAGCTTTAAACTCAAATTCAAAATATTATCTTAAAATCAATGAGCTCGGTAGAAAAATATCTACAAAATATACAGATACTATCTCATTGGCGAATTTTTATTGGAATTTAGGTGACTTTTACTTGACCTCGAATAGATCCGATAAAGCTTATTTTGCTTATAATGAAGCTCAATTTCTTTACAACAAAAAAAATGATTTAGGTAATTATACTCAAATGCTATATAATTTAGCATTAATCCAAAGTCAAGCTAAAGATTTTACAGGTTCCGAGGTTAATTTAATCAAAGTTACTGAAATCAATCAAAAGATTAAAAACTTTAAGCTACTTCATAGATCATATAATTTATTGGGTATTACTAATTATAATTTAAGAAATTTTGATATTTCTTTAAAATATTTCAATAACGCTCTGCAGGCTTTGGGTAAAGTAGAAGACTCAGATTTATATATGGCTGCTACCTTTAATAATATTGGTAACGTTTACGAAAAGCAGAAAAACTATAAATTTGCTATCAAAAATTACCGAAAGACCTTGTCCACTAAAAGCTTGTACGATAGAGATCCTTATCTTTATGCTATGGCTTTAGACAATCTGGCCTATAATAGATTGGAAAGTGGAGAAACTCAAAATGTACTTCCTGAGATGAAAAATGCTCTGGAAATACGTCAAAATATCAAACATCTCGCTGGTATATCCATTAGTCAGATTCATATTTCAGAATATTATCGTTTTACAGGCAATGCTATAAAAGCTGTGGAATTTGCAGAAAAAGCTAATTCTACAGCGCAAAGCAATAATAACAATAGAGACATTTTAGTGTCTTTGCAACTCTTGGCAGATTTGCAACCTAATACTAGTTATTCTTACACCACTTCCTATATCAATCTTAGCGATAGTCTTCAAATTGAGGAAAGAAAAGTGAGAAACAAATTTGAACGTATCCGTTTTGAAACCGAAGAGGTAAAGCAACGTGCAGAAATGCTTGAAGAAGAACGCACCATCATTTTCCTTATTACGTCTCTTATTATCATTCTAGGAAGCTCAGTCTTTATATTTTATGTTCAGCGAACTAAAAACAGAGCTTTAGAGTTGGAACGCGATCAAAAAGTGGCAGACGAAAAAATATATGAACTTCTTCTTCTTCAAAGTGCAAGAAAAGATGAAGGCAAGCGAGAAGAACGAGATCGCATCGCCAGAGAATTACACGACAATATCCTCACTGAGCTATATGCCAACAGGATGAATCTTATGTTTTACAAATATAAAACGGAGATGAAAGGGGATAAAAAATTCGGTCAACTTACCGATAATTTGATGGATGTGGAGCGCCAGATCAGAAGTTTATCTCACGAATTATCCAACACCTATTTTGATGAGCACAAAGAATTTGGAGATCTTATTCAAGATCTCATACAAAAAATACAATTAGAGAGAAGTCACCAGCTTACAATAGACGATTCTGTAAACTGGTCTCTAATAGGTTCAGTAGTAAAAATGCATACTTACCGAATTCTTCAGGAGGCCACTATGAATATCCAAAAACACGCCGAAGCTAGTTTTGTCTTTATCAAATTCAGCTTAAATGAATCTGCAAAGGAAATTGAACTCATCATTGAAGATGATGGAAAGGGCTTCAACAAACAAAAAAGACCTGGTATTGGATTAAAAAATATTAAATCTAGAGTCAATGAAATTAACGGTGAAATAAGTATTGATTCCAAGCTCGGTAATGGAACTAAAATTAGTATTTTTATTCCTCTCAAATAAAACTTATGCCTAAGTATAATGTCCTTCTTGTTGATGATCATCCAATGATAATTGCAGGTTTTGAACAAGCTTTAGAAATCATAAATGAGCATGACAATGCGCTAAAATTTTCTAAAGATTCAGCTTTAAATTGCACAGATGCTGCTGAAAAAATTTTAAACCAAGACAGAGAGTATGATCTTATTTGTCTAGATCTCTCTCTGCCTGGGAGCAAGGACGGTAAATATAGCTCTGGGGAGGACTTGGCTAAACTTGCCAAGAAAAGTCAACCACAAGCCAAACTTTTAATCTGTACCATGTTAGAGAACAATTACAAGGTATTAAATGTTCTGCGACGGATAGACCCAAATGGATTTCTTGTCAAGTCGGATACCAATCCAGAGATCTTAATCGCTGCTATAGAAAGTCTACTCAAAGGACAGACTTACCACAGTACTACGGTACAAAGAATGATGAAAAAGACTATTGAGTTTTCCCATAACATCGATGAAGAAGACTTGAGAATTCTTTATTTAATATCTAAAGGTATTCTTACAAAAAATATTCCCGATCACATGGATCTTTCCTTAAGCACGATTGAAAAGCGAAAAAAGCAGATGAAGTTTTTCTTTGATATTCCAAATACCAACGATAAAATATTGGTAGAAAAGGCAAAAGAAAAAGGGTTCTTATAGAAACATCAATTTAAACCTGTGATGTCGCACTATAGAGTCTCTTCTTATTTTGATTACTATCAAAAATAATCTCTGTTACCAAGGCTTGGCTATTTATTCTGACTTCAATGAAAAAAAGCATTCTATTTATTTACACATCGCTATAAATTTAATCAGGTACAAGAACTCTTTATAGTTCAAATTGTTTATTCGCTTAATAACTTTGAAATCTTATCCAGTTTTGGCGTCAATACCACTTCTATACGGCGGTTTTTTGCTTTCCCTTCATTTGTTGTATTTGAAGTTAGCGGCGCAAACTCACCTTTACCTGCTGCGGTCAGATTTTGAGGATTGACATTCCCATTATTCAATAATAGTTTCAAAACTTCTGTAGCGCGCTTGGTTGATAAGTCCCAGTTATCTGTTAATGACCCATTTCCCCCGTAAGGTACATTATCGGTATGGCCTTCTATTAAGACAGCTATATCAGGGTTTTCCGCGAGGACTTTACCAAGTTCCTTTACGGCTTTTTGACCTTCGCTCCCCACAGTCCAGCTTCCTGAAGCGAATAGAAGTTTGTTTTCCATAGAGACATATACTTTACCATCTCGCAGTTCGACGCTTAAGCCTTGTCCTTCAAAATTGGTTAAGGCTCTGGATAAATTTTCTTTTAAAGAGATCATTTTTTGCTCTTTATCTGCAATGAGAGACTGTAATTCTTCTATCCGATTGGATCTGGCTTGCAAATCCTTTTGAAGTTGTTCTAGGCGGCCTTGTTCTTTGGCGAGAGCACTTTCTTTGAGCTCCAATTGTTCTATAAGTTCCCTGTTTTGTTTAGAATTGTCTGCAAGGGCTTTCGAGCTGTTTTGTTCTAAAGCATCGTAAGAGCTGTTTAGCTTATCTAAGGTATTTTTAGTGGTTTGAAAGTCTTTGGTAAGATCGTCGCGTTGCGATTTTAAAACCTCAATTCTATCTTTGGAATAGGAGAGTTCATCTTCCAAGGCTGTTTTTTCAGAAATGCAATCATCCAACTTTCTATCAAGTTGGGTATTGACCCTTTGTAGGCTACCAAACTCATCCTCTAGCTTCAAGAATTTTTTTTGGCTAACGCAACCCACAAGATTTAAAATTGTAAATCCTATCAAAAGAAACTTAATTATTTTCATAGCATGGCTATTTTAATTAAAAACGAGAGTTTAAATGTTTTATTTCAATTCGAGTAATACGGGGCAGTGGTCGCTATGCTTAGCCTCGGGTAAAATGATAGATCTCAACACTCGGTCTTCTATTTCTTGAGAAACCAAGAGATAATCTAGCCTCCAGCCTTTGTTATTTTGTCTGGCATTTGCTCTATAACTCCACCATGAATAGTGTACAACATCTTCGTTCAATTTTCTAAAGGAATCTACAAAGCCAGACTCTTTTAGGAACTTAGAAAGCCACTTTCGCTCTGCTGGTAAAAATCCAGAAACCGCTTTTAATCTTACGGGGTCGTGAATATCTATGGCTTCATGGCAAATATTGTAGTCTCCACAAATGACTAAATGAGGGATTTCTTTTTTTAAATCTTCGATATAAACTTTAAAATCATCCATATAAGTAAACTTATAATTCAGCCTAGCATCGTTCGTTCCTGAGGGAAGATAGAGACTCATCACGGAGACGTCTTCAAAATCGACCCTCAGATTTCGCCCTTCTCTATCCATATAGTCTACTCCAGTTCCATATTCGATATGCTTAGGTTTTGATTTACAGAGGATACCAACGCTGCTATAGCCCTTCTTTTCTGCGGAATACCAATAGCAATAGTTGTACCCAATGTTTTCAAAAATACTGTTATCTATCTGCTCTGGTTGTGCTTTGGTTTCTTGAAAACAAACCACATCTGCATCTGTAGCTTTTAACCAATCTATCAATCCTTTTTTGAGAGCGGCTCTTATGCCATTTACGTTGTATGAAACAATTTTCATTTCTTCATTTTCTCTCAAAAATACATAAACCTCAACAACTTAGTTTCAAGGTTTTAAAATTTTAATTACCCATTCAGTGCATGAGTCTTTTGACAGAAGTCTTTCTGGGGTTTGTCTCACACTTTTTTAAATATATATTTTATGGGTTCTCAGTAGAATCATTAATTTTATAAAAGTTATTATAAAATTAAGATAATATATACCTTTGAAGGTGAGGTGTTTAAAGTCTTAATTGTTAATAATTTGAAGATTATTTCACAATTGTTTTTAAAATATGAATATGTGCTTTATATTTGTATCAGGATGAAGTTTTTTCATAATAGATTGGTTAGTTAAGAAAAGCCTTGAGCACTCGCTCAAGGCTTTTCTGTTTTAAATCACTAAAAAGGCAATCCTTCAGGAAGCCTTTTTAAAAGAGTTGAAGTCCTTTTAGTTGAATTTTATCAAATAAGTGTTCTTTTTTCCTTTGTTGATTAAAACATATTTACCGTTAACCAAATCTTTTTCTGTAAGCATATAATCCAATCCTACTTTAGACTTATTCACGGATATAGAATTTTCTTTTAAAGCTCTTCTTGCTTCACCATTTGAGCTTAAAAAATCAGTTTCTGCGGAAAGTGCAGCAATCATATCAAAGTTACTATTTAAGATTTCTTTGCTTAATTCTTTAAGTGGAACCCCTTCAAAGACGTCCAGAAATGTAGCTTCATCGAGCTTTGCTAAATCCTCCTCAGTGCTTTTTCCAAAAAGGAGTTGAGAAGCTTCTTTAGCCTTGTCTAAGGCTATTTTAGAGTGAACTGCAGCGGTTATTTCATCTGCCAGCTTAGTCTGTAGTTGCCTCAAATGTGGCTGTTTTTTATGGGTGTTTACCAAGTCTAATATTTCGTTTTGGGAGAGGAAGGTAAAAATCTTTACAAATATTTCTGCATCTTCATCACTTGTGTTGATCCAATATTGGTAAAATTTATAAGGCGATGTCTTTTTAGGATCTAACCAAATATTACCTGTTGCTGTTTTACCAAATTTGGTACCATCGGCTTTGGTAATCAATGGGCAGGTTAATGCAAAGCCTTTTCCTTGGTCGATGCGGCGAATCAATTCTGTGCCTGTTGTAATATTACCCCATTGATCGCTTCCTCCCATCTGCAATGTACAGTCTTGAATCCTATAGAGATGCAAAAAATCGTAGCCTTGAACAAGCTGGTAAGTGAATTCTGTAAAGCTCATACCCTCTTTGGATTCAGAGGACAAACGTTTTTTTACAGATTCTTTGGACATCATATAGTTTACGGTAATATGCTTACCAATATCTCTAATAAAATCTAAGAAAGAAAAATCTTTCATCCAGTCATAGTTATTGACTAGGATAGCAGAATTATGTTCTTTAGCATCAAACTCTAAGAATTTGGATAATTGTGCTTTTAAAGCATTTTGATTATGCCTTAAGGTAGCTTCATCTAAAAGATTTCGTTCTTGAGACTTTCCAGAGGGATCACCTATCATACCCGTAGCACCCCCCACCAAAGCTATAGGCTTGTGTCCTGCAAGTTGAAAATGCCTCAGCATCATTACGCTTACCAAATGGCCAATATGAAGGGAGTCCGCTGTTGGGTCTATTCCCACATAAGCCGCTCTTGGTGCTTCATTAAGGTGGTCTTGAGTCCCTGGCATAACATCGTGGATCATCCCTCTCCAAGTTACTTCTTTTATAAAATCGTTTTTCATGGTCTGTATTGATTTGTGGCAAAGATATTATAATGAAAAAGGTTTCAACTTTCGAAATTTGTATATTTACCAAATGAATCTACTTTCTGGAGCTACAGGTCTTGTTGGGGCACATACTCTTGCTCAGCTTATCTTGAATAAAGAACAAACAAGAGCCTTGTATAGAACCAAAACGAAACAGGATCAGGCTATTTCTATTATTCTGAAATATGGTATTACTCTACAAGAAGTAGATCGATTTGTCGAGTGGTTTCAGGGGGATATTTTAAATTTACCCAAGCTTGAAGAGGCCTTTTTAGACGTAACTCATGTGTACCATTGCGCTGGATTGATAAGCAATAGCCCCTCTGAGTATAAAATGATGCGTAAAATAAACATTGAAGGCACCTCCAATATGGTAAATTTGGCAATAGATTTTTCTATTCTCAAATTTTGTCACGTAAGTTCTATCGCAACCTTAGGAAAAACCTTGGGTGAAGAGTTTGTGACGGAGGAGACTGTCTTAACTGAAAGTTTAAAAAAGTCTTCTTATGAAATAAGTAAATATGGTGCAGAAATGGAAGTGTGGAGAGGATCTCAAGAAGGTCTTGACGTCGTAATTGTAAATCCTGGAATTATATTGGGAGATGGATTTTATGAATCGGGGAGTGGACTTCTGCTTTCCAAGATTAAAAGTGGACTTAATTTTTACCCTCAAAAAATCACTGGTTTTGTAGGTGTCTATGATGTGAGTAAAGCGATGTATCAACTCATGAAAAGTTCCATTGTCAACGAACGTTTTATATTGGTTGCCGAAAATTTAAAATTTGAAAAAGTGATCAATGAATTTTCAATAGTCTACCAAGTCTCGCCTCCAAAGTTGCCCTTGAAATTATGGATGTTATATCTCGCTTGGTGCTTCGAAATTTTAAGGTCTTTTTTGACTTCTTATAAGCGGCAATTAACCCTAGATGCCATACCGAATTTATTTGAATACTCCTTCTACTCTTCAGATAAGATAAAATCTGAGTTGGACTTCGAATTTGAAGGTTTAACTGAGTATGCTCAAAGGATTTCACAAAGGTTCTAATCAGTTTTGAATCGCATTTTAAGTATTTTTTTTACAGATAAGGTGTCTAGTTTCGCGATAGAATCTCGCTTTTTACTCTTTATTTTTTTCAAACTATCAATTTCCTTTGTGCGGTCAACATAGAGTTTATCTAATCGTTCAAGACTGTCTTTTACCGCTTCATAAATTTCAAGATTGTCATCAAATCTGATGTTGTAGTACTCAATATTCAATTTGATTTGGATGCTATCCATCTGATATTTATTAGAAAGAAACTCAAGCATATCTAAACTCATATCTTCAGATTTCTTTTCATTAACCGCATAAGACGCATCTAGAAGGACCATATCGTAAATAAGGCCTTTCATTTCAGATTTGTTTAAAAGTTTATCTGGTTTTTCAACATTTTCAATTTTTTGGCAACCCGTCAATAAAACCGTACAAGTGAATACTAAATAAAGGGCGTATTTCATTTATCTGTTAAATTCTAGGCGTTGTCCAAACTTACCCTCATTAAATTTGAAATTCTCGTAGACCAAGTGTCCATTTACGAAGGTATGGGTTACTCTGGATTTGAAGGTTGACCCTTCAAAAGGAGACCACCCACATTTATAAAATATATTGCTAGTGTTAACTGTCCAAGGTGCCTTTAAGTCTAGTAGAACTAAATCGGCTTTGTACCCTTCCCTTATAAAACCGCGTTGGTCTACATCAAATAAAAGAGCTGGATTATGGCACATTTTTTCAATAATTTTTTCTAAGCTTAATTTTCCTTGATGATAAAATTCAAGCATTGCTGGTAAAGCGTGTTGTACAAGTGGACCTCCACTCGGCGCTTTGGTATAGGTGTTGTTTTTCTCTTCTTTGGTATGTGGCGCATGGTCGGATGCAACTACATCTATCAAGTTTTTGTTCAGTCCTCTTAAAAGCTTTTCTTTGTCTCTTGCTGTTTTTACAGCTGGATTCCATTTGATGTAAGTTCCTTTTTTCTCATAGTCTGTATCGTCAAACCAAAGGTGATGAATGCAAACTTCAGCAGTAATCTTTTTCTTTTTAAGCGGTAGCCTACTGGAAAATAATTTTAATTCTTTGGCCGTTGACACATGAAAGACATGTAACCTAGCACCCGTCTTTTTCGCTAAAGCAACAGCTTTAGACGAAGATAAATAACAAGCTTCTTCGCTTCGGATAGCTGGATGATCTTTTATAGGGATGTCTTCGCCATAGACCTTTAGATAAGCATCTAAGTTTCTTTTTATAGTGTTTTCATCTTCACAATGGGCAGCAATGATAAGAGGTGAATGTTTAAAGATTTGTTCAAGGACTTTTTCATTATCTACCAACATATTACCAGTTGAAGAGCCTAAAAACAACTTTAAGGCTGCAGTCGTTCTAGGGTTTATTTTTTTGATCTCCTCCAAGTTATCGTTTGTACCCCCAAACATAAAAGAATAATTAGCATAAGAATTTTCTTTAGCGATACTAAATTTTTCTTCTAGCTTCTCTATGGTAGTGGTTTGTGGATTGGTGTTGGGCATTTCAAAATAGGAGGTAACACCACCAGAAATAGCAGCTTTGGACCCTGTGAGTATCGTGTCTTTATGGATTAATCCAGGTTCTCTAAAGTGAACTTGGTCATCTATTATGCCTGGGATAAGATGTTTTCCACCAGCATCAATAATTTTGATGTCACTCGATTTTGCGCTTATCGACGAAGAGACTTCGACTATCCAATCGTCTTTAATATGGACATCGCCTTCAAAGATTTTACCCTCATTGACGATTTTAGAATTTTTGATAAGATATTCTCTCATAATTCAAATTTTACCTAAGAGGCTTTTTAATTTCAGACTCACTACACCAAAGACCGCTTCTTTGATGATACCTGTGCTCATTTTTGACTTTCCTTTTGTCCTATCTGTAAATATGACTGGAATTTCCTTTATTTTAAACCCTTTTTTAAAGGCCTTAAATTTCATTTCAATTTGGAACGCATAACCTACAAACTTTATTTTATCTAGATCCATATTCTCCAGTACATTTCGATGATAACAAATAAACCCAGCAGTAGTATCTTCAATTGGCAGTCCCATAATAATTTTCACATATTTAGACGCTAGCCAAGACAACAAGACCCTCTTCATAGGCCAGTTTATCACATTAACCCCAGTTATATATCTCGATCCAATACTCATGTCAAAGCCCTCTTTAAGACAGGTATTATATAGCCTTATAAGATCATTTGGATTGTGAGAAAAATCGGCATCCATTTCAAAAATATAATCATAAGATCTTTCAAGAGCCCATCGGAACCCTTGTAAATAGGCTTTTCCTAAACCACTTTTAAATCTTCTTATTTTTAAATGTAACCTACCTTTAAACTCCTCTTGTAATTTTTGAACTAAAGCCCAAGTTTTGTCTGGAGAAGAGTCGTCTACAACAAGAATATCAAAATCGACAGGTTGGGAAAAAATATTTCTCACAACTTTTTCAATATTTTCAATTTCGTTGTACGTAGGAATGATGACTAATTTGTGAGACATCAAGATGTATTAAATGTTAACTTACAAATATATATTTTACAAGCTAAATCCCTTCTATAAAACTTCATTTTAATTTACATTTGTTTCAAATTCTAGACTTGTTTTCGACCTTAAGACTATCGCAAGATCATCATTGGACTGTAGGCATTATCCTGCTTATCTTGATATTTATGTTGATTATAAAGTGGAATAAGACAACCTATTTTCTTTCTTACATGAACTCTTTTTATGACATGTCTTTTTTCAATAAAAAATTCTCTGAAAAAAGACGCATAGAGCTTCCTGAGGTTTTTATTTTACTATCAAGTCTATTGGGATTATCTTTTTTTCTTCATATAATTTCCAACGGCAGTGACTTTAATATCACACCATATCTTCAAACCTTCTTACTGCTTCTGATATTTATTTTGGGTAAATACCTCACTGAAAAGATGATAGGAGACTTGTTTGAAATAGATACACTCATAAATAAATATCTTTTTTTTAAACAAGGTACTTTAAGTTGGATTAGTTTGTTCATACTCTTTCCTTTTGGTTTGTTTATTTATTTCCAAAATATAGATCACTCACTTTCTGTGATCTTGGTTATCGCTCTTGTGACATTGCTTTACACTGCAAAGCTTTTGATTTATGTACTCTATCATCAAAAGCATATTTTAGCCTATTGGTTTTACTTTATTTTGTATCTTTGCGTTTTTGAAATCGCACCTTACTTGATTCTTTTTAAAATGTTTAAAACAGATTAAAAAGATTTTCGCAAGAAAAAAACCAAGCTCTATGAAAGTGAAAAGTATCCTTATTTCACAGCCTAAACCCAATGTAGACAATTCTCCTTATTCAGAACTTGAAGAAAGATTAAAGTTAAAAATTGATTTCATTCCCTTTATACACGTAGAGCCAGTCGACTCGAAAGAAGTAAGGCAGCAAAAAATTGATATCACTAAGTTTTCTGCTATTATACTAACAAGTAGAAATGCTGTAGATCACTTCTTTAGAATTGCTGAAGAAATGAGATATAAAATACCAGATAGCCTCAAATATTTTTGCTTGAGCGAAGCGGTAGCCTTTTACTTACAGAAATATGTCGTGTATAGAAAGCGTAAAATCTATGTAGGGAAAAGAACTTTTCAAGAACTTGAAGCGAGCATTAAAAAGCATAAAGATGAAAAATTCTTATTGCCATCTTCAGATGTGCTAAAGTCTAACGTGCCACAGCAGCTCGACAAACTCGGAGTGGACTGGACACGTGGTATTTTTTATAAAACGGTAGTAAGCGATCTGTCTCATCTTAGAGAAGTCTCTTATGATATTGTGGTCTTCTTTAGTCCAAGTGGAATTAAATCGCTTTACGAGAACTTTCCAGATTTCGAACAAAAAGATACGCGTATTGCTGCTTTTGGTAACTCAACCATCAAAGCTGCTGAAGAGAAAGGTTTAAAGGTTCAAATACAAGCTCCTACACCAAAAACACCATCTATGACAATGGCTATTGAAAATTATGTAAAAGAGAACTGATTCTTGTTTTCTTTTCCTTAGATAACAGAGCTGATATACACGTGTATATCAGCTCTGTCATTTATAAGATTCTCTATCTTTTAAGCGTTAGGTGCACCATTCAAAATTTCTTTGTCCGCATAAGATTCAAATTTTTTGAAATTATCAATAAACGATTTAGCTAGGGATTTAGCTTTGAGATCATAAGCTTCTTTGTCTTTCCAAGTCTCTCTTGGATTTAAGACCTCGGAGGGAACGTTCGGACAACTTTTAGGAATAGCAATATTAAATATTTCGTGTGTTTTGTATTCTACATCAGAAAGCTGACCTTCCAATGCTGCTGTAATCATTGCTCTTGTAAACTTCAGTTTCATTCGGTTTCCTGTCCCATAAGGTCCTCCTGTCCATCCTGTATTAACTAGCCAAACGTTCACGTTAGCGTCTCTCATTTTCTTACTCAGCATCTCACCGTAGCGAGTTGGGTGTAAAGGCATAAACGGAGCTCCAAAACAAGCAGAGAAATTTGGTATAGGTTCTGTGACTCCTGCTTCTGTTCCCGCCACTTTTGCAGTATAACCACTTATAAAGTGAAAAGCTGCTTGACCAGGGGTGAGTTTGCTTATAGGGGGTAATACGCCAAAGGCATCTGCTGTTAAAAAGAATATATTTTTAGGATTTTTACCAACAGAGCCAGGTTGAATATTATCTATATGATAAATAGGATAACTTACTCTTGTGTTTTGAGTGATGCTTTTGTCATTAAAATCTACTTCCCCATTTTTGATAATTACATTTTCAAGAATGGCCCCAGGTTTAATACTGTCATATATCTCAGGTTCTCCTTCACGAGATAAGTTTATGACTTTTGCATAACATCCGCCTTCAAAATTAAAAACTGTATTCTCATTGGTCCATCCATGTTCATCATCTCCAATTAATCTCCTGTCTGGGTCTGCAGATAAGGTTGTTTTACCAGTCCCTGAAAGACCAAAGAAAATGGCAGTGTCTCCGTTTTTTCCAACATTGGCAGAGCAATGCATGGGTAAAGTATTTTTCATGACAGGGAGTATAAAATTCAGAGCTGAAAAGATCCCTTTTTTTATCTCACCAGTATATCCCGTACCTCCAATTAAAGCGATTTTTCGAGTAAAATTAAGAATAGCAAAATTGTGGGCTCGTGTCCCATCAACTTTAGGGTTTGCTTTAAAACCAGGAGCACTAACCACAGTCCACTCTGGAGAAAAATCTTCGAGATCCTTTTCCGTAGGTCTTAGAAACATATTGTAAGCAAACATGTTGCTCCAAGAATATTCATTAATGACTCTTATGCTAAGTCGGTAATTCTCATCTGCACACGCATAACAATCTCTTACAAAAAGCTCTTTATCGTTAAGGTAGTCAACCACTTTGTCGTATAGTTTATCAAATTGGTCAGGATCAAATTCCAAGTTGATATCACTCCACCATACTTCATCTTTGGTAATATCATCTTTTACGATGAATCTATCTTTTGGAGAGCGTCCTGTAAATTCACCAGTATTGACGGCAAGTGCACCACTATCTACCTCTATTCCCATCCCTTTTTGGATGCTGATTTCATGTAAATCTTCAGGAGAAAGTTGATAGTTGATTTTTTTTGAATCGATACCACAATTTTTTAACTCAATCGTTTTAGTAGTTCGCTTTAAGTTATTCATAAATTTGTTGTGTTGTTATTATGACAAGCAAAGCTAACGAGTTTATATTTAAATTAAGGATGTAATTCTTATAAATTATGAGCCTTTTTTAATTATATGAATAAAGAGTAAGGCCCAACTCAAAATCAACAAAGCTCCCCCTATAGGTGTAAGCCAAGCTATGGTTTTAAAGTCGAAGCTTGAAAGTTCATTGGTAGCAAGACCGTATATAGAACCCGAAAAGAAAATGACACCAGTGAGTATAAGCCAAAAGAGAATTTTGTTTAGTTTTTCTGTAGTGAAGGTTTGTGTGGATAAAAAAAGCAGAAACAAAGCGTGATATATTTGGTATTTCACACCCGTTTCAAAGGTAGATATAGCATTCTCAGAAATTATGCTTTCCAAACCATGAGCTGCGAAAGCACCAAGAATAATTCCAATACCTCCAAAACAACTTCCAAGTAAAATCAATTTTTTTCTTTGCTTCATTCTTATATCCTTATTAAATTATGTAATTTCAATCTTTTTACAAAATTAATCATTAAAATCCATTTTTGAATATGAGATCAATTTTAATCATAGGGGCTGGAAAATCCGCATCATCACTCGTCAGGTTTTTACTAAAGGCATCTACTCAAGAAGACCTTTACTTAGTCATAGGAGACGTTTCTATCGATAATGCTAAAAGTCTTGCAGCAGACCATCCCAATGCAAAGGCGATTCAACTAGATGTTTTTGATAAAGCCAATAGACAAGAAGCTATACAAAATGCAGACATTGTTATCTCTATGTTACCTGCCAGATTTCATATGGAAGTTGCAAAAGAGTGTGTGAAGTTTCATAAAAACATGGTCACAGCCTCTTATGTCTCTAAAGAGATGGAAACATTGGATGCAGAAGTTAAAGAAAAGGGACTCACGTTTATGAATGAAATAGGGGTTGACCCTGGCATTGACCATATGAGTGCAATGCAAGTGATCGATAGAATAAGATCCCAAGGAGGCAAAATGTTGCTTTTTGAATCTTTTACGGGAGGACTTGTCGCTCCAGAAAGCGACGATAACCTCTGGAATTATAAATTCACCTGGAATCCCAGAAATGTTGTTTTGGCTGGACAAGGTGGAGCTGCGGAATTTATCCAAGCAGGTCAATATAAATACATTCCTTACCAACGCCTTTTCCGCAGAACCGAATTTTTAAGTATTCCAAAATATGGGCGCTTCGAAGGCTTAGCTAATCGAAATTCTTTGGCTTATAGAGGTATATATGGACTGGAGAATATTCCTACCATTTATAGAGGGACTTTAAGGCGAATTGGTTTTAGTAAAGCTTGGAATGTATTTGTCCAATTAGGATTGACAGATGACACCTATGCAATGCAAGATACAGAACATATGAGTTACAGGTCTTTTGTGAATTCATTTTTACCTTATTCACCAACAGACTCAGTCGAACTCAAGCTAAGGTTGAGCTTAAAAATTGACCAAGACGATCTCATCTGGGATAAACTTGTAGAGTTGGATATTTTTAATTCAGAGAAAATCATCGGACTAAAAGAGGCAACACCAGCTCAAGCTCTTCAAAAAATTCTGGAAGATAAATGGACCTTGAGACCCGAAGATAAAGATATGATTGTGATGTATCATAAATTTGGATTTGAACTTAATGGGGAAAGAAGGCAAATCGATTCTATAATGGTAAGTATCGGCGAAGACCAAACGTATACGGCTATGTCCAAAACTGTGGGTCTCCCTGTGGGTATTGCTGCCCTTAAAATTCTAAATGGAGAAATTAAAAAACCCGGTGTGTTAAGGCCTATATACCCAGAAATATACAATCCTATATTAAAATCATTAGAGGATTACGATATTAAGTTTGAAGAGATCGAAAAAGAATTTATAGGCTATAACCCAGATCAACTTAACTGATGAAATCGAGCTAAAACGCATCATACTATTGTTGCTATACTAGCTTAAGCCGCATCTAGATCGTTCTTGAAAATCATTTTAATTCCTCCACCAATATTAAGAGGCTTACTAATGGTTTTCTTGCTTCCTGAAATCACTTCTCGTACCCCTTTGTTTTGGACCAGTATCAGACCTAGGTGGGATAAATTAAACTTATCGGGGTCTTTTGAAACGCCAAATAAGAGATTAGTATTTTGAATACTCCTCAAAATAATTGAGTGAACAGGGTGTGAGGAAGGATTAATCGTTCGCAATAGCATAAACACAAGTGAAGTTTTCAAACTCGATAAAATTTAAGTTGTAAAAAGTGGTTTCATTATTTGAAGTCACCTTGGCTGTAGTTTTCTGACTTGAAATCTCAAAATCATTTACAAAGATATCGTGTAAAAAAAGCAATCCTTTTTTTCCATAAAGTTTATAAAGAGATTCTTTTGCACCCCAAACAATGGTCAATTTTCTAATGAGATCTTCAGTATCTCCAAGAGCTTCATATTCTTCAATAGGAGTGAATTTTGGCGCGATGAGTTTTATTTTGCAACGTTGTTTTTCGACATCAATTCCAACTTTTTTGGTGGAGACTATTACAGCTGTAAATTCGAAAGAGTGAGTAATAGAGATTTTATTCCCATCGCTAAGATGAGGTTTACCTTGGGTGTCGTAGTCTAAATCAAAATCAGAATATCCAAACTCTTTTAGCAGATGCCTAATGCTCATAAATCCTTTCTTATGGACCTGAGATTTCATACTACTGTATCGCTTCCTGCAATACTCAGTTAACTCGATGCCCTCTTCCAAACTTTCCAAAGATTCTTCAATCTTCCAGATGAGAGCAGTGGTATCTTCATCTACTGTTATTCTTTTGTAAATCGGCATAGAGTTATAAAGGGTTTCCTTAATTTTGTGTTCAAAAATATAATAAAAATAGCTATGAGTACGGAAACATTACATTATACTCCTTATAAAGTCAAAGATATTTCTTTGGCAGATTGGGGACGTCGCGAAATAGAGTTAGCAGAATCAGAAATGCCAGGTTTAATGGCGTTGAGAGAAGAATTCGGAAAACAAAAACCTTTGAAAGGTGCTCGTGTAGCTGGTTGCCTTCACATGACCATCCAAACTGCCGTATTAATTGAAACACTTGTTGAGCTTGGTGCTGAGGTAACATGGAGTTCTTGTAATATTTTTTCTACTCAGGATCATGCCGCAGCAGCTATCGCAGAAGCTGGAGTTGCTGTTTATGCATGGAAAGGAATGACGGAAGAAGAATTCAACTGGTGTATAGAGCAGACTTTGTTTTTTGGAGAAGACAGAAAGCCCTTAAACATGATTTTGGATGATGGTGGTGATTTAACCAACATGGTTCTTGATGACTTTCCAGAACTTGCAGATGCTATAAAAGGCTTATCTGAAGAAACAACTACTGGGGTTCATAGACTTTATGAAAGAGTCAAAAATGGAACTTTGCCTATGCCAGCTATCAATGTTAACGATAGTGTGACCAAATCCAAATTTGATAATAAATACGGGTGTAGGGAAAGTGCTGTAGATGCTATACGGAGAGCAACAGACCTCATGCTTGCAGGAAAACGTGTTATTGTCTGTGGGTACGGTGATGTTGGTAAAGGTACTGCTGCTTCTTTTAGTGGTGCAGGGTCTATAGTTACAGTGACAGAAATAGATCCTATTTGTGCTTTACAAGCCGCTATGGACGGTTTTGAAGTTAAGAAATTAGAAACTGCAGCTCCAATGGCAGATATCGTTATTACAACAACAGGTAATAAAGACATCATTAAAGCTAAGCATTTCGAAGCTTTTAAAGACAAAACTATAGTTTGTAACATCGGTCATTTTGATAATGAAATTGACGTCGCTTGGTTGAAAAAGAATCACGGTAGTACCCGTGTGGAAATTAAACCACAAGTCGATAAGTATACAATAAATGGTAAAGACATTATTTTATTAGCGGAAGGTCGCCTTGTGAATTTGGGATGTGCAACAGGCCACCCAAGTTTTGTGATGAGTAACTCCTTTACTAACCAAACTCTTGCTCAAATAGAGCTATGGCAAAATGTAGACAAGTACAAAAATGAAGTATACATGCTTCCAAAACATTTGGATGAGAAAGTAGCTAAACTTCATTTAGAACGTCTTGGAGTTGAACTCACAGAGTTGGAATCCGATCAAGCTGACTATATTGGTGTAGAAGTCAAAGGTCCATTTAAACCTGAATATTATAGGTACTAATTGAGAATTAGTATTTGAATAAAAACCAAGCCTAAAAAGCTTGGTTTTTTTATTAATTTTCTTATTAAAAATCAAAATAAGACTCATACCAAATTATATTTATAATGCCGTATGAACAAATTGAATTATACTATGACGTAGCTCAGTACAGGTTTTTGACAGATTGAAATTAGAAATAATCAGCTTTAGTTATGCTGATTATTTTTGATAAAAAACAGACGAAAAAAGCCTGTGCCGAATTCGTATCGGTAAAACGATTTATTGCGACATCATAGGTCTAATTTGGTATTACACCCTGTAGTTTTTTTCAATCTATTACTTTAATTAAAATTTCAACATATGCATATACATTTTATAGCGATAGGTGGGAGCGCCATGCACAACCTTGCAATCGCTTTACATGAAAAAGGAGACCAAATCACGGGTAGTGATGACGAAATCTTTGAGCCTTCCAAATCTAGGCTAAAAGTAAAGGGTCTATTGCCAGAGGAGTTTGGTTGGTTTCCAGAAAAATTGACATCAGATATAGACACTGTTATTCTTGGTATGCACGCTAAAGCAGACAACCCAGAACTTTTAAAAGCTACAGAATTAGGTCTTAAAATCTATTCTTATCCAGAATATCTTTTTGAACACTCCAAGCAGAAAACTAGGGTAGTAATAGCAGGCTCTCATGGTAAGACCACCATTACCGCTATGATTCTACACGTGATGCATTATCATGAGAAAGAGGTAGATTTTATGGTTGGAGCACAACTGGAAGGTTTTGATACTATGGTTCATCTAACCAAAGAGAATGACTTCATTTTATTGGAAGGAGATGAATACTTGAGTTCAGCACTAGATAGACGTCCAAAGTTTCATTTATACCAACCTAATATCGCTTTGATAAGCGGAATTGCTTGGGACCATATCAACGTCTTTCCTACTTTCGAAAATTATGTGGAACAGTTTGAATTATTTCTTGATTCCATGACCAATGGGAGTACTTTGGTTTACAATGAGGAAGATGATATACTCACACAACTGGCTATAAATGCTAAACCACCTACTCGAAAACATGCCTATTCTACTCCAGAACACTCCATAGATGATGCGATAAGCTATTTGGAAACCCCAGAAGGTAAGTTGCCTGTCGACGTTTTTGGAAAGCATAATTTACAAAATATCGCAGGAGCAAAATGGATTTGTCAACACATGGGCGTAGACCAAGATGATTTCTACGAAGCCATCACTAACTTTAAAGGAGCATCCAAAAGGCTGGAAAAAATAGCAGAATCTAACAAAGCTATCGTTTTTAAAGATTATGCGCATTCTCCTTCCAAAGTATTGGCCACGACAAAAGCTGTAAAAGCACAATTTTCTTCGAAGATAGTTTTAGCTTGTTTAGAGCTTCATACCTATAGCAGCTTGAATTCAGAGTTTTTGAATGAGTATAAAGAAGCTTTAAATGCAGCAGATGAAGCTGTCGTGTTTTACTCTCCTAAAGCTCTAGAAATTAAACAGCTTAAGGCTATTACCGAAGAACAAATCTTCGAGGCTTTTGGAAGAAAAGACCTGAAAATATTCACCAATACTGAGGACTTTAGAGAATTCTTAAAGTCGAAGTCTTATCTAGACCAGGTTCTGTTACTGATGAGTAGCGGGAATTATGGAGGATTGGATTTTGAAGAAATCAAAAATTGGATTCAATAATCTTACTGACTTAGCGACTTTAAAAACAGATTTAAGCGTTTTTGCTGACTTTTTTGGAGAAGTGTTTTAGCTTTATTAAAATGAGATTCAGACTTGTCTTGGCTCATTTTAAACCTCACGTCAAACTGTTTTATAGAGACTTCAAGGCCTTGTATAAAATGCTTTAAAACGGGTATTTTAGGATGGCTTTGTTCAAGCTTAAAGTTAGAATCCAATTGGTGGGTCATCGCTATTAAACTCTCTACCATTGTAGGTTCTTCTATAAACTTAGCTTTCCCTTTTATATGGACTTTTGCAAAATTAAAAGTAGGGAGTTCATCGGTTTCAAATTCTGAGGGAGAAATGTAAGCATCCCCTGCATGAAAGATAAGTTCTACTTTGGAATTGTGGATATGCTGAAATTGTGGATTTTCTTTGTTAACATGCCCTATCAACGTATCATTGTAAATTATAAAAGGGATGTGGGAGGTAAAAATTTCTTGGTCATAAAGACTGATTAGAGTGGCCAAGGGAAATAATTCGATAAATGTTTTTACAGATTCCCAACTTTTGGATGTAAAATGGCTTGATAAATAACTCATGGATTAGAAGTAATATTGTCAAAATTACACTGTTTTTAAGTTTGATTTTAATTGCGAGCCAATTATTTACAGGTTTTTATGCCAAATTAAATTTGTAATGTCGCGCAAATAAATTGAATTATACCATGGCACAGCTCAGTACAGGTTTTTTAACGATTTGAAGTTAAAATATTTCAGGTAGCCTTAGTTGTGGTAATTATTTGAGGTAAAAAGCAGTCGAAAAAAGCCTATGTCGAATTCGTTTCGGTAAGACAATTTATCGCAATACTAGAGGTTTAATCTGGTATCAGTTACAAAGCTCAGAGTATTTTTCATTTGATTACCTTTATCTAAATAAGCATTAGTATGAAACCCGTCTCAAAATCTTTCAGCATAAAGAATTGGTCTGAAGGTGATAGACCAAGAGAAAAGTTAATTCATAAAGGTAAATCTAGTTTGAGTGATGCAGAACTCTTAGCAATTTTAATAGGTTCTGGCAATAGGGAAGAAAGTGCTGTTGAGCTTTGTAAACGGATTTTACATGCTTCTGAAAACAGTCTGCAGAAACTCGCTAAATTCAATTTAAGCCAACTTCAAGATTTTAAGGGAATTGGTGAAGCCAAAGCAATTAGTATCATCGCAGCACTCGAGATTGGAAATAGGAGAGGAGCAGAGTCTGTTAAAGAGCTTAATAAAATTTCTACAAGTAAGGATGTATTTACGATAATGCATCCTTTTTTAGGGGATTTGGATCATGAGCAGTTTTGGATACTGATGCTGAACAATTCCAATAAAATTATTTACAAATATCCCTTAAGCAAAGGTGGAATTACGTCCACTATGGTAGACACGCGTTTGGTTTATAAAAGTGCCTTGGCTCATGGCTCTACAGCTCTTATTTTGGTTCATAATCATCCTTCTGGAACCTTGCAACCTAGCCAAGCCGATAAAACCATCACCCAAAAATTGAAAAATGCCGGTGACCTGCTGGATATAAAGATTCTGGACCATATTATTGTAACAGAAAAAACTTATTTTAGCTTTGCTGATGAAGGTATACTTTAATTTATGGAACTATTAGTTTACATTCCAAAACAAACTCCAAGAATCAACTATATCTTTAGACACATGTGTGGAAGGATACTGGGGTTTAAGGTCAAATTTTGCACAAAGGTTGAAGATTTCATTGCTTTCGAAGGTGTAAAGTTTTCTTACGCTAAGAAAAAATTGGGCAATGAAGTTTTTATCCAAAAGTTTGGTTTGTTGGATGAGCAAGGGATTAACGATCTTAACTTCAGTATGGATCATTGGGAAGAGGTTCCGTGCTTTTTTCGAGTCTCTTCAGAAAGTGAAATTCCTTTTGATATTTTTTCAGCAGCATTCTATTTAATTACACGATATGAAGAGTATCAGCCCCATGTCAAAAATGATGTCGATTCTTATCCTATTGAAGAAAGTTTGGCCCACCAATATGATTTTCTAAAACAGCCTGTGGTGGATGTTTGGACTTATAAGCTAAAAAAAATATTGGAGGCTAAGTTTCCTAAAATCAGTTTTCCAAAACGAGAGTTTAACAGTCATTTTTTGATAGCAGTGTCCAAAGCTTTTGAACATAGACACAACGGTTTCGTAAGATTTGTGGGAGCTTCTTTTAGGGATATTTTTCAACTCCAGATCAAATCTCTTTTTGAACGCTTTAAGACTATGTTGAGGCTTCAGCCAGATCCTTTTGATATTTATGATGAACTTATAGGTTTTGCAAAAGAGAATAAATTGAAGTTCGATTTCTACTTTCAATTGAGCAACTATTCTAGGTACAGTAAAAGTATAAGTTATAATAAAAGGATTTATCACAACCTTATTAAATCTATGGGAGATTACGGAGATCTTGGACTTTTGCCTGGTTTTGAAGGACTCCATGACTATGAAATTCTCGAGAAAGAAATAAAACGTTGGGAGGGCATAGTCAACAGAAGTTTAGTAAAAACTCTTATAAAGAATTACCATCTTAATTTTCCAGATGCCTATCTCAATTTCAATAAGTTGGAAGTTGAGAAAGATTTTTCTATGGGTTATCAAAAAAATATAGGCTTTCGGGCAGGGACTTGTACCGCTTTTCAATTTTATGATTTGAATTTGGAGCAAGTCTCTGGATTGGTTATACAGCCTTATGTCTTAAATTCCAGAATTTTAAAAGGTGTAGATATTTATGAAAAAATCAAGGAACTGAAGCAATTAAAATCCGCTATAGTATCAGTTGATGGACAAATGAATTTTATATTTGAAAATTCAGATTTTGTAGATCGCTATTCTAAAAATGCCATATTTGCACTCATGAAAGAAATGAAACAATGAAAGAGATAACCGATATTTTTTTTGATCTAGATCACACGCTTTGGGATTTTGACAAAAACTCAGAACTTACTTTTGAAACTATTTTTAAAAGCTACAATGTCGATCTACCCCTAAGCGATTTTCTGCAGGTTTACTTACCTGTGAATAGAAAGTATTGGAAGCTTTTTAGGGAGGGTAAGATCGAGCAAAAAGACCTAAGATTCCAGCGTTTGAGCGAAGTGTTTGATACGCTTAAGTTCTCTGCATCAGAACAGCTCATCGATGATTTATCACAAGCTTATATAGATCAATTGCCAAATTACAATCACTTGTTCCCCAACACATTTGAGGTGCTTGATTATTTATCTGCTAGCTATAGGCTCCATATTATTACCAACGGCTTTTATGATGTGCAACATAAGAAGCTAGGGAATTCAAAGTTGTCTCCTTACTTTCAAACAATAACCACTTCGGATGATGCAGGAGTCAAAAAACCTAATAGGATTATTTTTGATTATGCCTTAGACCTAGCAAAAACAAAGCACTCCCAGAGTATCATGATAGGCGATAGTCTAGAAGCGGATGTAGAAGGTGCAAAGGCTATAGGGATAGAGGCCATATTTTTTGGATATGATGCAAATTACAAAGGCATTCAAATTCAAAATTTAAATGAACTCAAATCTTATTTTTAATATGAAGTACATAGTCATTCTTATTGTCTCATTATCACTCCAATTTGGTTTTGGACAAACTAAAAGCTTAAATGCTTACGAATATGTTGTTGTCCCTATGCAGTTTAATTTTCAATCGGAGCCCAACCAATATAGCCTTAATATTCTTGCGCGAGTTTTGCTTAAAGATCAGGGTTTTAAAGTATATATGGATCAGGAAAAGAAGCCTTTAGCCTTTGGGCTAGATCCATGTAATTCTCTTAGAGCAAATATTATCCAAGAAAACGCTTTCCTAACAACCAAATTAAAGTTCGTTCTTTTAGATTGTTCTAATGACATTGTTTACGAAACAGAACAAGGAGTAAGTAGGTTAAAAGACTTTAAAAAATCATATAATGATGCGTTGAGAGATGCTTTTATGTCCTTTTCTACAGCAAATTATATGTACGACGACACTTTAAATAGTACCCCCGATATTACTAGTGGACTAAGTGACGTTATGGAAAGACCAGACTCAAACCCAGAGGAGGAATATCCAGATAAATCTATTTATAAGTTTGGCGGTGAATCCTATTGGTTGGTGACTAATTCCTCAGGGGACTATGATCTTTTATCCAGCCAGGGTAAAACAAATTATGCCCAGCTTAAAAAGGCAGATAGAGGCTCTTATATTTTTAATTCAAAAATGATAAACGGAGCTGCTTATTTCGATGCTGAAGGAAATCTTATGGTCGAATATATGGAGCGAGACTTGAATGAAATCCAAAATATAAGGTTCAATAAAATTGACTAATAGTTATACTTGCCTGTCCATTTTTGTTTTAAAAACTGTCTTAATTGGTCTTCTCTTTTGTTTTTTCCCGGATTAAATAAAACTTTATCTGTTAAGTCTTTGGGCATAAATTCAGCTTGAATAAAATTATTTTCATAATTGTGGGCATACTTGTACTCATTCCCATAACCTAAGTCCTTCATCAATTTGGTAGGGGCATTTCTTAGAGTAAGGGGTACAGAAAGGTCTCCAGTTTCTTTTATGAGGGCTTGTGCATCGTTTATCGCTTGGTAAGAGGCATTGCTTTTTTGGGAGGTCGCTAAATAAATCACACATTGACTTAAAATTATTCTAGCCTCGGGAAAACCAATTGTATTCACGGCTTGGAAGGTGTTATTAGCCATAATAAGTGCAGTGGGATTTGCATTTCCAATGTCTTCGCTTGATAAAATGATAAGCCTTCTGGCAATAAACTTGACGTCTTCACCACCTTCTATCATCCTTGCTAGCCAGTATACAGCTGCATTGGGATCGCTTCCCCTTATCGATTTTATAAAAGCTGATATGATATCATAATGTTGCCCTCCCGTTTTATCATATCTAGCCGTTTTCTGTTGAATCTTTTCTTCAACGAGATCATTTGTAATAATGATGTTCTCATCATCTACAGAATTAACGACCAGCTCAAACATATTCAGAAGTTTTCTGGCATCACCTCCGCTTAATCGAAGTAGAGAAGTCGTCTCTTTTAGAGTGATATTTTTTTTTGAAAGATACTCGTCTTCAGATTTTGCTCTATTTAAAAGCAGAATTAAGTCTTCTTTAGAAAATTCATTAAGGGTATAAACTTGGCAGCGGGAAAGGAGTGCTGGAATAACTTCAAAACTTGGATTTTCTGTAGTAGCTCCTATAAGGGTAATCCAGCCTTTTTCTACAGCCCCCAAAAGTGAATCTTGCTGTGATTTGCTAAACCTATGGATCTCATCTATAAATAAAATAGGATTTTTTTGCTCAAATAAACCTTGATCTTGTTTGGCTTTTTGAATAACTTCTCTCACGTCTTTCACTCCACTGCTTATGGCTGACAAAGTAAAAAAGCTTCTCTTGGTTTCTTTAGAAATCAAGTTTGCCAAGGTGGTTTTACCAATGCCTGGAGGTCCCCAAAGGATTATTGACGGTATTAAATCTCGTTTTATCATTTGAGAAATAGTTCCTTTTTCACCAATAAGGTGAGTCTGACTTAAGTAATCGGAAAGTTGTTTTGGTCGTAATCTTTCAGCTAAAGGTGCTTTCATGATTCAAAATTAAGAATTTCTTTTCAGCTTGTTTTATTAAAATGATTTCTTAACAGAGCTATATTTAATAGTCGCTTTTTAATACTTTTGAATTATGAAGACCAAAAATCCCATAGACCAACATCACCAATCTTCCTTAGCCTCAGCTATTCTATGGCCACTTTTAATTGTATTCTCACTATGGATTGTTTATTGGATTGAAATCAGGTTTAGATTTAACTTTACCTCCTTTGGGGTTTACCCAAGACAGGTAAAAGGATTATTTGGTATTTTTGCTTCACCATTCATTCATAGTGGGATAGATCACCTCTATAAAAATTCAATTCCGCTTCTAGTTCTCTTAGCTAGTTTATTTTATTTTTATAAAGACATCGCCTGGAAAGCATTGCTTATTGGATTGCTTAGCTCAGGAGTATTAACTTGGATTATTGCAAGACCTTCATTTCATATTGGAGCAAGCGGTATAGTTTATTTCTTAGCTTCTTTTTTGTTTTTCAAAGGCATACTCTCTAGAAATTATAGGCTAGTCGCTCTAGCCCTTATCGTGGTCTTTTTATATGGAAGTTTAGTTTGGGGAACTATGCCTGGTGAACCAGGAATTTCTTGGGAAGGCCATTTGTCTGGATTTAGCTCTGGATTCCTTTTGAGCTTTTTTCTTAAATCTTCGCATTTTTTGGATCTTCCTCTTTATAATAAGCCTAAGAAAACGAATTCAGAAGATGAATTTATGAAACAATTTGATGAAAATGGCAATTTTAAGCCTTTAGATACAGACCATAAAGAATCCAACTTTTCACAATCTTCAACTGCAAATCAAATAGAAATCAACTATAAGGCCGAGGATAAAGAGTGATTTATTTGGTAATTGTCATATTTTGCTGCCTTAGGCATTCATATAAGATGACACCACAGGCTACGGAAACGTTTAAAGATTCTATACTGCCTAACATAGGAAGTTTTCCTTTTACATCAGCCATTTTGAGTATGCTTGGTTGGATTCCTTCTCCTTCACCACCCATAAGAAGAGCTAGTGGTTTATTGAGTTCCAATTCATAAACGGATGTATTTGTTTTTTCTGTCACCGCAACAATTTCTACACCAGATGATTTTAAATAGAATAAAGCATCTTTAAGATGATTTACCTTACATATAGGAATATTAAAAGCTGCTCCAGCAGAGGTTTTTATAGTTTCGTTGTTGACTTGTGCGCTTCCACTCTTAGGAAGAATGACTGCATCCACACCAGTACATTCTGCTGTCCTTAGAATTGCTCCTAAGTTTCTTACATCGGTAATACCGTCTAAAAGTAAGAACAAAGGTTTTTCCTTGATTTCTAAAACCTTTTCAACAGTTTCTTCAAAATCACTATAGCTTATTTTTGAAGTATGGGCAATAGCCCCTTGGTGGTTTAGTTGTTCGTATTTTTTAAACTTTTGAATAGGGACGTAGGATACCTTTATTGTGTTCTGCTCTGCCAGACCTTCAATCTCTTTAAGCTTAGGATTGTCAGAATCCCGTAATAAGATGATTTTTTCGATGTCTTTGCCTTGTCTTAAGGCTTCAACAATGCTATGTATTCCAAAAATGACGTGGGACTCTTCCATAATTTTAAAGTTAAAAGGGATCGACAAAATTATGCCAATCCCTTTAGTAAACCTATAAAATACTTACTTATTCTTTAATGATTCTTTTATTGATAGTTTGTTGACCATCCGTTAAATTCACAATATATACACCATTTGATAGTGAGCTCACATCTACACTTAAAGCATTGGGATCGTTGAAATCACTCACCTTTAAGATTTCTTTACCCATCATGTCATAAATGGATACGCTAACATCATTACTAAACCCAAAATCTTTGGCGGTAATGTTAAGATTATTATTAACCGGGTTAGGCCAGAAAGAGATAGAATTTTCCATAAATTTATTTGATGATAAACTGATGTTAGACTATTTTTTAAGCACTAAACTAAAGTCTCGACCACCATCTAGTAAATTCCCCTGTTACTCTACTTGGACTTCATAAGTAGCATTGCTTAAATTTTCAATATTTACAATCTCTACATTATCTTTATTGTTGATCCCTTTAATGGCATCTCCTAGTAAATCGTTTTCATCCAGCATCCATGGTAGATATTCAGATCTAATTTGGCTCGTCAGTTTCAAGTCTAGATTATTAATTAATCTACTATCAAGGTTATTTATATTTCCACTTTCAGCCGCACTAGCTGGATCATTCCAGACTAAACCTAGTATAATATCTTTTGTATTTTCATAGGTTACTTCAAGCTCAAAGATTGGATTTCCTTGGGTTATTTCTCCTTGATAGATGAAACTATTCTGTCCATTATTCATGATTACTTTAGCAGCTTTTTAGCATTTATCAATCTCTAATACCAAATTAGACCTATAATGACGCAATAGATCGTTTTACCGATACGAATTCGGCACAGGCTTTTTTGGCCTGCTTTTCATCAAAAATAATTACCGTAGTTAAGGCTATGCTAGTTATTTTTGATTTCAATCAATCAATCAAAAAATAATTCAATTTATTCATACGGCATTATAAATATAATTTGGTATTAGTGTATCGCTATGTTAGGACATGACAATTTTAAACATAAAAAAAGCTGCTAGAGAAATCTAGCAGCTTTCGTAAACAGTATAATAAATAGATATTTAATCTACATCCCAAAAGAAAGGACTTGTGATAACATCTCCACCTAAAGCTTGAGCTGCAGCAGATCTATTAGCCTCATTTAAGGTTTGTAAAATTTGAGGATATCTTAAACGCTGTGGCATTTCATCAATATCCACTCTTGGTTCAAAAATATAAGTATTTGAAGGGTTTGGATCACTCTCTGTAATTAAATCCTCTACCTGATTTGGATCTAACGTAATTGTTTCACCTGGTAAAACAATTAAGTTTGGGAATCCTGTTCTTCTATATTCAGCCCAAGCTTCATGAGCTTGCATATATAGAGCAACGTATTTTTGATTCAATACATTTGCTTCGTTTGCTGGAGGAAGGTTAGATACAAAAGCAGTAACATCTGCAGCATCTACACCCCATTTTTGCATAGAAGCAGTAACACCTTCTTCATACTCTGCTTGAGAGAACCCATTTCTTTCTGAAATGATAAACTGGACTTCAGCATATTCAATCAAAACTTCACCATAATCTGGTTTTAGTACTTTGCTACTAGGAAAAGTATAAGATGTAAAAGCCAATTGCTGTGTTAATGGAAAAGCATAAGGAAGCCCTTGATAATCATCAGGATTCGTACTTACAGCATCTTGGACAAGTCCATAAGTATTTTCTTTTACTGCTTTAATATCTACGGCACTAGGCGCCGCCATTTCAAATAATCTAGGATCTTCACCAAAATCATTATTTTTACCCTTAAGAATATTTATAAATGTATTGGTAACTCCAAAGTCTGTTCTATCGATAAAGGATTTCCAAAATGGGGATGCTGTAGCATCTGCTGCATCGTAAGCTTGTACAGCATTATCTTCATTTGAAGTTATCACACCAGCACTAATAGCAGCATCAATAGCTGTATTTGCAGCAGCTGCATCTGTAGCTCTCAATCTATTAGCAATTCTTAGAATTAAAGAGTTTGCAAACTTCTTCCATTTAGTAGCATCACCGTCATAGATGTTATCACCAGACGTAAAGCCAGATTCTGAAGTGACTAACTGATCTGAAGCTGCTCTCAATTCCTTTAATAAGTCTTGATAAATCAATTGCTGATCTGCAAAAACAGGTGATAAAAATTCCTCTGGTTTTAGAGCTTGAAAAGTAGGATCGTCTGAACTGTAAGAATAATAAGGAACATCGCCAAATGTGTCAGTTAACGTATGGAAGATATAAGCTAACATAATTCTAGCAGCGGCAATTTGATTTTCATTATTACCAAAGGCAGCTTGAGCAGCACGCGTTTCCTCATTTGTATTAAGCTCAATCACCTTTTTCAAATCAGTACCAACTCTATAGGTATCTCTATAGATACCCTCAGCTGTAGTTTCTCTGTATAAGAATCTATCTTCATCAGCATAACTTGTTTGTCCCCAGTACTGTAACCAAGGGGTGGTTAACCTCCCTGTGTTAAAGGCGTTTCTCATGAAGTCTGTGTATTCCACTGTTGCACTGTTGAAAACAGTGTAAGCGGGTACAACTTCAGGATTATTTGGATTAATATTGTTTTTTTCTATCCCATCGTCACATGAGCTTACGAAAAACAATGCAATCGCTAGTGTTGTTAAAAATGTATATTTCATAATTTCTTAAAATTTAAGTTGTAGATTAAAGCCATAAGATAGGGTTGATGGTAATGAACCACCTTCAGAACCTTGTACGTTACCACTACCTCCAGTAGCGACTTCAGGATCAAAATTTTCATTATCCAATCCCCAAACTGCTAAGTTTCTTCCAAAAGCTGATAACTGAACATCTTGAACAAAACCTCCAAACCATTCTTTATTGAATGTATAGGAAAGATTTAGTTCTCTCAATTTAACATAATCAGCATCAAAAACATTCTGGTTGTCATTTCCAAAGTAATAATCTTGGCCTTCTTGTTGAGAAGATATAACAGTAGTATTAGCTGCTGTATTTGTTACCGTATAGCTGCCGTCATCATTATAAGTAACATCACCTGTTACACCTGGCAAAACAACACCCTCTTCTCTGATGTTTCCTCTAGCGGTTTGTTCTAATATACCCGAGTAATTACCCCAGATGTTAGTTAGAGATCTAAATTTACCACCCTGCTGAATGTCGATAAGTGCGCTTAGTCTAAAGTTTTTGTAAGAAATAGAATTTCTTATACCCATATTGAAATCTGGTAGAATACTGCCTAAATTTTCAACATCTTGAGTTTCTAAGTAGCTTCCACCAGCTCCAACGACCTTGTTTCCTTGGTCATCAAATACATAATTAGTACCTCTTATTTGTCCATAACGCTCACCAACCACAGCGTTTAAACTAACACCATTGAAAGGAAAACGACCAAGTTGTAATGTCTCAACACCATCGATAAGAGATAACAATTGATTTCTATTTCTAGCAAAATTAACAGTCACATCCCAAGAAAAATTCTCGCTTTCGATGGGTCTTCCACTTACTAAAAGCTCTATACCTTTATTTTCTAATTCACCTGCGTTAACAAAAGTTGATAAATACCCAGTAGCTGGATCTACTTGAACAGGAGTAATCAAGTCCTTTGTTCTTTCATCATAATAGGTGAAATCAAAACTAATTCTGTTTTTCAAGAATCCCATCTCTAAACCAATTTCCCATGTATTCTTTTGTTCAGGAACAAGCACGCTGTTTAGAAGTGCATTTGGCTGGGAAAAGGTAGGGTTACCATTAAAGTTTAAATTATTAGGATTGGAATAAGTCGTGAGTAATTGATAAGGAGTTGTACCATTACCAACTTGTGCATAGCCTCCTCTTAACTTACCAAAGTTTAACCAATCTAAATCTACAAGTTCGGAGAATACTAAACTTGAACTAATTGAGGGGTACAAATAAGAATTATCATCTGCAGGTAAAGTAGAATCCCAGTCATTTCTTACCGTGGCGTTTAAATATAAGAAATTATCGTAACCTAAGGATGCTGATGCAAATACACTGTTGACTTGTAATCTTGAATCAAAGTCATTCACAGTTGATTGGTCTACTGAGTTTCCCAAGTTGTATAACCCGTCGACAATAAGTCCACCTTGCGTTTCTCCTTCTATGGTTGAAGTATAAGAATCTCTTCTATTCATTCCTGCAATAGCATCTAAGCTAAGTTTGTCATCTAAGAATTTATTACTATACATCAATCTTGCCTCGTAGTTGAATTCTTTGAAGTTTGAATTGAATTGAGAATAAAAAGGTTGGCCTTGTGAACCAATAGCTCTTCTTTGATTAATCTCATTACTGTAGATATCTCCAAATGCATTTACTTCAGCACTTAATTCATCAGTTATTTTGTAATTAGCGAAAATTTTACCAAAGATTCTATTTCTCTCATCTTCAGCTGTGTTTTCATTAATTACCCAATAAGGATTATCAGAATATCTTGGAGTATTATCATTAAACGCCACTCTATTCCAAGGTCTTTGCTGACCTGTTGATGTCTTATATTTTTTAAGACGGTCAGTGTCTACCGATGTTTGACCAAATTGGTAAAATTGCTGTATTACACCAGCTCCTGTGTAGCCGAAAGCTGGTCTGTTGAAACCGCTTGTTCGGGTGTAATTCACATTACTACCTACCTTTAACTTTTCTCCTATCTTAGTATCACCGTTAAAATTGACAGTTGTTTTATCTAAATTTGAATTAGGTACAATACCTTCAGATTGGATGTTGGCTATAGATGCTCTATACTGTCCTTTGTCATTTCCATTAGAAAAGGACACACTATTGTTAAGTGTAACACCAGTTCTAAAGAAATCCTCTTGGTCATTTTCAGGATATATCCACGGTCTTGGGTTTAAGAAATCGCCTGCAAATTCAGGATCAAATGCATCCCAATGCAATACATTTCTATTTGGATTATATTGTGGTCCCCAAGATTCATCTGTTGCATAATCTACGACATCGAAAGTTGTACCGCCAATAGTTGCAGTTCCAAAATCACTTTGACCTAAAGTTCCTGCATTACCTGCACCACCACCATATTTTTTCTGGACTTGAGGGGCAATATTTCTTGAGGGGCAATATTTACAGATTCAAAAGAAATACCAGAGTTAACAGTCACTTGACCTTTGCCTTTTTTTCCAGACTTAGTAGTAATCAAGATTACACCGTTAGAGGCTCTGTTTCCGTACAAAGCTGCTGCAGGTCCTCCTTTAAGAACTTGCATGCTTTCGATGTCATCTGGATTTATATCAGATACAGTGTCACCAAAGTCACGGCCACCACCACCTGTGGAAGCACCACCTGCATTAAAATTATTATTTGCCAGTGGAACTCCATCGATAACAAATAAAGGCTTGTTTTCCTGTGTTACAGAACCAATACCTCTAATTAAGATTCTTGTTGATCCACCAAGATTTCCTGAAGAATTTGAAACTTGAACACCAGCAACCCTTCCACTTAGAGAGTTAACAGCATTGGAGTTTCTCGTTACAGTTAAATCCTCTCCACCAACTTGTTGAGTAGAATACCCAAGAGATTTTTTTTCTCTTGTAATCCCTAAAGCAGTTATTACCACCTCATCAAGTTGACCTGTATCGTTCATCAATGTCACTTGAATAGAAGATTGAATACCTATTGTCACTCTCTGTTTTTTCATTCCTAAATAAGAAAACACAAGAATTGCCTCTTTTTTAACTTCGATAGAGAAATTTCCATCAAAATCAGTTTGAGTACCATTGCTTGTTCCGTCTTCGATTACGTTTACTCCTGGCAAGGGTAAACCACTGTTGTCCGTCACAGTACCAGTTACTTCTTGGCTTTGCGCAAAACCCATATGTGAGATTAAAGCGAAAAGGAATAAGAAGATCCAATTTACATTTTGTTTCATTTGTTAATAATTTTTGTTTGTTAGAATTAGTCTCCGTCAAAAATCAAATAATAAAGTTAATTCCACAACCTAAATTAGTTTTATTTTAATGTAAACCCTGTTAAAACTTAATGTCTACATAATATTTATTAGAAAAAAGATGTGAAATTGATATGTATTCTCCTGTTAGAAAATACACATTTTAGCATGTTAGATATCGAGTTTGCTATGATGAGATTAAAAACTCCTGCTTGTAATTTTGGTCCAATACCAGCGCCGTATCCTACTGTATTCTCATTAACATTATTGAGTTTATCTTCACAATTTCCTACATCTATCACTGTATTGACATACAAATTTGTATCTAAAATACATCTATATTTAGTTTGTAGGACTCCAAATCTTGAGCCGAAAAGTCAATTTTCGGCAAATCCTCTTATAAAGTTGACACCTCCAAAGCGAAATAACTCATTGTTAAGAAAGTTATCCGAAGTTAGGATTTGGATATTGAGATTTAGATAAAGCCTATTGTGATAATTGATGTTAATTTCATGTTGGCCGCCTAAACTTAACTTGTACCGGTCACTTTCAGTTTTCCTGTACAAATTTCTGAGGACTCATCTTACTGAGTAGAAGCAATAAAGGCAAAACATAAAAGTAATAATATAAATCTTTTCTCCTAAACTAGTATAATTAACGTAAGTTTTTTGCTTAGTCTTAAATAACCAATATAATTTATAAAAGATTATAGAGGTCAGTAGTTACTTACTTATTAATTCTGATTGATATATTTTGTCTCCCTCTACCATTTTGACAATTAGATTATTGAATATAGTTGCTTTACTCTGGGATCGATTTATTCTAAAACAAAATTC
>Ga0307978_1000424_pt1 | contig 35492 bp, 7 predicted proteins | sample OrgLakmetage1056_FD_203151 | JGI IMG/M metagenome (GOLD analysis project Ga0307978, IMG submission 203151) | Saline water microbial communities from Organic Lake, Antarctica - #1056 | ecosystem: Environmental > Aquatic > Non-marine Saline and Alkaline > Saline | place: Antarctica: Organic Lake...
GGTAGCAAAAACATTATTAAAAGGAACAAGGGTATGTAAAGAGACGCATATTCCAGGAGATAGAAAGAAAACACAAAAAATCGAGGGAGTTCCCATCGACACAAACGACGTACCGAGGATGGTGAACAGGAAGATGGCAGCAAAGATGGTTAAGAAAGTGGTAAGCTCCAGCACGCTGAGCGACTCGCCGAAGAACATGGTGTCCAGCACGGCGTTGAGAACAATAGCCACCGTGGAGATGAAGGTGCGCGTGAGGGACCCAAATCGCTTCAAGATCACCGAAATGCTCAAGCCGTACACCGCGCTGCGTTAGAGGTGTACACACACGAAAGACAACACAGAGATCCGAGCGTGAACAAAGATGTGACAAAGCATATTCAAAGGAAAAAGAAAAAAAACGCACAAATACTTTGCAACATGCAAACGTAACAAATGGCACAATGAACCAATTCAAGCGCACTATCATCGAACCTGAAGCAGCAGAGGAAGAAAGCCCGGCCGCTGAAGTCCCCAAACCATTCGGCTCCGTTTACTTCCACGGAATACCACCAATTGAACCCGTTCAACAGAATGCCCCACCCGTATAGCAAGCTGTTTTGCAGCATCAGGGGCTGGTCAGCCGAAGCTTGCATCACCATTTGCGTGACGATGTTCCCACTTGCGGCGCACATGATGATCACCGCCATCACCATGAGACCCTCCACGGATGTCTTGAGTGCGCCGCCGCTCGCGTCGCAGCTTCCGCCTGACAATTGGTACTGTACTGCTCCATTGGTGAGCAAGAGAATGGCGAACCATTTCACTTTATTCAACGGTTTGCGAAGCACCACCACCTGGCGAGAATGCAAACCGGGGCAGGTGATGGATTCAGATTTGACACATCAGTTGATGATTTGAAATCTGCGACAACGCAAGCATGCGGCCTAATGCGTTTCGCTGCCTATGTTGCGCAAAGCTTTTAGATGAAAGAAAAGTAGCTAAATGCGAAGAACAAAGTGGAATGATCATAATTACCGTCAAGAGAGCGACAGCCACGATCCTCATGTTGAGCAAGAGCTGAAAAGCGCTGTTGCTCATGTGTTGCAGCGCCATGAAAGATAAGTTGTTTTGGGCGAAAAATACGAAGCCCGGAATGGCGTATCTGCACACGCGCATATTAACATTTGAGCGTAAAATGCATACGTTAGGTAAAAAAGATTTCATGTGTGCATGGAAATGATGTCTAGGTGTACGCGATCATGACGCAGGGCAGAGAAAGGAAAGGGAGAGTTGGGGTTTTACTCACTGCATCAAGTCACGCTGCGAGACTTTCATAAATTTCCGGCCATCCAAATCGTTTGAGTACTTCCAGCCAGTCCAGCCCGCCGCAACGCAAAATTTAATCAACTCGGCCACGAAGTAAATGCAATACTTGTTGTACTGTTCACGGATCGTATTTTTCAAATGCAAGGCACGGGAAGGAAACAAAAAAGCGTGTGTGCGTGTAAGAGAGAATCAAAGAGTGAGCCTCAAAAGCTAACGAAGAGTAGGAGCACTAACTAATTAAGTCGAGCCCTATACTATATGGTAGGTACTTAAATGGTGGCCATCGATCATAAGGAACCTACACATACTCCAACTGCGCGCTGTGAACGTGAGTATACACGACCCATGACAATTTTACCTCATATTTGCCATTGGCAGATTGCGTGATCTTCACTGCGGGCGCAGTAAATGTATTGAAGAATAATGCGAGCGACAGGTAGCCTAAGTCCATGAGCGAAATGCCCATCATGTTGCTGCTTAGACGGCCCTTTGCCTCGCCTCGAACCCAAGCTGGGAATTACCTATGACCAACAGGTGAATTATTTTAATCAAACAATAGGAAAACAATCGCGAATGAATGCGCACGTCGCGGAGCTTGACATGAAAGTAGTAGCTTCGCACCTCGAATATCGACCCGCAGACAACAGGAATAAAGATATAAGAAAGCCCGCGCTCAGCAGCAGCCCTCAGCTTTTTCTCTCTTATCACACCCAACACCCAACTCGCATCATCATCGCAGAAGATGAAGACGGTCGGGTCGGAACGTTGGAACAAACTTGTTGGAACTCCAGTGTCTATTTCTAAATGGGTAATTATTAGAGCATAAAAAGCACGACGACGACACGACAACAACATCAATCTTCTGTTCTTGTGGACTTGTGGATGTTGGGGAAAAAAATGTCTATGGCTGTCGTTTGCTTATAAAAGCGGAATCATCGGCAGTAAGTGACAGACTTCGTTGCCGCCTCTAATTATTCGAAGTGCCACGTCTTTGTGGTTGCTGCTGTCAGCGCTTCCTCTGGCATTAAGTCTTATGTCCTCTATTTCTTTTCGGTTGTCATGAGTAGTGTCTTCATCGCGGCGTGAAGTATCTAGTATTTCTTGTGATCCCGTACAATTGCGAGCCTTCACTTGAACAGCTGAATCCATGAGGTCTTCGGCTCATCCCAATTCTTGCGCGCAGTGCAACGCTAAGTATGGTGATGATAAAGTACACCTCAAGATGTGCTCTGGATGTCGAGCAGTCTTCTACTGCAGCCGAAGCTGCCAGCGACAGCACTGGATAGACGGGCATAAAAGTAAGTGTGGATCTACATTGACGCCAATCATTGCGCCAGATTTTGAGGCTGCGTGCGCTCATGCTACTACACCAGCCTGCGCGCATGCCTCTGTTGGCCAAAAGGCTCGGCTTTACGGTTTGTTCAAACAACAGTCTCACGGCAACTGCACAGGGCAGAGACCAAGCGCTTTCAAACCAGTGCTGCGAGCAAAATTTGACGCTTGGGCTGCAGTCAAAGTGCGTGCTAGATGTGTTTATTGCACTTTCCATCTCTTCCTTCATTTCATTTCAGTATACCTGAGCCTATATTTTATTGTGCTTGCTCAGGGTATGACGCCTGAAAAATCTCGTGCCGAGTATGTGCAATGTGTCCAAGCAATTGACCCGGCCTTTGGTCAAAATATTACAAGTAGTCAAATCAGAGCCTCAGGTGCTAGTACAGCACCTAGGGCAATCTCGAATCGGAGCATGGCGTCAAACAAACCTCCTGTAGAGCGCACTCGTCGCACTGAATTGCTTGATTCCACTGCTCGAGAATCTTCAAAGACAAAGGTTCGGATATCGGCTAGTGCGGCATCTCAGCCCGTCTCAAAGATGAGAAAGAGTCGACGTCGCCGCGGGAAGAGAAAAGGCTCCATCAGGACTTTGGCAGCGCTCATTGCGATGTTTTGTTGGGCGCTGCTGTTGCTAACGGCACCGCTCGCTCGACTCTGCGCCGAAGCTGAGCGACTTTTCATGAGAGGCGCCACTGCAACCACGCAAGATGCACTGTCAGTCTTTGACGAGGTTGACTTACCACTAGCGCGTGACGAACGCCAGTCACTTTCAGGGCATAACGTGCTGGCTGCGTCTATTGAACTCGCGCATGTCTTCTCTTGTTTAAGATACGGCAATTGTTCGAACCCAGCCGAAGGTGAACATCGAGTGCTCAGTAGCGATGAAGGTGCGGCCTCCGACTAAGAGGATGTGACAGCAGATTTGCCTATGAGGCACTTGCCAGCTGATCTGGTGGAAATCGCAGGAGCTGTGCAGTGCATTCAACGGTGAAACTCTGTTCAGCACGTGGTGGAATGGAGTAGAACCTAGAACAAGCACCGCAAGAAACTTAAAGGCAGGAAGCCCCGAGTTCCAGTCCCAGGAAGAACCCCTTTAAGCTTTAATTAGCCTCGGCCTTATTTAAGCCATGTGTTCTGAATTATGTGGCTATAACTTATGAATTCAGGGAGTGCGTGGCGGCGTGGCGGGGAGCACCGAATAATTACTTGATCCTAGATCTAGATGGACCTACAACTCTATAACTCTATTCAACTCCCTACAACTATGATATACTCTACACACGCACACGCAGCGCCCAGTGCAACAGTTACTGATATTTGCGCTTATTGAACTGGTGTTAAGACTAGTGGCCCGTAGTATTTCCTTTGGTTTTATTGTAGTCGCGGACTACGGACTATTGGCAAGAAGCGGCGAAGTATTTGTGAGAGTGCATGTGTATTTTTCTTTTGTTTTCTTTTGATTCACTTGGAATTGGTTGTTTTGTTTGTTTGCTGCATTTGCTTTCTTGTGCGCCGTTCTAGTAGCCAGAGCCCTTGGAGACGCGCCGGCTTCCAAGCCCAGCGACACGACGACGCGACGGCGCGGGCGCTCCACCACTGCCGTTGCCGCTTGCCCCAGAGGTTTGTCCAAACATGGGGGAACTGGCCACGGACAAGAGGGAATCTTGCTTGAGCACAGCGGCGAATTCGCTCGAAGCTTGCGCCGACGACGAAGGAGCAGCAGCAGTTGGGTTCACATCCAGTGGGTTCACAGGTGGAGGTGGGTTGGGGGGCACGGAAGGCGCAGCTGCAGGGCCGTTGTCGCTGCCAAAAATGTCGCGCAGCGCCTGGCTTGCCGCAGCTTGCGGATCAGCCGCAAACGCTTTGGCTGCAAACGCAGCTGCTTCTGCGGCGTCTTCCGCGGCTTGTGCTGCCGCGCTGCCTGCGCCACCTCCACCTCCAATGCCACCTCCTGGGAACGCGTTGGTGAAGTCAAAGGAGTCGAGCAGCGGCAAAGTAGCCCGGCTTGCTGCCATCCCGGAGCGGCCAGCAGGCTGAGGCTGCGACACCCGTGGGAGCCGCCGCCCTCCCTTGGAGCGCACGCGCATGAGATCCGGCAGCACGGGCACCGTGGCAAACGCTTTGCCCCCGCTGTCGCCAGTGGGCACCTTTCCACCGAAGTCGTCCGTATCTTCGTCCACAAGGAGCTCGTCCTCAGGCTGGCCGCTGTTGGTGCGGTTCTGAGGCACCTTCATGGTGCTGAGAACGTCCAGCCAAAGCATCATTTCTTCCTCGGAATTGAACGCCACAATCACGCTTCGGCCGCTGTTGCCTGCGGGCTCTCCCGAAGCCGGCGCCGACGCCGCTTTGAGCCAAAACAGCAGCTGCCAGCGGCCCGTGGCGTCGTCAAGCACTTTCTGAAGGGAGTGCACGTTGCGCAAGTGAAGCTTGGTAGCGACCGTCGAGTCGAGCGCACCGGAAGCTGAAGGCGCATGCATCTTGAGGAGACCCGTCGCGGAGAGCACCAGATAACGGCGTGGAGAAAGCCCTTGGACTGCGCCAGGCTGAGCACGCAGATTGCCACCGACAATGCCACTCGCGTTGGCTTCCGTCGCATTCGCCAGTGACGAGGCAATGGCGGTGTTGGTGTTGCCACTTTGAGCTGCGCTGGAATCGCGGCCGTCGAGAATGACCACATGGGGCGCCCAGCCCTCCGCCAGTGGGGCCACACAGCCACCGTTGCGCCACAAGGTGAGTGTGACCATGGCAGGTTCGTCCTCAACAGCGCCGCCTGAAGCCTGAGCAGCAGCGGCACGGAACTCGTCCGCGTTCTCGTCGTCGTCTTCGTCGTAGGCCCCTAACGCGCTGTTGGTGGCGGCAGCACTTGCGCTGGCCACGCCGCCGCGCGTCGCATCCCAGGTGTTCCCACCAGCATAAGCGGGCTCGGCTTGAATCATGCACGCGGCCGCGAAGAAGTCGTTGCGAGGTAGGGCTACGTCATCCACCGCCACCAGCACGTCCAACGGCTTCACCTGTTTGGAGGCCTCGGCCGCTCCCGGCTTGCCACTGGCCAAACGGCTGAAGCCCGTCACCACCGGCCATACCCGAGCTTCGATTACCTTCGACTCCATCTTTTTCCGGCCAGTCTGGGTCTTCACCTCCGAGCGCACCACAGTTTCGCCACACGCCACCCCCTTCAACTTGAGAAGCATGGCCTTGCCAGCGCGGCGCGGGATGGTGACCCGCAAACGCTCCCATCCCGCCCCCACGAGGCCTTGATGCGCTAGGGCCCGGGCAAACATGGTAGGGTTTGAGGTGGCTTCGCCGTCCGCCACGGAGGCCTCCGCCGCGCGGCGCTCAGCAGCCGCCCCTGCGGCGGACGCCGCCGCCGACGCATCGGCCGACGCTGCCGCTTGCTTGAGGAGGGCGCGGGACTGCGCGGCGGAGGCTTGCGACGCCAGCGCCTGGCGCTCGGCTGCCGACCGTTCCTTGAGCCGGCGAGGCCGCGTGGACTTGAGGCTGCTGACGTTGATGCTTCCCAGGGCCTCAGCCCAGTGGCGAGCTTCTGGCTCGCTCGGGAAGCATAGTACCACCGTCTTGGCGTTGCCTCCGTATGGGTCACCCAAACCGTCCCAGCCCACTTTCACCACTCCGCCGCGGCCCGTGGTGTCGCTCTCCAAGGACGTGCCGTACAGCCCCCCGCTGCCGACGCCGTCGGTCGGTGACACCACCAAGCCCGTCCCACCGCGGTGGCGGCTCGAGGCCGAGGCCTGGGCTGAGGTAGCGTCATTGATGTCTTTGACCAGCTCCGTGCGCTTGAAGCTCAGCCACACTTGCCAAGGCAAGGGGCCGAACTGAAGCTCGCCGCCTCCGCTCGCGTCCTTGTTGTCCTTGATGTTCGGGTCTTGAATCACTTCAATGCTCTTGAGCCGGCCCGACGCACTCAAGTCCCAGCCCCCTTCGAACGCAGACGCTACGCCGCCGCCCACGCCCGTGGACCGGGACACCGAGAGTACCTTGGTGTCCCGCCGGAGCGAAAGGTAAACACGAGGCGGGTCCGCAGCGAGGGAGTTGGCACCACCTGCACCGCTTTCGTCGTCCGCGGAGCCCTCGGTAAAGGAGCCCGTGCGAGACTTCTTCCGCGCCAGAGACGGTTTCCGCATCAAACTCCCAATACCACCTTCGGTGAGGGAGCCGCGTCGAGAGGCAGCCGACAGCGCACCGTTCGACGAGGAAATGCCCCAGGCCCGGCGCAGCACCGTGCTGATGGACTGCAGAGCGACACCGTCTACGGTTATCCACGGGACCCAGCCTTCGACCACAGGCATGAGCTCGAGGGCAGTCGACAAAACGGCACCGGCACCGGCACCGCTTGCGGCGACAGCGTTGGCACTGCTCGCGGCTTTGCCACTCTTAGCTGGCCCTGCGGCCGCTCCCGCCACCACCATGGGCGCAGGGAAGGGCAAGTTCGCCAAGTGAGGCAATGGCGTCTTGCGACGGCAAGCAAGCTGTGTCATGGCACCAAACACCTCTCGGCCTTCCATCGTCGCGCCTTCCGCTCCTTCCCCGCGTTTCGCGAGCAGCACACCCTTCTTGACGCCTTCGGCTGCGGCGGCTTCCAAGAGCAAGTCATGCTCGGCTTGATCGGACGCTGGCTGCACTGACCCTGGATCGCCGACTGCGAGAGGTGGGCTCAACACTAGAGAGCGTCGGAACTTGAGGACCAGAGGCCCTTGTTGCGGTTGCCGCGCGATCGCACGAATGGCCGCGTCAAAAGAGCGGCCCCTCAGAGCAATGCCGTTCACCGCTAGGAGCAAGTCCCAGGGCTTGATTTGACCCGAGCGCTCCGCCGCGCCATCCCCAGGGGCAAACCCCGTCACGAACAGCCAATGAGACGCCACTTCTGCTGCCGACGCCAGCGCCGCCGTACCGGGAAGTTCCACAAGGCCACCGCCCGCGTCCATGCCCTTGGCCTTCATCGCGTTGCTCGCGAGAGCCGACACGTGGTATGGCAGCGCCACCCCCTTGATCTTCATGAGCAGCGGCAGGTCAAACTCCGCGTCGAACGTGACGTCAAAATCGGCGAACGGTGGCTGGAAAGCGCCCACCACCAGGTTGGCCAATGAGAGGTTCGCGTCGGGGTTTTTGCGCGCAAAACCCTTTTTCTTCTTGCTTTCACCGTCGCCCTCCCCACCGGGACCCTTCGAAGCGGCCCTTGCTTCTGCGTCGGCTTCACGGAGGGCCTCGGTGGCAGCTACTTGAGCGGCCAGCGCTGGCGTAGGTGGCATCACCGGACCGGAGCGCGCCGCCGCATATCGCCGAATGCTGAACCGCTGGGCTGCCGCAATGGCCTGCTGAGGAGGCAAATCCAACCCTTCCCGGAGCGCGAGCGCCTTGTATTTCTGCAAGTACAGCGCGCGCATGCCAGCAGCGTCTTCTTGTAGAATCGCAATCATCGCAGGCTCAGTCAAGAGCACCGGTGGCACCTCGGAGTCTTTCTTCGAGCTGCTGCCAGTACCCTCGGCGGCAGGGCTTGAGTATGCGTTCTCGTAGCCTGGTGCATCAGGCTTGGCCCGGAGCGTCACATGTAGGCCCACGTGGTAATAGAAGAGCTTGGCGCCCTTCCCCATGAGGGGGGTGCTACTCTTGGGCGCGTCTTGCCCAACCGCCGTCGGCGCTTCGCTGTACAGGGGCACGACGGCGCACCATCCCGGCGGGAGACCGGGCATGCGCACCGTCAGCTTCGGAGGTCCACGGGTGATACCTGCTCCCGCCACTGCGAGGTAGTCTTCGCCTTCGGGTGCGGCCGAGTAGCCCGGGTCCAAGAGGTCACGCGCAGGGCTGCCCACCAGCAAACTCCCTACGGAGTTGGCGCCACCGTGGGCCACCCATTGCTCTTCCGCTGCTTGCCCGGCGTCCCGCGCGGCCTGATGAGCCGCTAGCTGGGCCTCCATGGTGATCCGTTGCGTAAACGCGGTGGCACCCGACTCGTCCGCAGCTTTTTGAGCTGCTTCTGCGGCCGCCTGTGCCGCCTCCGCCGCTGCGTTCAAGTTTTGCCCGACCTGCAGTCCCGTGTGAGTGGTAACTTGAGCATCGAGATCGGCCGAAACCTTGAGGACTTCCCCCCACGCCGAAGCACCCCAAGATTCCGCCTGGTCAAACAGCGAAGGCCGTTGCTTCGGAGCCGCGGCCGCAGCCGCTTGAGTCGCCGCCTCCGCTGCATCAGCAGCAGCAGCCGCAGCATCGGCGGCCAAACGAGCCGCGGCATCCACCTCGGCAGCTTGAAGCGCAGCAGCTGCTTCTTCATCGATCTTAGCCTGGGGCTTGGGCAACCACACAATCGCAGAAATCAGGCGCACTTTCTTCTTGGGCTGAGTGGCTAGCTTCGCTCGAGACAGGGGCGCTGGATTAGCACCACTTGCAGCAGCAGCAGCACCAGCGGCGCCAGGCACACCCGGAGGTTCCGGCACCAAAAGGCGGCACGCCCCCGGAGGCAAAGGGCAAATGCCTTGCGCTGGGTCGTTCACTGCGGCACGCTCAAACTTGTTCTTGGAGGCCAGCACCGCGCGTTGAATGTTCACGGCGCCGCACTCGCGCGCTGCTTTCTCGGCCACTGCGTATTCTGGTACCGTGTTCTTGACTCGCCCATATGCTTCGGCGGCTTCAGGAAACCAGCCAAGGGCCTCGTAAATGGTGCCCAGCTCACACCACAGCTCGGAGTCGTCTGCCCAGCTCGCCACGGGGGCAGGCACAATACGGGTGTTGTAAGGGCTAGCAGCATCCTCTTTAGCGCTCTTCTTAGAGGATTCGCTTCCTGGGCCCGAGACAATCTTAAGAGCACTCTGCCGCATGAGCGCAAGTGCTTGGTCTAGCTCCCCTACGAGCTTCAGCCTGCGCACGCACTCCAGCAAGCTGTCCTTCTTGCGGAGCCCGTCGTCTTTCACCACGGAGGGCGCCCCCGCCGCCATGCGCAAGGCTAGCATCACCGGCTCAGGGGCCAGGCGGCTGTACTCGCAGTCGCGCCGCGCCAGGGGCGCTCCTTCCACCGCCAGAAGCGCAGCGAGGGCGCCATAGGACCCGCAGTAGCGGGGCGCCATGTGAGTGGCTTCTCCAAACCGCTGTGCCGCCGCCTTCACGTCGCCCGAAGCCCAGAGCGAGAAGGCACGGTGGAACGACACGAGGCCGTCGCCGCGGAACGACGTTTGGAGCTGGCCGTCTTGCCCCACGTCACCCATTTGCATTGCCGCGCGCCGCGCCACTGCGCCTGCTTTCCCACTGGCATTGGCAGCCAAGGCAGTGGCGGCGGCCGCCGCAGCGAAAGTTGCCTGGGTGGCAGGCTGCACGCGGGCGCTGAGTTCCGCGGCCACCGCAAGAGCGGCGCCACCGGCAGCCCACTGCCCACTCGCGTTGAGGCTGACGCCAAGCCCCTTGAACGCCATCGCTTGGCGAGGGTCTGCACTCACAGCGTCCGCAAAGGCGGCAGCAGCAGCCGCGGGGTTTCCCCTCTGCAGTTCAAGCACACCGCAAGCATGCGCAGCGGCTGCGCGGAGAGCTTGCGCGCCATCAGTGTCACTCGCACCGGTGCCACCGCCGTCATCTGCGTCTCCATCCACTGCCTGCCACGCCAGCGCGTACTCGCCCAGAGCTTCTTCGTACTTGCGGAGGCGTTTCAAAGCATCCCCGAGGAACAAGTGAGCTTCAGCCGCGGCTCGCCCCCCGCCATCTTCGCCCTGCAGCTCGAGCGCCCGCTGCAGGAGTTTTGCCGCGCGTTCGGCATCGTCGTCGCGCCGCAGCGCCACCAGCGCCGCTCCCACCAAACCATTCGCGGTGGCGCCGTCGAAGCCAATTCCCAAGCTGCCGCTGGCGCCAGCCGGTGGGATGCGGTTCACAGCCTTGACTGCCGCGATGCCCACCCCACCACCCATCAGGGTGTGCGCTTCCCCGTACAGGGCGCGCCACTGCATCGCGCGGCGGTACGCCACGTCAGCCTCGTCCATGAGCCCTCGCGGCATGAGCGCATCGCCTAGCACCTCGTGCGCCGCAGCCGCCAGTCGGAACAGAGGTTCCGCACGGCGGCGGCCGACGGGGCCCGCACGGGCAGCAGTTGCCGCTTTTGCTGCGGCGGAGTCGGCTGAGGGTGGCGCTTGCTCCAGGAACGGGTCAATCCCTTGGGTAGCAAACTTGGCCGAGGAGCCAGGCCGCAAAGCTTCGCCCATGGGAGCCACCCACTTCCGGAGCAGGGGCTCCAGTTGTTGTACGGCCCGGCGGGACATCTTGGTGGCCTCCAGCAGGAGCCCTTGGCCAATCAGCAAGCCCGCCAAGGTGACTGCGGCGTGGAGGCCGTGCCACAGCGGCAGCACGTTGGTCTGCGACGATGACGTCACTGCTTTCCCGCCGGGCTCCGGCACCAGAAGCGCGAGGCAAGTGCGGTACGCCGCCGCGGCATCTGCGAGCGCGCGCTGCCCTTGAACAACACCTTCGCCGCCCGCATACACCGCAGGTGCGCCCGGGCCGACCACTCGAGGTGCCCTCGCCACCGCGGCCGCCACCACCGCGCGCGCGCACCAAAAGTGTACTTCTGCGGGGGCGCCGCACGCGAGAGCGAGGCCGCGGCGCAGCATTTTCTCCGATAAAGCGGCGTGGCCCTTGGTGCATAGCTCAATCAAGCCCAGCCCGACACAGGCGTCGCCCCGGCCGTCGTTGGCAGGGATGAGCATGGCATCCGCAAAGCCTGGCAGGGCTACGTCACCTGGGTATTGAGCCCGCGTCGCGTAGCTGGCGAGGATTCCCGAGAAGAGAGCTTCAGCCTGGCTGGCTGCTGAGGGAGTCCCCACCCCGAGGAGCGCGCACGCCAGGTACAGGGTAGGTCTTGTCAAAGGAGCTCCGACCGCGGCGAGGAGGGCCGGATCAGTGACGGGGGCGTCCGGCACCAGCACCGTGGGTGGACCCATGCCTTTGCTGATGGCACTGCTGCTCCGCTCGTCGCTGGCTTCGAAGCCAGAATCGTCTTGGTCTCCTGCCGCAGCAGCATTCGCGGCCATGATGCCGAACTCGTCATCGTCAACCATTTTGAGCTTGATGAAATGGGCAGCCCGCAACCGCTGCGCTTGAGCAAGCATCGAGGAGGCTTCAGCGAGAAGGCTGGACCATTCTGCTTTGGAGATGCGACTAGCAGGATCGCTGGCGCCAAAAGGAGCACCGGGCAGCGCATCTCGGTCGATGGCTGAAGACGCACTTGGCTCTTTGAAGCTTCCGCGGCGCCGAGGGTCCTTGCTTGGGCTGCCTCCTTTGCCTTCTTTGAACGAACCTTCCTTGAAGGAGCCTTCCTTGAACGAGGTGCGCTGGCCCTTCTTGTTTGGGCTCTTGCCGTCGCCGAAATCGTACTCGAAGTCGTCCACCGTTGCACCGCCGCCGCCAGACACCGCGCGATCGTAATCTGCCGTGAGGGGTTCGGTCGGTGGGGCCGGCAGCACTGCAGAAGGAGGCACGAAGAGCACCGGCGTTGGGACCCACTTGCTGCCCAAAATGCCAAATTCGCCTGCACTGTTGCCACCAGGTGATAGAGAAGCTTGGCCAGCCACACCTGCCAACACCAGTGCTCCCGCAGAAGGTTGACCGTTGGCCAGGCGAGGGGGCGCGTACAGCTCTTGCGAGGCGTTCACCCAGCACCTCAGCAAGTGAAGGCCGATCGATTCGAGCATGGCCGCGCGGGCAGCCCAGTCGAACGGCAGGCGAGGATCCGAGGCTCCTCCGAGTTGACCGAGCATAGCGTCATCGTTGTTGTCGGAAGCAGCCACTCGAGTAGCAGCCGCGTTGTCGTCCTCAAACTCGCCGCCTTGGTCATCGCCCAAAGTAGCTGCCGATTTCCCAAAAGCCGCGGCCAGTGCAAGGGTGTCATTAGCCACCAAGAAGTAGCGCGTGGCGTCATCCGGCTTGCCAGCTTGCACCAGGGCTTTTCCCAGAGAGTCGTACCAGTTCCAAGGCGCTGCCGGTGGTGGCCCTTTAGCACCGACGGCACGCCGCGGCGCTGGCTTGGCAGCAAACTGCTCGGCCAGCGCCACCGCGCGCATCAGAGCTTCAACGGCTTCCGTGGACAGCTGCGCGGCTTCCTCGCTGGCTTTGGCTGCAGCCTTCTTGCCCAAATCACCCCCTACCGAGGCAGCCGCGGCGGCAGCACCTTTGGCTGCGAGCGCGAGGCCCAGCTTGTACCAGATGCCAGCTGCGGCCATGCCGCCGCCGTCATCATCGTCGCCACCGCTTGACACGTTAAACGCGCCACTGGCAGCACCGTGGCTCAGCATTTGCCGGAAGGACTCGACCGCGGCATCGTCGCGCCGCTCTTCGTAGAGCATGGTGCCCAGCACCGCGTACGCTTCCGATAAAGTGGGCAGGAGGGCGACAGCGCGAGACAGCGACGCGAGGGCTTCCAGCCTTTGCCCACGCACCAGCAACAGACGCCCCAGGCGATAGCACGCCACAGCGGCGAGCTCCGCCGCCAACACGCCACCACTGGTACCGGTGCCATCGCTGGAGGAGCCCATCGGAAGGCCGCTGCTGTCGACGTCATCTTCTTCGGACCCGCCGTAGAGCACCATGGCCCGCGATTGCGAGGCTTCGCTTTCGTCTTCATCGTTGTCTTGATCGTCGTTGCTTCCGGCTGCTGCGCTGCCCATGGAGTCGGCCTCGCCGGAGAACGCTTTCCCGAGATTGGGCATGGCAACTCCGAGGAGCTCATTGGTGGTGCGGAACAGCGCCGAAGCTTCTGAGACGCGCCCCAGCTTCTCCAATGTTTGCGCAAGGGCAAAGGCTACGCAAGCGTTCTTGGGCGCTAAGCGCACTGCGCGCTGCAAGAGAGGCTCTGCGGAGCGCCACTGCGACCGGCGGCGGTGGCACTCGGCGAGGGCCATGAGCGCGCTCACGTGGACTTCATCACGAGCGAGCGCCTTCTGGAACGCGTCGGTGGCTTCCGCCAACCTGGCATCGTCCAGCGCTCCGGGCAAAAGGGCACCGGCCATGGCTGCCTCAGCTGCTGCTGAAGCTGCTGACGAACCGGTTGCTGCTCCGCCTTCCTCAGCAGGGGTCTCGAGGGGCGCTGCGGCCGACTCCATCACCTTGGTCCAGTCCTTGAGCCACCCGTTGAGCCGTTTCTCGAGGCTGGCAGCGTCCTTGGCCGTGAGGGTGTGCAACACCAGGAGGTTGCTAGTGGCCGAGCACCGCCGCACGTTGTCGCCATTGTAAGGGCCCTCGGCCAGGGTGATCTCCACCTTGGTCCAGGTCTCATCCCGGCGGGCAATGCTGACAATCCCGCACGCGTGCACCAGGCGCACCAGCTTGCGGGGCACCTGAAACGCCAAGTCGTCCACCGCGCCCAAGCTCAACGGCTCCAAGTCCGACGGGTCAGTGGGGTCCACTTCGGGCACATGTAGCTCCAGGTACGGGTTCGCGGCGGGGTATAGGGTGTTCCCCACTTCGCCGCCAAAGCGCACGATCCGGGGCGACCACTGCTGGAGGACGGGGTCAAACACTTGCAGTTTGGCTTGGAACGCTTCTGGCAAGTTCGCCATCGCGGCTGCAGCCGTGGCTTGCGCGGCCGCTGTCGCCGCCGCGGCTGCATTGTTGCTGTCTTGAGCTGGTGGCGCTGGAGCAGCCGAGGCAGCAGCCTGTGGGTTGGCCTGAGCGTTGAGCACCAAGTCTTTTGGGCGGAACAGGTGCGCGAAGAAACGCTGGCCGCGGGCTCCCGTTACCACCGGCGCATTTGGTGGGGTGTACGATGCTTCCCAATCCGACAGCAGCACGTGGCCTAAGCACAGCAGAGTTTCGGTGGGGTCGAATCCGGTGATCGAAATCGATGGCGGCGCAGCACCAGAAGACGCTGCGTCCGCGACGGTGTTGCTACCCGGCGAGAACTCGTCAAGGCCAGCACAACTGGCGCGCAGTGCTTGCGATGCGCGGTCGAGCTGCCCCTTCCGCGCGTGAACCACTGCCAAGCGATGCAGCGCAGATCGAACCCCTTCTGACAGCGCTTCTTGAGGTTGAGGCGATGGTGCACCTGCTTGAGGAGCAGTGGCGAGCGCACCTTCCTCACCGGTCGCGCCGTTCTCCCATTGGTCGCTGCTGCCCTCCACGTCAGTCTGCGCGCGCAAGGAGCCTTCTCCTCGTTGCTGCCGCTGCGCCACCGCCGAAAACAAACTCGCGGCTTCTCCATGACGGTTGACCTTCTCGAGGGCCAGGCCGCACGCCACCAGCGCACTTGGGTCCGTGGGGAAGGCCTCCTTGACAGCCTGGCGCTGCCGCAGCGCGGCAGCGTGTTGGCCCAACAGGGTGTAGGCATGCGCCAAATGCTCACGGCAGTCGCGCTGATTGCCGTCGAGCGCAACGGCGCGCTCTAGCACTTGTGCGGCCTCGGCCACGGTAGGGAGGCCGTCTTTTCCTGGAGGCGCGTTCACCAACAAGAGGCGCCCCAAGTGGAAGTACGCGTCCAAGTGCGAAGGATCAAAGGCCAGGGTTTGGCGGAAAGCAGCCACGGCTTGCTGAACTTCGCCCTGCGCTTCCCGTAAGAGCGCGTACCGGTACACGACCCCTGCCTGGCTTGGCTTCAGCCGCATCCCGAAGCTCAGCGCCATCACGGCTTCGTCGACTGCGCCGTTCAGCCGTAGGAGGGTAGACAAGCGCAAGTACCCATTCGCGGATCGGGGCGCGACCTTGCAGTGCAGGCGGTAAGTCGCCACAGCTGCGTCCCAGTCCCCGCTGAGCTCACAGCAGAGCGCAAGGCCGAAGAGAGCAGCGGCGTTCTGTGGGTCCTCCCGGGAGGCATTGGAAAACGATTCACGAGCGAGGACGAGGGCTTGTTTTGCTTCGCTGGCGCCTGCCACATTAGGGTCGCCGGACGCGGGGCCAGGCACGGTCGTTGAGGCGACTCCAGCAGCGGCAGCAGAAGCGTGACCAGAGGCAGAGGCAGCCGTCAAAGCAAGTTTCACGCCAGCATCTTGAGGAGGCGTGGTCGTAGCCGGAGCTTGATTCTTGACGCCCACAGCGAGTGCTCCGCCCGCTTCAAGACCAAGCAGATCGTGCACTGCACCCAAAAGCAAGGAACCTGCGGAAGTGGCCCATTCTTGAGCTTGCTCCGACGAGATGGCGTTCCCCTGGTCGTCACCTTGCCAACGGTCTTTCGAAAAGTCGAGCGCAGACGCGGCTTCAGCGCCTGGCGCCATCACCGCAGCCTTGAGCTCGTCAGGCGTCAAAGCACCGCGCACGCCGGCTTCAGTAGCCTCCTTCTCGGACGCAGCGCCCCATCCTTGGCCCCCAAAAGTGCCCGCCGTAGCCAGCACTGGAGCCAGCACCCCTTGCGCCGCTCGTGCTGCCCCCATGCACACCAGAGCGCGCACGCGGATCGCCTTGAGCGGTTTCTTCGAGGGTGCAAAGGCCACGCCGGACGTGTCCGCTGCGGCTGCTTGTGGTGGCTCTCGGGACCTCGTCAGCGCCCGCAGGGGTCCAAACAAGAGGCCCGAAGTCAACGACGACGACGACGACGAGGACGGCACTGCTAGAGCCGACTCTGACACGGCTGTGCGCTCTGCTGAATTGACCTCGAGCTCAGTGGCTGCGGTCTCGGCACGCTTGAGGCAACTGGCGTAGAGCCTGGCAGCGTCATCGAAGCGCAGCTCGTGCTCGAGAAGGGCGCCCAGGCGGAAGTACACGGCCCAAAAAGTCGGGAGCAAGTCCAGGACCTTCCAGAAGGCCGCGCACGCACCCGTGCCGTCTCCCAAGTACGCAAGCCCCACGCCGAGGCCAAACCATGCCTCGGGGTCTCCGCCATGGCCACGGCGAATGGCACGGCGCCAGGCTTTGGTGGCACGGCGCACCAACTTGCGCGCTTTGCGGCGCTGCCCCAGGGTGCCTGCCGCCACCACCGACACCGTCGCCTGCCGAGCCGTCAGAGGGCCCGCACGAGCCGCAGCATCGACGGCAGCGCTAGCTTGCGACTCCAGCATCGCTGCGTGCCGCTGCAGAACTGCCGCGAGGCCGAAGTGGTGGCGGCCGTTCCACGGTTCAGCTCCAGCCGCCACCGTGAAGTGAGTCGCCGCGCCCGTGAAGTCACCGCGGGCGGCGAGGGCGGTGCCCAAGCGGTAGCGCGCGCCACCGTGCGACGAGCGCCGCTTCAGCATGCCGCTGAACACTGTGTGAGCAGTGGCGGCGTCGCCCTCGTTCATGAGCGCTGCACCCAGCTGAAGCAACAGGGGAAGCGGCGCCACACCACCCAAGGTGGCAATTGTAGCGCCCGACACCGTTGCAACCGTGTGCGCGGCCAAGGACTCGTTCTGCTCGTCGCCTTGAGACTTCTTGTTGAAGGTCGAGTCCGTGGTCGCCGCTTCCACCGGCAATGAAAGTGTACTGGTGTTGGTAGACGATGCAACAATCGCCAAGCTGTTGCTGCCTGCTGCTGCGGAATCTGGTTGGTTGTTCGAGCGGCGCAGGCGCGGGGGCAAGATTTGGTCCAAGCAACGGCTCAGGGCTCCTTCGGCGGCCTCGCGCTGGCCTGCGCGGCCACAAGCGAGGGCTAGTCGCAAGCTGGGCTCCAGCACAGGTCGTTCCTTGGCTTGCCACTCGGTAGACGACGATGCATTCGGTGCCGGGAGCGCGCTCGCAAGATCAGCGGCATTCCGGAAGGCCGTGATGAGGGCGTCGGCGCTAGCGCCCGTCAAGTCCGACACACATGCCGACGCGAGCGCCCAGTCAGCCAGAGCTGCCGCACCACTAGTGGGGCCGACCGCCGCTGAAATGGGCGGGGTGGTGGCGCTGTTGCCGAGGCCGTTCACCAGATGCAGGGTGCCTGGCTGCGAGATGAGGCGTTTGGCATGCTGCAGTTCCCGCACGCATTCCGGCAATAATTCTTGTTTCAATTCTGCGTCATCCGCAAGCAGTGGAGCAGGCACCGGCCCTGCCACGAACGAATGCTCAATGGCAGGAGGCTCGAGCATGGCCGCAAACACGGTCCCCACCCGCGCAAAGGCGTTCTTGCCGTTGCTCGAGTCTTGAGGCTGGGCCGCGCCGCGCTGGGCACGCAAGAACCGGTTGCGCCAGTATTCTTGGGTTGCCGACGCCGAGCCTTTCTTGCCCTGCGGCGGAGGCGCTGCACTCGACTGCTTGCGCCACAGCGTCTCTTTGCGGCCTGGGAATGCCGCCAGAGCGGCCGCAGCGGCCTGCGAGTCTCCGTCGAACGCGGCCACCCGGCACTGCACTTCTTGCAGGAGCGCGCAGCCCAGCCGCAGGGCAGGGGCTCCATCCATCGGGCGCAGGGCGCGGCAGCGGCGGAACAGAGCCGCGGCCCGCAGGAAGCGGCGGCGGCGCAAGTGGGCCACCCCAGCCCCGAAGAGGGCGTCGTAGTGCATTTGGCCCGCGCGAGCAATGGCCACGGGGTCTGCTTCTGGGCTGAGGTCCCCAGCATCTACCCCACGCCCATCTCCCGACTCCCCACTGCCTGGAGCGCGTGTGAAGTGCAGGACGAGGTCGAACGCCTGGCAAGCCGCATCAAGGTCTACGCCTCGCGCGACTTCAGCCTCCATCACACTTGCTTGGTCGTCTTCCAGAGGCTCACTGAGGCCTTGCGCAGCGCATGATTGCTTCACTTCGGCGCTGTAGTACGGCTCCAGGGAGCTCGCTTTCGCCAACAGCGCTAGGCCAAGCTTTTGGTGCAAATCAGCGGAAGTTGGCTTGAGCCGGGCGCTCACGCGGTAAGCAGACACCGCGTCAGTCGCAGCCTCCGCTCGGGAAGGCATCGGCACTTCATGCGCGCCACTGCTGCTGCTGTTGCTTGCGGCGCTTCCAGAAGAAGACGATCCGTTGAATGTGTCTTCGGGTGCCTCCAGACCAGCGTGCTTCTGCACGATGGCTCCCAAGCAGTCTCCCAGCATTTCATGCGTAGCCGCGAGCCCACATTCAAAGAATGTTTCTCCAGGCAGCGGTGCGCGCCCACCGTTGGCAAGCGGGCCGCCTACCGCCGCGCGCGTTTGTTCGTCACAAGCTTTTCGGAGCAATATCGCCGCGAGGCCCAGTCGCCCCGTGCGCCCTACAGTGGTGCCCAGATAGCCCAGCGCTTTTTCGCTGCCGTTCGCCGCAGCTTCCCGCAGTGCTTGTTCAGCGCCAGCGAGGAGTTCCGTGCGGCGGCGGCGACCTGCGTCGATTTGTTGCGCATGGCGAGCGAGCGCATCGACTTCCGCCCGCTCGCGCTGCCGCCGCGCCGCCGGCAACAGGTCTTGGTCGGCCTCTTGTTGAGGGGTGGATTTGCTGGCCAAGCGGTCGGATTCGTTCTGAATGGCAAGAATCAAGTCTTGTTCGATTGCTTCCGCGCGGCTGAGGCGGAGCATCCCGAGGCGGCACAATGCTTCGTGCTGCAAAGGAAAAAAAAAACGGGCGCACATACATCAATAAGAACGAGAATAGTTTTAAGCTTTCTAAAACGAGTAAAAGGGGACATGTAAGCTTCTATAAAAACACACAGAAAAGGAACATTGTACAAACCCCACACTCAAACCCACCTGCACATGGCTCAGTGCCACAATCGCTTCTTCGTCCACAGATTCCGCGACTTCGTAGGTGCGGCCCAAGAGGTTCGACGGGTCGCTCTGCTCCAGCGACGACACCCCCCGCAAGCCCCCCGCTGCTTTGACTGCCTCGAGCGCGCTGGCGGCTGCTTGGGCACTGCCCGCAAAATGCACCGACGCGCCCGAGGCACTCTTCTTGTTGAGAACACCCGTCGAGGCAACACCTCCACCACCGAGGTCATCGAGAGGTGCTGGAGACGCGTGCACCACGCCTTGACGAGCGGCTTGATCTAACGCTTGCTCTGCGTTGTCCCACTGCCCCTGCTCCTCGAAAATGAGGGCCTTGGCCACCAGGCACGTTGCAGCTGCCACCCGCGTCGCAAACATCGACGGGGCGGCCCCGGGGCCAAAGCGGGCAACTGATTGAGCCGCGCCTTCGGAGGTGACGTCACTCACGGGCCCAGGCTTCATCGCATCCCACGCTGGAGCAAAGCCGGTGGCGGGCGTCGGTGGAGGCGGCGGCGGGAAGTTCGGGTCGCTCTCAATGGCCATGGCCTCGTAGGCCGACGCCACTGCATCCCGCTCTGCCGCCGCCGCAGCGGCTTCAGCTTGAGTGGCACTTTCTTGCTTGGCAGCCGTTGCGCCAATCAGCTCGTGGGCCTTGGTGAGGGCTGCCAGCGCTTCGACGAGCAGCGAAGCACGGAGCGGCGCGCCCCGGCGGTACTGCACAGGGGTGGGCACCAGGCGGCTCAGCGGGTCCTCGTAGAGGCGCTGCCCCGCCACCCGCAAACCTTTCAAGATTTCCATCCCCAGCTGCTGCCAGTGGTACTGCTTGTCGGGGTAAATGGCCACGGCCGACCGGCGAAGCTCGAGGTTGGCTCGGAAGTCGCTCAGAGATGCGCCCGCTTCAAGCATGCGGTCCCGCAGCATGGTGAGCTGGAAGGGCGCAATCGGATGGTCAGGCTCCAGCCGCACCGCTGCCTCCAACTCCCGAACAGCTGCTTCCGGGCGACCTAGCAAGAGCAGCACACTCCCGAGAGCTGCGCGGCTATCAGCGTTGTTCGGATCGCGCGTCAAGCTCGCTCCGTAGCACTCGGCGGCACCTAGCAGCAACCCTTCGCTTTGCATGACCGAGCCCAAGCTCGCGAGGCAATCAGCCCGAGTGGGGTCCAGAGTGGACGCTTCCCGGAAAGAGGCGGCGGCCATTTCGGGAAAGCCTAGCCGCTGTTCCATGAGGCCCTTGTTGAAAAGGGCGTCCACGAACGCAGGGTCTTCTTCGGCCGCTGCCGTGAAATGCGACAGCGCGGCCTCTACCTCGCCCGCGTGCTCCTTCACCACCGCGGCGAGGAAATGGGCGGCCGCGTGAGGGCGACGCTTCGAGGCTGCGGCGGCGGCCACGGCCGCTACTTCAACCTCATGGGGTGACGTCAGCTTCTTCAAGTTGGCGTTGGTCTTATCTTGATTGCTGTCTTCATCAGCAGCAGGTGCATCACTACCCACCCTGCTGACCGCCAGGAAGTTCGGGCGGTTCGCTTGTGCTTGTGCGGCTGCTTGAGCTGCGGCGTCCCCCGGGAACGACATTGCCTCCGCAATGCTGCTGGTGGCGTGTTCGTCTAGCCCCGCGCGCCATTGCGCCGCACCGAGCTTAGTGAGCACCCCACTGTGGTCGGCGTAGCGTGCAGGCTCATATTCCGCCAGCGTTGCCAGAGACCGCAAGTTCGGAGGGCGGTGCACTCCCACCAGCAGAGGCAACGCCTTCTCGTAAGCCTTCACGGCCGACTCAATGTCGCTGTGGATCTCTTCGTACGCGAAGCCCAGGCCAATAAGAGCTTCTGCAGCGCCCACGGGTGACCACACAGGCTCGAGCGCTGCACTGCTGCTGCTGCTGTTGTCCTGGTTGTTCTGGCCTTGGTTCTGAGGACGGCCGATGCTCCCTGCGACCGATGGCCGCGCTAGCACCCGCGAGCCACCTACCGTAGGGCGGGCAGAAGCGCGGAACGGTTGGCCGACGATGCTGGCGTCCACAAACGAGGCAGCGGTCACCGCGTCTGTAGCTGACACAGAGCCGGCAGCAGCAGCCGCGCCATCTGGCTGCTTGTAGTGCACTGGGTTTGGAGCGGCGAGCAACATGTGCGCGGTTTCGAACACGTGCACTGCGTCCATCGACTCCCCGAGGGAGGCATGGGTGGCCGCAGAGCCAAAGAGAGTGGTGTGAAGCCGCGCCAAGTCGAACGGCAAGTCGCCGCCCAGCCAGGACAGCGCCGCAGCGCGCTGGGCAGACGTCGCCACTGCCTTGATTTCATCGGAAGCGCCGTCGAAGAGCGACTTCATGGGGTAGAACTCGTCCTTGTCCTTGCCCGCATCCTCCTTGGTTTCCAGTCCGGCATGGTCCTCGCCTCCGAAGGGTGACAGGTTCGCGGCCGAGACGCCCGTGAAGTCTTCGGCCTCAACTCGCCGTTGGTCTCGGAGCAGAGCCCATTGCCGTGCTGAGTCAGACGCTTCGCGCGCACGTGCCGCGGCCAAGAGGCCTACGCCGAGGCGGTAAAAGGCGTACCCGTTCCGCGGTGCAATGCGCACGGCACACTGAAAGCTGCGCAAGGCGCCCGTGGCGTCTTTGGCCGCTAGCAACGCATCGCCGAGCCGGAGGTGAGGGTACGGGTCGCTCGGTTGCAGCACCGCTTCACGCGCATACGCACGCACCGCCACGCTCGGTTCTCCCAACAACATCGCGGCGTCTCCAAGGCCTTGATAGGCGACCTGCTGCTCTTCTGCGCTCACTTTCGCGTCAGGAACATTGGGCCACGTGCCTTCTTCAACTTCACCGTCGTTGTCGTCGGCTGCTGCGATGGCGAAACGGTACGCCGCGATGGCATGCGCAGCATGGTCAGGCCCACGCGCCATGCACAGGGCGCCGAGTCGGCAGAACGCAGCGAAGCGCACCGAGGCATGCGAGCTGTAAAGCTGGTAGCGGGCGGTCTTCACGCCGCTCATCACGGCAGTAGCAGCTCCTGCTCCGGTGGTCGTGCTGTCGTCGCCTACTGCATTGCCCGCCGCAGAACCGGCCGCAGCTGCTGCTAGTGCCACTGACGCCTGTATGGCTTCGCCTTGGTTCAATTCGGTGACGGCACGGGCAAGACGGGCCGCGGTGCGCAGCTCTCGAATGGCACGAGCGTCCGACAGCCACGCAGTGACGGTTTCTCCTTTGCCCGCCCCGTGTTTACCTGGAGTGGGCAACAAGGCTTCCCCCACTGACGCTTCATCTACCACTTCATCCACACTTTTCGAGGCGTCAATCTCGCCGCTGCCAGCCTCCAGAGCTGCTGCTGCTGGTTTCCGCTTGATGGTGTTGATGAAGTTGGAGTTTTTCTCGTCGTCCTCGGACTCAGACGGGTCGTCTTGGTCCCACTGGCCGTTGCCATCTTCTTCATCGTCGTCGTCATCGTCGTTGTCTGGCAGCAGCAGCCGCGGGTCAGCTTTCTCTCCCATCAACACGATGCCAGCTACACGTTCACTGCCCGCGGCCGTGCGCGTAATCGCCAAGTCGTCCGTCTTGCCGCTGCTCTTGTGGCTCTTGCTGCCCTGAGGGAAAAGGCCTTTCGCGTAAGCTCCAGGTCGCTGCTTGCGCGCCGTTGCCGATTGAGCCTCCCGAAGAGCGGCTAAGTCATCTGGGTGCACGGCTTCCAAAAGATCGACGATGGCGGAGCCCAAGAGCAGCCGTGCTTCGGCGTTGTGAGGCGACACTTTCGTAGCCGTGACCAGCGGTTCTAGTACCTCTGCAGCAGCGGTGCGAGACACGCAGCCGCGGCGAGCTTTCTCGAACGGGTTGCTGCGAGTAGCGTTGGAAGCGCCTGCAACGGCTTCGTCCTGAGAGAAGTCGTCTTGTCCTTGGTCCGCTGCCGCCGCCGCGAGAGCCGCCGACAAGCGCGCTTGGCCTAGGAGCATCCAAGCCTCAGCATTGCCCACTGCGCGCTTGGTGGCATCTTCCAGGGCTTCGAGGGCATCCTCGAGACGGCCCTGATAGGGGGAGAAAAGAATGGGAGAAAGAGAGTAAGAAACAGATGGTATTGAAGACGAAGGGAGCAGAAGAAAAACGTCCGTGGTTTGTGGCTTTCACATCACTTGAGTATAAAAACGCAAAAAGATACTTCATGTCAGCGTACCTGTCGGAGCCGAGCGAGGCCGAGGCTGGCACCCGCGAGGGCGCGTTCGTTGTTCTTGCGGGTGAGCGCCACCGCCCGGAGGAACAGTGCTTCCGCGTCCTTGGTGTAGCCGAGACCGTCCATGGCGCGCCCGAGCCCCAGCAGGCACTGCCCCGTGAGCTCGCCGCGCACTTCCGCCACCGACGACGACTCCTTGACTGCGGCAGCGGAAGATCCACCACTGGTGCCCACGTTGTTGTCTGCACTCTGTGCCATCAAATCTTGGTCTTCCAGGTACATTGCGTCCTCAGTCGAGAAGTCCTCCGTCGCCAGTGCGTCATTGGCTGCCGTGGAGTCAGTAGCGTCCGTGCGAGGAGGCTGCAGCAACCCCAGAGCGCTCCGGAAGGTGCGCCTCGCGTCGCCGAAACGCGCAATCCGAAGCTGCACGGCCCCCAGCTCGAGCTTGAGCCGTACGTCGCGAGGCGCCAATTGCACGGCTTTACCCATAGTCCGGGAGGCGGCTTCCTCCGGATCGAGGCCAACGCCCATACTGCTCGAAGTGCCCTTCTGGCTTGATCTCCCTAGTCCACGGCCGATGCCAATCCCGCCCCCACTCTTGGCGCTGAGGGTGAGACCCCCAAAGGCTGCTGCTGGCGTGTCGAGCAACAGTTTGGCGAGGCGGCGATGCACCTGAATCGCCGAAGCTTTGCTCACGTGCCGCAGGCCAATGCAGGCGTAGAAGCAGGTGGCAGCCGCGGCGTGCAGACCTTGCGCCGAGAGAGCATCGGCGAGCCCGCAATAGGCGCGCGGCAGGGCGAGAGCCGCAGCAGCCGCCCCCGCGTTCGCCGCCAAGCGCGCCAGTGAACCTGCGTCAGGGTCTCGGCCACCGCCGTCAACCGCATTATGATTGAGGTTCAGCAACTCGTCTTCGTCCGAACGATAGTCCACCTCGTCATCGTCGTCGTCATCGACGTTTGTCGCTTCCTCGACCTTTTCGTTGGCCGCGTTGTTTCCCAGAAGAGCTTGCTTGGGTGCTTGACCTTGAATTGCTTGCGTCACTGACCAGTCCTTGGTTTCCGCCTTGAGCTCCGCGGCGCCGGGCAACTTATCCGCCGCAGCTTCTAGAGCCACCAGAGCGCGGTCCATGTTGGTCTTCAGGAACACCAGCGGGTTGGTCTTGGCGTCCTTCGTCTCCTTCGCCTGGGCCACCACCAGCTGTTGCTGCGCGCGCTGCGCTTTCGCCTTGGCTTTTGCCTCTTGCCGAGCAGCCACCTTAGCCCGACGGGCAGGAGGCTCCGCGGCCGCCGCACACAACACCACCGCATCGCCAAAGCAACCCTCAGCTTCTGCGAACAAGTTCAGGTCCAGCAACAGGTCGCCGAGGGGCAGCAGCACCGCTGCCCGACGGTCAAGGGGCACCAGTTGCGTCGCTCGTCGCAGTGCGTCTAGAGCAGCTAACCGTTGCGTGCGGCGGCGCTGTTTGGCCCCCTGTGACGCTTGTTCGGCAGCGGTGGGATCCTCGCGGCTGGCTTCGGAGCTGGGGCCTTTCTCCAGTGCAGCGAGGGCGACTTGGCACAGCGCAAACTCGACCAAAGCTTCACCGGCCAAGTGAAACACCAGCACGAGCTCCGGGGAGGCATCACTGGGCAGCGCAGGTGCAGCCACTGCAGAGAGCTCCAGCGGTGCAAGCGCAGGCGCCTGGAGCTGCAGCTGCTGTTGAGCTTGTTCTCGCTGCTTTTGCTTCAGCTGCTGCGAGAGCAGCGAACGAGCAAAGTCCGCCGGCTCAAACTTCTTGTTTTTTCGCGGCGCGCGCTTCTCCACGGCTTCCTCTTTCTTCTTGGAGCTGAAGGCCACGCGGAACATGGACGCAAACGATAGTTTGGCAGCGGCGGCGGCTGAGGCCCCACCTTTCTCGGCAGCACCAGCCCGGCTCGCCACCTGGTTGAACTCCGGCAGCGGGCGCGGGTACAACGCCACGTAAGGCACGGCTGATGGTCCAGCCACCACACTAGCCCCGCGCGCAGCACTACCGTTGCTGTTGCTTGCCTGGGCTGCAGCAGCAGCTGCAGTGGCTGCCTCTCCGTGCAGAGCTTCGTTGAGTCCAGCCGCCGCGTCGTAAGTGCCGGGCCCACCGGCCGAGGATGAACCGCTGGCGATGCCCACTCGAGGGGCAACTTGCTTGAGCACAGCCTGAAGCGGCGCTAGGCCACGCTCGGGCTCTCCGCTCAGGCGGTAGCAACGGCCGAGCTCCAAGCCCGACGCCAAGTGAGAAGGGTCCACGGTTAAGGCAGCGCGAAGGGCGTCGGCACCAGCGGCGTAGCGCTGTTCTTCGCATTCGCACAACCCCAGGGCGTGCAGGAGCTCCACCGCCTCTTCACCCGCCATCCCGCCGGGCATGGCCGCGGCTTCCCGCAAACCTCGGGGCGAGTAGCCGCCTTCGAAGCGCAAAATACCGAGGAGCACCAGCAAGGCACGCAAGTGCTGGGCTGCGGCTTTGAAGTTGCGCATCAACAAGAGGCCGAGGCCAAGCCGGCGCAAGACCGATGGGTCTGAGGTATACCTCGACACTGCAACACTACCGCTCGCCTTGCTTTCGTCGCCTTCATCATCATTGCCGTCGCCGTTCGCAGCCGCGTCCGCCATTTCGCTCGCCACACACTTCTCCAAGCAGTCCACTGCAGCCGCCACGTCGCCGCTGTCCTCGTAGGCGTCGGCCATAGCAAGGTAAATGGCCGCCAGTGGGAGCGCGAGCGAAGGCGGGGTGCTCGTGTCGTTGTTCGAGAGGGAGCGATGGTTGGTCTCCATCACCACCGTCCAGTTCCTTGCTTCCGCGAAAGCCGCGACCGCAGGCACAGGGTGCCCCGCTTCGCGCAGCACCGCTCCGAGCTGGTACCACAGCTGAGGATCGCGCGGCGCGAGGCGTAAGGCGGCGCGGAGCCCAACCACCGCTTCGGCGTGTTGGCGGCGAAGCAACAATTGGTGGACCTGAGATGGGAGCCACAGAGACGATATATTTCAAAAAGTAACGAAAAACGAAAAAAAGTAAAGAGAGGAGGGTTAGGTTTAATTGCATTGCCTTTAAACTGTGCCCTCTTAGGCGCCCCTATAAATAAGTACTGTTATTCCTGTGCGTTCAATGTGTTCAAAAACAAACGAGCCCTTTCGTACCAGAACACGGTAGGCGTCGGCTAGCTTGAGCTCCGGGTACTTTTGTGAGGCCACCCGGTGCAGTTCCTCGAGCACACGGCCTTCCGCATGGTCCGGCGGCGCTGCCGACGCTGCAAACTGCGCGCGCCGGAACGCCTCCTGTTGCCGCTTGGCTTCCAGGGACTGGTGCAGAGCCGCGTCTTCAGCCGAGAGGGCTTCTGCGCCGTAGCCCAACGTCTCCGCCAAAAAGCGCTGCATTTGCCGTTCCGGCTGCTCTTCGCGCTTCGCAGCTTCCGCGGCGTCTTGTTCCACCGAAGTGCTCGGAGCGGGGCCCGCAGCTCTCTCTGCAGCTGCCTGAAGGCGCTTGGCCTCCTCGGCCATGGCCATCTGGGTCTGCGCCAGCGCCGTGTCGAGCGCGTTGTTCAAGTCCTCGACTTCGTCTGCGTTGAGTGGCACTGGGGGCGGGAGCACCGCAAAGGACTTCCCAGACGGACGCACCCCTTGTGAGCCCACTGCAGAAGCGGTGACCACTGCTGCAGGAGTTGACTGGTTCAAGCCTTGTTGCTGGTCTTGAGCCGCAGTGGAGCCGCGACGGTTGTTTGAGCCTTCACTGGCTGCTGGAACTCCGCTGGCTTGCAATTGTGCGTCGCCCTTGGCCACCATCTTTTGCAGGCCTAGCACGGCTTGGTGCTTGGAAGTCCCACTGCTTTCCGCTTCCGCGAATTCAGCCTCGCGCGCCTCGTCCTCTGGGCTCAAATCGTCTGCCACATGGTAGTCGTCGTCCTTGGCACCTCGGTTAGCGACTCCTACGAGCGAGGTCAACAGAGCCTTGGAATCGGCACTGCGCTTGGGAGGTGGCGCCGCTGCCACCGCAGCCGCTGCTGCGCTTTTCTTGGCCGCTGCTGCGTCCTTCCGGAAGTCAAGCCCCAGGGCATCCACTTCATCGGCTTCGTCGGTTTGGCTCAAGGCCAGCAGCTCCTGGGCGCGGGCGCGCAGCATGGCTTGGCGTGACGTCAGCTCACTTTCCCGCTCGTTCAACTCCGCCTTGAACGAGGCCAATTCCGTGAGCACCGAGGGGCTCGCGACGCTGTCTGCCTTTTGCAGGTCGGACGTGGCCGCGTTCGCCGCCTCAGCGAGGGCGCCTTCCAGCTTTTGCACGCGGCGCTGTAAGGCTTCCACTTCTTCAACCTTCTTGGCCTCCGCTGCCGTAGCTGCCGCCTGCCGCTGCGCCTTCTCTTCCAAGAGCGCGGCGTCCCGCGTGCCGCCTTCTACCACTGCCTGTTGTTCCGCCCGCAGCCGCGCGTTGCGTTCCTGCTCCAAGCTTGCCGACTTCCTCTGCAACTCCGACACCGCGGCCTGGTGGGCCACCCGCAAACGCTCGTTTTCGGCCGCTAAACCCGCCTCAGCCCCTGTGGCATTGGCCGCTGCACTGGCTTCGGCACTCTTCAGGGCGCGGTTTTCTTCCTCGAGCTGCGTGCGGGCTTCGGCGGCATCGGCAAGGAAACGCCGCTGCGCTTCCCGCAACACCTCGGTTTCGGCCACCAGCGCTGCCACGCGGACTGCAGACTCCACACCTTCCGGCGCCCGGCTCACCTTCTCCGCAGCGAGCTTCATGCGCGCGTTCTCCGCGCGCAGACTCGCCGCAGCTGCATCGGCCTGTTTCCGTTCCGCCACTGCAGCAGCTTCGGCAGCTTGCAAGGCCGCGGTCTCGATCGCGGCGATCCGAGCCTGCGCGTCGGCGAGCATGGCCTTGGCCGCCTCGAGGTCCGTGGGGCCGCTCCCTAAAGCTTGGGCGAAAGCTTCCGCAGCCGACAATTCGCCGTCTTGAGAGCCGCCGGCGAGCCGCACCGCGTCCTGGACCGCCTTTTTGGAGGCCACGCCCACCAGCTCCGCTTCCCGAGCCGCGGCAAGCGCCTGGGCTTCGGCGGCATCGGCCGCTGCTGCTTCTGCCTCCGCGCGGCGCAGCGCCGTGGCAGTGTCTTCAAGGCCTTCGCCCACACCGCCCTCGTCTTCCTCCACGAAAGTGGCACCAGCAGCAGCAGCAACCGCAGTGGAGACGTTGTTGTTGCCAGCTTCCTTGACGTTCGACAAGCTCTCGCGCTTGGCGGTACTCGAGGCTTTCTTGCTCCCCTTGCTGCCCTTGCTTGCTTTGCTTATGTCGGACCCAGCTACGCTCGCAACTTCGTCGTCCTTTTCGCGCGCTTTCGCTGCTAGACCCTTCTTGAGCACCTCAATCTGCCGCGCTTCGTTCTTCTTGCGCGCATTAAATGCAGCAGCAGGCTCGGGAGCTTGCACTCCTGCTTCGACCGAGGCCTTGCGCTGCTCGTCGGCTTTCTTGAACTTGTTCATCAGCTGCCGCACCTTGGGGTGCACCGGCTCCTTCGCACTAGGGCTCGCGGGCCCCTCTTGAGCAGACGCAGCAGCCATTGCGGCTTCGGTCAACTTCGATTTCACGGCTTTTTTGTCGTCTTCTTCTTCTTCAGCCGACGACGAAGAACCGGAGGAACTTTCCGACGAATCAGACGACGACGAGCTTGAGTGCTGGTCTTGCCCTTCGCGCTGGCCCGTCTCGTCGTCGAAGGTCAACCCAGTCAAATCACTGAAGCCCGTGGAGCGAGACACGGCGGCAAAAGCGCTGTAGACCTCGTCAGACGCGCCCATGGTTGGCCGCCGGTTTTTCTTGTCCTTCTTCTTCTTGGACCGCTTGAAGAGCCCTGACGCGGTGTTCATGGCTGACGTCACGATGCCTTGCTTGGTCTTGGCCGTGTCCAAATCCCCAAGCAAACCTCCCATGGCCGCGGTTTCGTTCAAGAAGAGTTCCGTGGATCCCAGCCGAGCGCGGCGGTCGGCCTTGGAGTCCGCTCCTTCCTCGTTGTCCGAGCCCGAGGAAGACGACGACGACGACGAGGACGCCGAGTCGTCCTTGTCCTTGGGTGGCAGTGCCTCCCCCGTAAGGGGGTCCACAAGCGGTTTGGAAGACTCGCGGCGCTTTGCCATTTTGGACTCGCGTTTCGCGGCCTTCTTGGTCTCGACGGCTTCCTTGCTTTCCTTCTTGCTGGACCGGCGGCTCGGGGCAGCGGTCTTGCTGCTGCTCCGGCGAGTGGTCGCGCTCGAGCGCTTCTTGAGGCTAGCGCTGCGGCGCTTCGAGGTGCCCTTGCGACCTTCCCCATCTGAATCGTCGCCCAGCACCATGCCAGCCCCGAAGCCCAGCACCGCCTTGGGTGCATAGAACAGCAAAGTCTGAAGCCCTTGGAAGAACTCCGCTTCCACTTCCGATGCTTCCAGTTGCCCGCCATTGCTGCGCGACAAGTACCAACGGCTCACGGCTTGCCTCAGCGTCGCCAGGTCCTTAGCTGGGAGACCCCCGCTGTACTCAAGGTCCGAGTCCGAGACAAACCGCAAGTCCGCGATGGACTCCACCCCCATGCGCTGCAAGTTTGGCAAGTACGCCAAGAGCTTGGCCTTGTTAAGCACTTCAACGAGCTCGCCCGGGTCTGCCATCGCCTTCGCGTCGCTATTCGAAGTCGAGGACTTGGCGTCACCGCGAGATCCGCTCAAGAGCCCTCCAGCTGCCGCTGACGAGGCCGCGGTCTTGTTCGGCATGGGGAAGTTGCCTTCGTCGGGGGTAGGCATGCCCATGTCGGGGGTCATTTCGGAGTAAAGCCCCCCTTGGTCGGGGTCCTCGTTCAACAACGCTTCCCGCGCGAGCCTGGCTGCCTCGGCCGCCTCCTCTTCGTCGTCGGGGGGTGGCAGCACCTCCAAAGTAGACGCGCCGTCCTGGTAAATGAGGCTCTGCCGCTGCCGCTGCTGCGCCAGGCTCGCGTGCGCCGTGGACGCCCGCAACAGACCCGCGGCCTGCGCGCCCAGGGTCTGCAAAGGAGCTTTACTGGCAGTGGAAGCCCCGCCGCTCGCCGACATGCGCTGTTTCACGGTGCCACTGACGGCGTTGCTGCGAATGGCTTCCACCACTGCCTTGCGCTCGTCTGACTCCATGTCTTCCAGCGCCATCGCCACCTCCTCGGGGGTCATGGACGACAAAGAAATGGCAGTGAGGGCCGCGCGGCGCTCGTCTGGCGTCATGGCCAGCAGCTTCTTGGAGTCAATCGTGAAGTTCAACTCGCCGGGAGCCAACTTCTCTGCCTCGGCCGCTGCTGCCTGCGCGGCCAAGGTCTCGGGCGATTCCGGCCCGCCGGGCTGAGTGCTGACGTAAGCACCCACGAGGGCTCGGCCGAGGTCGCTGAACGGCAAGCGCTGCACCGACTGCTGCTCCAGGAGCTTCATGATGCCGTTGAGGGTTTCTTCTTGCTTTTGTTGCTGCTCAGTTTGCCGCATGGCAGGGGCTTTGGCGCGCCCCTGATCGAGGAGGTCGCGCAGCAGCTGCCGCAGCGCCGCCCGCGTCAAGAACCCGGATTGGTCCGGATCATAGCGCTGGAGCGCGGCCACGAAGGAAGGGTCCAATTCTAAGTCGTTGCTGTTGGCCGCTGCTCCTGTGGCACGGCGGTTGCTGCTGCCGGTGGTGTCTTGGCCGGCATTCAGCTGCTTGGCAACCGCATTGCCCAACGCATCGAGCAAGAAGGTAGACCGCGGTTCACCTCCAGCGCTAGCGCCAGCACTGTCACTATTTAGAGCAGGAGGTGGTGGAGGCACGCCGGGTATAGAGGCGGCAGCTTCGTGGGCTAGAGCACGCACGGGCGTGGCAGGAGGCAGTGGTGGTGCAGGGGAGTACGGTGGCAGTGCCTGTGACGACGGGCTGAAAGTACCTTGCGCAGCGGCGGGATGCATCGAGGACCCATCGCTGAAATTGGCCGTGACTTGAAGCGGCAGTAGGGGCTTGCTGCCAGGCACCTTCACGCGCGCAGATACCGTCGCCAACGCCGACATCATCACGTCGCTCGAGGACAGAGGCACGTTCTTGCCCGACTCCGCGTCACGCCAGTTGAGCACAATGGCGGGAGCTCGCGCCAGCTTTTCCTTGAAAGCCCGCAGCACTAGGGTGCGCAGCGTGTGCAAGGACTTGGCGTGACAGGCTTGGAGCGGAATCATGCGGAAGGACCCGCTGAACTCCGCCTTGACCACCGCAACCTGTTGCACGGTCTGTTTGCCCCGAAACTTCGCCTGGAGCTTGGTCACAGTGGGGGTGAAGCGCTTCCGCTGCGCCTGCCGCTGCGCCAGCCACCGCCGCTGCTGCGCTTGGAGTTGCACCGCGACCGGCGTCAGGGCCTCGTCCTTGGCTGCCTGCGCTTCGGCAGCAGCTTTGGCCGCAGCGGCCTCTTCCACAGCCCGCTGCGCTGCCTCCGCTTGACGCTGAGCTTCGGCCTGAGCGGCTTCTTCTTCGGCGAGGGCACGAGCCATCGCGGCTTCGTAGCTAGCCTGCGCGGCGCGCTGCGCCACCAAGGCCGCCACACGGCTGCTGGCGTCACTGTCATCGCTTTCGTCGGTGGAAGTCAGCAATTCCTCGATGACGCGACGCTTGTCTTCCAAAGCCTTCTTCTCGAATTCTTCGCCTTCCTCGCCTTCTTGAGACAACTCCGCCAGACCGGTCACCGCCCCTTGCTTCACAGCGCGGTACAGCTTGAAGATTTCACCCAATCCGATGGCTTCGCCGTCGCCGAGGTCGAAGGCCACGTCATAGACTGCTTCGAGGTCCGAATCACTCACTTTGGTCGCGGCACTCGAAGGAGGCGGCGGAGGTGGCGGAGCCGGAGAGGAAGCTTCATCTGCACCCTCTGCCATATCACCGTCAGCCTTATCCTCACCATCGTCGCCACCCTTGTCGCCATCGCCGGCCTCGGTACTGGCGTCGGTGGGTGCTTCAGCCTCCGGTGCCGGAGCTGCAGCCATTGCTGGGCTGTCGAGCACCTCACGAATGAGGGTCTTGAAGGCGGCCTTGTCGACAGATGCTTCCTCGAGCTCGCCGGTAGACTTGGCCACAAACCGTTCGAAGAGCACGTGTTTCTCGGCGGAGGTCAGCGGCGGCGCGGCGGCCGCGATGCTGTCGTCGGTGATGCTGCTGAGGGTGGTCTTGAAGGCGGTTTCGCGCTTTTTCCGGCTCGACGCCGACTCGAACATGCTCTTCTTGCCGAGCCCCGCCACCTGGCCTGCTTGAATCAGCGTCAAGAGCTTCAAGAACTCTGCTTCGTCCACCGTCCCGCCCTTGTCCTCGTCGGCTAGGGTGAACGCGGCGTCCAGGTCCTTGTCTGTGGGTTCGGCGAAGGCAACGCCCGGGGAGGTGCCGCTCGCCTGCGCCTTCTGCTGCTGCGCTGCGATCAGCTCCTTCACCAGGACCTTGAACTCCTCCTTGGGCAGCTCGTCCACTCCTGCAGCTTCGCAAGCGTCGCGGAACTGCTGCCGGTTGCGCTCCAACTCCTCGCGCTGGTCCTTGCTCTCCGCGGTGCCTTCTGCTCCACTCGCGTCGTCGCCTGCTGGCGTCGTCGCTGACTCGCCGTCTTGAGGTCCACTGGGAGTGGCTGGGGGCGGAGGCGGCGCTGCGGCATCCACCAGCTGCTGGGCTGCAGCCACGACATCGGCGTCGACAGTAGGCTTGCCTTCCATCATGGTGCCCGTCGCATTCAAGGACTTGGCGCTCGAAATGGCGAGGGTGGCAGCCTCCACGTCACCGGCTTCCACGGCGTCCACCAGTTGCTCCGCACACGCAGCCATGTCACGCTTCAAGTTGGAAAGCGCAGCCGCCGCCAAGCGAGCAGCGAGGGCCGCTCGGCGCTCCTCTTCGGCGGCAGCTTCAGCGGCGGCCGCCTCGCGCAGGGCAGCTGCTGCTTCTTCTGCGGCGAGAGCTTCCGCGGCTGCCTGTTCGGCTGCCAACTTCTCCGCGGCCTCCTTGGCAGCGGCAGCTTCCTCAGCGGCAGCCTTCTCGGCGGCCTCGCGGGCAGCAGCAGCCGCCTCAGCGGCAAGCTTGTCGGCCGCAGCCTTCTTGGCAGCCTCCTTCTCCGCAGCCATCTTCTCTTCTGCCGCTTTCGCAGCTGCAGCCTTTTCCGCGGCTGCCTTCTCAGCCGCCTCCTGCTTGCGTACCACTTCGCGGGCTTCGGCGTCCGCCTCGGCCTCCTCCTCGATGAGGTCGGCCAGGAACTCCGCGGCGTTGTTGACGACTTCAGAGTTTTCGTCGAAGCCTTTCTCTTCAGCTTCGTCCAACAGTTCCATCAACCGCTCTCGGTCTTTGTTGCCCATGGCCTCCACCAGCGCAGCCTCAAGCTCCTCCTGCGTCCAGTCTTCGTCTTCGCCTTCGTCGTCGTCTTCCTCTACTGTGGACATGACGGTCCTAAAAAGAAGAAGGATGGAGAGCGAAATGGGAGCGAAACATCATAGTACGCAGGATCATTAGCATCCACCCACGCCTGAACTTCAAACACCCCTACAAGTAACAGTGAGTTCTTGAGTAAATGAAGAGCTACTAGCTCTGACTGAACCATCAGAGCACATTGTTTTCCCATTGTGACTTACGCAAAGGCGTGGAGCAACTTTTCAGGGGTAGCTGTGCGCATGAGCACGTCACCATCCCAGCGCCCGCTCACAGCGCCGTCCGCTGTTCGCACTGCATCCGTTACCTGAGACGAGGCATACAGGAATGGAAATCAGCTGAGGACGGACAACAACAACAACAACGCGAAGTCGAGAGGATTATATTTAGCCGCGTATGTACCGAAAGGCAAATAGTAGATTTTCCATCGGTCGCGCCCTTGTCTTCCGCATCGAACGTGTCCGCAGAAAAGGAGATGCTCCTGCATAATGGGAGGTCAGGAGAGAGTCAGCATGCATGAGGTTTAAGCAACATCTCGGCTGAATGCTTTCATATTTTAAGCGTAGAACTCACAAATCTACGTCGCCAAGATCGTCAGTAAAATCCAGTTTGATTTTGGTGGGGTCATCCTCCGCTGTGGTGAGCACTGCCTTGTGCTCCTCCCATTCCCTGTGAAGTAATCACGAGTAGCCGTTTTGTGAGTGAAACCATTCAGCTAAGACAACATGAGCACAGGAGATGTACATACCCTTCAATCTGCACTTCCAACGTCAAAGAGATGACTTCCGTCATGTTTGCTCAACTCTAACGCTCTCAAGGCCGGAGCGGCCAGGGGTACAGCACCGCTCCCACTCCGTGCTCTCTCTGGCCGTTCCAATCACCCACAAAATCCTCAAAGCGCACACAAGCTGACAATTATGAATCCACCAATCAGGTCGAGACGCATCGTTCATTTTTTGTCTCCCCAAAAGGGGGAACTCGGAACAGCACAACAGCACAGTGATGTCATGACGAGGACACACGCACATGATCACATGAATCACAAGAACCACGCGACGGGACTGAGTGTTTCGATGGATAGACCATTTCTGAAACCCCAACGGACCAATTTCGGTGCCGGAAGTTTTTTTTCGGCACCGAACTGCAAAATGGTGGTAGCTCCGCTGCAGCGTTAAAGCCTAAGAACGTTGCCGTCTCAGCATCTATCAGCACGCACACTTCTCGAGCGTTGTCTTATGGCATTCACAAGCTTATCGCATACCCGCCTAAACGTTTCGTTGTCTATGAGACCCACGCCAACTGTCACGAAGGTTGTGCACGCAACAAAGGCATATTCACCTTCCTGGAGCTTCCAAGTGAACTAAACGCCACTATTTCGCCCCTTTGGCGCAATTTTTGAAGCACTGTGACTACTAGATTGCCTTGAGTCACTTGAATCTTGTCGTGAGGCCGTTAAACCTCAGAAACTTGGAGTGTTTATGATTTCCTCGTCATTTGGCAGCCGCCGTCTTTTTGCTTTGCGGCCTTTCCTTTCATTGGTCTTGTGCCTTGAGCTAGTGTGACTAAAGTAAGTCAGTAGCTTTCTTCTATAATCATACTAACGATTTCCGCTCTCGTAATGCATATCATACCTCAATTTAGCTCGCTGATGATATCAGCCTGCAGGACACACCGCGGACTTGACATTACATCCTTGAGGAATATCCAAGCTCCACAGGCGCCTGCCCGCCTTCAATGGATCCTGTGAGTTGGATTTAGACTACCATGAAGCATGTCAAGCGAGCAGTCTCAAGG
>Ga0307978_1000426_pt1 | contig 35337 bp, 30 predicted proteins | sample OrgLakmetage1056_FD_203151 | JGI IMG/M metagenome (GOLD analysis project Ga0307978, IMG submission 203151) | Saline water microbial communities from Organic Lake, Antarctica - #1056 | ecosystem: Environmental > Aquatic > Non-marine Saline and Alkaline > Saline | place: Antarctica: Organic Lake...
CTCTGTCAATCGAGGCAAAATCACCTCGACCAACAGCACACACCCAACATCACAAATCGCGAAACAAATCCCAGCTCAGTGCAACGCCAGAAACAAGCGCCCCTATCGCGGAGCGATTTAGTGCTTGCGCAGGGAGCGGGCTTTGCAAAATTTGGTATGGTTCCCGACAGCAGTTTGTCGTTAGGCGTGCGGCGAAAGCGTGGCGAGAGCCGAGAGTTCCGGCTTTCAAATCTTTTGCGAACGTCTGCTTGGCGCGCATTTAGGCTTGTTTTTGCCTTCGGAAACCTGTGGCATGACGCCACTTCCATCTTTCCAGAAACGTTACAATTTTTGTCATTTTCCACCTCCAGCATAACCAAATGACAGCATTTGGATCATTAGCTTGGCGCTGACATTTTCCAAGCGCAGGGCCGAAATGCCAACCTATACAATTGTTGCCAATGACACAGATCCGCTGGGTCCGAACGAGATCGCGGCGGGTGACACGATCTTCGTTTCGGATGGCGATATCTACATCATCGACCCCTCCGCCGACAGTAACATCACCTTCGAGGCAAGCGGTGGTGGACCCGCTGAATTCGACATTCAGATCAGCAGCACGCCCAACGATGGCTTCAATATCCAGGTCAAAGAAGATCTGACTCCCAATATCACCATTGGCAACCGTGTTGATCTGTCCGAGACCGATCTAGACGTAAAGGCCACTGATGCGGCAACCCTCACGGCTGGCAACGACGTTTCATTGGGCAAGTACGACGGGTCCGAAAGCGGACCAAATACGGTTGTCGTCGGCAACAGGTTCACGACCGACTCTGACTGGAAGTTTGGCGACGCGGCTGACAGCCTGACGGTTGGCAACGATGGGACGTTCAAAAACCTGGATGCAGGCGACGGTGACGACACCATCTCCTTTGGTTTTCGGGCGACCATCCATGATTTCAAAACCGGCTCGGGAAATGACAGCGTCACCTTTGGCGATGACCTTGACGCACACAACATCAAGACGGAAGACGGCAACGACGTCATCAGGATCGGCAAGGACGCGCAGGTCGACAAGATCGATGGAGGGAACAACTCCGATGTCCTCTATACCGAGACCGAGGGGCTGCAAAGTAAGGATATTGAAAATACGCAGGTTGTCTGTTTCGCGTCGGGCATGCTGATCGAAACACCAGACGGCTCACGCGCGTTAGAAACCCTACAATCCGGCGATCTTGTGGTGACATTCGATCACGGCCCACAACCCATCAGGTGGGTGCGCAGTAGCGATCACCCACTGGAAGAGGTGATAGAAGATGCAAAACCCGTGCTGATCGCCGCTGGTGCGCTTGGGAAAGGGCTGCCAACGCAAAATCTGATCGTGTCGCCGCAACATCGAATTCTGGTTGGCGGTGGCGGGCAGTTAATGGAGTTTTTCGAAGCGGAAGCCTTTGCGCCCGCCAAAGCCCTGACCGGATTGCCCGGTGTCCGGCACATGAAAGGCAAGTCCAAAATCACATGGAACCACTTCGCCTGTGACCGGCATGAGGTCGTCACCGCCAACGGTTGCCTTTCGGAATCGCTGCTGCTTGGTCCGGTGGTGGTAGACGGGCTGACAATCGTGGAGCGGCATGACCTGAATGCCATTTTCGACACTGCGATTTCTAAAGACGCCGCCCTGAACGGACCGCCCGCCCGAGTCTGCCTGACGGTCAGCGAAGTCAGACGTCTGCTCGCAGAGTATGTAAAGGAAAAGGGGCAACGCACCGAAAGGGAAATCCGCAAATGGGACTGCGATCTTGCAATGGAGCGGTATGAAGCAGAGCGTTTGGGTTTGGCCTCTACCAGATGTGCAGATCACACTCACCAAGTTGCCGTCTGACAAGAAGTTCCGAACAGGGTTCTCTCATTTCAACTTTGTTTCCTAGACCTAAGATCAGTCCACAGCGGCCATTGACGCAACCGCAGCGAAATCGTGCTTCGTCCCGCATCTTGCCAGTTCGTGAGCCGCGTTGCGAAGGTCGGCTATCGCAAACTCGGCTCTATCTTCTTTGGTGCGCTTCGGGCTGGGAGCCGCCGACTGCGCCTGCAGCATCGGATTCAAGGTTCAAGATGCGGGACGAAGGAAGGGGCTAACGCCTTGTGGGGCAGGGTTTTTGAGGGGGGTGCGATGCGTACATGACCTGTACAGCATCCGTACACCTCCCCTGTGCACCGATTGGGGGGTGCGGCAGGGGGTTACGGGGCGTGCGGTGGATCGGGAGGGGCAGCTCGCGGGATGCTGGCTTTATTTCGGCCAATCGTGGTTTCTCACGATCGCTGCGAGCTCATCGGTTTCCGGGCAAAGATTTACTGCCATTGACCCTAATTGAGCACCTCGCGTATTCGTGAGGCCACTGGTTTTTATAAGATCCTGCACACCTTCTGGTACGTGGTGATACCAGAATTCATAGCTTCTCGCTCCACCTCCGGATGCAGGGTAAGTGCAAACCAGCGCCTTGGCTCTGGACAGGATATTTCTTGCGCGCGCTTCAAACGCCACCCGCTGGGCTGAATTAAAACGGGTTGATTCGAACTCATACCATTTGACGTCGCGAAGCTGAGTCTGGCTCACGCTGTCTGGTTGGTCAAACTCACCTGTCATTTCTCGCAGGTCCGGGCAATTGCCAATTATGTGCTCTTGGAAAGCTTGGGCTGCCCCATCCAGCGTCACACGTCCCGAATAGAGAACCCCCCTGTGCCTGAGACTGCGGCCGACGATAAGTGACAGATAAGGCGATGGGCTGGAGAGATGCTCGACAGCCGCCGCAACATCGTCTGGTGACATCACTCCGACCGATAGGAAAATTTGCGACAGGTCAATGCGCAATTCAGGGTTATTTTTATTAATGTGAAAACTGCCCTCTTGGTGCAGCAGCACAGGCCGTGACGTTCCACCAGCAAGCTTTGCAGAGATATTGAAACGGTAAGAGTTGCCTCTGAACTGATCTTCTTGGCCCGCCATGGAGGTGGCAGAAAATGGGATATGGACCCAGAGACTGAACGTGGTCACAACCATTTTTCGACAGCGCATTGCTATGTCGACGGCCACGGGCGCGCTGTTCAACACTGATGCTTGCGCTGTTCCGCTCATAAGATACACCGACCGAGGATAGGACTTTCCACTCGTCGCCACGAAGGCGTCGTGGTTCTCGGACAATTGCCAAGGGTTCGCTGTTGCGCCTGTTGCCAGAACCGTCACTAGTACATAGAAAAATATCCGCAGCATAATCGTCTCCCGCACTGAGAAAATGTACAGTTCTGAGTGCTATTGTGACGCAGAATTGTGTCCATTCAGATCCGATGATATGCCGAAAGCACCAATTTACAAAAATTTATCATGCTGTTTCACACGCGGCACCAGCCTCGCTGTCTCGTTCGGGCTTCAATTCCCCGCGCTCTCCATCTTCCTGTTGGCGATCGTCTCTTCCAGCCAGCCGAGGCGCATTTCCGGGACGGAGCTGAGCAGCAGGTCGGTGTAGTCGTCGAAGGGCGGCGCGAGCACTTGTGATTTGGGGCCGTAACGCACGACGCTGCCCCGGAACATCACGGCGATGCTGTCGGCGATGGCTTTGACCGTGGCCAGATCGTGGGTGATGAAGAGATAGGCGACGTCCTCGACCTTTTGCAGGTTGAGCAGCAGTTTGAGGATGCCGTCGGCCACGAGCGGATCGAGAGCGGAGGTGACCTCGTCGCAGATGATGAGCTTGGGCTTGGCCGCGAGTGCGCGGGCGATGCAGACGCGCTGTTTCTGGCCGCCCGACAGCTCAGCCGGGTAGCGGTCCTGGAAGCCTGTCCCCAGCTCGATCTCGTCGAGCAATTCCTGAATGCGGGTTTGCTTTTCCTTGCCTTTGAGGCCGAAGTAGAACTCCAGCGGGCGCCCGATGATGGTGCCGACGGTCTGACGCGGGTTCATGGCGGTGTCGGCCATCTGGTAGATCATCTGCAATTCGCGCAGATCGTCCAGCGGGCGTGTGGCCAGATTTGGAGTCAGTGTGCGTTCGTCGAATATGATTTGGCCCGCGCTGGGGGGCAGCAAGCCTGTGATCACCCGCGCGAGGGTTGATTTCCCCGATCCGCTTTCGCCGACGACGGCGAGGGTCTGGCCGGGGTGGATCTCCACGTTGATGTCCTTGAGCACGTCGAAATTGGTGCCGGAGTATCGCGCGGTGACGCCCTCGACGCGCAAGAGCGGCTTGTCGGTCGGGATCTTTTCCTCGTGCTTGATCGAGCGAACGGAGACGAGGGCCTGCGTGTATTCTTCTTTCGGGTTGTTGATGATCTGGTCGGTGGTGCCGTATTCGACCATGGCGCCCTGTTGCAGGACCATGATGTGGTCGGCAACCTGTGCCACGACCGCCAGATCGTGAGTGATGTAGAGGGCGGCGACGCCAGTGTCGCGGATGGCGTCCTTGATCGCCTTGAGCACGTCGATCTGGGTGGTAACGTCGAGGGCCGTCGTAGGCTCGTCAAAAACCACGAGATCGGGCTGGGGGCAGAGCGCGAGGGCGGTCATGCAGCGTTGCAGCTGGCCGCCCGAGACCTGATGCGGGTAGCGCGAGCCGATATTTTCGGGGTCGGGCAGGCCGAGTTTGTCGAAAAGCGCCACGGCGCGCGCCTCGGCGTCTTTTTTGGAGAATTTGCCTTGGCCCACGGCGGCCTCGATCACCTGCTCCATGATGCGTTTGGCGGGGTTAAAGGAGGCGGCGGCGGATTGGGAGACGTAGGTGACTTCGGCGCCGCGCAGACGGCGTTTGTCGGTCATGTTGGATTCCAGCACGTCGCGGCCATTGACCCAAACCTCACCGCCCGTCAGCTCCACACCGCCGCGTCCGTAGGCCATGGCGGCCAGCCCGATGGTGGATTTGCCCGCACCGCTCTCGCCGATGAGGCCGAGGACCTTGCCTGGCTCAAGATCAAAATCGACGCCGTGCACGATGTCGATCTCGCGGGATTTTTCGCCGGGGGGATAAATGGTCGCGCCGATTTTCAGGCCACGTACTTTGAGCAGGGGTTCGGTCATCCGCGACCTCCTTTGAGCGAGGTGGTGCGCGACAGGACCCAGTCGGCGACGAGGTTGATCGAGATGCACAGCACCGCGATGGCGTAGGCGGGGTAGAGAGCGGCCTGGATGCCGTAGTTGATGCCCTCCTTGTTTTCTTTAACGATGCCGCCCCAGTCTGCTTGCGGGGGCTGTACGCCGAGGCCGAGAAAGCTCAGCGTCGAGACGAAGAGCACCATGAAGATGAAGCGCAGGCCCATTTCGGCCACGAGCGGCGAGAGCGCGTTGGGGAGCGTTTCGCGGAAGATGATCCAGGCGATCTTTTCACCGCGCAGGCGCGCGGCCTCGACATAGTCCATCACGGTGATGTCGACAGCCACGGCCCGGGCGAGGCGGAAGACGCGGGTGGAATCCAGCAGGCCCATGAGCACGATGAGTGTGAGCATTGTGGTTGGCATGACAGAGAGGACCACCAGAGCGAAGATCAGCGAGGGGATGGACATGATCAGATCAATGAAGCGGCTGAGCGCTTGATCGACCCAGCCGCCTGAGACGGCGGCGAAGAAGCCGAGGACGGCCCCTGTGGTGAAGCTGAGGATCGTGGCGGCGGTGGCGATGAAGATCGTCGTCTGGCCGCCCCAGATCATGCGGCTGAGCAAATCACGCCCGATGCTGTCGGTGCCCAGCAGGAACTGGTCCGAGGGCGCCTCCCAGACGTCGCCTACGACTTCGGCCATGCCGTAGGGGGCGATGAAGGGCGCGAAGATGGCGCTGAGGAAGAAGAGGCCGGTGAAAAACAGGCCGATGAGGGCGCCTATGGGGATGCGGATCATGGCTGGATGCTCCGGGGTTTTGCGAGAGTGATCGGGTGCTTATTCTGCACCGGCGGCCTTCCGGCGTTTTTCCTCCGCAAAAACACTTTGTCGCACGCGACGCGTTTTTTCGGGGAAAAATACGTCGGTTTCATTTTGGATGCCTCAGTCTTGGGTTGGTGACGATGGAGACAATGTCGGCCACCAGATTGAGCCCGATGTAGACAGTGGCGAAGATGAGGCCCACGGCCTGCACCACGGGCACATCGCGTTTGGAGACGTGGTCGACGAGATATTGGCCCATGCCGGGATAGGCAAACACGACCTCGACCACCACGACGCCCACCACGAGATACGCCATGTTGATCATCACCACGTTGACGATGGGGGCGACCGCGTTGGGGAAGGCGTGGGTGCGGATGATCTTGAGCATGCGCAGACCTTTGAGTTCCGCCGTCTCGATATAGGCCGATTGCATCACGTTGAGGATAGCGGCGCGGGTCATCCGCATCATGTGGGCAAGCACGACCAGGGTGAGGACGATCACGGGCAGGGTGATTGATTTGAGCTTTTCCAGTACTGTCATGCTGTCGTTTATGAGCGCCACCGAGGAGAAGCGGAAATTGGTCAGCAGCCAGCCCTGGATGCCATCGCCCAGGAAATCCCAACTTTGGATCCAGAAGGGCAACTGGATCGCCAGAACGAACATCAGGATATAGCCGATCATGAATTCGGGGATGGAGATGGTGGTGAGGGTGACGCCTGAGATGAGTTTATCAGGCCAGCGGTCCTTGTAGCGCACGGCCAACAGGCCGAGGAAGATCGCCAGCGGCACGGAGATGACAGCCGCCCAGAAGGCGAGGAAAAGCGTGTTTTGCAGCCGTCTGCCGATACTGTCGGCGATGTCCTGGCCGTTGGTGAGGGCGGTCCCGAGGTCCCCTTGGAGAATGCCGCCGAGCCACTCGAAATAGCGGGTGATGGCAGGATCGTTGAGGCCCAATTCCTCACGCAGGTTCGCGAGGTTTTCGGGCGTGGCCCCCTGGCCGAGGATCTGCTGTGCAACATCGCCGGGCAGCATGGTGGTGCCCGCGAAGATCAAAACCGAGCAGGCGAGAAGCAACAGGAGGCCCAGCGCGAGGCGCTGGGCAACCAGTATTACAATGGGATGCACGGGTTTATGCCGTCTTCCAAGTCGTCTTGAAGGCGTACCAGTTCATCATAGGACCGTTTGGATCGCCCTCGAAGCCCACGACGTTGTTGGAAACCGCATCGATGAAATCGTTGAACATCGGCAGGATCAAGCCGCCTTCCTCGTTGAGCAGAGTGCCCATCTTGGAATAGATTTCCTTGCGTTTGGCGATGTCGAGCTCGGCGCGCGCTTCCAAAAGCATGGCGTCGAATTCATCCCGCTTCCAGCGTGTGTCATTCCAGTCGGCGGTCGACAGATAGGCGGTCGAATACATTTGGTCCTGCACGGGGCGGCCTCCCCAGTAGGAGGCGCAGAAGGGCTGCACGTTCCAGACTTCGGACCAGTAGCCGTCGTTTGGCTCACGCTTGATCTCCAGCGGGATGCCCGCAGCCTCGCAAGACTGCTGAAAGAGCGATGCGGCGTCCACAGCACCGGGGAAGGCACCGTCGGCCACGCGCAGGATGATCGGGCTGCCGTCATGGCCGGAGCGGTCATAGTGGAATTTGGCGCGCTCGAGGTCGTGGGGCCGCTGAGGAATCGTCTGGTCGAACAACGGGTAGGCTCCGTTGATGGGCATGTCGTTGCCGATGCCGCCGTAACCTTGCAGGATCTTATCGACCATATCCTCGCGGTCGATGGCGTATTTCAGTGCCAGCCGCAGATCGTTGTTGTCGAAGGGCGCGGTATCGACGTGGGCGATGAACACGTAGTGGCCGCGGCCGGAGACGTTCTTGACCGTGAGGTTGGGCGCGCGGTCGAGCAGGCGGGCGATCTTTGGCTCGACGCGGTTGATGGCGTCGACCTGACCCGATTGCAGGGCCGCGGTGCGGGCCGTGGCATCGTTGAGCACGATGACCTCGACGCTGTCGTAATGCGCGACTTCTTCCTGGCTGCCGCCCCAATAATCGCTGCGCCGGGTGGCGGAGGCGCGCACGCCGGGCTCAAAGCTTTCCATGACATAAGCACCGGTGCCGATGGCGGCGGTTTCTGCGTCGAAGCCACCGTCGGGCTGGATTACGAGGTGGTAGTCGGCCAGCAGGTAGGGAAGGTCAGCGTTACCGACGCTCAGCGTGACTTCGAAGATGTCGTCACCGTCTGTGCGCATGCTCTCGATGCCCTGCACGATGCCGAGCGCGCCGGAAGTGGAGTCCTCATCCGAGTGACGCTCCATGGTGCGCATGACGTCCATCGAGGTGACCATCTCGCCGGTGGAGAAGGGCACGTTCGGGCGGATCTTGAAGCGCCATGTCTTGGCGTCTTCGGAGCCTTCCCAGCTTTCCGCGACCAGCCCGATGATGGAGCCGTCTGCGGCCACCTCCACCAGTGTCTCGCCCCAGAGCTGTCCGATGGCGATCGGCACGTCGGATGCCCAGAGGGCCGGGTCTTGGGTGTTGGTGCTCTCGCCGCCCTGAACCCCCATGCGGAATGTGCCGCCAACAACGGGCGTGGCGTCCTGCGCCTTTGCCTGCGTGGTGAGCATCGCGTTGGCGGCAGCGGCGGTCACGCCGAGGGCTGCTGCGCGGGCGATAAAGTCGCGGCGTGTCATCAGCCCTGCGGTCACGGCAGTGCTAAGCTGTTTGAGTTCGTCGTTCATTTGGTGGTCTCCCAGTTGGATCCGTGCGTCATTTCGCGCACGTTTATTATATTGATGCACGAAAGGTTACGCATTTGGCCGCGTGCCGCAAGTGTAAAACCCCCAATACGCCATGCGGGCGTGTTAGAGATTGTCGCGCGGGATTGTTTCAGTGACATGGCGCGCGTGGACAGACACGTCGTTTTCCCAAGCCTCGATTTTGGCATCGAGGTAGAAACTCTCGGTATCCGACCACATGCTGCACTCGGTGCGGGTGCGCAGGCGGACGTTGCCGCGTTGCAACTCGTCCTCCCACAGGCACTGGCCGCGTGCAGACAGTGGATCATCGGGGTGGATGTCCCACCGTTCGCGCGCGAAGCTGCCCGCAATGAGGCCGTGCTCGGTGTCCTCGACCTTGCCGAAGTCGTCCTCGATCACAAGGCTGTGAATGCCGCTCACCAGATCGACTTCCTGACGGCGGATGTGGGATTCGGGGCGCAGCTCCGTGGTTTCCCACGGCGCCGCCGCGTCGGGTGGCGCAAAAGATACCTCATCCCCGCCTGTCGTGCGGCGCTGCGGCAAAGCGATGGCGCCCTCGCTCAGCCTCAGCGTGGCGGGGGCAGGGGCGGCCCAGAGCAGCGGCCAATAGGCGGTAGATATAGAGACGCGCAGGCGGTGGCCCGCGGGCACGCGGTAGGCGATGTGGTCGAGATCGAGGGTGATGTCCTGCGGCGTGTCTGTGGGCATGGCCTCGGGCGCGGCGGCGCTGTATCGATGCGACAGATTGAGCACGCCGTAGGTAATGCGCGTGGCTGCGCCGTCAGGATGGATGTGGTTGAGGCGCACGGCGATCTGGGCCTGCGGCACATCGCTGGCCAGCGTGAGGGTAACGCGCGGTGCGCCGACGATATCCATGTCCGCATCCAAAGGGACGGTGGTGAAGCAGGTGGAGAGCGCGTCGTCACCGCGCTGGTCGCCGGGCATCTCGGGGCCGAGCCAGATGGCACAGTATTCGCCCGCCGCCGCACCGCAATGGGCGGGTGAAGCGATCGTGTCCGCGATGGCTTGAGCGTCTTCGGTCAGCGTGTTCGCGGCGCCCAGATGCAGGGTCTGGACCGGTAGATGATCTGTGGCGCCTTGATTTTCCGCGATCCAGCGTCCCGGGCGATGGGCATACCAGGCGGCGGGCCGTACGCCGTCCATGAGGTAGGCGCGGTAGGCGGGATCTTCCTCGACGCCGGTGGCTGCGTCCTTGAGCCAGCGATCCCACCAGCGCAGCGCCTCTTGCAGAAAGCCGATGCGCGGTTCGGGCACTGCGAAATGCGGATATTTGTGCACCCAAGGACCGACGATGCCCTTGGCCCCGTCCAGCGCTTCGACCAGTTGCGGCACGGCGTTCTTGTAGGCATCGCCCCAGCCGCCGACGGCGAGCACCTTTGCTTTGATGGCACCATAGTTCTCACAAACCGACCCATGCCGCCAATAGTCATCGCGGCGCTGGTGGCGCAGCCATGTCGCGGGCAGGAACGGCTCGTTCTCCAACCGGTCCAGCCACATCTCCCGCCAGTTCTCGCGCAGCGCGGGATCGGGCGCGCGGGACGAATAGCTCCACATGGTCGCGCCCCAGCCGAGGTTTTCGTTCAGCAGGCAGCCGCCCTTATAATGGATGTCATCAGCGAAGCGGTCCACGGTGGAGCATAGGGTGATCACGGCCTTGAGCGCGTCAGGCGCCAGTGCGGCGACCTGAAGCGCGTTGAACCCGCCCCAACTGATGCCCATCATCCCGACGCGGCCATTGCACCATGGCTGGGCTGCGGCCCAGACGATCACCTCGACGGCATCGGCGAGTTCCCGTGCGCTGTATTCGTCCTCCATCAACCCCTCGCTGTCGCCATTGCCGCGCATGTCGACGCGCGCACAGGCATAGCCGCGCGCGGCGAAATAAGGGTGGGTGAGCGCATCGCGCGCGCAGGTGCCGTCGCGTTTGCGGTATGGCAGATATTCGAGGATGAGCGGCACCGGATCGTCGCGCGCGTCTTCGGGCATCCAGATGCGTGCCGACAGGCGCGTGCCATCGCTCAGCGTGATGATGTGGTCGGGGTCCTCGAGGACGGGGCGCAAGGCGTCTTCATGCTGTGTCATGCGCCTAAGGTCCGACCCCGCGCGAGATAAGTCAACGGCCCATCGGGGCCGGTCAGGAGACTGGACGCGGTGGATGAGCGCAAGCGCGCGGGTCTAGCGGTCAAGGTGGCAGATGTTGTGGGTGTTGTGCCACAGGCCACGGGGAACCGTGCCGCAGCGGAGTCTTTCCCGATAAAAGACTTGATTTTACCCAATCGTGCTCATAACGTCGCAAAATAATGGTGAAATCACGGCACGCTCGAACGAGCCGGATGGCAGCAAAACAAACATAAAGAAGCAAGTGACCTGCAACAATGCAGGCGCTTTCGAGGCAGAGTGGTAGAACTATGAAGGCGATTGATTTCGTCGTCCGTGTACGTGCGGGCGCAATGCAGCGTGGGACTTTGTCCGCCGAGGCAAGTGACCAAGTGATTGTGGCCGGTTCCGGCCAGGAAATCTCCATCAACGCAAGGCAGTCCGATTTCGCGAGCCAGGTGCGCTCGGGTGATCAGCTCGTGATCACGCTCAGTGACGGGCGCACGATCACGATCGACAACTTCTTCAATGACACGGGCGCGGCGAACCGGCTGTTCGTCTCTGCCGACGGCTACCTCAACGAGGTCAGCTTTGACGATCCGGGTCAGGGGAATTTGTTTGCGCAATACGGTCCGACCTCGGAGTGGGGCAAGTGGAGCCCGTCGGATGAGCTGATCTTCCTCGGCAACGCCGAAGTGGCCAGTGTGCCGCTCTCGCAGGGGGGCGAAGACGTGTCGATGCTGGGTGCAGCCCTGCTAGGAGGCGGCAGCCTTCTGAGCGGCGGCGGTGCGGCGATTGCTGCCGGTGTCGGTGGCGCGGCGCTGCTTGGCGGGATTGCAGGGGGCGGCCGCGAGGACGCGCCGGCGCCCACCCCTCCCTTCGTCGATGACGCCGATGCAGACGTCACGATCGGCGGCGACGGGGACGGCAAGACGTTGACCATTACCGGCGGCGGGAAGCCGGGTGATGAGGTCAAAGTTGTCGTGGGCGACAAGCAAGTTGATACGATCATCGACGAGGATGGCACATTCGAGACGGTGTTCGAGGGCGATACCTTTCCCGACGACGGCGTCTACGATTCAGTCGTTACGGTCACGCCGGGGGGCGACGGTACTGATCTGGACGGCCCGTCGTTCGAGATCGACACCACACCACCGGAGCTTGTGTTCACCCAAGGGGTGGAAAGCGTCGGAGATCTTTTCAACGCAGAGGGTTTCGAGGGCGGTGTGACCATCAAAGGGACCGGCGAGGCAGGCTCGAGCGTTTCGATCACCATCGAGGAAATCACCCAGACGACCGTGGTCAGCGAGACCGGCGAGTGGTCCGTCAACTGGGATGCTGGCACGTTGTCGGGTGGCGAATACACGTCCGGCATCACAGCCGTGACCACCGACAGCTTTGGCAACAGCGCCAGCTTTACCGACACCCTCGTGGTGGACACGGTGACCACCGTGACGGTGAGCGGCGACGTCTCGACCACGATCGACGGGGTGACCGTGGTGGGCGACGGCGTGATCAACGGGGTGGAGCATGGCGAGGGGGCCGTCTTTACCGGGACCGCGCAGGCCGGCTCGACCGTGGAGGTGACCATCGGTGAGGTCACCAACACCGTGATCGCCACCTCGGAAGGCACCTGGAGCTCAACCTTCACCTCCGCACAGCTGGCTGCGGGAGAATATGACGGTACGGTCTCGGTCGTCTCTACGGACGTGAACGGCAACACCGCGCAGACCACCGGCAGCTTTACCGTCGACACCTTCGTGCGCGACTTTTCCATCACCTCGAGCACGGGCGGCACGGACGGCGTGATCAGCGGCTCGGAAGTCGGCGACCCGTTGACCGTATCGGGCATGACCGAGCCGGGATCGAGCGTCAGCGTCGAGCTTGGCGGCACCACGGTGTCGGCGGAGGTGGCTGCCAACGGCAGCTGGACCGCCACGTTTGCAGCAGGCAGCGTGGCATCGGGGACCTATACCTCCACCATGACGGCCACGGCGACGGACGCCGCAGGCAACGTCGATACCGCGACCACCTCCGTGGTGGTCGATACCGAAGCGGGCCTGCTCACGATCGACAGCACCCCGGTCGAGGGTGACGACATCGTCAACGAGGCCGAGGCCAGCGATGGCGTCGTGCTCACCGGGACCGCCGATCCGGGGGCGGTCGTGACCGTCGCCATGGAAGGCGTGAGCCACAATGTGACCACTCAGGCCGACGGCACGTGGTCTGCCTCCTTTTCGTCGGCTGAAGTGGCGGCGGGCGTCTATACCGCCGAGATCACAGCGACCGTTACGGACCCCTACGGCAACACGCGCTCCGCGACCGACAGTGTCGAGGTCGACACCCGCGTCGACAACCTCGCCATCAACGCCGATATCGTCGCCACGGACGGCATCGTGAGCGCCGCCGAGCAAGACGGCACCGTGACGGTGACCGGCACGACCGAAATCGGCTCCACATCCGTCATGGTCACCATGGCCGGGGAAACTGTTTCGGCGACCATCGACGCGGAAGGAAACTGGAGCGCTGACTTCAACGGCAGCGGGTTCGAGGACGGAACCTACGCGGCCGATATCGGCGTCGTGGCCACGGACGCTGCGGGCAACGAGAAATCGGTGAGCGCGACGGTACAGGTCGATACGGAAGTTACGCCGCTTGATCTGACCACCACGTCGGCGGGCGCCGATGCGGTCGTCAACGCTGCGGAGGCCGCGGCGGGTATCGATCTGGCGGGCACCGTGGAAGCAGGCTCGACGGTGGTCGTGACCTTCGACGGAACCGTCTACGACTCGGTAACTGTGGATGGGGCGGGCAACTGGTCCGTGACCATCCCCGCCGCAGACGTGCGCGACGGCGCCTATGCCGCCGACATTGTGGTAGAGGCGACGGACCGCGTGGGCAACACGGGGCGGATCGAGGACACTTTGTCCATCGATACCGACGCTCCCGACGGGCCGATTATCGCGTCCTTCACGCGCGGTGGCGATGGCATCCGGGGCATCTCGATCGAGAGTGCCATGGAAGACGGCACAGCCCTGGAGCAAAGCGTCGTGCAGGTCGCGTCGAACGGATCGATCTTCGAAGTCGACGGCGCACAGGGGATCAACTCACGCGGCGAGACCAACTTTGACTTCGACGCGGATGTGCCCAACGGGTCACAGCTTATCGTTAACTCGACAGATGCGGCTGGCAATACCTCCGGCACTTTTCTGGTTTTGGATGACGAAGCTGCGACGAACGCCGTTGATCTTACTAATATGGCGCTCGGTGATTTCCAGATCGAAAACCTTGATCTCGATTTTGCCGAAGCGGCCAGTGTGGTGATCGACGAGGCAAGCTTGCTTGCGCTGTCTACTGCCACGAATACGCTCACAATTCACGGCTCCCGCGAGGACGAGGTGATCATTCAGGGTGGTGTCGCGCAGGGCACCGCAGTCGGCGACGATGGGCAGACATACAATGTCTTTGCCGTCGGAGAGGGTATGCTGCTGGTGGATCAGGACATCATTCTTGTTACGATCTAAACGCTGGCTGAAACGGATGAAATTGGGATGCGGCGGGATCGAACCACCGCCGCACCCAGCCAATTACAATAAAAACAAGAATAAAAATATATACAAATATCGGCACGTTAAGGGCAGGATATGGGGCAGCGTAGGCGACAAACGGCGGTGATCTGCATAAGTGCACTCGCGCTGGCGGGATGTATGACGGACATGGGTGGCGACACGGGCGACGTGGTCGCGATGCGTGCCATGCAGGATGGCACCGCGACGCCGACGCCGACACATTCGGAAAAACTCAGCGCGCAGAGCGACATCATTCAAGGGCTGCTCGCGCGCCGATCAATCGTGCTGGACGGGAGTGCCTATAGCCGCGTGGCGACTGCGGTACTGGCCGCCAATTCGCGCACCGCCGAGAGCGAGCTGCGCGCCGCGCAATTGCGCGCGCGGGCGGCCTCCAAGAACTGGCTGCCCCAGATCGGACCCAATGTCAGCCTGACGTCACTGGGATCGCTGGTGACAAATCTGGTCGTGGAGCAGGTCATCTATGACAATGGCCGCAGAAAAGGCGAGCGTGAGTTCGCCGTGGCGGACGTAGAAGTGGCTGCCGTGGCGCTGGCCACCGACACCAACGAGCGGGTGCGCACGGGCCTCGACCTCTATATCACTGCCGCCGAGGCGCGGGAGAAACAGGTACTGGCGACCAGAAGCGCCAAGGATATCGGTCATTTCGAGTGGATCATGCAGCAGCGGGTGCAGGGGGGCGTCTCCGACAGCTCCGATTTGCACGTGCTGCGTCAGAAGCTCATGGAAATCCGTGCCAGCCAATCCGCCGCTGCCGAGACGGCGAGCACTGCCATTGCGGAACTCAACGCCATGGCAGTGGGTGATCTCAGCGGTGTGCGTGGGCTCTCCGCGCTCCCCGTGAGTGCCGGCCTCGCGCAACCGCTGCCGGTGACGCAGACCGAGGCCGAGAAGATCCGCGCCATCGCCGCTGCAAAGGTGGACCGCGCGGGTCAGCTTCCGGGGCTGAGCGCGCAAGGAATTGTAGGTGAAGGGGGATCGGGCGGATTGGTTCTTCAGTCCGACAGTCTGTTGGGCCTGGGCACCGGCGACCGTCTGCGTGCCATCGAGGCCACCAAAGAGGCAGCGGGCCGACGGGTGGCGCAAGCCACGGAAGACGCCAACCGCAAGCTGCGCAGCTTCGAGGGCCAGATCGCTTCCAAGGAACGGCAGGCGGCGGAAGCGGCACTGTTGACCGCGCAGGCGAAAAAGAACCTCGATCTGTTTCAGGCGCAATACGATGCGGGCCAGCGGCAGGTGATGGATGTGGTCGGTGTCTATGAGACGTTCGCCCGCCAGCAGGAAATGGAAGTCACTTTGAAATACGACGCCGCGCGCTTGCGGGTGGCCATGGCCGAGCTTTTGGGCGTATTGGCCAATGGACCCGCCATATGAGCAAACCCTTTACCATGACAATCGTGAACGGCAATTCGGGTCGGCTCAAGCCTGCGCAAGTGGCGCGGCTGCCCAAGGCGGAAAACACCTCGACGTTCGAGGATAAGCTGCGCGCGCGCGGCGCCCTGGTTGCGACATACGCCAGCGTATTGGGCAGCGATGCCTCACAGGCTGATCTGGCCGACGCGATGGCCAAGCGATTGACACCTCAATCGACGGAGCAAGACGAGGCGCAGCTGATCACTGGCCTGCTGCGCCAGACGGGCTTGACGGCACAGATGGTGCGTGCGGAAACCCTCGACGATCAGGTCTTTCCGGCGCTGGTCTATATGACGTCGGGCCAGCTGCTTTTGGTGGTGGGCCGCGATCGTGATGCACTGGTCGTCTATGACAAGACCTGCCCGGACAATCGCGCATTGGTGCCCGCCGCCGATTTCGTGCCGTTCTTTTCGGGGCTTACGCTGCGTGCGCAGATGCCCATCGAAAAGGTGGCGGAAGTGCACAGGACCGCCGAGAAGCCCAAGCATTGGTTTTGGGGGCAGTTTGGCAAATTCAAGCGGCAATTTGGGGAGGTGGCCCTCGGCTCCTTCGTGGCCAATTTGCTGGCGGTGGCGGTGGCGCTGTTTTCCTTGCAGGTTTATGACCGCGTGATCCCACACCAGTCTGAGGCGACGCTTTGGGTGCTGGCAGCAGGCGCCGGGCTGGCGCTGTTGATGGAAGCGTTTATCAAGATTGCGCGGGCGCAGTTGATGGACGGGGCGGGGCGGCAGATCGAGTTGTCGGTGTTGCAACTGTTGATGAACCGTATTCTGGGCATGCGCAGCGACAAGCGCCCGCAGGCGCCGTCGGATCTGTTTTCCTCCATGCGTGAATTCGGATCGGTGCGTGAGTTTTTCACTGCCTCCACCATCGGGACGATCGCGGATATTCCCTTTATCTTTGTGTTCTTGTTCCTTGTAGCCTCCATCGCCGGCAACGTCGTTTGGGTGCTGGTGCTGGGTGGCATTCTGATGGTTGTGCCGGGTTTCTTTCTGCAAAAGCGCATGATCCGCCTGACGCAGGAGACCCAAGGGGCGACTGCCAAATCCTCGCGCCTGCTGCACGAGGCGATATTCGAGCTCGACACGGTGAAGACGCAGCGCGGCGAGGACCGTGTGCAGCGGTTGTGGCATGAGCTGACGACGCTGTCGGCGGTCAAATCGAGTGAGCAGCGCAAGCTGGCCTCGATCCTGACGTTCTGGAGCCAAGGCGTGCAGCAGGGCACCTATGTGACGGCGGTCATCATGGGGACGTATCTGGTGTTTGCCGGACAGTTTACCGTGGGCTCCATCATCGCGGTCGGTATCCTGACGTCGCGCACGCTGGCGCCGCTGACGCAACTGGCCGGGACGATGGCGCGCTGGGGCAATGTGAAATCGGCGCTTGATGGCCTGGAGCATATCGCAGGCTCCGCGCAGGACGCGGCGGAGGGGCGCACGTATATGCGGCGCGAGCATCTGGCGGGTAACTTCGAGCTGCGCGATGTGACCTTCCGCTACATGGAAGAGGGCGCGCCGACGCTGGATTTGCCGGGGATCAACATCCTGCCGGGACAGCGGATTGCGATTTTGGGCGCCAATGGGTCGGGCAAGTCATCGCTGCTCAAGGTGCTGAGCGGGCTTTATGCGCCCACGACGGGCCGCGTGCTCATTGACGGGACGGAGATGAGCCAGATCGAGCCACGCGATTTGCGCAAGCTCGTGGGGTACCTGGGCCAAGATGTGCGCCTGTTTGCGGGCAGTTTGCGCGACAATCTCAACCTCACGATGCTGGAGCGTGATGATGCGCGGCTGATGCAATCGCTTGATTTTGCGGGGCTGGGGGAGTTTGTGCGAGGCCACCCCAAGGGCCTCGATTTGGAAATCCTCGATGCGGGGGCTGGCCTGTCGATCGGGCAGCGGCAGTCGATTGGCTGGGCGCGGCTGTGGTTGCAGGACCCCAAGATTTGTCTGCTCGATGAGCCGACGGCGGCGCTGGACCAAACGCTGGAGCAGGCGTTGATGGCGCGACTCGAGACCTGGATGGCGGGGCGTACGGCAGTGATCGCGACGCACCGCGCGCCGATCCTGGCGCTGACCACGCGCACCATCATCCTGCACAATGGACGGATGAGCGTGGACGGCCCCCGCGACGAAGTCATGGCGCATCTGACCGCCAGCAAGGGAGGGGCGGCATGATCACCGGCATGGACACCCATATTGATAAACAGTTGCGCGGCCCCTCGATGGTGGTCTGGCTGAGCGCGGGAGCGGTTGTGGTTTTCGTGGTCTGGGCGTTTTTCGCCTGGGTGGACGAGATCGTGCGCGCCGAAGGCTCGATGATCTCAAGCTCTCGTCCGCAGATCATCCAGAACCTCGAGGGCGGGATATTGGCCGAACTTAAGGTGAGGGAAGGCGATATCGTGGAGCCGGGCGATGTGCTGGCGCGGTTGCACAACACACAGTTTCAATCGAGCGTGGACGATCTGCAAGATCAGATCAGCGCGTTCGAGATCCGCCGCCTGCGGCTGGAGGCGGAAATCGACGGCGAGTATAATTTTGACGTGCCGGATCAATGGCGCAGGCGCACGCCCGACATGGTCGCCTCGGAGGCGGCGCTATTGCAGGCGCGGCAGTCGGATTACGTGACATCGGTGGACGGCGCGCGGCAGGTGTTGGTGGAGGCGCAGCGCGAGCGCGATCTGCTTGATGCCTTGCTCAAGAACAAGATCGTTTCGCTCATCGAGGCCACGCGCGCGCGCAAATCCTATGCCGATGCCAAGATCAGGTATGACGAGGTGGTCACGCGCACGGAGCTGGACCGCGCCGAGGAGTATTCGGACGTGCTCAAGGAGTTGTCGACCCTGCGCCAGAACCTCAGGGCGAGCACGGACCAGCTGGACCGCACGCTGTTGCGTAGCCCTATGCGCGGGATCGTGAACAACCTGAGCGTGACCACGATCGGTGGCGTGGTGCGCCCAGGTGAGGAGATTTTGCAGATTATCCCGCTCGATGAAGAATTGTTTGTGGAGGCACGTGTCAGGCCGCAGGATATTGCCGGCGTACGCCGTGGCCAGGCGGCGACGATCAAGCTGTCGGCCTATGACTACACGGTTTACGGGACGTTGAAGGGGGAGGTGACGCTGATCTCAGCCGATACGTTCAAGGACGAGCGCGCGCGCGATCCGGATGGCGATCCGCACTACAAGGTGACGCTGGCGGTGGATGCCGAAAACCTGACGCCGCGCCAGCACGCGCTGGAAATCCGGCCTGGCATGCAGGCGAGTGTCGAGTTGCACACCGGCGAAAAGACGATCCTGCAATATCTGCTCAAGCCGCTGTATAAATCCAAAGAGGCGTTCCGCGAGCCATAGGCCCGCGCGCGCACTCGCACATGCGTGCATCGCCCGCCCGCCGACCCATTTTTACGTCTCGGTGTCGAGCCAGATGGTCACTGGGCCGTCGTTGGCGAGGGTTACGGACATATCGGCGCCGAATTGGCCCGTCGCAACGGGGATATCCAGATCAGCCAGGCATTGCGCGAAGTGCAGATAGAGGGTTTCAGCCATGTCCGGTTTGGCGGCGTAGGAGAAGCCGGGCCGTGTGCCGCGCGAGGTGTCGGCGGCGAGGGTGAACTGGCTGACCACCAAGGCGCTGCCGCCGGTTTGTGTGAGGCTGAGGTTCATCTTGCCTGCGTCGTCTTTGAACAGGCGCAGCTTGCCGATCTTGGCGGCGAGGGCTTTTGCGGTGTGAGAGGTATCTTCGGGCATCGCGCAGACAAGGATCAGCAAGCCGGCGTCGATCTCCCCAATGACCTTGCTCTCCACCGTTACATTGGCGTGGCTGACGCGTTGCAGGAGTGCTCTCATGTGTCATGCCATTGGATGATGTCATCCACAGGGGCCCGCTGCGTCCGAAAGCTGTTGGCGGGGGCGTCTTTATCGGCGTAGCCCAGCGATATGGCGCAGAGCACGAGGCGATCCTCAGGGATGTTCAGGCGCTCTTTGAGCAGGGGGGCGTAGGCGGCGATGGCCGCTTGCGGGATCGTCGCGATGCCGAGGGCCGTGGCGGCAAGGGTGAATGCAGTCACGAAGCCGCCGGTGTCCATCGCGCCGTAAGCCCCAAGTTCGGCTGGCGAATGGATGATCGCCACGTGCGGCGCGTCGAAGAAGGCGTAGTTGCGCAGCATTTGCGCGGTGCGGCCTGCGCGGTCGGATTTCTCGATGCCCACCGCGTCGTAAAGCTGGAAGCCGCAGGTGCGGCGCCGTTCGGCGTAATCGCCGGTATATGTGGCGGGCCAAGTTAGGTCGGGAACGGGCGGTGTTCCCTTGCGCGCCGTCTCGAGCAGCGTGTCGCGCAGCCGGTCGGTCGCGTCGCCGCGCGTGATCTCGACCTGCCAGGGCTGCGCGTTGCACCATGAGGGCGCGTGGCGCGCGGCCTCGACGATACGGGTGAGGTCCGACTGGGGGACAGGATCCGGCAGGAAGGCGCGGCAGGAGTAGCGGTCCTTGAGCGTCTGGGTGAGCGTGTCGATGGCGGTCATGGGGGCATCCGTTCAGACTTTAAGCGTTTTGGGCATTTTAAGCGTTTTGGGCATAGAGATAGCCGATGATACCGGCAGCGATGAGCCCCGCAATCACGGCGAAGGTGATCTTGATGGTGGAATAAGGCCGCTCTCCCTGCACGCGGCCCGTCCGGCCGTTCACAACGAAGCGGAAAGATTTGCCACGGTATTTATAGGCGGCGAGCCAGACGGGCAGCAGGATGTGCTTGAAGGTCATATCGCTCAGATCGGTGTCCATGGAATGGATGCGCTGGCGGTCGCCGCCGATATCGAATTTGATGTCGCGGCGGATCATGGCGTCCATCTTGGCGCGCGCCTCGTCAAACCCCTCGTCCAGCGCCACGGTATAGCCTTCGGCGCGAAAACCGGCGAGGTATTCGGGGGCGTAGGGCTCCAGGGCTGCGAGGTCCCATGGCTCCAGCGCGTCGGTGAAGCGTTTGGGCAGGGAGCGTGAGCCGAGCACCAGCACATCGTCGAAAAAGCGCGCAACGCGGCCGGAGGTGCCGCGCCACCGCACCTTTGCCACGCGCACGGTGCTGCGTTTGCCGTCGCGCATGACGGTGCGCGTCTCATAGTAGACCGTGCCGCGCTCACCGGTATAGCGTGTGTCGGTTTGGGCGTCGTAGGTCCAATAGGGGACATAGATACCGTCCATGCGGCGGCCTTTGCGCGCGTAGGCTTGTAGCCCGTTGGGTGCGAACCACAGGCTGCCCAGCCAGTCTTTCATCGCGTCGCGCGCCACGTCCTCGGCCAAGGCGAAGGGCAGGACGGCGCGGGGTTTGATGTGGCGGTGGGTGCCGGTGTCCACGACAACGGGTGTGGCGCAAAAGGGGCATTCCGCAGCTTGGGACTTGGCGTCGAACTCCACTTGCGCGGCGCAATTAGGGCATTGGCTGACGCGGGTTTCCTCCATTTCCGCGGTGTCCAGGGTATGGGAGAGGCCGCGTGCGAGCTCCAGCTCCGCGATGGCGCGCCCTTTGGTCCAGACGGTGCCGATCGATTCGGTATGGCCGCAATTATCGCATTTGAGGTCTGCGGATTGCGGATCATAGCGCAGATCGCCGCCGCAGGTGTCACAGGGGAAGCGGTGCTCTTGCAGGACGGATGGGGATTGGGTGTCGGGCAAGGGAGGCCTTTTGCATCGGTTGAGGTTTGCGAAGACAGTCAGGCCTGCGGCGCGAAGGGTCAAGCGGTGGTTTGCTACCTGTGAAGCCGTTCGCGCGGTGGGACGGTTTACTGTCCGGGTACCGGTGCATGCACGACGGTACGCATTTCGATAACCGCGCCGGGCCTGCGTAGCCCAGCCACCTCCATTGCGGTCATGCGGGCAGCGGCACGCCCAAGTGCGCGCGCAGCAACGTATCGACGTCATCAAAGTGCTCGCGCAGGCCGATGTGGTAGCTTGTCACTTCGCAACATCATGTGGGCAGCCCTGTGCGGCATCGAGGATCGTGAGCGCCTTGCCCAATGCATTGCGTGGCTGGGTCGCTGCACGCGGCGGCCTCACGCCGTACGCGTACGCTCCGGTCGCACCGGTGAGTTAGATGAAGTCGCCCTCGCGCACGGCGGGCTAAAAGCTGCTGACTGCGACCGCCTCTGCCAACGCGGGGGGATGGATGATCTGCCGTGCCACGCAGGCTTTAGGCGCCCGGCGGGGGCGGGGGCATCACGGTAAAGAGTTGGGCAAGCTCCATCACGTCCTCCGCGTGCATCCAGCCATCTTGGCCCGGGGTCCAGACGAAGGTCTCACGGGTGAGCGTGCCTTCGGTGACCATGCGGCCCATCTTGGCTTTGGAAAACGGACCGGTGGTTTTGCCGCCCTCGGCGATGTGCCAGACATGCTCGACCGGCGGGGGCGGAGGAGCGGCGGCAGCTTTTGCAGCGGCAGGGGCGGCCCCCCAAGGACCCGCTGCCGCAGCCTGCGCGCCGATTTGCATGCCAAGGCCCGCGCCCAGACCCGCCTGAATGGCCGCTGCACCGGCGCCGTCACGGCCCAGCCCCTCGGCGGCCTGAAACTGCATGTATTCGTTGAGATTGCCGATCACGCCCATGGAGGAACGTTTGTCCATTACCTGTTCCACGGCGGGCGGCAGGGAGATGTTTTCGACGTACAACTCCGGCAGGGTGAGACCATATTCGGCCAATTGCGCCGCGATCTCGGTGCCCACCAGCTTGCCCAGCTCGCGGGTATTGGCGGCCATGTCGAGCACGGGGATCTGCGCGCGCGCAATGGTGCGGGAGAACTCCTGCACGATGATGTTGCGGATCTGGTAGCTGATCTCGTCCATGGTGAATTCACCATCGGTGCCGACGATTTCGCGCAGGAATACCGCCGGATCGGTCACGCGCACGGAGTAGGTGCCAAACGCACGCAAGCGAACGGGGCCAAACTCCGGATCGCGCACGATCACGGGATTTTTCGTGCCCCATTTGAGATCGTTGAAGCGTGTGGTGTTGACGAAATACACCTCCGACTTGAACGGCGATTTGAAGCCATGATCCCAGTGTTGCAGCGTTGTCATGATGGGCATGTTGTTGGTCTCGAGCATGTAGAGACCGGGCGTGAACACATCCGCCAGTTGCCCCTCATGCACGAACACCGCCGCTTGTCCCTCGCGCACGGTGAGCTTGGCGCCGTATTTGATCTCGTGGCCCTCCCGCTCGAACCGCCAGACCATGGTGTCGCGGGACGCGCTGGTCCAGTGGATGACGTCGACGAATTGACCGGAGAGGAAATCGAAAATGCTCATTTCTGGGCCCTGCTGTTTTAAGGTCGTGCCGCCATCTGCGCACGTCCGTCGATGATGCCATTCGCGCTCTCGCCATGCAAGCCGGTGGCCAAAGGCACCCCGAAAATATGGTTGATCGAAAGCGGCGTTCGGGAAATACTTTATAGTGTGACGATTTTTTAGTTCCGCCATCCCCTGATTTAAAGACTGGATATATCATGAATGAAGACACTTATCGCCAACAGGCATTTGATCAATCAACCCATCTCAGCGCGCCTGGATCGCCTTCCGCCACCTCGGGCGTTTGTCACTTATTTGCCCTGAAGTGGGCCTCTCTGATCGTATCGGACAAGTCGTTGGGCACGGGCGCGCGGATTGGGGAATTGGACCGACACGCATCCGAAGTGCGCATCCTCTACAAATCCTTTGGCGACCGGTGGAACCGCGAAGGCGGCAAGCGGGCGGATGAAGGAATCGCAAAGACGTTGGGGTTGAAGATCGATAAACTGGAGGAACCTGGAACCAAGGCAATCGTGCATGCGCACGTCAGGGCGGAGCACCGGGTTGCTTTCGTCTACAGCTTCTGGTGGGCCGATGGTTCGGGTCACTCGATCGGGGTCTACCGATCGGGGGCGAAGTATGGTGGCCACATCTATGTCTTTGAACCCAATTTCGGCGAATACAAGATGAAGAAAAGTCAATTCGGCGATTGGCTGACTTGGCTTGAAGGCAGTTATGCGAGCGGGCCTTTCGCGGCGCATCAATTGCGCCACTTTAGCGCTTATGAGCAAAAAGCGGTCGCAGGCGGTGTGAAGGTGATGTAACGCTGGCCGCCTGACCTCCTAGACCGGTCCGCCCAGCAATTCGCGTGCCAACATGAGAACCGTGGGCCGTGCCTCTGCGGCGCTCATGCCGATTCTCAGGCGTGGATCGTAAAGCATCCTCAGCAGCAGCTCGTCGTGGCGCGTCAGCAGGGCGAATTCGTCGTCGTCGTTGAAAATCGAAGGGCGCGCGGAGGGGCTGTCATTGGCCAGCCCCATACCCTGTGCCAGCTCTTCGTGAATGCACGACTGGCGCAGCAATCCGGGGTTCTCGGTGCGGATCACCGCGAGGGCGGCGGAATAGGTATTGGCCGCGCCGCCGGAGGCGTAGGCGGCCACGGCGCAGTAGGTATCGCGGCGCATCCGCGCAAGCGGTGCCAAGCTTGCGGCAGAGATGCCGTTCATGCGCGCGGCGGCTCGGCTAAGGGCCTCGGCACGGTCGTCCTCGCCTGCGATCACCACGATGAAATTGGGCTTGCCACCCATGCTGACGGGATGGCCCGTCACCCGCGACAGACGCGTGGCATAGCCGCTGATCTGCGCAAGATCGCTGGCGCGCTGCGAAGGCGGCACGCTGTCGCCGAAAATCACCTCCATGCGCACAGGATCCGTCCAGCGGCGCAGGGGGCTTGGCCCGCCACGCCCGGAGAAGTTGCCGTCGTATTCGTTGAAAAAGGCGATCTGTTCGAAGTTCCGGGCGAGCATGGTGTTGGTAAAGGGGGTGTCCGGCCCGCCTCCGTCCCGGCGCAGCAGCCCTTGGCTCAGCTGCGCGTTCTGCACCTGATTGAAGTAGCTGCGCAGGGCCGCGCTTTTTTCCGATGTGGGCCGGGCCACGCGCACGGGTGCGGCATCGCCGGGCGCATCCGGGCGCGACACGGGCTTGAGCACCGGACTGACCGGGGCCATGCCCTGCGCGCAACCGGCCAGAGCCAGTGCCAGAAGCCCCGACCCCAGCCGCCGCCGGATGCGCGCGCCCCACTGCATGGTCAGCTTGTCACGCTGCCGCTGGCTGTGTCGCCCAAACCGGTTTTGGTGGCCTTTGCGGCGGCCAGTGTATCGCGCAGCTTCGCTTCCATCTCCTTGAGGTCGGTCTCCGCGGCGGCGCGCTTTGCCTTGCCTGCGTCCGCGATCTGCAGGCTCTCCTCGATTGTGCCGATCAAATCGGCGTTGGCGGCCTTTACGGCTTCGATGTCGAACACGCCGCGCTCCATCTCCTCGCGAATGATCTTGTTACTCGACCGCAGGTTGGCGGCGTTGGATGTCAAAAGCTCGTTCGTCAGATCGTTGGCCTCGCGCACGGCCTTGGCGGCCTCCACGCTGCGCTGGATCGTGACGGCCTGTGCCAGCTGCGTCTCCCACAGGGGCACGGTGTTCACGAGAGTGGAATTGATCTTGGTAACCAGCGACTTGTCGTTTTCCTGCACCAGACGGATGGAGGGCAGCGACTGCATCGTGACTTGGCGGGTGAGTTTCAGATCATGCACCCGGCGCTCCAGATCGTCGCGCGCGGCGCGCAGATCCCGCAGCTCCTGTGCGACCATGACTTGGTCGTCTTCCGCCGCGGCCTCCACCTCCTGCTCCTTGGCGGGAATAACGGTGGCGTCCAGTTGCGCGATCTTGGCCTCGCCCGCGGCAATGTAGAGGGCCAGTTCCTCGTAGAATTGAAGGGTCTTGTCGTAGAGCATGTCGAGCGATTTGATGTCCTTGAGCAGCGTATGCTCATGGGCGAGCAGGTTGTCGGTGATCTTGTCGATCTGGGATTGCACCTTTTCGAACTTGGCGGTGAATTTCGCGAAGGGGGCCGCGCGCCCGATGAGCTTCTCCCACCAGCTCCGGTCACGCCGCACGTCCAATTCGGAGACGGAAAAGCCGCGAATGGTGGTGACGATCCCGCGCAAGCTGTCGCCCGCCGGGCCTACGTCCTTGTTGCGCACGTCTTGCAACATCGCCTGGCTGATCTCCTGAAGCTCTGCCTGGGCGGCGGAGCCGAAGCTGATGATCGACTGGGTGTCGGCCATGTCCAGCTCGTCCATGCGCGCGCGGATTTCCGCGCCCAGAGGGGCGTCGGCCTGTTCAAGCGTCACGATGGCATTGGCCTGCGTGGGCTCCGGCAGGACTGTGGCGGTCACTTCCTCGACCATCGCGAGGGTTTCGGCGGCTTTTAGGCGGGTCGTCTCAGACATCTTTTATTCCTTGTTCAATCGTGGGCCGTCAGGTCAGTCCAGACGCACACCTTCACGCGACAGCCGCTCGCGCAGCACGTCGATTTCAACGGTCAAATCGCTGCGATCTTCGAGCAGGGATTTTCGGTTACGGGCGGCAAAATTCTTCTCCATGTCGTCCAGAAGGGCGAGGTAATCGGACCGTGCCTGCGCGTCGCGGGTGCGTGCGTAGATGTCGGTAAACTTCGCGGTCGCGTCGCGTGCGCCGCGCAGATAAACGCCGAGGTACTTGCGCGCGGCCGTCAGATCGCGGGGGTCTTCCTCGACCGTGCGGATGAGGTCACGGGCGGTCTCGATGAAATCCCCGAGCCGGGCTGCGGATTGACGGTCGTTCGCGCGTGCGATGGTCTCGGCCATGCTGGTGAGATGCTTCTCCGCCTCGTCCACTACACGGGCCACGCGGTCCTGCTGGAAGGTGTCGATGCCGTCCATCCCCTTGTTGCGCAGCGGATCGAAGCCGAAGGCGGCGATGTGCAGCGCGCTCGCGATCATGCCGTAGAGCACGGGTGCCAAGATTTGCACACCATCCAGATGGGCGATCACAGCGAGAGCCGCGCCGATACCACTGAACGCGGCGGCGATGATCTTGCGCGGCAGGGCAGGGCGGCGGGCGATCTTGCGCGCTTCGAATGCCGCCTCGGCGCGCAGGCCACCGCGCAGCAACCACGCAGCCAGCGTCAGCGATGCCGCCCCCAGAAGGGCCGATAACAGTGCGACAGGCCCGCTCGAAAAACTTGTCGCGACGAGCACGATTGCGGGGATAAAGAGAACATTGGCGCGCCCGCCGACAGGGTCTACGTCGATGGCACGCCTGCGCGCGGGCGCTGTACCTTGTGTCTCCGCGTCGGGACTGTATTTACCGCCAAACCGCCGTGCCATGCTCAAACCCCGCCCAGCCAGCCGGAGCTGACCCCGAACAACAGCACGATGAGCACGATGTACGCGCCTTTGCGAAATGATTTCGGTCCCATGGGTCCCCCGTGCTGCGGCGCGTAGCGCACCCGTGTATCTACCATAAGCAGCCTCAGGCGTGGATTCCAGTGCTGCTTGGGTCCGCCTGCGCCGGTTTTGGACCTTCCAAAGGCGATCGGGGGGGGTGAGCCTCGAAAACCAGTCTCTTTTTGCGTGGGGTGTGACGCGGTTGGGCTATTTGAAAGACGCTCTTGCTGCTGAGTCGGCGCGATATCGCAAACCAAACGTGTCTTGAGGGGCAAATACAGGCAGTTTGGGCCACTCGCTATGGGGGCATACGATCTCAACCGGATGTTCATGGAATTTCAGTCAGGGTCGCCCCATGCAACGACGCCGTCTCATATCCCCCAAGCGGCCCGTGCATACGGACGATGCACGGTGGCCGTGGCGCAAACATTTGCGCCGTGCGCTGCCGGTGATCTCTATTACGGCTGTGCTGGTTGCGATGCTCCGGCCCTAGCGGCGAGGTGTTTTTGGGCCCGATTTGGGTGCAGGTTTGCTGACCTTGCTGGAAAACGTGCGCGGCTTTGCGGGCGCCGCGGCGCGACGCGCGGCATCGCGGGTGGCTTTGTCGGGGCGTGGTGCTTTGTAGGTTTTGCCGCGCGGGCGGCGGGTGTCGTCATCTAGGGATACCTCGCGCGCCTTGGGCAGGCCGGGCTGACCGGGGCCGCCGAACCCTCCCTTGGCCGGGGTTTTGCGTTTGAATGCGCGTTTGACCTGAGTGGGTTCGGCAGGCGGCGCCCCCAGCAGTGCCTCGGCATCCGGCCCAAGCTGGTCGCGCAGCACCTTGCGGCGGATCTCCTCGACCGCGCCCGGTTTGAGATCGCCCAGCTGGAACGGGCCATAGCTCACGCGAATCAGGCGGTTCACGCTCAGCCCGATTTCGTCCATCGCACGGCGGATTTCGCGGTTCTTCCCCTCGCGCAAGCCCACGGTGAGCCAGGCGTTAGCGCCTTTTTGACGGTCGAGCACGACTTCCATCGGCTGAAACGGCTCGCCCTCCGCGATGATGCCACGGCGCAGCGGCTCCAGCACCTCCTCGGTGGGCCGCCCGTTGACGCGCACGCGGTAGCGGCGCAGCCAGCCTGTAGACGGCAGCTCCAGCAGGCGCTTGACGCCACCGTCGTTGGTCAGCAGCAGCAGCCCTTCGGAATTGATATCGAGCCGCCCGATGCTCATCACGCGCGGCATGTCGTCCGGTAGCGCGTCATAAATCGTCTCGCGGCCCTTTTCGTCGGCGTCGGTGGTCACTAGTCCGGTCGGTTTGTGGTAGAGCCAGACGCGCGCAGGCTCCGGCGCGCCCACGGGTTTGCCATCGACAGTGATCCGGTCGGCGGGTGTCACGTTGAGTGCGGGTGAGGTGATGACCGCGCCGTTCACGCTCACGCGGCCTGCCTCGATCATGCGCTCGGCCTCGCGACGGCTCGCGATGCCCGCGCGGCTGAGGGTTTTGGCGATGCGGTCGCCCCCTGTAGACGGGAGTTTCGGAGGGAATGCTTTGTCAGTCATGCTTCCGCCATAACGCACAAGCGGCCCTTGCGAAAGGGAGCGTTTTGACGCCAAGAAAGGGGATGGAGTTTACCTCGTATATGCAGATCGCGCTGGAGCAGGCGCGCGCGGCGGCGGCACGGGGCGAGGTGCCCGTGGGGGCGGTCGTCGTGGCGCCCGGTGGCGCGGTGATCGCGGCGGCCGGCAACCGCACGCGGATGGATAACGACCCTACCGCCCACGCCGAGATGCTGGCCATTCGCGCCGCCTGCACTCATTTGGGGGCGGAGCGGCTGACGGGCTGTTTGCTCTATGTCACGCTGGAGCCGTGCCCGATGTGCGCGGGTGCCATCGCGGCGGCGCGCATCGCGCGGCTCTATTACGGCGCGGCGGATCCGAAATCAGGCGGCGTGGCGCAGGGCGCGCGGGTGTTTCAGCACCCGCAGTGCCACCACGCGCCGCAAGTGTTCGACGGCATTGCGGAGCAGGACTGTGCCGCCCTGCTGCGCGATTTCTTTGCGGCCAAGCGTTAGAGATTGAACGGCTGCATCACCTCCGGCTCGATCACCGCAGTGCCGGGCAGCACGCCATTGATCAGCGCCTCCGCCGACTGCTCGAGCACGGGCATCGTGCGGTAGTGGCAGGGGATCACCTTGCTGAATTTGAAGTAGGTCCGCGCGGCATAGGCGGCCATTTCCATATCCATGGTGTAGTGGCCTCCGGCGGACAGGATGCCGATATCGGGTTTGTAGTAGTCTCCGATCCACGCCATATCCGCCATGAGGCCCGTATCGCCAGAGATATAGATCGTGCGCCCTTCGCCGCGCAGGATGAACCCGCATTCGGTCCCCATATAGTGCGGCGTACCGTCGACGTCGGCGGCTGAGGAATGGGAGGCCGGGACCATGCTTGCCGTGACGGCGCCGCCCAACGGGATCGTGCCGCCCATATTGAACGCGGTTCCCTCGACGGCGCCTGCGCCGTGCAGGTGCATCGCCAGCTCGTACAGGCCCGAGACCGGCGCGCCGGTGTCCTTGGAGATCTGGACCACATCCGCGATATGGTCGAAATGCCCGTGCGTTACGAGGATTTGCGTGGCCCCACCGATGGCGCCCGCGTGCTGATCTGCGGCGAGCATCGGATTGCCGGTCAGCCACGGGTCTACGAGGACGATCTGGTCCTCGATCTCGATGCGGAAGGAGCCATGTCCAAGCCAGATGATATTCATTGCCGTTCTCCTGAAAGTTGCTGGCGCTTAGTGTAGCGAGTCTGCGCGCAATGGCGAGGCACCGCGTTAAATTCATCGCCGCGCACGCGTTGCGCAGGTCGGCGCATCTTGCAGCAGCGTGCGTGGGGCGGTAGAGGACAGACAAGCAGATGAGGAACGCCCATGTCGATTGACGAGAGTACCGCCGCGCGGGTCGCGAAACTGGCCCGGATCAAGGTCGAGCCCGACGCGCTGCCCGCGTTGGCGCAGGAATTCAACACGATCCTGGGATTTATCGAGCAATTGGGCGAGGTGAATGTGGACGGCGTCGAGCCGATGACATCCGTGACGCCTCAAACGCTGCGCCGCCGCGCCGATGTCGTGAACGACGGCGACCAACAGGCCGCCGTATTGCGCAATGCGCCCGATGCGCGTGAGGGATTTTTTGCCGTGCCGAAGGTGGTTGAGTGATGACTGATCTGAACAAACTGGGTCTGGCAGAGGCCCGCGATTTGCTGCGCCGGGGCGAGACGACGTCGCAAGAGCTGACGCAAGCGTGCCTGACCGCGATCGAGGGCGCAGGCCCGCTGAATGCGTTCGTACATCACACGCCAGAGCTTGCGCTGGAACGGGCACGCGCCGCCGACGCACGGCTGAAATCGGATAAGGACGCCCCAGCGATGTGCGGCATGCCCATCGGGATCAAGGATTTGTTCTGCACCAAAGGCGTGCCGTCGCAGGCAGGCTCGCGCATCCTCGAAGGTTTCGTGCCCGAATACGAATCGACCGTGAGTCAGAACCTCGCGGATGCGGGTGCCGTGATGCTGGGCAAGCTCAACATGGACGAATTCGCCATGGGCTCGTCCAATGAGACCTCCATTTACGGCAACGCGGTCAACCCATGGCGGCGCGGCAATGACGAGACCGCGCTGACGCCCGGTGGCTCCTCGGGCGGCTCCGCCGCTGCCGTCGCAGCTGATCTGTGCCTTGCGGCGACCGGCACCGACACGGGCGGCTCGATCCGCCAGCCTGCGGCCTTCACCGGCACTGTGGGGATCAAGCCCACCTATGGCCGCTGCTCGCGCTGGGGCGTGGTGGCCTTCGCCTCCAGCCTCGATCAGGCGGGGCCGATGACCAAATCAGTGCGCGACGCGGCGATCATGCTGGAGACGATGTGCAGCTTTGATCCCAAGGACAGCACAAGTGCGGATCTTCCCGTCCCTAACTTCGAAGCGGCGCTGACCGGCGACATGCGCGGCAAGAAGATCGGTATTCCCAAGGAGTACCGCATGGACGGCATGCCCGATGAGATCGAGAAGCTGTGGGCCGAGGGCACGGCCATGCTCAAAGGGGCGGGGGCTGAGATTGTCGACATCTCCCTGCCGCATACGAAATACGCGCTGCCTGCCTATTATGTGATCGCTCCTGCGGAGGCGTCCTCAAACCTCGCGCGCTACGACGGGGTGCGCTATGGCCACCGCGCAAAGATGGACGCAGGCGACGGCATCACCGAGATGTATGAGAAGACCCGGGCCGAAGGCTTCGGGCCTGAGGTGCAGCGCCGCGTGATGATCGGGACTTACGTCCTGTCTGCCGGGTTCTACGACGCCTATTACAACCGCGCGCGCCGCGTGCGGGCGTTGATCAAGAAGGATTTCGATGATGTGTTCGCCGCAGGCGTGGATTGCATCCTGACGCCGGCCACCCCCTCGGCGGCCTTCGGGCTGGGGGAGATGGTGGATGCGGATCCGATCCAGATGTACCTCAATGATGTGTTCACCGTGACGGTAAACCTTGCGGGGTTGCCGGGTATTGCGGTGCCCACGGGCACCGACAAGAATGGTCTGCCGCTGGGCCTGCAACTGATCGGGAGGCCTTGGGAGGAAGCCGATCTGCTGTCTTCCGCCTATGCACTGGAACGTGAGGCGGGCTTTGTGGCCAAAGCGGACAAATGGTGGTAGTCTTTAACAGAATGCAGGCTTTGAGATGATGAGTGTTCGATTTGTGCTTGGTGCTTGTGCCTTGGTGGTTTTGGCCGCTTGCCAGCCGGCCACACCGGAAGACAGCCGGTTTGGCGTAGGTTTCGACCAGACATTCGATGCGCAGCGGGCCAACCGCGACGCCGCACTCGCCACCGGAGTGCCCGCCGCGCCGGGCGTGACCGCGCAACCGCTGCCCGCACCGGGATCCGCAGAAGAGACGGCCGCACAGACGGCTGCGATTTTGGCCCAGACAGGTCAGAATAGCGGCGCGGGTGGCTTTGGCGACGCAGGATCGACGTCGGGTCTGCCGCCGCTGGATGGAATGCCGGGAAGTCCGCCCCCGGCTGCCGTTCTCGATAGCCGCACGGGCATCAGCCGGGAGAACAATTTTGACGCCGTATCCGATCAGCGCAGCATTGAAAGCGACGCCGCGCGTATCGCCGCCAATCGCGCGCAGTATCAGGTAATCCAGCCGCAGGCGCTGCCGAAGCGGACCAGCACGGAGCCTAATATCGTGGCCTATGCACTGGCCACCAGTCATCCCGTAGGCACCAAGATTTATAACCGCAGCGGCTTCAATGCCGCCAACCGCTTCAACCGCAGCTGCGGTGAATTCCGCCACAGCGATCAGGCGCAAATTGCGTTTCTGGCCGGTGGCGGGCCGGAACGGGACCGGCGTGGCATGGACCCCGATGGCGACGGCTACGCCTGTGGCTGGGACCCATCGGTGTATCGCAACACGGGCGGGTGACGGGGCATAGATGCGCCGCCAGCTTTCGCCGAACTGCGGGCCGCGCCGCGACGGCCTGACGCCCATAATCATCGTAATCCATTACACCGCCATGCGATCGGCGCAGGCGGCGCTTGAGCGGTTGTGTGATCCGCAGGCACAGGTCTCGGCGCATTATTTGATTTCCGCGCAGGGGGCGGTGACCCAGATGGTGGAGGAGAAGGATCGCGCGTGGCACGCGGGTGCGGGAGAGTGGCGTGGTATGACCGATATCAACTCACGCTCGATCGGGGTAGAGCTGGACAATCGTGGAACACATCCTTTTTCCGAACCCCTGATGACTTCCCTCGAGATAGTACTGTCTGGGATAATGGCCCGCTGGCGGATCAAACCTGATAGCGTTATCGGCCACTCTGACATGGCCCCTGGTCGTAAGACCGATCCGGGCCCGCATTTCGACTGGGCGCGTCTGGCGCGCCGGGGGCTGGCGGCGCAGGGACGTGCGCGCCCAAGCGATGCGACAAAAGACGCGGCAGCCCTTGGCGGTGAAGCCGCTTTCTTAAACGTGGCGCGAGAGGCCGGATTTACTGCGCCCGCGGATTTCGAGACACTCCTGCACAGCGTGCGTCTGCGCCACGCTCCATGGCGCCGCGGCGCGCTGCAGGCCGCCGACTTTACGCTTTGAGCAGGCGTGACCCTTATCTTTTGCAAGTTGCCCCATTGACCCCTGCGCTCCGTTGCGCGTAAGCCGCACCATGCGCGGAAGGCTGGATGGCCGCTTCGGTGGGCAACCAGCGGGGAGGAAAGTCCGGACTCCAATAAGAAACGGTGCCGGGTAACGCCCGGGCGGGGTAACCCGACGGAAAGCGCCACAGAAAATAGACCGCCCCGGATTTGATCCTGGGTAAGGGTGAAACGGTGGGGTAAGAGCCCACCGCGCGGCTGGCAACAGCGGCGGCATGGCAAGCCCCACCGGGAGCAACGCCAAATAGGGACCGCGTGCCGTGTTTGCCTCTCGAGGCGGCTCGGCGGAGCCGCTTATGCTCCAGCAGGTCCGGGTTGGCGGCTGTAGCTGCGTCGGTAACGACGTGGTCAGAGGAATGGTCATCGATGAAGGGCAACCTTCGGGACAGAATCCGGCTTACAGGCCTTCCGCGCGCATATCGCCCAAGGATAGCGGAATCCGGAGATTTCTGGGCCGAAAAATGCGCATTTTCCGATCCTCGGGATGGGCGGTGCGTGATACGGGGTTGACTCGGCCGGTGGCCTCGCTAAAATCCAAATCCAGATATTAAGCGCGCATATCAAAGGATAGGCCGCGCCCCACAGGAGAAGATAAAATGGCGAAGCCAACCACGATCAAGATCCGTCTGAACTCGTCCGCGGGCACAGGCCATTTCTATGTCACAAAAAAGAACGCGCGCACGATGACCGAAAAGATGGTCATGAAGAAATACGATCCCGTCGCACGCAAGCACGTCGACTACAAAGAAGGTAAGATCAAGTAAGTTTACGTTTCTTAATCGTTATTAAGGCCGCGCAATTTGCGCGGTTTTTTGCGTTTAAAGGGGGGGGGATTATCATTGGGGCAGGCGCGCTCAGGGAAGTCGGCGCTGGTGCTTCTGTCGTGACCCGAATTGATCTGCCTCTGAGGTGGGTGGCTTCAAGCGTTTGGCGTTTAAATGTACCATATGCAGAGGGTTGATCGAAAGCGTGATCCGGCGCGTGTGGCTGACGTGCAGACCGTGGGCAGCCTTCTGGGCGACTGCCGGTTTTATAGACACCGTAAATGGGTGTTTATGAGGTCGTAGATCCGCAATGACGAGAAGAGTATTCAGCCTAGAGTTTAAGCGCGAGGCAGGACAGCTTGTGGTAATGCGCGGTGTGAGCGTCGCACAGGCATCAAGGGACTTGGAGGTGCATGAGATGGTGCTGCGCAGATGAGATACAGCTTTCACCTCGCAAGAGATAGCAGTACGGCAATGCCAAGTTCGGCCCAAAGGTCGATCTCCGCGCCCGACTGCGTGATGCGCAGCGCCGATGACCCAGCGATAAAGCTGACGATCAGGGGCTGACGTAGCATCAAACCAAAAGACCCAATGCCAGCGGCCAGCACCGGGAGTGTGGCGATTTCGTATTGGATTAACTTTCGACTGCTTCGGTACTACTCCGTCTCATGTGCCGATATGGTCGCAAAACTGCAGATCACTCGTCAACCCGATGGACGCTGCGATGCCAGCCCTTAAACCCCCTCGAGAACCGCCAGGAACATCAACTATTTCTGGGGAATCGGTGTCAATCAACAGCGTGCGCCACTATTCGCCGCGCATCCTGAACTGCCGCATTCGCATGTCCCACCGCTTTGACCAACGAACGCTGTGAACGGGATCATTGCCCACAGCACGATCAGGGCCGTCGGGCAAGCGACGCCCGATTATTTGGCAATCAGCATATCGCAAAATGAGCTGTCGATCATGCTCGCGGTTCGATTCCCCGGAAGGTATCCATTGCCTCCAGAGCGAAATGGTCGCCGATCTCAAGAACTTCATAGGGGCCGTTTGCTGTAAAGTTTTCCGGCGCGCTTATCGCGGAAACCACAAAACTATAGGACCTGGCAAGGTATCAGGGGCCGGATGAACCACCGTCCATGCCTCATAGTCCCTTCCTGCCTCTAGGGTCAGGACCCATTAACTGATTGGGTCTATCGGGCTGTCATGATTCACGATCTCTAGTTTCAGGGGGATGTGATGAGCAACTTGTATTGGTTAACTGAGGCGCAGATGGAGCGTCTCCGGCCTTACTTTCCGAAGAGTCGAGGCCGTTCCCGCGTTGATGACCGGCGTGTACTGAGTGGGATAATATTTGTTAACCGCAATGGGTTGAGGTGGTGCGA
>Ga0307978_1000431_pt1 | contig 35220 bp, 35 predicted proteins | sample OrgLakmetage1056_FD_203151 | JGI IMG/M metagenome (GOLD analysis project Ga0307978, IMG submission 203151) | Saline water microbial communities from Organic Lake, Antarctica - #1056 | ecosystem: Environmental > Aquatic > Non-marine Saline and Alkaline > Saline | place: Antarctica: Organic Lake...
GCAATCCTCGCATTCATGCGTGAAACCATCCCGCAGGACTGGAAAAACTTCCGCGACAAGGTCTCAGACAACTTCTGCGTCATAACCCACAAGAACTTTCGGGTTTTGGAGTAGAGGCGGTATAGCAGTAATATTTTGGTCTTAGAAACCCGCCTTGATAAGCTCGAACTCTGCGATCATCTTTTCACGCAGTTCAAATGGCACCGGCGCCTGCCACAGCGTGTTCGCCCGCAGCTTTTCACTATCTTCCAGACCAACAGAGACTAGCGTCTCGGCCGGGATCTCGGACATCGCCGTTGCGTTGGAATGGCCATAGCCCCAAGCGGTCACGAGGTATTCCGCCGTTACCGGCTCCAGCCAAGCATTGATGAAATCATAGAACTTGTCGTCCGAGCCTGGCCCATCTGCCAGCTTGGTATAGCCGCAGACCCAGCTAGATGCGCCCTCTTCGGTGTCGCGCTTCATCCCGATGGGATGACCCTCGGCGCTCATGGTCGAGAATGTCTCATTCCATGCCCAAGCCAAATAGACTTCGCCGCTTTGCATCAGCTGCGCCAGGGATGATCCGCTGTCCCAATAGGCGCGCACGTTAGGATGTACCTTGCGCAGAAAGGCTGACGCGGCCTCAAACTCTTCGTCCGTCGCCTTGGTCCAGTCGGTCACGCCGATGGCGAGAAATGCTAGCGCATATGCATCGTCGACATTGTCGCCAATAGAAATGCGGCCTTCATTTTTAGGATCGGTAAACGCCTGGAGCGAGGCAACGTCCTCGTCGGTCAAAAGCTCAGTATTGTAGATGACGGCGGTATTGCCCCAATCTATGGGGACAAAATACGTCTCGCCATCCCGTTTGTAGGCCTCGATATCGCGAAACCCGGGGTTCAGATCATCCCAGCGGTCGATGCGCGAAGTGTCGATCGGCTCAAGCAGGCCGGCGTCGATCCATTTCGGCACGGATTGCGAACAAGGATGCGCTGCATCGGCCTTAAAACCGGAGCGCAACTTTTGAAACGCCTCTTCCTCATCGCCGAAATAGGCAAAGGTGGGCGCCTCACCATGCGTGTCGATGTAGGACTGGAAGAAAGCTGGATCTTCGTATCCGGCCCAGTCAAAAATGGTCAGCTCAGCATCGCTGGCTGATACGGCACCGGCAGCGATAATAGCAGCCGACGATACGGCGACGGCAATCTTGCGATAGGCAAACATATGGTTTCTCCTTGTTGGACAGCTCTTTTATCGGGCGTGGGTCGCCCTTGGCCTTGTCCCTGATGCTAACACGAAAGTGATTGCACACAAGGTTTATCTGAGCGCTCACTCAGATATTTTATTACCCTTAAAAATAATAATAACAGCATATTGCAATGCAAACCTAATTCTATTCAGCGGCCATTCGGCGCTCAACCTCTGTCAGGGCGCGTTCCAGAATATCGAACATCTCGTCGATCTCGGCTCGTGTGATAATCAAAGGTGGTGAAAACACCGCCATGTTTATCAGCGGTCGCACCAGCAGGCCCATTTCCTCGCAAACCTCGTCCAGCATCGCGCCCAGGCGTCTCTCGCCCGCCAGCGTGCGGGCGCCGCCCTCGATGCAGCCCAACAGGCCCATGCCGCGCACGTCGCCGACGATGTCGAACTTGCGCAGCGCTTGCAGCCGCTCTTGGAAATGGGGTGCGATCTCGCGCACATGCTCCAGAATACGCTCGTTTTCGAGAATCTCGATGTTCTTCAGCGCCGCGGTGCAGCACACCGGATGGGCTGAATATGTATAGCCGTTGGCAAACAACACTGGGCTGTCCGGGTCGGTTATCCGCTCCATCACCGCGTCTGAAATGATGCACGCGCCCAAGGGTAAGTAGCCCGAGGTCAGACCCTTGGCGCAGGTGATGATGTCAGGCGTGATACCGAACACGTCCTTTGATGCGAACCAATGACCCAAACGGCCAAACCCGGTCACGACCTCGTCCGAGATGTAGAGGATGTCATGCGCCTTGCAGATTGCATGGGTGCGCTGGTGGTAGCCCTCGGGCGGGATGATGACGCCGCCCGAACACAGGATCGGCTCGGCGATGAAGGCGCCGACGTTCTCGGCGCCGACTTCGGCGATCTTGTTCTTCAGATCGGCTACCTTTTCGTCGCACCAGTCTTGCACGCTCTGGCCTTCGGCGCGGTGATAGGGGTTCACGTCCGGCAGAAAGCGGACCAGCCGCGATTCCACGTCGAAGCGGGACTTGTCGCGCTCCTTGCCCGTGACCGACGAGGCCAGATAGGTTGAGCCGTGATAGCCCTTCTCGCGCGCAATCACGATCTTCTTGTCTGGGCGGCCAAGGCGATTATTCAGAAAATGCATGGTGCGGATGGCTGTATCCACGGCGGTCGATCCGCCGGTGGTAAAGAACACATTGTTCAGATCACCGGGCGCCAGATCGGCGATTTTCTTGGCAAGCTGCGCCGAAGGTTCGGTCACTGTCGTCCAGGGAGAAGTATAGGGCAGCGTCATCACCTGCGCCGAGATCGCATCGGCCATGTCCTGCCGACCATAACCAATCTGGACGCACCACATGCCTCCCGGCCCATCGATAAACCGTTTGCCAGACGCATCCCACAGATAGATCCCCTTGGCGCTATCGACCATCATATGATCGTAGCCGCGCCAATCGTCCATAGCGGCCCAAGGATGCAACTGGTGAGTGCGATCCCAGTCATGCAACTCTTCGGTGTTGGGCTGGTTCGTCGGGGTGTCGAGGGTGGCCACGGTAATCATCCTTTCGCTGGGTTCATGCCGACAGAGTAGCATGCCCTCCCCGCACGTAAAGTTTTATCTGAGCGCTCAAATAAATAAATTGTGTATGGCATGGCAAGCCACGTCCCGATATGGGGAGGTAAAGTAAACATAGCGAGCCAATGACAGACCTGCAGAAAAGAAAACCGCGCAAAGAACGCAAGGAAAACGCCGAAAAGCGTCGCCAGCAGCTGCTGAACGCGACATGGCGTTCAATCGCCGAGAACGGCCTTGCGCGCACCACGCTGGCAACTGTCGCGGCAAACGCGGGGCTGTCGCAGGGGGTCGCGGTCTTTTATTTTAAGTCGAAGGTGGGTCTACTGACAGAGGCACTGCGCGATCACTATGCGCGCTATCAAGCCAATTGGGAAGCCGCGTTAGAGGCTGCGGGCGCCGATCCAGCGGACCGTCTGATCGCGCTGATCCGTGCCGATTTCGACCCCGACATCTGCAACCCCGAGGCGCTATCGATTTGGTTTGCCTTTTGGGGCGAACAAAAGTTCACACCTGATTATGCGCAAATTTCGGCCCAGTTCGATATTGCACGAAGCGCGGCGATACGCGCCGCCTGCACCGCGCTGATGACAGATGCGCCCGAGGCTGAGATCGAGCGCACCGGCGAATGGATCGATACGTTCTCCGACGGATTTTGGCAGCGTCTGCACGTCCTGCCAGGCGATTACGACGCCGCGCGCTGCATGGACGAGACGCTCCAAATGGCCGCGCGCCTCGTGCCGCAGCTGGCGGCGCGGATCAATTGCCCCTGATTACCCAGCGCTCACGCTGAAGTAGTCATTGTAGAACGCGGTGATGCCCCATTCCATTTCCGAAAGCGGGCCCGGCACAAAGTGATGTGATTTTACGCCCTCCTGATTGTGGCGAATGATCCGCTCATCATCTAGCGACGTGGCGTGCCACAGCCATGTTAAATCGCCATGGTCAAAATCTTTACCGGCCTCGGCATCCGCGCGAACGAGCCAGACCACCTCAATCCGGCACTCCAGCTGCGACACGGGAATAAAGCGGTAGCCGACCGTGTGATCTGAGTAGATGATAAAGTTGTTCAGGATACCGATTTGCAGATCGGTCGCGCCGCCGTCAAAGCCGGTCAAATCACCCAGAAGCGGCGCTAGTGGTGCACCGGTGCGGCTGCCGGTTTGGTAGCCCTCGAACAACGGATAGCGCTTGTAGAACAACGTCGCCTTGCCGGGATCGTAGCGCGACACTTCGTTCACTGGCAGGCCCACTGCGCGGCTGCGGGGGTGCAGCGCCTGCACCAGTTCGGTGGTCTTGTGACCGGGTTCCTTAATGCTGTGCGAGCGGGCAAAATCCAGATGCGCGCCGGCACAGTGATAACACTCCATGTAATTCTCGACCGCGAGTTTCCAGTTGGCCGGGACAGTGTAGGACGCGGTGTGTGCAATGCGCATATTGCGGAGCCCGAACGGCGCCACCAGCGGCCCCAGCTGCGCCAACCCATCGTCGATCTCGGGCGGGGTATCGGCCGCGCAGACGAACAGCAGCCCCTCAAACTCACGCAGATGCAGCTTCAGCAGGCCATAATCTGCGGGGTCAAACCCCTCAGCCATCTCGCGTGCGCGGCGCAACTTGCCTGACAGCTCATAGGTCCAAGCGTGGTAGGGGCAGGCAAACACGCGGGTGTTGCCCGACGCCTCCATACACAAGCGCGATCCGCGATGACGGCACACGTTCTGGAACGCGCCAGTAGTGCCATCGCGGTCGCGCGCAACGATCACTGATTCTGGACCGTAATCGAACACAAAAAAATCGCCCGGCACCTCAAGTTGGCTGACATGGCCGACCCAGATCCAGCTGCGGTTCCAATAGTCACGAATATCGCTCTCGTAAACTTCAGGCGACAGGTAGAAGTCGCGTGGCATCGCAAAGCCGGGGCGGTATTCAGCCCTCAAGCGGTCTGTTGCATTGGCGCTCATTGCGGCTCTCCTGCGTCAGTGAGCGCGATCATCTCGCGCCGGAAAAATTCGGCTTCGGTCTGGGCTGGATCCCCCTCGAATGCGCGGGCGGCGCCGTGGCCAGAATGGACAGCGTCGGCGATCAGGCCGGGCTGCGCGGCGTCGCCGATCAACTCCAGCGTCTCCAGCGCGATATCGCCTGCCGCGCGGAGGATAGACAGCTCGTCATGGAGCGCCGTCTCGCGGCTGCGCGATGTAACCATCAGGACCGAAGCGCAGGCAATGACTTGCTCGGCCTCGCCGTAAACGCCTGCGGTGATGCACGTGCCCCCAGTCACCCGCACCAGCGCGCGGCCTGTCTCAATCCGCACGCCAAGCGCGACCAGCGCAGTCTGAATGCGGCCTTGTTCAAGCGTCATCTCGGTCCAGGGCGACACGATGGGCGCAGGCGTGATCAGAGTTACGTCGCGGCCTGCCTCTGCCAGCTGTGTCGCCAGAACTCCCCCCATATAGGCCTGATCATCATCATAGATCACGATGGGTCCATTGGGCGGCACCGTGCCATCCATGATGTCGTCTGGCGTTAGGATGGGCATGGCCACGTCCATCGCGATGGGGCCGCGCGCCGTGCGCCCTGCCCCATCGCGCCTCCACGTGGCGCCTGTCGCGACGAACACATGCGCAATGCCCAGCTCCGCCACCTCTGCGGCACTCAGCCGACTCTCCGCATAGATCGAGACATTGGCCCGCTGACGCAGATCGTGCAGGCGGTTATCGGCCACGCGCCGCCATGCGCCAAGACCAGCAAGGCCACCTTCGCGCGCTGCGCGTCCGCCCGGATCATGCGCCGCGTCGGCAAGCGTCACCGCATAGCCGCGCCGGGCCAGTTGCATCGCACATTCGAGGCCCGCAGGCCCCGCACCGATGACCAATACAGCCTTTGCGGCACCCTTTGCGGCAATCTTCTCTGGATGCCAGCCGCGCCGCCACTCCTCGCCCATCGTTGGGTTCTGGGTGCAGCGGATAGGGATAGCCTGACTGTCGCTGGCCACGCAAATATTGCACCCAATGCACTCACGAATCTCTTCGATCCGCCCATCACGGATCTTGGCAGGCAGAAACGGATCAGCAATCGACGGGCGTGCAGCGCCAATGAAATCGACGATACCTTTTTCCACCATCGATACCATCATATCCGGCGAGGTTAGGCGCCCGACGCCCACGACAGGCCGCTGCGTCACCTCTTTGACAAATCCGATATAGTCATTCTGATAGCCGTCCTCGGGCTGAAACCGCGTGGTGACGCTGTCATTTTCCCAGCCGGAAACGTTGACATCCCACAGGTCAGGCAAATCGGCCAGCATCTGCACGATTTCGCGCCCCTCGCCAGCCGCTTGCATCCCCGCCGCGCCCTGCATCTGGTCGACAGCCAGCCGGAAGGCGACGGCGCAGGTATCTCCGACCTCCTCGCGTGTCTCCTCCAGCAACTCACGTACGAGGCGCACGCGATTGGTAAGGCAACCACCATATTCGTCGCTGCGCTGGTTCAGCTGGGGCAAAAGAAAATGCTGCGCAAGCGTCATTTCGTGGCCCGCATAGACGTAGACGATGTCGAATCCCGCCTCGCGCGCCCGCCGCGCCGCGGCACGGTGCCAGCGGCGCAGATCGCGGATATCAGCCTTGTCCATCACGCGGGCCTGCTTGGGATACAGCGTTTCAATCGCCCCGCCCGAGGGCGACAGGACCGGCGCGCGCGTGCCCAAGTTGGCGGCATGCGCGCCGTTATGGGCCAGCTCGATCCCCGCCAGCGCGCCATGCTTGTGAATCGCGTCGGTCATCAGGCGCAGTGCGGGGATGTCGGCGCCGTCCCAGAGGCGGCCTTCGGGATAGGGCGTCAGATCGGATGTGGGGTGTATCTCAGTCTCTTGGTTGCAGACCACGCCCCAGCCGCCCTCTGCCTTCATGCCCCGCACGGCCGCATCGGCGCGCGGACGTAGATAGCCCATTCCAGTACAATGCGGCACCTGATAAAAACGGTTAGGCGCGGTGACAGGTCCGATGCGCACCGGCTCGAACAACTTGGCGTATTTTCCAGCTGTCATGTGCGGATTCTCCTGCGGGTTGATCATCTCACGCCAAAATGGACGATTGTCCATAATTGACTCAAGGTCATGCCTACTGTCAACTGCCCAAGCGTATTAAAAAAGGATTACGATGATGCCACCTATCGCAACGGCAGCAGATAAACAGGCCCGAACCGGCAATCGCCAGCGCCTGATAGATGCCGCGCTGGATGCCATTGCCGAGCGAGGTTATGCCGCCACCTCGGTCAGCGAGATCGTGGCGCGGGCGGGCCTGTCACGGGGCATGATCCACTTACATTTCAAGGGCAAGGACGCCCTGATCGCCGAGGCCGCGCGCCATGCCAGCGATGCCTATTACGCTCAGTTGCGCGCATATCTACGCACCGCAGCGCCCGGCCCTGCCGCACAGGTCCGGGCTGTCGCCGCGTGCGATTTGTCAGACCCAGTGATGAACGCACGCAATGTGGGCATCTGGTACGAACTGCGCGGCGCCGCGCGCACCGTTCCAGCCGTCGCCGCTCATAGCGACACGCGCGGCGGGCAGTTGGAGGAGGTGCTGCTGCGCGCGTTTCGGGCGCTCGCAGTTAGAGAGAATAGCTTGGGCCGTGCAGAAGATGACGCGCTAGGACATCTGCGCAAGGACACGCTGGCGCGTGATGCAATGCGCGGCATGATTGCCCTGCTCGACGGGATCTGGACCGATTTCATGCTGCACCCAGACGGATATGACGCAGCAAGCGCGGCGCGCGTGATCTTTCGCTTTCTGGACGGGCTTTTCCCCGGCCACTTCAGGAGCGCTGATCCGCAGGCTGATACCTAAAGCACCGTGATCCGAAACAATTACGTCTGCTGCTCTCAGGCCAACTTCTTCAGCCGTGCCTCGCGCAGCCGGGCGAAATCATCGCCGGCGTGATAGGACGAGCGTGTGAGCGGCGTGGCCGACACCATGAGGAAACCTTTACCGAAGGCCGCCTTTTCATAAGCTGCGAACTCCTCTGGCGTGACGAACCGGTCCAGCAAATGATGCTTAGGCGTAGGCTGGAGGTACTGCCCGACGGTCAGAAAGTCGATATCGGCGGCGCGCATGTCGTCCATGACTTGATGCACGGCAGGGCGCTCCTCGCCTAAGCCGACCATGATGCCAGACTTGGTAAAGATGGCTGGGTCCATCTCCTTGACACGCTGCAGCAAACGAAGGCTATGGAAGTAGCGCGCACCGGGCCGGACCGAGGGGTAGAGGCCCGGCACCGTCTCGAGGTTATGGTTGAACACGTCCGGCTTGGCGTCGACAACGACTTTCAGCACGGCGGGATCGCAATTCAGGAAGTCAGGCGTCAGGATCTCAATCGTTGTGCCCGGGCTGCGGTGACGAATGGCGCGAATGGTCTGCGCAAAATGCTCGGCCCCCCCATCGGCCACATCGTCGCGATCGACGGAGGTGATGACGACGTGGTTCAGTCCCAGCTTTTGCACCGCATCCGCAACGCGGCCCGGCTCGAACGCGTCAAGATCCTCGGGCGGCTTGCCTGTTGCGATGTTGCAGAAGGTGCAAGCGCGCGTGCAAACCTCGCCCATGATCATCATCGTGGCGTGGCCTTGCGACCAACATTCGCCGACGTTAGGGCATCCGGCCTCCTCGCAGACAGTGGTTAGCTTATGCTCGCGGATGATGCGGGCAGTATCAGCGTAGCCTTTGCCGCCGGGCGCCTTGACGCGGATCCAGTCGGGCTTTTTCGGCTGGATGTTATCGGGGCGCCTCGCCTTTTCGGGATGGCGCTGGCTTGGAATTTTCAGATCACGCACAAATTGGTCCCCGCGAATGGAGTTGTCAGTTGATTTAAGTATAGGGGCGGACGGGGCAAGTTGCCAGTATAGTGGTGCGTTCGATTTAAGATCGATACGATCTTCCAGCGCGGTGCAAGCCGCATACGCGCCTGTCCACGGCACCAAAAGCACGCATATTTCAAGTGGCGCGCTTTTGGTGCCGCAGGTGGCGCGGCATACGTGGCAAAGCACACTTTATGCTGCGACGTCCCTCCACAGCATTGGCGATGCGCGACACAGCCAATCCGCCAGATCGCGAGGACAGGCGGGCGCTCACGCGGCTTCGCCATGATGCCGAGCGTTAGCACCCTTGTATCAACCCTTCCGGGCCGCGCTCGTGATCCCTGTCCCCACCATAGTAAGCACCTCCGCCAGCTGCGCGAACCACCCGCCATCCGCCGTCGACGCACGTCGCACCAGACACACCGTCCGCGCAGGCTCTGGTGCGGCAAACCGCACCAGCCGCATGTCCGGCGCGCCGAGCATTTCGGCCTCGGCAGCCAGTTCGGGCATCAGCGTCAGGCCAAAGCCGGCCGCGACCAGCCGCGTCAGCGTGGCGAGCGAAGAGGCGCCCATGTCGATCTGGCCGTGGGCCCTACCCCTGCGGCACGCCTCCAGCGCCTGATCGGTCAGGCAATGCCCATCTTCAAGCAACAGCAGGTGTTGCGCGCCAAGGGCATCGGGCCGCAGGGTTTCGACCGCGTCACCCATCGCCTCCAGCCGCGCGGCGTTGCCGGCCAGAAGAAAGCGATCCTCAAACAGCGTCTGCGCGACCAGCCCCGCCGCCTCGACTGGAAGCGCCATAACAGCGGCATCCAGACGCCCGGTTACCAGATCGGCGGTCAGGCGATCCGTCTTGGCCTCCTGAACCTGCACATCCATCAAGATGTCGCCGCTGCGCAGTGCCTCAAGCGTGCCCGGCAATAGGTAAGGCGCAAGCGTCGGAATTAGCCCAATGCGAAGCCGCCCGGGCAGCCCACCTTGCCAGCGCGCCGCCTCCTCAAGAGCGCGCACGCCCTCGCCCACCGCCTCGGCGTGGCTCAGCATCAGGCGGCCAAAGGGGGTCAGCACGACGTCGCGCGCGCGCCGCTCGACCAATGGTTGGCCAAGGCCACTCTCCAGATCGCGGATCTGCACGGACAGCGCAGGTTGCGAGACCGAGACGGCAGCGGCGGCGCGTCCGAAATGGCGATGCTCGGCCAGCGCGCGGAAATAGGTCAACTGTCTCAGGGTTACACTCATAACTTTGCCTTATCAATATCAGAAGAAACTGCAATTTGCATTTATGACGTGAAGCCGCCATGTTCAACTTGGAACAATTCCAGATGCCCGATCCACAGGACCGGCACTTTGGGATCGGCGAAGACACCAGGCGCTGCAAACGTGCGCCACCCAAGGAGGAAAACCGATGGACGGCAACCTAAAATGCCCGATTACCAACAAGGCCAAACGCACCAATCGCGATTGGTGGCCTGACCAACTGCCTGTGAACGTGCTGCACCAGCATGGCAGTAGTCCTAGCCCCATGAGCCGGGATTTCAACTACGCCGAGGCATTCAAGACGCTGGATTTGGACGCGGTCAAATCTGATCTGCACGCCCTGATGACCGACAGCCAAGACTGGTGGCCTGCTGATTATGGTCATTACGGCCCACTCTTCATCCGGATGGCATGGCATAGCGCCGGCACCTACCGCAGTGCGGATGGGCGCGGTGGATCGAACACGGGCAACCAGAGGTTCGCACCGCTGAACAGCTGGCCCGACAATGGCAACCTCGACAAGGCGCGCCGCCTCTTGTGGCCAATCAAGAAAAAGTATGGCGATAATCTGAGCTGGGCCGATCTGATGATCCTAGCCGGCAATGTGGGGATCGAATCGATGGGCGGGCCGATCTTTGGCTTTGGCGGCGGCCGCGCCGACATATATTCCCCCGAAGAGGACGTCTATTGGGGCGCTGAGACCGAATGGCTGGCTGTGTCGGACAACGATAACAGCCGCTATTACGGCGAGCGCGAGATGGACAACCCCCTCGCCGCCGTTCAGATGGGCCTGATCTACGTCAATCCTGAGGGGCCGGACGGCAACCCAAACCCGGTGGCATCGGGCTATGACATCCGCCAGACATTTACCCGCATGGGCGTAAATGATGAGGAAACCGTTGCACTGATCGCCGGCGGGCACACCTTCGGCAAGGCGCATGGCGCGAACAACCCAATCTACCAAGGCCCTGAGCCCGAGGGCGGCGACATGGCCGACATGGGCTTCGGCTGGAGAAACTCGAGCGAGAGCGGGATCGGCGTGCATACCCTAACCTCCGGCATTGAGGGCGCGTGGAAGCCTAACCCCACGACATGGGACATGGGCTATTTCGACGTTCTGTTCGACAACGAGTGGGTGCTGACCAAGAGCCCCGCAGGCGCGCAGCAATGGACGCCGCGCGACCCCAAGCCCGAGCATATGGTCGTCGACGCGCATGAGGCGGGCAAAATGCATCCGCCAATGATGACGACCGCCGATCTGGCCATGCGGTTCGACGCGGAATACGAGAAGATTTCGCGCCGCTTCCACAAGGACCCCGAAGCCTATGCCGACGCTTTTGCCCGTGCGTGGTTCAAGCTGACCCACCGTGATATGGGACCGAAGGCCCGGTATCTGGGCACGGACGTGCCGAGCGAGGATCTGATCTGGCAGGATCCGATCCCTGCAGCGGATCACGCGCCTATCGATGCCCCAGACATCAAGGCGCTTAAGGAACAGATCCTGAATAGCGGCCTGTCCACTGCTGATCTGGTGTTCGTTGCTTGGGCGTCGGCCTCCACCTATCGCGGGTCGGACCATCGCGGCGGCGCAAACGGTGCGCGCATCCGTCTGGCCCCACAGAAGGATTGGGCAGCAAACGAGCCGACCCGCTTGGCGCGCGCGCTGGAGAAGCTGGAGGCGATCAAATCCAGCTATGTCAAACCCGTCTCGCTGGCCGATCTGATCGTGCTGGGCGGTGTCGCGGCCATCGAAAAGGCCGCATCGGATGCCGGTCACAAGGTCGACGTTCCATTCCACCCGGGCCGCACCGATGCCAGCGCAGAGCAGACTGATGCCGAGAGCTTTGATGTGATGGAGCCAGTTTCCGACGGCTTCCGCAACTACCAGAAGCAAAAGTTCAGCGTGAAAGCCGAGCATCTTCTGATCGACCGCGCGCAGCTCTTAGGCCTGACGGCGCCCGAAATGGCTGTTCTGGTCGGCGGTCTACGGTCGCTGGATGCCAACCATGGCGGTACAGCGCATGGCGTATTGACGGACCGTCCCGGCCAGTTGACGAATGATTTCTTCGTCAACATGTTGGGCATGGATGTCGAATGGGCCTCGACGGACGAGGGCCAAGACATATTCGAAGCGAAGGACCGCAAGACTGGTGAGGTCCGCTGGACCGGCACGCGCGCCGATCTGGTCTTTGGTTCCAACTCGCAACTGCGCAGCGTGGCCGAAGTCTGTGCGCAGGACGATTCTGGCGAGCGCTTTGTACATGATTTCGTCGCTGCATGGACCAAGGTGATGAACGCGGACCGCTTTGATCTGAAGTGATCCGTCGCTGATTTGACCTCGAAAGAGCGGGCTTTACGGCCCGCTCTTTTCTTGTCTGGCATCTGTGTCTGGCGTGCTTGTTCAGCGCGCCATTTTCGGGGAGGTCAGGCGGGCTGGACAGCGCTTGCAAGGCACCACATCCTGCGGCACGAAATAGGACATGACATGGACTGGCAATCGCACCGCCGCGAGGCGCATGCCCTCGGGCGGATGCAGGAATTTCTAAAACAGATCGTGTACGGCGGCAATGACGGCATCGTCACAACCTTTGCCATTGTCGCCGGTTTTGCTGGGGCGCAGGCCGACGAGGTGGCGCAGTGCCGTTGATCCCCTACTTTCTACTAGAGCCAACAGACCGGACGTTCTGGCTGTTGGTGGCCAGCACCGGTGCGGCGCTGGTTGCGCTGGGGTTTGTGCGCTGGAACGCGACGGGTGAGCGGCTGCTGCGCACGATCGGCGAGACAGTGCTGGTCGGCACTGTCTGCGCCCTGGTGGCCTACGGGGTTGGCGCCATCGTGGGCGGCTGAACCACTACGCAGCGTCTGGGCCGAAGGCCTGCCTCCAATCGCAGCGCGGCTTTCAAAAGCTGCGTTGCAAGCTTCCCTCCAGACGAGTCAACCAATCATACCGCCCGCTTCGCCCAAGCTGTCGTAATGGCGTTTGAGCCGCTGAAGCGCGATACGCAGAACGATCTTTCCCGAGCGCGCTGACCAGCCCATGCGCTTTTCTGCCTTCTCCAGCCCCTCCAGATGGGAACAGCAGCGCAGCGCGATGTCGCCCAGACCCGGGCCCAGATCATGCAGCGCGCCCTCGACGCGGCGGCGCGCCGCCTCAAAGCCGCGTGCTGGGCCGTTCATGCCGCTGCCGCCACCCGGCGCGGTCAAAAATCTGCTCCAGTCCTGCGTGACGCGCGGCCCCATCTGGCTCAGCTCGAAATCCTCGCGCAAACGCTCGCCCGCGCGCACTAGATCATCGGGAACAAAGCGGGCGCCATCGCTGCCACGGCGCCGCGCCAGCGCGGCCAGCGGGCTGTCGGATGCGGCATAGCGTATGCGGCCCGACGCCGCCTCACCCCCCTCTTTCATGCTGAACGGCGCCTGCGCATCAGCAAAGCCGGAGGCGCGGTTTTCCGCCATGGCCAGCAATTCGCCCAGCACAGTGCGCCCGGCCTTGGTGATGTGATACCGCGCCAGTCGGCCAGGGGCGTCGCAGGCGATCCAACCCTTTAGCGCCATCGCCTCAGCTACTGCGCGGTCCAGCGTGGCGGTGCGGGTGGCGTCGCCCCCGGCCGTACCATCGCCGCGCACGACAACGGCCTTGTCCATATGCACCGCGACGGCCAACACCGCCCCCGCCTCGGCCAGGCGGCGCAGAATGCGGCCCGCCTCGCGCATGAGTTGGGCTTCGGTCACTTCGGCCACATCGCAGGGCCGGGTCTGAGCTTGGGTCGTCATGGCAGTCTCCTTGAGGGGGGAGCCGACCTTTTCTCTCGGGGCAACGTGGCAGCCAAGACGGCGTAGCGCCTCGTCCACCATAGGATCGTCGCGGCGGGTCTCATAATGGCGGATACGGCGCATGACAGTAGACGCGTGACAGCCATTTTGCCGGGCCAACGCACGGATCGACGATCCCTGCTCGGTATGGGCAAGGTATAGCATCGCCCCTTTCGGCACCCATGACGGCACGCTGCGCACACCGCCGCTGTCCATTGCCCTATCAGCCATCTCTACCCTTCTTCATGCCCAATCACAGCGTTCGCCCTGCGGGGCACCGCCCCATCCGTCGCTGCTTACCCACAAGTTATCCACAGGCTTTTCCACACCCCTGAATACAACCTATGCGAGAAAAAGTTACCGGTTCGTTAATTGCTTACGTGCCATCAACAATGGTTTCCAAATTGTAAACAAACTCCGAGGGCAGCGCGCGCAGCTTTGGTCATCGGCGCAACACCCGTTCAGGTTGTGACATGCAGAGGTCACATCAGATCGGAGACAGCAATGAAAGACATCCTGAAATCGCTCGACAGCCTGCGCCGTCCGCGCCTTTTGATCCGGGCCGCGCGCATCGGCGCCGCGGACTACAGGCGCGATGCACATCTACGCCGCCATTTCGGCTATGGCGCGCTGCCGCGCAGCGCCGCGGCGCTGGCCCGTCTGGTGGAAATGGAAGAGGCGCTGAACCAGCAGCGCCAGGGCGGCACGGACAGCTATTCACCCATGCACCATGTTGAAATCCTGATCGCCGTGATGGGCGAGGCGCGGATTCTGCGCACTACCCACGCGGCCTAGAAACAGCCGCGTGGGTAGGTAGCGTTTACATGAAGGCGTCGGGCATCGACGCCTTCTTCTTGGCGATGTATTCATCCAGCGCATCGGTGATGCCCTGATCCAGCATCGGCTGTTGATAGGTATCCAGCATCCGGTGCATACGCAGGTTGGCCAGCGTCATCGTGTCGCGTGCGCCCTCCTCGTCCCATGTCTCGAACGGTTTGTAATCCAGCAGCTCTGTGCGCCAGAACGCATCCTTGAAATTGGCCTGCGTGTGCTCACAGCCCAGAAAATGCCCACCGGGCCCGACCTCTCGCAGAGCATCCATCGCCTGACCATTTTCGTCATGCTGCACGCCGCGCGCCATGTTGTGCAGAACGCCGAGCTGGTCCGCGTCGATCACGAACTTCTCAAAGCCTGCAACCAAGCCGCCCTCCAGCCAACCGCAGCTGTGCAGCATGAAATTCACACCGCCAAGCAGGACCGCATTCAGCGTATGCGCCGATTCGTAGGCCGCCTGCGCATCGGGCAACTTGGACCCGCACAGCGCGCCACCCGACCGGAACGGCAAGTTCATCCGCCGCGCGAGTTGCCCCGCGCCGTACAGTATATGGCTGGCCTCGGGCGTGCCAAATGTAGGCGCGCCCGAGTTCATATCGATCGACGTGACGAACGCACCAAAGATCACAGGCGCACCGGCCCGTATCAGTTGGCTATAGGCGACGCCTGCCATTACCTCGGCCAACACTTGCGTCAACGTGCCGATGACTGATACCGGCGCCATCGCGCCTCCGACGATGAATGGCGAAATGATGCAGGCCTGATTGTTGGCGGCATACACCTCCAGCGCGCCCATCATCACATCGTCGAAGGTCAGCGGCGAGTTGACGTTGATGAGCGACGTCATCACCGTGTTTTCCTGCACGAATTTCTCACCAAACAAAATCCCGCACATATCCACGCTGTCCTGTGCGCGACTGGGATCGGTGACCGAGCCCATGAACGGCTTGTCCGACAGAGTCATATGCGCATAAAGCATGTCCAGATGGCGCTTGTTCACCGGCACGTCCGTAGGCTCGCAAACCGTGCCGCCCGACATGTGAAGCCATTTGGACATGTAACCAAGCTTCACGAATTTGCGGAAATCGTCCATCGTGGCATAGCGCCGGCCACCTTCCATATCGCGCACGAAAGGCGGGCCATAGACTGGCGCGGTGACCAGCGTGTTGCCACCGATTTCGACATTGCGGGCTGGATTGCGTGCATATTGCGTATACCGGCTAGGTGCCGTCGCGCACAACTTGCGAGCCAGCCCGCGAGGGATGCGCACGCGCTCGCCATCGATCTCAGCCCCGGCCTCGCGCCAGCGCTCAAGCGCAGCGGGGTTATCGACTACGTTCACGCCAATTTCGGCCAGAACAGTCTCGGCATTCGCCTCGATAATTTCCAGCGCTTCCTCGCTCAGCAGCTCGTAAACGGGGATGTTGCGCTCGATATATTTGGCGGTCTCGACGCTGACGGCGGTCCGCTCGGCGCGGCGGGCGGCGCCTCCGCCACCTCGTGTGCGCCTGCCGACTACTGCTTCTGCCATGATGTGCCCCTTTTTTTCATGTCTTGCGGCCCCGATCAAAGGCCAATTTATGTCTTCTCAATATCCCAGCACCTGCGCGCGGCGGCGTTGAATTACGCCACTTGTGGGGGGAAAGCGACACGAGCGCCCCTCTTGCGCAAATCAGCCACGCGCCATACTAAAGCACCATGAACGAGATACATCACGAATGCCTTCTTATCATCGACTTTGGCTCTCAGGTGACGCAGCTTATTGCGCGCCGCTTGCGTGAGCTGGACGTCTATTGTGAAATCCATCCGTTCCAGAAGGTGACAGACGCCTTTCTGAAGGTAATGAAGCCTCGCGCAATCATCCTGTCTGGCGGCCCAGCCAGCGTCATCGACGAAGGTTCGCCCCGCCCGCCAATGGCTGTGTTTGAGATGGGCGTACCCGTTCTTGGCATTTGCTATGGCCAGCAGGTTATGATGCACATGTTGGGCGGCAATGTGGAGCGCGGAGATGGCACCGCCGAATTTGGCCGTGCCTACGTGACTCCCACCGAGGTGCGCATCAACCTGCTCAAGGGCTGGTTTATGGAGGCGCGCGAGCAGGTCTGGATGAGCCATGGCGACCATGTTGCCGCCATCGCACCCGGTTTTGAGATCTACGGCACCTCCCCCGGCGCGCCTTTCGCAGTTACGGCGAATATAGAACGGCGGTTCTATGCGGTGCAATTCCACCCCGAGGTGCATCACACACCGAACGGTAAGACGCTGTATCAGAATTTCATTCAGGATGCGGGATTTACCGGCGACTGGACGATGGCCGCCTACCGCGAAGAGGCAGTACGCGTCATCCGCGAGCAGGTCGGCGACAAGCAGGTGATCTGCGGCCTGTCGGGCGGTGTCGACAGCTCAGTTGCTGCCGTGCTGATCCACGAGGCGATCGGTGACCAGCTGACCTGCGTTTTTGTTGACAACGGCCTGCTGCGTCAGGGCGAGGCAGACGAAGTCGTCACCATGTTCCGCGACAACTACAACATCCCGCTGATTCACGCGGATGAGGCCGATCTGTTCTTAGGTGAACTCGACGGTGTAAGTGACCCGGAAACCAAAAGAAAAAATATTGGTCGTTTGTTTATCGACGTCTTTCAGAAATACGCGAACGGCATTGACGGCGCCGAGTTTCTGGCCCAAGGCACACTATACCCTGATGTAATCGAATCCGTCAGCTTTTCGGGTGGCCCGTCGGTCACGATTAAATCACACCACAATGTCGGTGGCCTGCCCGAAAAAATGGGACTGAAACTAATCGAGCCGCTGCGCGAGCTGTTCAAGGACGAAGTCCGCGCCCTCGGAATGGAGTTGGGCCTGCCCGCAAGCTTCATCGGGCGCCACCCCTTTCCAGGCCCTGGCCTCGCCATCCGCTGCCCCGGCGAGATTACGCGCGAAAAGCTAGACATCCTGCGCAAGGCTGACGCCGTCTATATCGACCAGATCCGCAAGCACGGCCTCTATGACGAGATCTGGCAGGCGTTCGTTGCGATCCTGCCGGTGCGGACCGTAGGCGTCATGGGCGACAGCCGCACCTATGATTTTGCCTGCGCGCTGCGTGCAGTGACGTCAGTTGATGGCATGACCGCCGACTACTACCCCTTCACCCATGAGTTTCTAGGCGAAACGGCGACGCGTATCATCAACGAGGTGCGCGGCATCAACCGCGTAACCTACGACATTACCAGCAAACCGCCCGGCACCATAGAGTGGGAATAGGCGTTAGCGTTTGACGCCGTGCGCCTCGCTGTCTAGGCATCGAGGTGCAACATTGCGAGGCGCTTGCCATGCTCTATCCCGACGATCACAGTTGGCGTAATGCGCCCCACAAAAAAGTGCTGTTCTACGGCATGTCTGGGTTGGGCAAGACGCATCTGTCGACCATGCTGCGCGCGGCTGGGGACTGGTTTCACTATTCGGTCGATTACCGTATCGGCACGCGTTACATGGGAGAGCTAATCGTAGATAATGCCAAGGCGCACGCGATGCAGGTGCCATTCCTGCGTGATTTGCTGCTGTCAGATTCGATCTATATTGGCTCGAACATCACATTCAATAATCTGGCGCCGGTTTCCACGTATCTGGGCAAACCGGGCAGCGTGGCACGTGGCGGGACGCCAATAGACGACTACCGCACCCGGCAAAAGCAGTTTCGCAAGGCCGAAATCGCGGCGCTGAACGATACTGGCTATTTCGCGGACCGCGCCGCGCGGCTTTATGGTTATCAACATTTCATCTGCGACACTGGCGGCTCCATCTGCGAGTGGGCTGACGGCACTGATCCCAATGATCCACTGTTAACTGAACTGTCGCGCCATTGCCTTCTGGTGCGCCTTGAAGGCAGTGAGGCGCATACCGCCGAGCTGATCCAGCGGTTTGACCGCGCGCCCAAGCCAATGGCTTACCTGCCGGAATTCTTGATTGCCGCGTGGGATGAATACTTACTCGAAAACAATTGCGTAGAGACCGACGTTGATCCTGACAAATTCATCCGCTGGACCTATGCCCGCGCGTTGGCGCACCGCAAACCACGATATGAAGCGATGGCGCCCTGGGGTATCACCCTCACGCCAGATGATGCGGAGCGTGCCCGCGATGCGGCCAGTTTCAACGATGTGATCGCAGCCGCTATTGAGCGCCGGGCCAAGACGCCTACCTAAGCCTTTCCCAAACGCCGGACACGACACATGCCCATCAAGATCCCCTCTAGCTTGCCTGCCTACGACGTGCTGACGCGCGAGGGCATTATGGTCATGGATGAGGGCCAGGCGGCGACGCAGGATATCCGCCCGCTGCGCATCGGCCTGCTGAATCTAATGCCCAAGAAAATTCAGACAGAAAACCAGTTTGCTCGCCTGATCGGCGCGACGCCCCTGCAGATAGAGCTGAGCCTGATCCGCATGAGTGAGCATCAGGCGCGCAATACCGCCGCCGACCATATGGAGAGTTTCTATCGCTCCTTCGCCGAGGTCGAGGCAACCGGTGAAAAGTTTGATGGCCTCATCATTACCGGCGCGCCGATCGAGCATCTGGAATTCTCCGATGTCACCTATTGGGACGAATTGCGCCGCGTGTTCGACTGGACGCAAAGCCATGTCCATTCCACCTTTGGCGTCTGCTGGGGTGGCATGGCGATGATAAATCATCTGCACGGCGTCCAGAAGCACATGCTGGAGGCCAAGGCATTTGGCTGCTTCCGGCATGAGAATATGCAGCCCGCCTCGCCCTACTTGCGCGGGTTTTCCGACGATATGGTGATCCCGGTCAGCCGCTGGACCGAGATGCGCCAAACCGAAATCGATGCGGCGACCGGCCTGACCATCCTGCTGCATTCAGGCGAGGTCGGGCCGTGCCTGGTCGAGGATGCGGCGCATCGCGCGCTCTATGTATTTAACCATTTCGAGTATGACAGCGACACCCTGAAGCAGGAGTATGATCGCGACGCGAGCGTCGGCACGCCCATCAACGTGCCCTGCAATTACTATCCTGGAGACGATCCCACAGCCGCACCGCGGAACCGCTGGCGCAGCCACGCACATCTGCTTTATGGCAACTGGATCAGCCAGATCTATCAGACGGTACCCTACGATATCGCCGCAATCGGTGTATGAAGAGGTGCGCAAGCCCATGATACTAATCGCACTTATGTTGACCATCTTTGTGGCGGTCGTGCAGGTGACGGCATCAGTGCGCGAGCGCCGAGCCGTCCATGACTTCCCGCCCGAGGGACAGATACTGGATGTTGGTGGCACGCAGGTTCACGCAGTGGTTCTGGGCGCCGGTCCCGATCTGGTGCTGATGCATGGCGCCAGCGGCAACACGCGCGACATGACCTTCTCACTTGCGCCGCGCCTCGCTGAACGCTACCGCGTGATCGTATTCGACCGTCCCGGGCTGGGCTATACTGAGCGGTTGAATTCAAAAGGCGCCACACTGATACAACAGGCAACGCTGCTGCGAGCGGCCGCGCAGCAGCTGGGTGCAAACAAACCAATCATCATGGGCCAAAGCTATGGTGGTGCCGTCGCGCTGGCATGGGCCGCGCACTTCCCTGATGATGTGGCCGCGCTGATCCCCGTCGCAGCAGCGTCGAACACGTGGGACACCGGGCTTGGCCTGTTTTACGAGGTCACGTCGTCGGTCTTGGGTCAGGCACTCGTGGTGCCGCTGATTACCGCCTTCGTACCGCAATCAGCCGTCAAATCCTCTGTCGAGGCGGTGTTCGCGCCGCAAGACGCACCGAAAGGATATTCCGAGAAAATCGGCGCGCCACTGACGCTGCGCCGCGTTTCCTTGAGCGCTAATGCCAATCAGCGCGCGGGCCTTCTTGGCGAGATCAAGGAACTGGTGCCGCTCTATGGCCAGATTACTGCCCCGACCGAGATTGTGCATGGCACCGCCGATACGACCGTTGGCCTCGAAATCCATTTGGAGAAGCTCGTGCAGCAGATCAGCGGCGCCGTCCTCACCCGGCTGCCCGGCATCGGCCACATGGTGCACCATGTCGCGGAGGATGAAGTCGTCGCCGCCATTGACCGCGCGGCGAAACGCGCAGGCCTTTAGCGCCGATTGTATCACGCCCCGCCTCGCCCCATACTGGCCTCCAACAGGAGACACCACGATGACATTGCCCTTCGACGGCGCGATCAGCGCGTATTTCCAGCATGGCGCACCCGAACACATCCGCGCGGCAATCCAATCAGCCGAAAAGAACGACATACTGGAACCAGATTACCCGTACCCGAACCGGATGAAGCGCAAGGACTATGACGCGCAGCTCGATGCGCTGCAGATAGAGATGGTCAAGTTGCAGGTCTGGACAAAGGCATCAGGTGCGCGCATCGCCATCATATTTGAGGGGCGTGATGCGGCAGGAAAAGGCGGCACGATAAAGCGGATGCGGGAGAACCTTAACCCTCGTGGTGCGCGCGTCGTGGCTCTGCCCAAGCCGTCCGATACCGAGGCGACCCACTGGTATTTTCAGCGCTACACCGCGCACCTGCCTGCTGCTGGAGAAATTGTTTGTTTTGACCGCAGTTGGTATAATCGTGGAGTCGTCGAGCATGTTTTCGGGTTTTGCAGCGCGCCCGCGCGGGCGCTATTTTTCGAGCAGACACCTGCGTTCGAACGCATGTTGGTCGAGGACGGCATAATTTTGATTAAATTTTGGCTCAATGTTGGCCGGGTTGAGCAATTGCGCCGCTTTCTCAGCCGCGAAGGTGATCCACTGAAACAGTTGAAGCTGAGCTGGATCGATGTCGAGGGCCTAAAGAAATGGGACACCTATTCTGCTGCGATCTGCGAAACACTCGCAAAGACCCATACGGATCACGCGCCGTGGACGGTCATCCGGTCAGATGACAAGCGGCGCGCACGCCTGGCTGCATTTCGCCGAATACTGAATGCTGTGCCCTATGACAGCAAGGACGTAGCGGCCATCGGCCCGGTCGATTCATCCATCACCGGCGGGCCCGGATTGTGGGCCGATGCATCCGGAGACGTGGCCGCGGATGTCTAAACGCGGGTATCATCATGGCAATCTGCGCCAGGCCCTTGTCGAAGCCGCTCTCACCCTGATCGAGGCCAAGGGGCCGACCGGTTTCACCCTGTCGGAGGCAGCCAGCCGTGCGGGCGTCACACCCGCTGCAGTCTATCGCCACTTCGCCGGCCGCGAAGATCTGATCGGTGAGGCAGCGCTACAGGGCTATGAAATGTTCGGGGCGTTGATGGAGCATGCCTACCAGTCTGGCCAACCCTCCGCCTTGGCAGCGTTCGAGGCGACGGGGCGTGCCTATCTGGCCTTTGCACGCAAATACCCTGGCCACTATATCGCGATGTTCGAAAGCGGTATTTCAGTCAACCGCACGCCCGAACTGGCCGCAGCTGCCCTCGCGGCCCGGCGTGTGCTGGAGGAGGCCGCTAGCCGGATATGCGAGCACATTCCCGAGTCCAAGCGCCCACCGGCGGCCATGTTCTCGGCCCATATCTGGGCGATGAGCCATGGGGTAGTCGAACTGTTCGCACGCGGTGCGCCGGGCGCAGCTTGCCCGTTCGCGCCTGAGGATCTGCTGGAGAGCGGGATAGGAATTTACCTGCGCGGTCTGGGCCTGATTGCGCCAGATGAATAACTTGGGGGACTTGATATGGCGATGATCGCAGTGCTGTCGGCGCTTTTCTTTTTTGGCTACCTGGTGATGCGGGACCGCTGGCAGGCGCTGATGTTTCTGGCGATAGGTGCCGGCTATCAGCTTTTAATGTATAGTACGGACCAAACTGGGCAGGCAGGCCTTATCGCAACAGTAGCCATATCAATGGCGTCGGCACTGGGATATGTGGCGTGGTCCAGCAGCCGCAAGGTCGCGGACGGCAGGCCATATGGGCTGCCCAGACTGGTCGTTTTCGTTGGATTTGCAGTGAACTGGGCACTTGCGATTTGGCTTCTATGGTTAACCGGAACGATAGATTTTATCTCATAATCAACAATTTACGCTATGTTCCTGACCTACGACGCGAAAAAGGCCACCAGAGGCGGCCCTTTTGCAAAACATGTATAACAAACTTAACGCTTGGAGAACTGGAAACTCTTGCGGGCTTTGGCACGGCCGTACTTCTTACGCTCGACAACGCGGCTGTCGCGCGTCAGGAAACCTGCCGCTTTCAACGCAGGGCGCAGACTGGGATCATAGAGCTGCAACGCCTTGGAGACACCGTGCTTGACCGCGCCGGCCTGACCAGAGAGGCCGCCACCGACGACCGTGGCCATCACGTCGAACTGGTCCTCGGTGCCCGAGATAGTGAAGGGCTGGCGCAGAATCATCTGCAAAACCGGACGTGCGAAGTAGATGTTCAGTTCTTTGCCATTAACAATGACTTTGCCGGAGCCGGGCTTGATCCAGACGCGAGCAATTGCGTTCTTGCGCTTGCCAGTTGCATAGGCGCGGCCCAGTTCGTCACGAACAGGTTCGCGCGGGGCGAGAACCTCAACGGCGGTGATACCCGATGTGATCGCTTCGAGATCTTCGAGGGAGTTAATTTCATCAGCCATCAGTAATTCACCCGCGTGTTCTTGGAGTTCATGTTCTTGACGTCCAGCACCGCGGGGCTCTGGGCCTCGTGGGGATGCTCGCCGCCGGCATAGACGCGCAGGTTGGTCATCTGCGTGCGGGACAGAGTATTGCCCGGAAGCATACGCTTGACCGCCTGCATCACGACCCGCTCGGGGAACTTGCCCTCAAGGATCTCGCCCGTTGTGCGCGACTTGATGCCGCCGGGGTGGCCGGTGTGCCAGTAGTTAGGCTTGTCACGCTTCTTGCCGGTCAGCTGAATCTTCTCGGCATTGATGACAATAACGTTGTCGCCCATGTCCATGTGAGGGGTAAAGCTGGCCTTGTGCTTGCCGCGCAGGCGCATGGCGATAACCGACGCGAGACGGCCCAAAACAACGCCTTCAGCGTCGATTAGGATCCATTTCTTGTCGATATCCGCCGGTTTTGCAGAAAATGTCTTCATGACCGCAGATTCCTTAATTGCCGCCGGAGGTATGCAGCAGGCGTGAAGCCCGAGCCAACCCTCCTTGGTGATGTGCGGTTTATATAGGCTAACTGGGCCGCGTCAATATGCGCTTTCATGGATTTATATAACGTTTTCAGAGTGGTAAAAATTAGGTATTATAATACCCCATACAAAAGCACCGGTTTTCTGCAATTCAGACATTTGGCACAGGCGGGATCGAATAGGTCAGGCTGGCCCGTGCGGCAGGCGCCGCCGTGCCGTCGGAGCGGATCAGCGCGTCTCCCACCGCCAGAACACGCCCTAGTTTCAGTATGCGGATGTCCGCGATCAAGTCTTGGCCCGCCGCAGGCTTGCGCATGAAATCTAGGCTGCAATTGGTCGTCACGGCCAGCGCCTGAGGCCCGATCATTGCCAGCACGGCCAGATACATGCCGACATCTGCCAGCGCGAATATCGCGGGGCCAGATACCGTGCCGCCGGGGCGCAAGTGCCGCTCGCTCACCTTGAGGCGAATGGACAGATGCATCGGGAGCAGATCATTAATCACGAAATCATCTGCAACTTGCGGAAACTCAGTGGCCATGAAGTGTGCCAATTCTTCCATGTTCATCTTCAACGTCATGCTTTCCCCTGTCCTTTGCCACCGCTGCACTTGAGCCGATACAACTGGGAGTGACAAGATGACGATGATCCTGCGCAGCGACGCTGGCCGCCACAATGGCCAAATTCGAGATGCAGGCAGGCGAGCCGCACATCCGTGCCGCTATCCTCGCTGGGTCAGGCGAGGCATTCTGCGCCGGCCACGACCTTAAGGAGATGACCGTCGCAGCCAAACGGGGAGGCGCGGTGCGCATCGGCAAGCGGGCGTTCTGCGAACAGATCGAAACGCCGCTGGAGCAGGCCTATATCCACGCCGGCGATGTGATGACCACCTATATGATGATAGACGACACCGCTGAGGAAGTCGCGGTCTTTCTGGGCAAGCACAAACCCGACTGGCCGCAGTAGCGCCGCGAATCGCACATGCGCCCGCACATCTCAAAGGCGTCGTTCACGAATTTTAGCCAGTCATTCTATATAATTGGGTAATGTTTCCAATTTGGCGCCTTATTATTTCCATACTTGCCGTTTTCCCGCCCCATTAATTCAAGTTACTCTTTCAAAAGTTACTTTTTAGAACTAAATTCTAGTAAGATTTTGGGTTACCGCAGCCGCAGTCATGTCCCTCCAAGCCAGCCTCTCTCTGGCCTCCGACGTGCCCGGCGCGGTGACCCGAATTAATTTCCCCGACAGTGATGCAATGACGGTAATGCTGGGCCGTGATTTGTTCTTCGACCCCATCATGTTGGGTAACCGCAATATTTTCTGTGCGACGTGCCACCACCCTGCTCTTGGCAGCGGTGACGCGATATCCTTGTCGCTTGGCGAGGGCGGTGTCGGTCTGGGGCCGGAGCGACAGCCCGATCCGGCCAACAGGCGGCATGCGCGTGTTCCGCGCAATGCCCCGTCGCTGTTCAATTTGAGCGCGGCAGAGTTTCGGGTGATGTTCTATGACGGGCGCGTGCGATACGGTGAATTGGCCGGGCAGGAACATGAGAACGAGATCGCCGGCGCCATCTAAGAGGGCCGCATCCACGGCCAGACGGGCGCGTGGCAGTTAGTGGCTGATCGCGTCGCGGCTATCCCGGATTATCGCACGCGGTTCGACTGGGTTATCGGGCCAAATAGACCTCTTTATATCACCGATGTAGGCGCGGTGCTGGCAGCCTATATCGCCTTCGACTTTTGCTCCACAGACAGCCCGTTTGACGCCTTTCTGCGCGGCGAAGAAGCGGCGCTGAGCAACATCGAGATGCGCAGCATGTCGCTATTTTATGGCAAGGGCAGCTGCGGCACCTACCAGACCGACCATGATTTTCATGCCATCAGCCTGCCCCAGTTCGGTCCGGGTAAGGGACACGGGCCCAGCGGCTATGCCGACCACGGGCGCGCGGCGGTGACGGGCGACCCCGCAGACAGCTACAAATTTCGCACGCCGTCGCTGCGCAACGTGACGCTGACTGCGCCCTACAGCCATAACGACGCCTACACCCGGCTAGAGGATATTGTGCGCCACCACCTGGACCCGCTGACCATGCTAGCCGAATATACGCTGGATCGCGCGGTGCTGCATGACCTCCAGATGGAACTACCCGATGGCGCCGCCCTCGACGATTTCGACGAAATGCTGCGCGTCGGCATGGCCGCAGAGCTGGTACAGATTCAGCTAAGCGATGCCGAAGTGGCCGCAATCCTCGCCTTCCTTGGCGCGCTGGGAGATCCGATTGCGCGCACCGGGCGGGTGGGTGTACCCGCCTCAATGCCCTCGGGCCTGCCTCTGGACGCCGCCGGGGGCATCGCTGTCACCCGCGACACGCCACCGACCTGAGCCCTTTCCAAAGGTGGGTTGATGGACTATCTGCCCTGCTATGAAACAGGTATTGAACATCATAGGCGGCGGCATGGCCGGGGCCGAGGCAGCATGGCAGGCCGCCCACATGGGCGTGCAGGTGGTTATTCACGAGATGCGGCCCAAAGTTGCCACCTTCGCCCATCGCACCGGCGATCTGGCCGAAATGGTCTGCTCCAATTCCTTTCGCTCGGACGATGACGAACAAAACGCCGTCGGCCTGCTGCACTGGGAGATGCGCGCCGCGAACGGCCTTATCATGCAGACTGCCGACAAGCATCGCCTGCCCGCAGGCGGCGCACTTGCCGTCGACCGTGATCCTTTTGCGATATCGGTGTCGCAGGCGCTGCGCGCCCATCCAAACATCGAAGTGGTCGACGCTGAAATCACCGAAATCCCCAAGGACGGCCACTGGATCATTGCCACAGGTCCACTAACCTCGGCCGCATTAGGCCAAGCGATCGCAGCGGAAACCGGCGCCGATGCACTGGCCTTTTTTGACGCCATTGCGCCAATTTTGCACCACGACAGTATCGACATGAGCCGTGCCTGGATGCAATCGCGCTACGACAAGGGCGCGACCGAGGATGAGCGCACAGCCTATCTGAATTGCCCAATGGACCGCGAGACATATGATGCGTTCATCGACGCGCTGCTGGCCGCCGACAAGACTGAATTTCACGAGGGCGAAACTGCCGGTTACTTCGACGGCTGCCTGCCCATCGAAGTCATGGCCGAGCGCGGCCGCGAGACATTGCGTCACGGCCCGATGAAGCCAGTGGGCCTGACAAACCCCCACCAGCCAGAAATCAAGCCTTGGGCCGTCGTTCAGCTACGTCGCGATAACGCGCTAGGAACACTCTATAATATCGTTGGTTTCCAAACCAAGATGAAATACGGCGCACAGGCGGATGTGCTGCGTACGATACCGGGCCTAGAAAACGCCCGCTTTGCCCGCCTCGGCGGTATCCACCGCAACACCTTTCTCAATTCGCCCACGCTGCTCGACAACCAGATGCGCTGGCGGGCGCATCCACATATCCGCTTTGCCGGGCAAATCACAGGCGTCGAGGGTTACGTAGAATCCGCTGCTATGGGCCTCTTGGCCGGACGCCTTGCGGCGTCGGAAATACTGGCACGACCGATGGATACGCCGCCCCAAGACAGCGCTATGGGCGCGTTAATCCACCACATCACAGGAGGCGCCGAAGCCAAGACGTTCCAGCCGATGAACATCAATTTTGGCCTCTTTCACCCGGTCGAAGGCCTCAAGGGCGGGCGTAGAGGCCGCACCGACCGCTACAAAGCCTACACCGACCGAGCCAAGATCGCGTGGCAGGGCTGGTTAGACGAAAGCCCTACTTAATCGCTACTTATTTGCGCGAAGATCGCATATTACTATGTTGTTATAAAATGACTTTTATCACACGCTTCGCCCCGTCCCCCACTGGTCCGCTCCATCTGGGTCACGCCTATTCTGCGATACTCGCGCATGACATGGCTCGCGCCCAAGGCGGTGTTTTCCTGCTCCGAATCGAAGATATCGACACATCCCGCAGTCGCCTTGACTGGGAAGCACAGATCTATGACGATCTGACTTGGCTCGGCCTTACGTGGCCGCAACCCACCCTGCGGCAATCAGACCGCCTTCCAGACTACCGCGCAGCGTTGGATACGCTCTGGCGGCGCGGCTTGCTCTATCCTTGCACCTGTACACGGCGCGATATCGCCGCCTCGGCCAGCGCTCCACAAGAGGGCGCTCACGTGCTTGGCCCCGACGGTATAGTTTACCCCGGCACCTGCCGCTGCGAAGTTAACCATGGGCCGATGCCAAAAGGCCAAGCCCTTCGGTTGAACATGCGCGCAGCGCAGAACTTCCTCCATGATGCCCAACCGACCTTCACCGAAACTGGCGCCGGGCCGCAAAGTGAGACCGGGCAGATCCGTGCGAACTGGACCGAAATCATCAACGGAATCGGCGACATCGTCCTCGCGCGCCCGGCCATGGGTACCTCATATCACCTATCGATGGTGCTAGACGATGCCGCGCAAAACATCACGTTAGTGCCGCGCGGCACAGATCTGTTCGACGCGACCGTGATCCACGTGATCCTTCAGCGCCTACTGGATCTGCCGACGCCCCACTATCATCATCACCGTCTAATCCGCGACGACGCGGGCAAGCGACTGGCCAAGCGGAACGATGCCCGCGCCATTTCAAAATATCGCAGCGATGGCGCGACGCCAAACGATATTCGCGATTTCTGCGGCCTACCAGAAACGTCCCTATGAAAACCCTGATGTGCTGCGCCTCATTTGATACATGCGCGCGCGCGCACGGCAGCGTGCTTCAGACTAAGCCCGGTACACGCATCACTCGAAGTACTTTGGACTTTTTTTTGATTCTAAATATCCAAATCCCTCAGGGCGCCTCAGGCGCTATCACGATCTTTTCCGCTCCATCTTCAATCACTGTGTAAAAGCAGCTGCGCCGGTTGGTGTGGCAGGCCGGCCCGGTCTGCTTAATCTTCAGCAGCAGGCAATCACGGTCGCAGTCGACGCGAAACTCCACCAACTCTTGGGTATGGCCTGATGTCTCACCTTTAATCCAGAACGCCTGCCGCGAGCGCGACCAGTAGGTCACGCGCCCCGTGTCCAGCGTCTGAGCAACGGCGTCCGCGTTCATCCAGGCCATCATCAGCATCTCACCAGTCGCCGCGTCCTGCGCAATTGCCGGGATCAGACCGGCATCGTTATAGGTCAAACTTGCTGCATCGAAACTCATCGGGGGGTTTTCCTTTTGCATCTGGCGGCGCGCGCCTTATCTAAGGATCAATACACTAAAGGACTAGCCATGACCGCCGATACAGACATGATAAAGCTTTACTCGTCCCGCATCCTTGCGCTGGCCGCAGACATCCCCAGGCACTGTCGGCTAGACGCTCCCGGCGCGACAGTCAAGCTACGCGCACCGCTCTGCGGATCGGCGGTGACGGTGGATCTGACTTGCGAGGATGGTATCATCACTGACTATGGCCAGGACGTGAAGGCCTGCGCGCTCGGCCAGGCCGCCGCCAGTGTCGTGGGGGCCAATATCGTCGGCTGCACACCCGCGCAGGTGCGCGCGGCGCAAGGTACACTGCGTGCAATGCTCAAAGAGAACGGTCCAGCGCCGACTGCCCCCTTCGATGGGCTGGAAGTGCTGATGCCCGCACGCGATTACAAGAACAGGCATGCGTCTATCATGTTGGCGCTAGACGCCGCCATCGAGGCAATCGAGACGGCTTGCGCCTGACCCCGTATATCAGCTGACGTAAAAAAACCGCCGCGCATCCGATGAGGATGGCGGCGGCAGTAAGCGTATTCTCATGTGGGACCCTCTTCACCGCAATATGGGGCAAAGGAAAACCCCAAAGGCGATCAACGACAGGTGGTGTCGACCACAGTGCATCACTCATGGGGACGTGTGATACGGGAGCAAAGAGTCACGAGATATCGCAGGCAGTAACGAGTGTGTCAAAATCCTTGGGCAAGGCCCGCCAAATAGAGGCAGCCCACCAACTTGACCATCAAGGCGGCGGCACCGATTGCATCGCTCAGCAGCGTATCTTGCGAGCGGGCGGCGACTGCTTTGATCTGGCGTATCATTATGGCGACCTTTCAATCTATCAGTTGCTACTTTGTTCTCATTTTCAGCCAGCTATGTAAAGAACTTTATGGGAACATTTGGTAACAAAGTGTGGTTGCACGCCTAACCCACTGATATCAAACGAATTGCCTGATCGCGCTCCATCAACCACAGCAACACGCGGGCTGCTTGTCCGCGCGGACTGGTCAAATCAGGATCGTCCAAAAGCAACTTGCGCGCATCACTTTGTGCGACAGACATTAGCGCAGCCTGCCCCTCTAGATCGGCGATGCGGAACTGCGGCAGACCCGATTGCGCCGTACCAATCACATCGCCCGCACCGCGCATTTCCAGATCGACTTCCGCGATGCGAAATCCGTCTTCGGTGTCGCGCATCGTCGCCAATCGCCGCTCCCCACTCTCTCCTAGGGGAGCCTGATACATCAGCAGGCAAGTCGATGCGGCCTCACCCCGGCCCACACGGCCACGCAATTGGTGGAGTTGGGCCAAACCAAAGCTTTCAGCGCGCTCGATCACCATGATTGATGCGTTTGGCACGTCGACGCCAACCTCGATCACTGTCGTCGCGACCAGAACAGATGTCTCGCGCCGTTGAAATGCGCGCATTGCCTCGTCCTTGTCGTTGGGTGGCATCTGCCCGTGAACCAGCCCGACGAGGCCCTCACCCAATACCGCACGCAGGCGCCGAAAACGCTCTTCGGCGCTGCTGAGGTCACTGACCTCGCTCTCGTCAACCAGAGGGCAAACCCAGTAGGCCTGACGCCCTTCCGAGATCGCGCGGCGCAGCTTCTCGACGACCTCATCCATGCGCAGCATGTTAACCAGCGCCGTGGAGATTGGTTTGCGCCCCGGCGGTTTTTCGTCCAGAATGCTAATGTCCATATCGCCGTATTGGGCCAGACTAAGGCTCCGTGGGATGGGCGTCGCGGTCATAACCAACACGTCTGCAGTAGCGCCCTTGCGGCCCAACTCTAGCCGCTGGCGCACGCCAAAACGGTGCTGTTCGTCTACGATAGCCAGGCGCAGATCGCTGAATTCGACATCCTTTTGAAACACGGCATGTGTGCCCACAAGGATCTGAATATCACCTGCCTTCAGCGCTGCCAGCTTAGCCCGCCGTTCGGCTCCCTTGTCACGTCCGGTCAAAATCTCCAGTACGACGCCCGCGCTTTCGGCCAGCGGCCTCAGTCCCTCCAGATGCTGGCGCGCGAGGATTTCGGTAGGCGCCATCATTACGCCCTGCCCGCCCGCTTCAACCGCAATCAAGAGAGCGTTGAGCGCGACCAGCGTCTTGCCTGCGCCGACATCCCCCTGCAGCAGGCGGTTCATCTTGATATCACGCGCCATGTCGGCGGCGATCTCAGCAATCGTCCGCGTTTGCGCGCCCGTCGGGCTATAGGGCAATGCGTCCAGAACACGGCGCTGAAGCGCGCCATTGCCCACCGTTGCACGGCCCTTGACCCTCCGGAACGCCAACCGCGCCAAAGCCAGCGTCAATTGATGCGCCATCAGCTCGTCATAGGCCAGCCGCACCCGCGCGGGATGCGTCGCGCCCAGATCACCCATCGCCTGCGGCGCGTGGGCGGTGTGCAACGCCTCTGCCCAGTCAGGCCAATCCGCCTGCGCCTTTTGCCCGCGGTCGATCCATTCAGCGACGTCCGGCAGGCGGGCCAGCGCCCCAGCAACGGCCTTGCGCATGACCCCTTGCGTTAGCCCGGCAGTCAGCGGATAAATCGGCTCAAATTCGGGTATGTCGCCAGCATCCTCCACCGGCAGCATGTAATCGGGATGCACCATCTGCGCGACACCGTCGAACAGCTCGACCTTGCCAGAAACGATCCGGTGCGCACCGGTGGGCAGCATCCGGCGCAGGTATTCGTCATGCGCGCGAAAGAACACGATCTGAAAGCTGACCTCCGCATCCTCTACTGTCACGCGATAGGCGCCGCCGCGTCGCGCGGGTGCCCAGTGCTGTCCAACAATCACCTCTACTGTGACAACACCGGGCAGATCGGCGCCCTGCACCGACGCCCGCTTGCGGCGGTCGATGCCTGAATGCGGTAGCGTCAGCACCAGATCAACAGGCTTTGAAACATGCAGTGCCATCAGCATCTTGGCCGATTTAGGGCCGACCCCTGGCAACGTCTCGATATCCGCAAAGAGCGGAAAAAGCGCCTCAGGTCGCCCTTTTGGCGGCGCTTTGATCTCACCGCTCATGCGCTGCCGATCAACGCGAGCCACGCGTCCTCGTCCATGGTTTCGACGCCCAACTCGGCGGCCTTGGCAGCCTTGGACCCCGCACCTGGCCCCGCGACCAAAATATCGGTCCGCACCGACACGCTGCCCGACACTTTGGCGCCCAAAGATTCGGCGCGGGCCTTAGCCTCGGCGCGGGTCATTTTCTCCAACGTGCCCGTGAAAACGACTGTCTTGCCCGCGACCGGACTGCCATCAGCGTGGGGCGCGGCGGCATCCTCGACCAGCAACTCCGCGATGAGGCCGTCGATCGACGCGCGTTCAGCCTTTTGCTGGAATCCGGTGACAAGGGCCACAGCGACCGTTGCGCCAATACCGTCGATGCCGGTCAGGTCGTCCCAGGCAGCGCGGGCCACATCGCTGGCGCCGTCCCAGACGGCGTCGCGCGCGGGTTTGATGCGGGCGCGACGGCCTTCCGTGGCGGCAATTCGGCGCTCCTCGGCTTCGGCCGTATCGGCTTGCAACTGACATGCCGCAGCAGGCGCTGCCGCGTCGACCCCCGCAAGCAACGCACGCCAGCTGCCGAAATGACGCGCCAGATCTGCGGCGGCGACCTCGCCCACATGACGAATCCCCAGCGCAAAAATCAACCGCCCCAGCGGCACGGTCCGGCGTGTCTCAATCGCAGCAAACAGGTTTGCGGCGCTGGTCGCGCCCCACCCTTCGCGATTCGCCAGCTTCGTCAGGCTACGGCCGTCCCGCACGCCCAGCGTAAATATATCGACCGGTGTGCGGATCGGTAGCTGATCGTCGCGGTAGAACATTTCCACCTGCTTGGCGCCCAGACCCTCGATGTCAAAAGCGCCGCGACTGACAAAATGCTTTAGCTTTTCGACCGCCTGCGCAGGGCAGACCATGCCACCGGTGCAGCGCCGGACGGCGTCGCCTTCGTCGCGAATCGCGTCTGATCCGCATTCGGGGCAGATGTTTGGAAAACGGAAAGGCACAGCGCCCTCGGGTCGCGCAGACATGTCAAGATCGGCGATCTTGGGAATGACGTCACCGGCGCGGTAGATCTGCACGCGATCGCCAACGCGGATATCCTTGCCACCGCGAATATCACCACCGTCACCGCCGCGCCCGGCAATGTAATCCTCGTTATGCAGGGTTGCATTGCTGACAACGACGCCGCCCACCGTCACGGGTGCCAGCCGCGCGACGGGGCTGAGCGCGCCAGTGCGGCCAACATTGATGTCGATCATCTCCAGCCGGGTCCAGGCCAGTTCGGCAGGGAACTTGTGCGCGATGGCCCAGCGGGGCGTCGTGCTGCGATAGCCTAGGCGGCGCTGCAGTTCCAGATCGTCGACCTTGTAGACGACGCCGTCGATATCGTAACCCAGATCAGCGCGTCGCTGCTCGATATCCGCGTGATGGGCCAATAGGTCGGCCGGCCCGTCGCAGCGCATCGTCAGCGGATTGGTCGAAAAGCCTAGGCTCCCAAGCCGTTCAATCGCGCCCGATTGCGTATTGGCCAGCGGCGCGCTCAGCTCGCCCCAAGCATAAGCGAAAAAGGCCAGCGGGCGAGAGCGTGTGATCTTCGCGTCCAACTGGCGCAGCGATCCGGCGGCGGCATTACGCGGATTGGCGAATATTTTAGCGCCTGTGGCAGATTGGCGCACGTTCAGCGCCTGAAAGTTTGCATGGCTCATATACACTTCGCCGCGCACCTCAAGCACCTTGGGCGCACCGTTCAAGCGCAGCGGGATATCGGCCAGCGTCCGGGCGTTCGCGGTCACGTTTTCGCCCACCTTGCCATCGCCGCGCGTCGCGGCCTGCACCAGCGTTCCGTCTTCATACCGCAGGCTCAGACTAAGCCCATCGATCTTGGGCTCGGCGGTGTAGGCCAGCGGCGCGTCCGTTCTGAGGCCAAGATACTTGCGCACACGCTCGTCGAAGTCGCGTATGTCCCCAGCATCAAAGGCGTTGCCGAGCGACATCATCCGCTGAGCATGTGTTATCTTGCCAAAGCCCCCAACAGGCGCGGCACCAACCATCTCGCTGGGGCTATCGGCACGTTTCAATTTGGGAAAGCGCGCCTCGATCTCGGTATTGCGCGCCTTGAGGCGGTCATAGTCCGCATCACTCAGGGTCGGGGCGTCTTCGCCGTAATAGTCCAGATTGGCCCGCAACAGTGTATCGGCCAGACGGGCCAATTCTGCCCCGGCCTCTTCTTCGGTCAGTGCGCTCACGACAGGCGTGTCCTGCATACATGCCCCCCAAGTTCCGCGGCCTAAAAAAGTTGGGCCTTCCTCATGGGGGACGTGATAGGCGGTGCCCCCGGTCAGGTCCAGAGTTTAGGCGCGATTCATGCGCATCCCATCACGATCATGCCGACCGCCGCCGATATGCTCGCCAAGCCAACACGCCGGTTTGCATCTCAACGCGTCCTCAGGCGCCCATTGCCAGCCGCTCTTGATCCAGCTCGGACTTCTCGGGATCACGCAACACATAGCCCCGACCCCAGACAGTCTCAATATAAGTTTCACCACCTGTCGCCTCGCTCAACTTCTTGCGAAGTTTACAGATAAAAACGTCGATGACTTTCAATTCGGGCTCATCCATACCGCCGTAAAGGTGGTTCAGGAACATCTCCTTGGTGAGGGTCGTGCCTTTTCGCAGGCTCAGCAGCTCGAGCATCTGGTATTCCTTGCCAGTCAGATGCACCGTCTTGCTGGCGACGTCGACCGTCTTGGCATCCAGGTTGACGTTGATCAGCCCCGTGCGGATAACCGATTGCGAGTGCCCCTTCGACCGGCGGATGATCGCATGGATACGCGCCACCAGTTCTTCGCGGTGGAACGGCTTGGTCAGGTAATCGTCTGCGCCAAAGCCAAAACCCTTGATCTTGCTTTCGGTATCGTCGGCGCCGGACAGGATCAGGATTGGCGTTTCAATCCGCGCGAGGCGCAACTGGCGCAGCACATCATGACCCGTCATGTCAGGCAGTCCGATATCCAGCAAGATAAGATCGTAATCATATAACTTGGCCAGATCGATCCCCTCCTCGCCCAATTCCGTCGTGTAAACGTTCAGATTGGCATGGGTCAGCATCAACTCAATGCTTTTTGAAGTTGTCAGATCGTCTTCCACCAAAAGGACGCGCATTAAATGATCTCCATATAAGGACTTGTTGAAAACACACTGGTCAAAATTGGTTAACTACAAGTTACCATAGATGTTCCATCCCGGACGATCACATAGACCCTCGCCGTTCTGCTCTTTTCATGGCAAGATCGGTGCTACGCGAGGCTCGAGACGGGGACAGGACATGCTGATTTCATTGC
>Ga0307978_1000436_pt1 | contig 35045 bp, 46 predicted proteins | sample OrgLakmetage1056_FD_203151 | JGI IMG/M metagenome (GOLD analysis project Ga0307978, IMG submission 203151) | Saline water microbial communities from Organic Lake, Antarctica - #1056 | ecosystem: Environmental > Aquatic > Non-marine Saline and Alkaline > Saline | place: Antarctica: Organic Lake...
CAATGCCTACACGACCTGGGATCTTGCCCAACCTCGCCTGTTTGGCGAGGTTGCGCTGATAACGTCTCTGGTGTGGTAGACGACAATACGTCCAGAGGTTGCCACCGGTTATTTTATCTCGATAAATCAGACCATAAATCCACTGATGACTGATCTGGATACTGCCAACTCGCCTTATGAAGCCGGCTACCTGGTCAGAACTCCATTTGCTCTGAATCTGTCTGGTTACCCAATCTATCAACGATGGCACCCGTTTATGGGATTTTTGAGCCGTCCTGCGTCGATGCCAGGACAAGCGGTTTGCTTGCGCCGGCTCGTACCTACTAAAACTTCGATTGCGACGCAGTTCTCGACTGATGGTTGAGCTATGACAATTCAGCTCTTGTGCAATCGATCGCTGGCTCCAGCCTATCCTTAAAAAGGCCGAAATCTGGTATCGTTGTGCCTGGGTCAATTGTCGGTATCCCATCTCTGCTTCACTTTGGTAGGTAAAGCGATAGAGGGTACCGGCAACGGCCCTTCTATCTCTACTTGGTTGCTCCAAAGTGCTGCACTTATTCTATGAAACCAGGGTTACAAATACCTCCTAGTGATCTTCAGTTGGAGGTCGGCTTTCCCGCAGCTGGGAGGCCTTGATGCAGTTTTTGTAAACCTCATCTAGGATCTGTTGACAATTCACATTGGTAGCCATAGAAAAGCGCACATAATCGCCACCACGCTCTCGTAGTTTCGCCCGAGTTTGTCATATCTGATCGCCAGACCTCTGTGTTGTTTCGGTCTGCAAAAAGCGTTCTCCACCAGGTGTCGGTATTTGTACAAATGCCAATCAAGCTCCTCATTCCCGCGTTTCGAATTCTTTTTTCGAGGTATCACGGACGTCATACCTCTGTCCGCTATCTGTTGACGAAGAGCCTTACTGTCGTAGCCTTTATCTCCCACAACAATCTGTCCGTCCGGTAGATAAGCAATCAGTTCCGGAGCCGTAGTGCAGTCGTTAACTTCGCCCCTGGTAATCCTGAACCTGATCGGCAAACCATACGCGTCAACTGCTGGGTAGGTCTTGGAAGTGTTGCCAGCTCTGCTTTTGCCGATAGCCTGCGGCTCGTCACCTGCCGCTCCGGCGCTGTGCTGATGAGCCTTGACGTAACTGCTGTCAGTGAACATCCACTCCGTATCAGGATCAGACATCAGGCTCTGAAACAGCTTAAGCCGTAGGCCATTTTTAGACCACTGATTGAACTTCTTATAAATCGAATTCCATTTACCGAACGACTATGGAAAGTCTCTCCATGGGCATCCAACCCGAATCCTGAAGAGTACGCCTTCGACCGCCATTCCCAGGCTAGGCTTGTCATAGATAGTAAACTGACGCACTATTTCTCTGTGTTTCGACCAGAGCTCGTCACTGAGCATTGTAGGCTCGTGTATTGTTTTGTTGGAGATTCAGTATACGAGCTTACATCATCAAATACATGGGCTTACGCTATCTTCGCCAGATTGCTTTCAGCAATGGTCAACAGGCCCTATCAACGCTATGATCGTCTATTCGCTGATGGCAGACTCCAGTGTCTCGGTCGGCGGGCTGTTCATGGCCGGTGTGATGCCAGGCATTATTCTGGCGGTCGGTTTCATGGGGATTGCCTCGTTCATTTCGGCACGCAGACGCTATCTTCTTAGCGAAGGCAGCATGGAGCTGAAGCATATCCTCATCCAGACTTGGTGCGCTTTGCCCATCCTTTTGATGCCCGTTGTAATCGTCGGTGGTATCGTTGCGGGCGCTTTCACCGCTACCGAAGGCGCAGCGATTGCCGTGGTCTACTCGCTAATAACGGGGTTTTTCGTCACCCGCCAGCTACGGCTTTCCGATCTGCCCAAGGCCATGTTCAGAGCGGCTGTAACGGCTGCCATGGTCGGTGCTCTAATTGCCTTCGCGTCGACCATAACCTTCGCCTTTACCATCGACTTGATACCCATGCAGTTAGCCAATTGGTTGCAGGCTTTCACCTCTGATCCGATGACTTTTTTGCTGTTGGTCATGGGTATATTGATCCTGGTGGGCATGTTTATTGAATAAAACGCTGCATTTATCATGCTAGTACCGCTGCTGGCGCCGATCGTTCTGTCTTACGGGATCGACCCTTTGCTGTTCGGCTTCTTGTTCGTGATGTGTGGTATTTCGAAAGTCAGCCTTAATGAATTAATCAAAAGCGCCTGGCCTTTCATTGTTTTCCAGTATGTGGTGCTGGTCGCATGCATGCTTTTCCCTAACATCATGACTTGGTTACCCAGAACCCTTGGTTATCGAGACAAACCAGACAACTTCGTTCATACGAACCAAAGAGCTTGCCATGAAACTGCTAGTCATCAATCCCAATATTTCCCAAGACGTGACTCGCCTGATCGAGAATGAAGCCTTCCGCAGCATTCGCTCAGCAACCGAATTGACTATGGCCACTGCCCCATTCGGCGTGGCCTATATCGAAACCCGAGCAGAAGCATTGATCGGCGGTTACGCCGCCATGCAAATCGCCGCGGAACTTTACCAGCAGCACGACGTCATCGTAGTCGCCGCTTTTGGCGACCCTGGCCTTAACGCTTTGCGCGAGATTATGCCGATTCCTGTGATGGGCATGACCGAGGCAGCGCTGATGAGTGCTTGCCAGCACGGTGGACGTTTCTCGGTCATCGCTATTTCGCAGCGTATTCAGGCCTGGTACCGCGAATGCATCGCATCCTACGGTTTAGAAGGGCGTCTGGCGAGCATTCGCGCTCTGGACGAGCCGTTGCAGCACATCGGCCGGGTACAGGAAAATCAGGGCGAGCGCCTGATCGAACTAGGCCGCCGCGCGGTAGAGGAAGATGGCGCTGACGTGCTGATCCTCGCCGGTGCGCCTCTTGCCGGCCTGGCCCGCTCAGTGGCCGATCGGATTTCGGTACCGGTTCTCGACGGCGTGACCTGTGCCGTGATTCAAGCTCAGGCCATGGTAGACATGGCTGCCAAAACGCCCTCTGCTGGCAGCTACACCCAACCCCCGGCCAAACCGTGCAAAGGCCTTGGCTCCTCGCTTGCCGCATTGGTGGGCCGTCAGCCGATGGATGAATAATTCACCTGATCGCCAAGCGCCTATATAAAGCAAAGATGCATAAAACAAGACTCACCAAAACAAGGTCATCATGCATACTTCTCACGCTCTGAACGTTATTACCCTCAAGGCGCCGCGCTCACACAACAGGCTGCAGCATTTTTCGCGCTATAGTGCGTCGTTTTTTCTGGCAAGCTTCCTGACTTTCTCTTTGGCCGCCGTAGCCGCAAGCCCAGTGACGTCGGCAAACGACACCCCCATAGCTACGCCGGAAAGCCAGGATGTCGATTCCAGCTCTCTGGTGGCGCTATCGCAATGGCTGCGTGCGGAGAACTACGATATTCGCAGCCTGCTGGTGGTCAAGAGCGACAAGCTAATCTTCGAGCGCTATACCAATAAACTGACTCGCGATCATAACTATGAGCTTTATTCCGTAACCAAGACCGTAGCCGCACTACTAGCCGGCATGCTGATCAAAGAGGGCCGAATAGGGCTTGACGACGGCATTGCGTCGGTTATTACCGCTGATCGGCCAGATCTAGCGGCACAGGTTGCAAACAAACAGGCCATTCAATTACGCCACGTTTTGTCGATGTCTTCAGGCCTAGCCTACGATTTCGCGCCAGAGGGCGACCCGATTTATTATGGGGCGTCGGACCGCCTAAAGCTGGTCGCAGATACGGATATGCGCTTTGCGCCAAGCACAAGCTTCGAATATACCGACGTGAACCCAGTCTTCGCGGCCGCCATGTTCAGCGCTGCGGCGGGTCAACCTCTCCAGGCGTGCGGAAGAGCGATTGTTCAAATCACTGAACATGAAGAATTACACATGGGAGCGTGCAGACGACCAAGGTCTGGTCTCGGCGGGGTGGGGTCTGCGTTTACGACCTATTGACATGGCTAAGCTTGGCAAACTGATCATCAATAATGACCGGTGGCAGGGAGAGCAGCTTGTTCCGGCGGCATGGATCGAGGAGATGAGCACGCCTCAGGCGACTCGGGATTTTGGTTATTACCTTTGGATCAACCACATCGCGGATACAGAGCAGAGTTTCACCATGATGGGCTTTAAGGGCCAGTTCATATCCATGCTGCCCGAGAAGAATACGGTCGTGGTCATGACCGGTATGTTGCCCATTGAAGGTGGATTACGACACGCAAAGGACGTGCGCATTTTCAGGGACATCATGAATGACTATGTCATTCCTGCCCTTTGATGCCGGTGCATCTGTTGCGAACGCGGCTGAGAACAAAGCACTGTCAGAAGAGCTTGAAGCCAGCCTAGCGAGCCAGCCTGATCCCGGCGTATTCGTAGACCCGCCCGATACGCCAAAACGCTGATTAATTAGGCCACTTTGCGACGTCCTATTGAGAGGGAAGACGACCCTCGAGGGTTCTCATTTAATCATCTACAGGAGATTTTGCGCATGAGCACAACCAATAATGTTCTCCTAACATCTGACACTGCCATAACGGTGCCTCATCCGCGCCGCATTCAATTTACTTCTCTGGCGCAGGAAGCTCATCAGATACTGCAGCAGATGATCGTTCATGGCGAATTGGCTCCGGGTGCACGCATCGTTGAGCTGGCGCTGTGCGAACAACTTCAGATTTCCCGAACCCCGCTCCGCGAAGCGATCGGCATGCTGGTCAATGACGATTCGGTCGCACGACAGCCCAGCCGAAACGCTGTGGTGACACTCATCGATTCCCGGGAGCTTGACTATCTGTTCGAGACTGAAGCCGCTATCGAGGGCTTTGCCGTGGAACTAGCCGCAAGTCGAATGACCAACACGGACCTCAAACAGCTGGAAACAATGCAGGAGCGGCTGGAGAAACTTCAGGCGAAAGGCGACCGCGCTGCTTATTTTGCGCTAAACCAACGCATCCATGCGCTGCTAGTGGCCGGGGCTAAGAACTCGGTGCTGGAAGAAATGCACCGGCACTTGCTTGGTCGCCTTGAGCGGGCCCGTTATCTGGCATTGAACAGCCCCGACCGGTGGCAAGAGTTTGCCGACGAATACCGTTCCATTCTGGCGGCGCTCAAGGATCGCAACGGCGAACTTGCTCGACGCCTGCTATCGGATCATGTTCGGCATACCGGCGAATCCATTACGGTTAGCAACCGCTAATGTGAAAACGGCCCGTAAAGCCCTAAACGATCAGATAACGCATCACCGCAGCTATTTTTCAGTTTTAAAAAGATGCTGCCATGGATAAAGAAAACGATTTTAACGTGCGTGTGTTTGTTAATGGTCAGGCGCTGTCTGGCGGTTCCATGAGTTTTGCGCTGGAAGGCGCTACGTTTCTAGGCCAAGTTAAAACGGCAGCTCACTACAAATTTTATTCCGTTCAAGACGAATTCCCTGGGCTTTTTCAGGTGCAAGATGGCGGCGTTAAAATACCCGGTGAACTTTATGAAGTTTCTTACACTCAGCTGCGCGATCGTTTGTTGTCAAATGAGCCCGCTGAGTTGGAGCTCACGGTCATCGAGCTGGAAGACGGATCGGGGTCATTAAGCATGTGCCTCAGAGCGTCGGCGATCAGCCCGCAGACCGTCGTTGATATCACGGCAAGCGGCGGTTGGCTTGCCTATTTGAAAAATCGACAGTCAAAGCTCTGAAACAAAGGCTGGATCTCTATCGATGGTGTTTTTTGGCGGGATAGGACGTGCCGCCAAGACAGCATCCACAACGAAAATAAAGGCAGCAACGTCATGCAGAGCTTCGACACATTGATTAAAAACGGTCGGATTGTTACCGCTGTAGACTGTTATTACGCCGATATTGGCATCAGGGCGGGGCGCATCGTAGCACTTGGCCACAAGCTGGGCACGGCCGCTGAGGTCATCGATGCTGAAGGACTGTGGGTATTGCCCGGAGGCATCGACGCACATTGTCATCTGGATCAACCGCTCAGCGACGGTGCGGTCATGGCCGACGGCTTTTACACCGGTACGCGTTCGGCGGCTTGCGGTGGTACCACCACGGTAATGCCATTTGCAGCTCAGCAGAAGGGACAGAGCCTACGTGCAGCGGTGGAAGATTATCATCGGCGCAGCGACGGCCAAGCTTTCATCGACTACGCTTTTCACATGATCGTCAGCGACCCTACCGAAACGGTGTTGAAGGACGAGCTACCGGCGCTGATCAAAGAAGGCTACAGCTCGTTCAAGATCTACATGACCTACGACGATCTCAAACTCAACGATCGCGAGATTCTCAAAGTTCTGGCGCTGGCGCGTCGCGAAGGCGCCATGGTGATGATACATGCGGAAAATGCCGACTGTATCGCTTACCTGACCGAGATTCTTACTGAGAGCGGTAACACCGGGCCTTATTATCACAGCGTGGCACATTCGAGCATTGGTGAGCGTGAAGCATCTCACCGCGCGATATCACTGGCAGAACTGGTCGATGTGCCGGTACTGATCGTGCACGTTTCCGGCACCGAGACCATTGAGCAGATTCGCTGGGCACAGAGCCGGGGATTGCGCGTTTATGGTGAGACCTGCCCGCAGTATTTGATGCTCACGGCTAAGGATCTGGATCGCGACGGGTTCGAAGGTGCCAAGTATGTATGCAGCCCGCCACCCCGTGACCCGGCTGCCCAGGAAGCGGTCTGGCAAGGGCTAGAATCTGGAGTTTTTCAGGTGTTTTCATCGGACCATGCGCCGTTTCGCTTCGAGGACCCCAGGGGTAAGAAGCTAAACGGTGAAGACGCCCATTTTGAACATATCCCCAACGGCATTCCCGGTCTCGAGACACGCCTGTCGATTCTGTTTTCTGAAGGGGTGGTTAAAGAGCGTATTGACGTAACCCGTTTCGTAGCGCTCACCGCGACCAACCCGGCCAAAATTTACGGGCTTTATCCCCGCAAGGGCACCATTGCGATCGGCAGCGACGCCGATTTGACGTTGTGGGACGCGACGGCGAAAAGCACCATCCGCAACGCCGACCTGCATCATGCTGTGGACTATACTCCTTACGAGGGGCTTGAGTTGACTGGCCGCTCAATGCTGACACTTTGCCGTGGCCAAGTCGTATCCCGGGCCGGCAAGCCCGTGGGCGAGGCCGGTTACGGTGAATTCCTTAAGTGCGACAAACCACAGCCGGCGCGTCCACGGGGCAACGCCAAGGGATTCTGAGTATGACGCATGACGAGGTTATAGCCGCCGGCGCCCAACGCCTGATCGAAGCCTATGAGCGGCACGCTCAGATTCCGCTGCCAGAGGATATTCCGCTGGCCAAAGTGTAAGACGCCTATGACATTCAAGAGCGGGTGTCGGCGTATTTAGGTACGCCCTCAAGCTGGAAACTCGGTGGCATTATCAAAGGCGAAACGCCACGCTTCTCGCGGCTGTTTAGTGAACACAATCGCCGCTCACCCGCGCGGCTCGCGCGGAAAAATTATCATAGGGTGTTTCTCGAACCGGAGCTGGCCGTAGTGCTGGGGGGCGACTTACCGGCACAGGGTGCACCTTACACATTGGAGGAGATAGCCGCCCAAGTTGCTAGCCTGCATGCGGCGATCGAGGTGGTTGATAGCCGTTTTGAAAGCTGGCCCGGGGTGTTGCCATTATGGCAACTCGCCGATGGACTGAGTCATGGCTGCTTCGTGTTGGGCAGTGGCGTTGATGGTGGAAACTTACGACAGATGAAGAACGCCGCCTATCGCTTGTCGCTAGATGGCGACGTTGCCTTGTCGGGCCGTGGCGGTCATCCCGCACTGTTGTTGACGCAGATGATCAACACCCGTATTGCCGCCAGTGGTGTGGGTTTTCAGGCAGGTAAGGTGATCACTACCGGCACCTTTAATGGGGTGGTGGAAATGCAGCGTGGGCATAGTGCTCGACTCGTGTTCGAGGAGATAGGCGAGGTGGAGCTGAGCCTCGACTGAAAACGGGGTAGGTTGATACGCAGGCCACCTGAGGAGGTGGCGGCATGCTGGTTCTGCAGTGTGACTCGCTGAGCAAGCCCACGCGCTTCGACCAGGCTTACAGCTGCTGAGGCAACCGCAAGGTCTTGACGCCCGACACTGGTGCCATAGATCAGGGTAATTGCCGGCCCGGATGGGAGCCATTGATGACATCTCCAATGGGCGTGATTTCGGATGACGACTTGAACAGCGGCAATACGATGCTGCCTCAGACTTCTGCCGGCGGATCTTTACGGGTACGCCAATTCCATTCTTCTTTCAAAGGTTGATGCGCTTGCTGGTCTATTCGCCGAGCGGAACGCTCCGAGATGCCGGCCCTCGCCGCAGCAACTTTCTGTGTCTGGCTTTTGCGATGTTGCATGAATAATCTGACCTGCTGATCTGTGGAGTATTTGCCTGGCACAGCGACTCCTCTGTTCTACTGTGTCAGAACCTGCCAGATCAACCGGCCAAGTTAATTTTCGCGCTATAGCCCGGATCAGGGTTTTGCGATGCTCGCAGGCCTACTTGCCTCAGGTGTGGTGTTCCACCGTGAACTCACCAGGTACGTAATCCAACTTCCCATTGCCCCCTTCACCGACACGTTTAGGCTGGCAGTCCCTGAACCAGGGCGGCTAACTGCTCACCGGTCAAGCGCAGAGCCAGACACCGAGGCTACTGTGGATTAAGACTTTCACGCGGTTACCTCATTTGTTGACGAACAGGTCAGCGCAATCGGGTCTGGCCCGGTCGAGCTGAACACTTGAACGACGCGCGCCAGCAACGTGTCTGCCCCAGTTCGCATGTCTAGCGGTCTTGTGGCCAGCTAGCTCGGGGACTTTTGAGACGGATGGTGCTATGTGAATCAGTTCCAGTGTGTTGCCGATTCCGATGTGTATCTTTGTGCCAAAATACTAGGGCCTGTTGACAATTCACATCGGCAGCCAGAGAAATGCACAAGCCAATGACGCAATGCTCTCATAGCTACGAGTCAGTTTGTCATATCGGGTGGCGACGACCCGATACTGCTTGAGTCTGGCAAACGCGTTTTCCACCAGGTGCCTGAGCTTGTACAACGGCCAGTCGAATCCCTTGTTGCCTTTGATCGAATTTTTCTTCCTGGGAATAATAACGCTCATTCCGAGGGCCTCTTCCTTGTCACGTCTTACCTGGCCGTCGTCGCCTTTATCCGCTATCAGCACCTGCGCAGCATCAATTTTTTCGATGAGTGTTGGCGATTCAGTGCAGTCATTGATGTGACCGCCTGTCATGGTGAACACCTCCGGCAAGCCGTAAGCATTCACCGCCAGATGCACCTTGGAAGTGTTGCCAGCCCTGCTTTTGCCGATATTCTCGTCGTAGCCACCAGCGGCTCCAGCACTGTGCTGGTGTGCTTGCACATAACTGCCATCAATGAAGACCCATTCCACATACGCACCTTCGAGTCCTTTTGGGGCGTACCAAAGATGGTAGTACCGGATAACCTGCGCAGTGCTGTCAGCAAAGCCTGTCGGTACGATCCGGATCTGAACCCCAGTTACCAACAACTGGCGGCGCATTATCAGGTGGCGGTTCTGCCGGCATGGCCCTACAAGCCCAAAGATAAATCCAAGGCGGAAGTCGGTGTGCAGATCGTTGAACGCTGGATCCTTGCTCGGTTACGCCACCACACCTTCTTCACCTTGGCTGACTTGAATCAGTGCATCCGGGCCCTGCTGGACGACTTGAACAGCCGGCCGTTCCGGCGGCTGCCGGGCAACCGGCAGGAGGCCTTCAAGAGGCTCGACCAACCCGCACTGAGGGCTCTGCCCAAACACCCCTATGAGTACGTCGAGATCCGCCGTTGCCGGGTCAATATCGATTACCACATCGAGTTCCAGCAGCAGCATCACTACTCGGTGCTGCACCAGTATGTGGGAGAGCGGGTGGATATCCACGCCAGTGAGCGCCTGATGCAGATCTACTTCCGGCAGCGGCAGATCGCCAGCCACCCTCGCAGTCATCAGTTCGGTACCTCCATCGAGTCAGGGCACATGCCCACCCGTCATCAAAAACAACAGCAGTGGACACCCGGTCGCCTCATGAACTGGGCTCGGGATATCGGCCCAGACACGCTGATCTGGGTCAGTGGGCGGCTGGACGAGCGGGAACATCCGGAGCAGGCCTATCGTGTCTGTCTCGGGTTGCTCAATCTGAGCAAGGGGTACCCCAGCCCGCGCTTGAACGCCAGTTGTCGTCTTGCCAACCGGGAAGGTCTGAACCGACTGAAACACATCAAAGTTATTCTCCAAAGCAACCGGGATACCTTGCCGGAACAACTGCCCCTGCGCGCCGAGTTGCCCCAGTACCACGAGAACATCCGTGGCCCAAAGAGCTTCCATTAGGACCCCGTCATGAGCCACCTAAAAACCCTGACACAACTGCGAGACCTGAAGCTGGGCGGCATGGCCGCCGCTCTGGAGCATCAACAAAACCAGCCAGGCACCTACGACGAGCTATCGTTCACCGAACGCCTGGAACTGATACTCGACCGGGAGTTCCAGACACGGGAGCACCGAAAGCAGGATCGCCTGGTTCGCCAGGCCCGCTTTAAGCTCCGCGCCTCGGTTCAGGACATCGATTACCAACACCGGCGCAATCTCAAGAAAGCACAGGTGGCGCAACTGGCTCAAATCGATTGGCTGGAGCGGGGACAAAACCTGCTGATCACCGGTCCCTGTGGCAGCGGCAAAACATACTTGGGCTGTGCCATCAGGCCTGTCTGAACGGCCTCAGTACCCGGTACTACCGGATCTCCCGGCTACTTCTGGGACTGACTCAGGCCAAGGCCGACGGCACTTACCAGAAAGTCCTGAATCAGTTGGGCAAAGTGGAATTGCTGATCCTGGATGACTGGGGGCTGGAAGTGCTGATACCCGCACACCGGAATGACCTGATGGAGATCATGGATGGTCGGCACGGAACTCACTCAACTATGATCACTAACCAACTGCCAATCGACCAGTGGTACGAGGCCATTGGAGGCAACATCTTGACCGACGCCATTTTGGACCGGCTGACGCATAACGCCCATTGCTGAGCACTGAATGGAGAATCGATGAGAGAACGATTTCAGGAAATTGACTAAGCATGAACACCCGAAGTATAGACCTTGGCGGGTAATGCATTAAGAAAAAAGTGTTCACGTTCAGCCCAAACGAGCGTTCAAATTCGCTGGAACACGTACTAGGTGGGCCATTGGACCACAACAACTATTGACGCAGTCTGTTTTACTTGCGCCAGCACTGTTATGTGGCATTAATTCCGCTTCGAAGATATGGCCATCCCATCCAACATTTTTAAAGGCGAGCGCGAGTTGCTCTCCTAAAAGATGGGCGTCAGCCATCTGGAACCTACTGTCATGAAAATTTATACGTTTTGGATTATCAAACTTTTGCATGCTGCAGCCAATGGCGAGCGATCTGGTCACGGCGGGCGATCCAGACCTGACCACGTGATTGCATATGCTGCAAAATCCGCTCTAGAGCCCACATGCGTGCAGGCCGCCCTAGCATGCGCAAATGCACACCCACGGACATCATTTTTGGGCAGTCGCCCCCTTCACGCCAAAGCCAATCAAATGCATCGATAACATAACCGGCAAAGTCATCGGCACGTACGAAACGATGGGTGTGCTGGAAATGCATATCGTTTGTGTCGAATGCATATGGGAGCACGACATGGCGCCGACCATCAAAATCAAAAATTTGAGGCAGATCATCACCATAATTATCGCTGTCGTAGAGAAAGCCGCCTTCTTCGACCAAGAGCTTCCGCGTCTGCGGGCTTGATGCAGAACGGGTATGCCACCCAACAGGTCGCTGACCCGTGGCCTTCTTGATGGCTTCTACGGTACGGGCAATATTGCGGCGTTCTTCCTCAGGGGTCATCATCGCGTGGCTTTCCCAACGCCAGCCATGAGCTGAAACTTCGTGGCCCCGACGTACAGCGTCTTGGGCAATCTGAGGAGTCCGTTCAACTGCAAGGCCGCAGGAGCTAAGCGAAATTGGCACGTTGAACCGCTCAAATGTATCAGCAATTCGCCACCAGCCTGCGCGCGTGCCATAGTCAAAATGCGTTTGAATGCAGGGGTCTGGTATGGCTTCGAGCCTGTCGATCACCTCGTAGACGCCTTCGTTGTGGCTGTCGCCCTCGGCCACTGAATATTCAGCGCCTTCTTCAAAATTTACAACGAAAGACACGGCAACCCGTGCATCATTTGGCCACGCGGGATTGGGCGGGGTTGGGCCGTATCCGAAAAGGTCACGTGATGTCATAATTTTGGCTCTAACTGTTTGACGCGGGTGAAATCGTGCTCTGTGTGCGCCTCGACCAGCGCGGCCAGTGCGAGAATGCGATCGTCGTTGAACATTGGTCCCGCGATCTGGAGGCCGACAGGAAGGCCAATCTCATTGAGACCGCAAGGCACCGAGCACGCCGGAATGTTGCAATGGTTGAATATCGGGGTGAAGACCGCGTGCGCGCGCGGCGAAGCATCCCTGCCCTCAATCTGCTTGGGACCCAGTTGGTTGAGTGGCCATGCTGCTGCTGGTGTCGTAGGACAAACCAGAAAATCATATGTTTGAAAGAGCTTTGCGAGTGCTGCGTAAAGTGCTTTGCGAAGCTCTAATGCTTCAGCCACGTCTCGTCCGGAGAGTGTAAGACCAGCTTCGATCTGGCGGGCGATATCAGGGTCAACTTGCCATTCGCCAGCGCGGTAGCGTTCACCGTAAATTGCCGCAAGCCCTGCAAGTTGCAACGGCATCAACGCTTCTTCAGATGCTCCCTCAGGCCACGGCGGGTCAATTTCGACTACGTCATGGCCGTTGTTTCGCAAGGCTTGCACAGCGGCTTCGCACAATGCGGCAACATCTGGATTGACCGCAAAGCCTAGGCCGAGCCGTGGACTCCACGCGATTTTTGAACGTTGAAGGGGCTGGGAAAGGGATCGCAATTCAGCGCGGGTCGGTGGCGATTGGGGGTCGGCTGGGTCGTGGTGGCCCAGAAGTACCAGGGCAGCCCAAGCGTCGGCGACCGAACGCGTGAGTGTTCCAATGACTGAATGACCGTAGACCGGCTCATCAAAGCCGCCAGCATGAGGGATCATGCCGGAACTGGGCTTCATGCCGATGAGACCTGTATGCGAAGCCGGACGGCGCACAGAGCCGCCCGCATCCGTGCCGAGCGCCAGACAGTTAAGTCCTGCGGATGTCGCTGCCGCTGCACCGCCCGAGGATCCACCAGGAGTGAGGGCTAGATCCCAAGGATTGCGGGTTTCGCCGTGCAGGGAGTTAGTAGTAACCCCCTTACATGCAAATTCAGAGCAATTCGCTGAGCCAAGTATTAAGGCGCCCGCCTTGCGCAACCTTGCAACGGCGATTGAATCTACCGGCGCTATAAAATCTTTAAAAAGTAGCGAACCATTGGAAACTGGGCGATTAGCGATCCAGATGTTGTCTTTAACTGTGACAGGGATTCCCAGCCAAGGACTGTTATCGCCTGCTTCGCGCCGGGCATCTAGGGCGCAGGCCTGAGCGCGTACATTTTCTGCATCGAATCTGATGATCGCATTGATCTGCGGATTGATAGCGGTGATTCGTTCGATAGCAGCCTCAGCAACATTGGAACAAGACACCAATCCCGATCCAAGTGCCTTACTAAGTTCTTGCTGGGTCATATCCATTATCGGAAGGGAGGTCATTTCTGTGCTCTCCTGTTGCGCTAAGGCGAATAAGGCGTTTGCTTAGCCTTCCCAGTAGCGGCGCCCGACGTCGCCCCAAATCTGTCGTGCAGTTGCCTCGGCCTCGCGGCAGATGCTTTCAGCATCGACTTTTGTCGGGCGCCCGCCCTCGACGATGAAATCGCCAGCAACCATGACCATCGTGACGTCACGGCCATGTGCGGTATGGACTAGGTTTCCGAGCGGACTGATCTGGGGGACTTGATGAGGCTGGTTTATATCGAGGACGACAAGGTCGGCCTCCTTGCCGACTTTCAGGCTGCCGATCTGGTTTTCCAGCCCGAGCGCTTTTGCGCCGTTTATTGTCGCCATGTCGAAGACGTGCGACGGCTGCCATTCGGGAGTGACACCACCGCATTGCATGCGGCCCGTAACCAAGGCCCACCGCATCAGTTCAATCATGTCTCCATGTTGGGTGTCAGTGGCGATAGTTATGTTAAGCCCAGCTTCACGAAACTTGGGAGTCGGTGCGAAACGACCCGAGGTAGCGTTGGCCTTGGGGATATGGACCACATGTGCGCCAGCTTTGGCCAGGCGTCCGATGTCGTCATCAGTCACATAGATACAATGGCCACCGAGAAAGCGGTCGTTCAGTAAACCCGCATCCTCAAATATTTGGGTCGATGTTTTTCCTGTACGTCCGCGGACTCGATCAACTTCGGCGGTGCTCTGGCCCAAATGGGTGTTTATGCGCAACCCCCGCGCCTCAGCGACGTCAGCTATATCGCGTAGGAATGGCTCGGAGCAGGTGTCTGCAGCATGTGCAGCAAGGTTGACGCTAACAAGAGGATGATCCTTCCATTTGTCGTGAAGCTCGATTGCTGCTCTAAGCGTCTTTTCACCGATTCTAGGATCAAATTTCCATTCGCCATCCGCAACTTGGCCGAAGTCGACATCATGTATCCGCCAGCTTGGCGCAAGACGCAGACCCATCTCTTCCATCGCTTCAGTTCCAATATCGGCATGCACGAAGTTGTCACCAATCAGGGTCGATCCAAAGAGCATTGCATCAAGCGCGCCCAAGCGCGCCAGCGCGCGGGCCTGATCTGGGTTCAAATCAGTACCTTTTGGAATTCCGGCTGTATAGGATGGTGCGAACCCTTCGTCGGAGGCGATACCGCGTACCATCGTCAGAATGGCGTGTACGTGAGTATTTACAAACCCAGGCGTGATTAGATGCCCCTTCAGGTCAATCCTGCGTAGGACGGTTGCGTCTTGTGGTTCGGTTTTGTCCAACCACGTGATGCGGCTTCCCTCGATTCCGATACATCCACTGCGCAACATTGGCTGAGCCGGATCTGCAGTTATAATTGTCGCCCCAGTCAGGAGCACGTCATACCTTTTTGAGGTTTCGATCATCGGGAATCCTTTCGACACTTGGTGAGCGAATAAGCATATATTCCACACTTGCCTGTTCAAATTGTCAATAATATTTAGTATTTAAAGTCAACAATATGACCGACGCTGGCGGACTATTTGCGGTGATGTTATAAATGAAAGTTTACTTTCCGGAGAAACTCATGACAAAAATTAAGGCTTCCGATGTGGACATTGTCTATTGTGAAATCAGTCGAGCATTACTGGAGGGTCGGCTGCGCTCGGGTATGCCCCTGCGTGAGCGGCAGCTGGCTGAAATTTTTGGCCAAACGCGCGGAGCGGTGCGCAAGGTTCTGCTTCGGCTCAGCACAGAGGGAAAGCTTGAGATGATCCCTAATCGCGGGGGTTTTGTGTTGCAGCCCTCGAAGGAAAATGTTCGGGAAATATATGATGCGCGCCGCGCAGTAGAAGCCGGAATGGCGGGGCTTTTGACAAGTCGAATAAAGCCTGAGCAGATTGCTTCATTGCGCAAACACATAGAAAAACAATGCCGAACCGAGGAGCATAATCATGAAACAACTGTTTTTCTTTCGGGCGATTTCCACGGTGAAATGGTCCGTATGATTGGCTCGCCGATTTTGGAAGAAATTATTTTGAATCTGGTCGCAAGAACGCAAGTTCTTGTGGCTCTGTTTGGATCCAAACATCACGCTGGCTGTGCGCCAACCGAACATGAAGAAATCGTGGTGGCCCTCGAAAGTGGCGACGCTGGCCGCGCCTCCCAAGCGATGCTTTGTCATCTTGATAAAATTGAAGCTCGTATTCTGGAACATCTAGAGCAGCAGGAAGACAACGATGTTGAAGAGCTTTTACGAAGAGCTTTTGCGAAGCGCTTTCAGAAAGTGGAGAGTGTGATATGAAACTGGTTTTAATCAATCCCAACACTTCCGCTCACGTAACAGACTTGATGGTTGCTCAGGCTCGCAAAACAGCTGGAGATGCTGCCCAAATTACAGGTGTGACGGCGGCATTTGGTCCACGAATTATCGGTAGCCGTGTCGAAAATAGCCTGGCTATTCATGGCGCACTTGATGCAGCTGCGCGTGAAGCACAAAATGCCGACGCTATTATTCTTGGGGTTTCCATGGATACTGCTTTGAGGGAACTGCGGGAGCTTATGCCCATGCCAGTTGTGGGCATGGCGCAATCGGCATTGATGACTGCAACAAGTCTAGGAGTGCGCGTGGGCTGCGTCACAATCGGACCGCAGATGATTCCGCTTTATGAAGAAATGACGGCAGGTTATGGGCTTGCCGATCGCGCAGTCTGGCGGGCGATTGAACTACCAGGTGTCTTTGAGCAAAACCAAGGCCCTGGAATTGTCGAAACGCTGACGGCCCAGTGTGACCAGTTTATTCGGGATGCTGGCGTTGATGTATTGTTGCTGTGCGGGGCTGTGCTGACGGGCTTTGCGCCGCAGGTTTCAGCTAACGTGCCAGTGCCTGTTCTAGATTGTATCGATACGGCAACGCGAATGGCGATGATGCTTGTGGAACGCGCGAATAGTTGTGATGTGGTGCTGGCAGGTCCGCATGTTACGGGCCGCCTTTCAGACGGGCTCGGCGAAGCGCTGGCCGGCATGTTGTCTCGGAGCTGAAATACTTTTAATGCGTGACCCGATCGCCGCCCCATTCCTATAGCAAGCAAACGCAGGCATTACACGCCGTATTGTTCACAATAACAAAACTATAGTCCACCATCTTGGCGAGGCTCTCTAAACTATAGAAGCCTAAATTGCAGCGTTTGAGGTCCAGACGCTGCGCACCCAGTGTGATGCACTTTATGCCGTGAGTGTGTAGCGCATGCATGCGCATTGGGCGCAGCTCCATCGTGCAGTAGATCGTTGCGCCGCGCAAAGCTTTCCCCAACTGCAGTGCTTTTTGCAAGGCATCTGTTTCGGCGTGCGCTGTGGGATTGGAGGTCGAATTCTGACGACCACGGCCAGTCGACAGCACCTTTTCATCGCGGAAAATTACTGCGCCCACGGGCCAGTCTCTTGCCATGCGCTGTGGGAAGGGTCAGTGCAGTTGCCATATGCGCTTCGTAGCACTTGTTCTGTTTTGTCATTGTTCTGGCATCCTTATTTCTGGTTCGCAGGATATATGCGGCAATGCAGCGCAGTTTTTTCTTGACACGTACCTGAATCCCGAATTAATTGTTAACACAATATTGTGGTATTCAAGTTAACCATATTATATGGTTATTGTTAGCAAAACATTAACGCCTGAAATGCTGCCGCAACACAGACCTAAACGTCCGGCGAGAAAACCCACCAACCAAAGAGAATATTGTGCATGCTAAAATTTCTTAAATTTGGGTCAAAGGCATTGGCTATCGCGTCAGTTAGCTTGATCGCCACAGTGAGTTCTGCCCAGGACGTAAGTCTGAAATTGGCTTCTGGCTATCCTGACAGCAGTTATCTTACGCAAGCATTGGTGACCTTCGTCGACGAAGTAGAAGCCACGACGGAGGGTAAAATCAATATAACGCTTCATAACAACCAGTCATTAGTCAGGCTACAAGATGTTCCAAACGCGGTGCGCAGTAACCAAGTAGCGATAGGGCAAGTTTTTACAGCGAACCTTGGAAACCAGAACGCGATGTTTACGCTTGACGCAATACCCTTCCTTGCGTCGGATTCAAACTCTGCGTTGAGGTTATGGGAGGCTCAGAAGCCATACTTAGACGAGTGGTTCGCGCGGCAAAATATGCGTGTTCTATTTCCGCAATTTTTCCCTGCTCAAGGTTTTTACACTGAAAATAGAGTTGAAGTGCAAGCCGACCTCGCTGATTTGAACATGCGTATCTACAGCAACTCCACTCAACGGATGGCTGAGTTACTGGGTGCACAACCACTTCAGATTCAGTTCGGCGAAGTACCACAGGCTTTCGCAACTGGACTTGTTAACGCGATGTTCACCTCGCCTCAAACTGGGATTGATGTGCAGGCTTGGGACTTCACATCGAACTACAACTTGGTTGGTGCAATGCGCACAAAGTTGATTGTCGTGATCAATGAAGACGAGTTCCAGAACCTAACTGAAAGCCAGAGGGCAGTGCTTATGGATGCTTCAGAAAAGGCCATGATTACCGGTCTGAAGCTGAGTGACACGGTGACTGAAGCGCAATTAGCAACGTTGGAGGAAAATGGTTTGAGTGTTTCTTTAGCGTCGGAAGCGTTCAAGGCCGAGTTGGAGCTAATTGGCGAACAAATGACTGCCGAGTGGCGCGAAGGTGCTGACGAAGAGCAGATCGCAGTCCTTGAAGCTTATCTGGCTTCTAAAAACTAGACAACATACCTGTCGGCCTTGATGGCCGACAGTACTATCCAAAGGAAGGACGTTATGCGCAAGCCGCTACATATGATTATTCGCCTGTCAGGCGTTGCCGCTTGTCTTCTTTTAATCGCGATGGTCATCATGATGTTTTCATCAATCGTGCTGCGGCAATTCGGTATTTTGTTGGCGGGCACAGAAGATGTCGCAACGTTTTCAATGGTTGGACTTGCCTTTCTTGGCCTACCCTCGGTCTACATCGCAGGAATGCACATCCGTGTGGAAACTGTTTACGCGCGCCTGTCTGACCCAACGCAGCGCCATATGAACATTTTTTGCACCGGACTCGGGGTTTTGGTCTGTCTAATACTGGTCTACCTAAGTGCAGTTCTTGCATGGGATTCCTACCGGTTTGGCGACACCAGTTTTGGTCTTCTACCAGTGCCGCTCTGGATCCCTCAGTTACCCATTCCTATTGGATTAACTCTCATGTCACTCGCTCTGTTCGACGACATGATCACATTGATCCGAGGCGGCCTCGCCTCGTTTCAGATTGCTCCCGAAAACGAAGAAGCCAGCCACGCTGAGTAAGGAAATGAATTTATGACCCCGGAATTTATCATACTTTGCTTACTCGGTGTCTTGTTGCTGCTGCTGGCCGCTGGCTTTTGGGTTGGACTGACGCTTGGCGCTGTTGGATTGGCTGGACTATTCCTGCTTGGTGGCGAAAGCGCGGCATCGCTTGCTGGAACCGCTTTATGGAGTTCCACTAACAGCTGGCCGCTCACAGCAATGCCTTTGTTCCTTTTCATGGGTGAAATTCTGTTTCGAACGAGGCTTGCAGATGACATGTTTAAAGGCCTGACCCCGTGGATGGACCGTATTCCCGGGCGCTTGCTACATGTGAATATTATCGGCTGCGGAATACTCGCAGCTATTGTGGGATCGTCCGGCGTCTGTGCCGCAACTGTTGGGCGCATGTCGCTGCCCGAACTCCGTAAGCAGGGCTATGATGAATCTATGATGATCGGAACGCTGTGCGGATCTGGCACATTAGGGCTCCTTATTCCGCCTTCGATCATGATGATCGTCTATGGTGTTGTTGGGCAAGTTTCGATCGCACGGCTATTTATTGCGGGCTTGATTCCGGGCCTACTTATTATGGCGCTTTTCATGGGCTATGTAATTATATGGGCCTTGCGAAATCCCGAAAAGGTTCCCTCGGCAGTCGAGAATCTCCGATTCGCAGAAAAAGTTCGCCGCTCTGGTCGGCTTATTCCAACAATGCTGCTGATTGTTCTGGTTATTGGCTCGATTTATGGCGGCTATGCTACGCCAACTGAAGCGGCTGTGCTGGGCGTTGTCGGCTCATTGTTGTTAGCCTTGGTGACTGGGACGCTTGATTGGCAGACCTTTTTGAAGAGTGTCCAGGGCGGAATGCTTACCACTGTACTTATCATGATGATCCTTGCAGGTGCGTCTATCTTGTCTGCATTGATGGAGTACTCTGGTTTGCCACATAAACTTGCGGCGCTTGTCACGGCCATGGAGCTTTCCACGGGTATGTTGCTATTCGGGCTTGCTGTCCTTTACTTGATCCTTGGTTGTTTTCTTGACGGCGTGTCGATGATTGTTGCGACCACCGCTGTGGTTCTACCTATGGTCATTGCCGCTGGTGTGGATCTGGTGTGGTTCGGCATCTATCTGATTGTTCTGATCGAGTTAGCACAATTGACACCGCCCATTGGATTCAACCTCTACATTTTGCAGGCGATGACCGGCAAAGACTTAATGGTCGTGGCGCGTGCGTCTTTGCCATTCTTTATGTTGCTGATATTGACATTGCTGATGTTGTCGATTTGGCCGAGTATAGTCTTGTTCCTGCCTGAGATGTTGATGGCTCGCTGATGTCAAAATGTGATTTTGCAATTAGAAACGAGCAGATCGCGACTGGTAGTGACTAGTTTGTAGCTAATAGTGGTGTGCGCGACAGACGGATCACAGCTATAGCCATAGGTGAGCTTGTTTTGGCGAGTGTCAATGAAGCGCATTTTTTCGTCGAGTTGGCGATGAAATCTGTAAAAGAGGATGATTCCGACGTTATCATGTTTGCTGATGTTCCTCTGGCGGGACTCGTAAGTGTCGTGCGCGGCCATCTCTGCCTGTACTAGTCGTAGATCGTCCGCAGGCTTTAATTAAGCAGGTCGAGGTATTAGGAGTACTAAATCCCGCTGAGCCAACCGAAGGTAGCTTCTGGCATTCTACACTAAGAAATTCGGTTGGACTGTCAGTGGCTTTAGAGGCGTGTATTGTGCATTCGGGTCATTAAAGCCCAAGTTACTTGCTAGGGGCTGTTGACGTTTCATTACATCGGCAGCCATAAAAACCACAAGCCATGGCGACGACGCTCTCGTTGTTGCGCTTCAATTTGTCATAGCGTGTTACCAGTCCACGAAAATGCTTCAAGCGTGCAAACGCATTTTCTACCAAATGGCGGTGGCGATATAACGACCCATCCATATCTGCATTACCTATGACCGAATTTGACCTTCTTGAAATTACGGCGTTGGCGCCTTTGTTTTTAATCTGTTCGCGAATCTTTCCACTGTCATAACCTTTGTCTGCGACCACGGCTTTAGCCGGCGGTAATGGTTCAATTGGTTCGCTTGCCGCCGGGCTGTCATGAATCTCGCCGCCAGTCACGGTAAGCTCAATCGGTAAGCCGTAATTATTAACTGCCACATGAATTTTGTTGTATTTCCGGCGCGATTTTTATCGATAGCTTGCGAGCCCGAACCTCTTGCGCCCGCGCTATGCTGATGAACTTTTACACAGCTGCCATCAATAAACTCCCACTCAGCACCCGATTCACTGACCAGATTTTGAGCAGCGACCATCATTTTCAGATCGGTTTTGTTATAAATATTTTCTTGAAGCATCATTCTTTTTAGTTTCGACCAGTGCTTATCGCTGAGCATGAATCGGGGTATGGTAAACTCGTTTGGTTGGAGGTGTAGGAATTTTAATATTAAAAGTTTTAATACTTTATTCAATGATTTATGTGAAAACGTCAACAGATCCTAGTTGACGGAGCGAAGTTTTTTGGAGTTGAGTGCTGGCAACCGAATTCTTGAAATTAATGAATATTGAAGTCAGCGAACTCGCCGAAGCGATAGGGAGTGCACAGAAATACTCTTGGCAGGATTGCGCATGACAAGAGGGCATTAACTACTCGCATGGCGATCAAACTCGTAGTGGCTCAAGATTGGCTTCGCTCTACAGCAGTCTGGTTTGCCTGGAAGAGCCAAACTGATGCCCCATTGCCTTGTAGCCTTTCTCGCGCTTTCGGAACATCCGCTCTAGCATTGGCAGACCAGTATCCAAGTAGTCGTATACGGTGACTCCCTGCTTGCCATCGGCTTCGCGGTGTGTCCTGCCGGCATATTGCGCCAGCGTTCCTTTCCAGGCGATTGCCAGGGCCAAAAACAGAATGTCTAGCCGAGGCAAGTCACAACCTTCTCCGATGTATTTTCCTGCTGCAACGATAACCTGAACTTCGGGTAACCGCGCCTCCGCAGCCCGGCGCTCTTTAACGCGCATTCCCCCACGCAGCACAACCAACGGTATGGATTCCGCGTCCAGCATTGTCGCTAACGTTTCCGCGTGCTCTCGTCGCTCCGTCAGCAGAAGACAGTTTGCCTGGTTGCGCGCACAGTTTGCGACATCCTGAACAATGTCCTGATTCCGGGCGGGGCTCTGGGAGAGCCAGCGGTAAACCGATGCTATGTGGAGTCGTCCACCCGACTGGTAAATGTCGGTGGGTGGACTTTCATGACACTCCCGAACGATGACGCGTTGGATAAACCTAGAGCTGTGTTCCGCTCGAACTTTGTGACGAACGGACCCCGCAACCATGAACATGATTTTTTGGTGCCCATCCTGACGGTCAAGTGTTGCCGTCAAGCCGACGACGTAACGGGCGCTGACTTCATTAAAGAGCATTTCGTAACGGGGAGCGGAAATATGGTCGCATTAGTCTATGATGACTTGGCCATACTCCTTAACCAAGCTTGAGACAGCCGTCAAGGCGAATAATTGGCAGGTATTTTTATGCCGAGACGCTCTTTTCTAACACGTATAAAAGGTTATGCAGCCATGAGTATCAACGCCATTTATCCGCGGGATCTTGTCGGTTACGGCAGGAACCCGCCGCACGCCAAATGGCCGGGTAAAGCCCTTATCGCCGTTCAGTTCGTGCTCAACTACGAAGAGGGCGGGGAGAACTGTGTCCTGCATGGTGACAGTCACTCCGAGCGGTTTCTCTCTGAAATTGTCGGCGCCGAGGCGTTCCCGGACCGGCACATGAGCATGGAATCTATATACGAGTACGGCTCCCGCGCCGGTGTTTGGCGTATTCTCAAGGAGTTTGAAACACGTGGCTTGCCGCTGACGGTCTTTGGTGTGGCCATGGCATTGGAACGGCATCCTGAAGTGGCTGCGGCATTCAAGGAACTGGGGCACGAAATTGCTTGTCACGGCTGGCGCTGGCTTAACTACCAGGACATGCCTGAGGCGATTGAGCGCGAGCATATGCAGCGCGCTGTGGAAATTTTTAAGCGCCTATACGGCGAGAAGCCGCAGGGTTGGTACACCGGTCGCGACAGCCCCAATACCCGTCGCCTGCTACTGGACGAGGGCAGTTTTGTGTACGACAGCGACTATTATGGCGACGACCTGCCATTCTGGACTCGCGCTGCCGACAGCAAGGGCGAGTATCACAACCATCTGATAGTGCCCTACACTTTGGACACCAACGATATGCGTTTTGCCTCACCGCAGGGTTTCAACACCGGCGATCACTTCTTCAGCTATTTGAAAGATGCTTTCGACGTGCTTTATACCGAAGGCAGCGACCAGCCAAAAATGCTCTCGGTGGGTTTGCACTGTCGTGTCATTGGCCGCCCTGGCAGGTTCCGTGGGTTGCAGCGTTTTCTAGACTATATCGAGGCCCATGACCGCGTCTGGGTGACTCGCCGTATCGACATAGCCCGCCACTGGGCCGAACACCATCCTGTATAAGTCTTCCCCTATAAGGAGCCACTATGGCCCAGCGTCCGAACGAACCAAAAACCTATTACGCGCCTACCGGCGGGCACCCGCCGCAAACGCAACTGCTGACAGACCGCGCGGTGTTCACAGAAGCCTACGCCGTGATTCCGAAGGGTGTGATGCGCGACATCGTCACCAGCCATCTGCCATTCTGGACCGGTACTCGCTTGTGGGTGCTGTCACGGCCATTAACCGGCTTTGCCGAAACCTTTTCGCAGTACATCATGGAAGTACAGCCGGGTGGTGGCAGCGACCGGCCGGAAACGGACCCGGGTGCTGAAGCTGTGCTGTTCGTTGTCGAGGGTGAGCTGACCCTGACCTTGAGCGGCAAAGAGCACAACATGGAGCCGGGGGGCTACGCGTTCATTCCGCCGGGTAGCGATTGGGTTCTGCACAATAACTCGGGCGAGGTTGTGCGCTTTCATTGGATCCGCAAAGCTTATGAGAAGGTTGAGGGGATCGAAATGCCAGAAGCCTTCGTCACCAACGAAACATTGGTGGACCCGTTGGTAATGCCCAACACCAACGATTGCTGGAGCACTACCCGCTTTGTCGACACCCAAGACATGCGCTATGACATGCATGTGAATATCGTCAACTTTCTGCCCGGTGGCGTGATTCCATTTGCTGAAACGCACGTGATGGAGCACGGCCTGTATGTGCTCGAAGGTAAAGCTGTGTACCTACTGAATAAGGATTGGGTGGAAGTAGAGGCCGGCGATTACATGTGGCTGCGAGCCTTTTGCCCGCAGGCTTGCTACGCCGGTGGCCCAGGTCCGTTCCGCTATCTGTTGTACAAGGATGTGAACCGCCACATGAAACTGCCGACTTACGGTTGTTAAGCAGAATTTGTAACAGCGTGCAGGAGTATGCAGATGAGTGAGCCGTTATTGCAATTAACAGCCGAGCCGCTGACGCCCGAGGCTTTCACCGACTTTGGCGAGGTGATTGATCACCGCAGTGCCAAATTTTTTATGATTAACGACGGGCGCACCCGCCGCTACCATGACCTGGCGAAGGTCGAAACCTTGGGCGAAGAAGCAAGAACGCTGATCAGTATCTTCGTCAGTCAGCCGGTGCAAATGCCATTGGAATTGACCTTTCTTGAACGCCATCCTCTGGGCAGTCAGGCGTTTGTGCCCTTGCACGGCGAGCGCTTTGTGGTTGTGGTAGCGCCGGCCGGAGACGTTATCGATCCAGATCAGGTGCGGGCCTTCGTGACCGATGGCCGGCAGGGCGTCAATTATCGCGCGGGTACCTGGCACGCCATTCAGTCAGTGCTTGAGCGCGAGGGCGAGTTTCTGGTGGTGGATCGCGGCGGTGCGGGGCACAACTGTGACGAGCATCCACTGGCGTTGCGGGTGACGCTGGGCTGATTAGCATGTTGCTGGACTCAAACCCCCTTGATATGAATAATATTAAGGGGGTTTGAGTCCATTAAAATCCAGAGGAATCCGGTATTCTGTTTAGACGTTAAAGCGGAAGAGAGAATTCAAAGATTCTTCGTCAGTAAATCTTGGGTCTGGTCGTGTGTGACTTAGAAGATCGCCGAGACTACTGTGACGTCGGCTGTTGGGGTAAGGCTCATCCGTGCGGCTCTCATATTCGCCGTCCCACTCTTCAACGTCGTGAAGCCGAATCGCCTTCAGGGGCTTCATATCCACAATATCGTCGTAGCCAGTTTCGTAGCCCTCTACGAACACAAGAGTTTCCAGCGGCAGTTTCTGCAATTGCTTAATCAACTTTTCAGCGGTCATTACGTGGCTTCCAGGGCTTCAAAGGTCCAGTACAATCGAAGTTTTGGTTGGCTCGTACCGAACAGTATACGTACTGGCGTTGGCCAGCCGGGTTTTGCCCCGCTGGTAATCCGTCCTCAACCCGTGCATCGATATTCTGCATCTCGCTTTTCTTCACTTGACGCCTCCCCTTAACATCGCGGTATTGAGTTCACACAGTTCCGTTGAAGTGCCTGAACCGAGCTCGCGCCATCTCTACACCGGATACCGCCCACCCAGTAAACAGGTTTCCGATGGGCTTATCCCGGGGATAGTTGTGGCCCCCGGTTTTGATATCGTTTGTCAATTTCGACACCTTAACGATGGTTTGCTTGTACTCGCCTTCTCGGCTCTTACCTGACACACCACATGAATGAGCCTTTTCCCTCGATGCTTACGACAACGGTCTTCAGCCAATGTCGCTCGGGGTGGTTTAGAGCCAGCTCCTGCAGGCAGACTCCGAGGGGTCGGCTCCCCCATCACTTCAACAGCTTCTCATGCAACCTGGCAAACTCCTGTAAAACCGAGCCACATTGCTGTGGCACACACAACTAGGCTGATAGAGGGGGCATAGGGTGAGCTAGACCTGAGGAATGTACCGATCCAAGCCAATTTCTGTGCACTAATTTAGAGCATTATAAAGTCTATATTGGTGCGACTTTAATATTTATTCAGTTTTTTAGGGGGTGTTTAAGCCAATAATCCTGAAAAAATCAAGTTTTTAGATCTGGCATCTTTATTGCATGAGTTGCGGTAACACTTAAACTTTTAACATTGTCTGGCATCTTGGATCCATAGAATTAGTACCTCTCAAAATCACGAGGTAAACACTAAAAAAATCATGAAAATGAAGGAACCTAAAAAAATAACTATTAGTCATAAAAACTACCAAAAGCATAAACTAAAAAAAGGCGCGACACGTCTATGAAGTATGGTTTTCAAGAAAAACGATAGCTTCTAACAGGATATGCCGTGATCTGAAGATGGTTCATTATGAGTGGCTGTAAAATTTGGAGAAAGTCATAGGTGTGTGTGAATTTCAATTTCAAGGTATACCGCTGCGTATAAAAGGTGCTTAAGGCTCCCCCGTGAGAGCGTTGGCCTTTATCGATTAGATCGTTGCAGTTGACTATATCATCAGATGGAAAATATCGGAGTGCAACTATGTACAACAAGAAGAAGTACGCTATTGCAGCATTAGCTGCTGGTGTTGTCTTTTATGGGCAGTCAGCATTGGCAGAAATCAATCTCGGGGCAATCGGAATAGTATCGACCCACCTGCACCATACTGAGGTGGAAAAGGATTTTTATGCAAACCTAGCAGACACAACTGGGCTGGATATTTCTGTCAACTTCAATCCGTTGAATGTAGTAGGTGTCAAAATGCAAGACACCCTACGATTCGTACGCAGCGGCGCCTTTGATGTCGTGCAAACCACGATCAGTGCTGCTGCTCGTGACGATCCCTTTATTGAAGGTATCGATCTGATCGGTGTGTCTCCGGACCTCGACACATTAAAGGAGGTTGTTGAAGTATATCGTACACCGTTAGAGAAGCGTTTCGCAGAGCGGTTCAATGCGCGCGTAATGAGTCTGTGGCCCTCCGGGCCCCAAGTGTTCTTCTGCAAGGGTGAAGTCGATGGCGTACAGGACTTGAAAGGCCTTCGGGTACGTTCCTATTCGATCAGCATGTCAGCACTCTTGGAAGAGCTGGGAGCTACGCCCGTCACCATGCAGTTTGCGGAGGTCTACCCTGCACTTCAGCGTGGTGTCGCCGAGTGTGCCGTGAGCTCGCCCCCATCAGCCAATACCGGAAACTGGCCCGAAGTGACCGACTCTTTGGTGATGCATGGCATCAGCTGGGCGATGAATGGGCACTTCATGAATCTTGATACTTGGAACAGTTTGCCCTCGGAAGCCCAGGAAGCACTGGACGCCGCTTACCAGGATTTGGAAGACCAGTACTGGGACATGGCCAGAAACCTAAACGACGAAGCGGTAAACTGCACTACAGGGGGTGATGACTGCGAAGGATACAATCCTTTCAACATGACATTGAAGGAGCCGAGTGAAGGCGATATTCAGCTGGTAAATGAGGCTGTCGAGTCGGTGATACTTCCGTTATGGGCCGATACATGCGATCAAAACTACCCCGAATGCTCACGCATCTGGAACGAAACGATTGGTGAACTGCGTGGGCTAACAATTAATTAAGTTTTTCTAACCCTGACCGCCTCCATCGACCGTTCCCTGGGGCGGTCGAAAAGCGAGGTAGTTCATGCGGAACAAAAATTATCTTAAATCGCTGGAAGGCTTGATAAACATCGCGTCCATTACCTGCGGTTATTCTGCTCTTGGCCTGAGTTTCCTGATTGGCTACGAGATATTGGCAAGGCGGTTCATCTTTCACACAGTACAGGGAGTTGATGAGATTGGAGGTTATGTGTTGGCGACTATGGCAGCTGTCGGCTTCGCCTCTGCACTCATGTATAAAATGCACACTCGAATCGATATTGCCATCGGGCATTTTCCGAAGGTGGTACAAGCGATACTTAACACGATTGCAGCCGCCCTTTTTGCAGGCTTCGCTGTGTTCATGTTGCTGCAAGCTTGGGGCTCACTCCAGGAAAGCATTGCATTCGGTAGTCGTGCCAGTACTCCGCTACAGACCCCTCTTTGGATTCCTCAGTCATTCTGGGTTGCCGGCATCGGATTGTTTGCATTGATTGCTTGCGTCATGGCTATTCATAGTGTCTGGCTTCTGTCTCGCAAGCGATTCGATAGCCTTAACAACGCTTATGGCCCGCCATCCCTCGAGACTGAGGTCGAAGAGCAGGTATCCGACGCCAACCGCATTTCCAATAGGGAGAAGTCAGCATGATAGATATTGTCGGCGCAGCCATTGGTTTCGCCATCATGCTTGGCCTCATGGTGTTGGGCGTCCACGTTGCTGTTTCTATATTTCTTGTTAGCATTTTGGGTGCTTTGGTTTATCTCGGACCTGCACTGATCAATACATTTGGTACACAATTGTGGTCTGTTATGAATGACTTCATATTGACGGCCATTCCTTTGTTCATCCTGCTCGGTGAGCTGTTGCTGCGTAGTGGCATTACCCAGAGGATGTACCATGGGTTATCAAGCTGGCTCTGGCGCTTGCCAGGCGGGCTTCTGCATACCAATATCGCTGCGAGCGCCATGTTCGCTGCCGTGTCAGGTTCATCGGTAGCGACGGCTGCCACTATCTCGACCGTAGCATTGCCTGAGCTTAAGGAGCGTAAATACAACGAGAGACTTGTTTTGGGCTCGATCGCTGCTGGTTCGACGCTTGGGATCTTGATTCCGCCTAGTGTCAACCTGATCATCTATGGCGCGCTGACCAATACTTCCATTGGCCACCTATTCGCGGCCGGGATCGTGCCGGGACTACTCTTGGCCTCCCTGTTCATGCTGGCAATTATCGTTATCTGCACCTTTTATCCTAAATTTTCTGGTAATGCGATGGAAAGGCCAAGTTGGGCCAAGAAAATGGAAAGCCTTCGACACCTTATTCCTCCCATGAGTATCTTTGTTGTCGTCATGGGAAGTATTTACTTGGGCTGGGCAACCCCCACCGAGGCGGCGGCGGTTGGTGTAATCATGGCTTTTGGCTTGGCGGCGTCTAATCGAGCTCTCACTTTCACGATGCTTCATGAAGCATTCATTTCCACTGTGCGTACCACTGCGATGATTCTCCTTATTATCATCGCAGCGTTCTATCTGCAGTTCATCATCGGTATTCTGGGTGTGCCTCAGGCAATGACAGCGTTCGTTGCCCAGATGGATCTCAGTGTGCTTGGCTTCATTCTGGCTTTGATTATTTTCTACCTGATCTTAGGTTGTTTCATCGAGACACTGTCTATGATGGTCGGTACCATCCCCATCGTGTTCCCTGTTGTCGTCTTCATGGGCATCGACCCGGTATGGTTTGGTATTTTCTTGGTGTTGATGATGGAGTTGGCTCTGATTACGCCGCCGGTAGGGATGAACTTGTTCGTGGTTCAAAGTGTGCGCCGGACGGGGCCTGTAACGGATGTGTTCGTCGGCGTGCTGCCATTTATTCTGGTCGTGCTTTTGACAGTGGCGCTAATCATTGCATTTCCTGCCATTGTCACCTGGCTCCCTTACAAGCTTTTATGACACAAGGTTGCATGCATGGATACCGTAATGCTTTCCGCCCATGGCCTGCTGGATGAGTTGCACAGAGGAAGTATTTCATCGTTCGACATTGTCGAGGAAAGCCTCGATCGTATTGATGCACTCGATGATTGCCTGAAAGCCTTCATCATCGTGGATGCCGAAGGGGCAAGAGCTGCGGCTCGCAAATCCGATCGTGAGCGTGCCGCGGGCAGCACGATAGGCCCGTTACATGGGCTGCCCGTAGCGATCAAGGATGTGACTGCCACTGCCGGGCTTCGTACCACGCATGGATCCAAGATCTTTGCCGACAAGGTGCCCACTCAGGATGAGGATGAGGAGTTGGTGGCACGGCTACGCAAGGCTGGAGCGATCATCATTGAAAAGACCCACACACCTGAGTTTGCCTTTGGGGCCGTCTGTACTAATATCCTGCGCGGGCCCACTTGCAATCCTTGGGATTCGCAATTGACCTCGGCCGGGTCGAGTGGTGGCTCCGCCGTAGCCGTAAGTACGGGGATGGTGCCCATCGCACAGGGGACCGACTTCGGTGGTTCGGTGCGCACCCCGGCCTCCTTTTGTGGCTGCATCGGATTGAGACCAACCCTGGGAATAATACCGGAGCCGCTGCGAGCACTAGGGTGTATTCGCGCGCAATGTGAAGGATGCCTCGTTGACGCTGAATTGAGCCTTTCGCGTCGATGACGAGGTGGGGGGTACCTTTTCCCGTGCTTGTCGGCAGGCTGAGTCTGTGTCCGGTACACTCCACGACGTCAAGCCCGACCTTGATGGTGTACTTCCGGCCTTCAAGACGCTCCGTACAGCCGAGTCATGGGTTAAGCTCGGTAGCATAGACGATGATTATGAAAGTTAATTGACCGAGTCCTACGTCTGGAATGTAGAACAGAATCAATTCTATCAGACGTCGGTCTGATTCGAGGCCTATTCAGTTAACAGAGGTCCCTTTCCAGCTGATGACGTGAGCCTTGGCGTGGGAAAGTAGGTGTGCCGCATTCAGCGTGGGAAGGACATCGAGCCGCCCCAGCGCCTTGTCACCCAACTAAATCTCGGTGACAGTGAACCTGCTGAAGTGGACCGCTACGCCCTCAAGCGTGCTGACCATCGCCGCTGTCACCGGCTCGAGCATGGTGTTCGAGGAGGGAGTGAGCATCCCGACTCCCAGGAATGCTATCAATTTTTTCTTTTTTTGTTAGCATTCCTCAACATAATGTACCGTAATGAATCTATAGGTTGTCAAAAGATATATTTTTGGGTAGCCTTTTGAAATATATTGATATTTTTTAAAAAAAGACAACTCAACTTAGGAGTCATTGCGCAATGGAGCCCATACACCCCACCCTTATGGAAGAAAGCAAGGGAGGGACATGCAGAGGTGGGGCATCCCGTACCGAAATGTACAAGCGCCTGTCGACCGCGTTCAATGATCATCTACTTCCCTCTGAATCCCGTCTTTCCGAAGAAAAACTTGCGAAATATTTTTCAACTAGCCATCCGAAAGTTCGTGAAGTTTTTATTTTGCTGGCCAAGGACAAGCTAGTCGAAATCAAGCCGAAGAGGGGAGTTTTTATCGTAAGGCCCACTTTTGAGCAGAGGCAGATGTGCGAAGCCCGCGTAATCATCGAATGTGCAATGGCTCGCCTGGCAGCCGAACGAGCCTCTACTGATGACACCGGGTCCCTAAGAGCTATCGTGGAGCAAGAAAAGCCTTGCTGGAATGGTAACGACTATACAGGTGCCATAAGGTGCTCCCGCAAGTTCCACACCAAGATCGCGATGATGTCCAACGACACTGTTCTGAGTGAAATACTGGCTAACATTTTGTCACACAGCACCATGTCGCAGGTGTACTGTGCCGCGCGTGGACGGTCTGGCTGTACGTTTGATGACCACTTTGCCCTGCTAGAAGACATAGCGGAGGGTAACACCAGCAAGGCCGAGCGCTTTATGCCAATATACATCGGTCACATACAAGTAAGAATGGGCTTGAATGAGCCTGGTGACATCGTGGATATCGAAGAGGCCCTCTCCAATGCATTCTGAGATCGAGCAGAGACTTGCCAAGCTTCGTGGGTATGGCTCTGTCCCGCCCCACCCACATTGGCCGAATGATGCCCGTATTGCCTTGTCATTCGTGCTGAACATTGAAGAAGGTTCGGAATCACACATTTTGGATGGTGATTCTGCTGCAGAGCACCTGAATTCCGACATGTTGTGTGGACCATGGGAGGGCATACGCAACCTCAACATGGAGTCTCACTACGAGTATGGAAGCCGAGTCGGCGTCTGGCGGCTGCTCGACATCTTTCGCGATCGCTCACTTCCCTTAACAGCTTTTGCAGTTGCTCAATCCATACAGAGAGTGCCGGAGATAGCCGAACAACTTGTTCAGGATGGACATGAAATTGCCGCGCATGGGTGGCGTTGGATCGACTATCGAAACGTGGAACCCGAGATTGAGCGTGAGCATATGCGGCGCTGTGTCGATACCCTCACACGGTTGACTGGCACAGCACCAACTGGCTGGTATACTGGAAGGGTCAGCGCCAACACCCGTCAATTGGTCATTGATCATGGTGGGTTCATCTATGATTCGGATGCCTACAATGATGAAATCCCTTATTGGGTTGCGCATGATCAGGGACATCACCTTGTCGTACCCTACAGTTTCGATACTAATGATATGCGGTTTGCGTCATCACCAGGATTTGACACTGGGAAGGACTGGTATGACTATCTGTGCGCCACCTTCGATCAACTATACCGAGAGGGGCAGAAGTGTCCACGCATGATGTCAGTTGGCCTCCACTGTCGCCTGGCAGGTCGTCCAGGGCGTGCCGCAGCCCTCGAAAAGTTTCTTGACCATGTATCCATGCACCAAGACGTCTGGATTGCAAGGCGTGTGGATATTGCTCGACACTGGGTTAACAACCACCCCCCCCGACCCTAAATGTTGAGTTGAATTTATTTCCTGATTACGTATGTGGCTTAGCTGGCTTCAGCAACCGGTAAGGCATCGACGGTTTCTTAGCCACTACCGCCAGAAACCGCGTGATCATGGCCGTGAGGTCATAGCGCCGATTAAAGCGTTACTCGGACTCGGCCAAGTAACGCGGCATGTGCTGCCACGAATCGCATGGTATTTGCTGGTGATGGCGTTCTTGACGTTGCTTAGTACCGTGTTGACCCGGTTGGACGCGGGGATCTGCATGCTGGCACGGCCACCGCCAGTGATGAGGCGTTCATGGGCGTAAGCCGGTGACTCGGAGGCTCGAAAGCGGCCCAGGCCATCGCTGACTACCTGACTGCCGGGCGCGATGGCGGTTTGGTCATAGAGACGAACTTGGGCCAGGATAAAGCCGCTAACGCAGCGTAGTTACACGCGCTTAGGATAGCCGTCGTCATCGGTCTGCACGGCGCGGCGCCCACGCTTTCCCGACCTTTCGCCGCCTAGGTAAGCATCATCGATCTCGATCCGCCCGGCGGGCGCCTCTCCTTGGTTGCGCTCGTGCATGACCTGCAGGAGCTTGTGCTTAAATTTGGACTTCCAAGCATTGGTATATTAACCTCTAGCTCGCGAGGCAACGTCAGTGCCGCAAGGCCATTTTTGAGCTGGATCAGCAGGTTGATGGCCAGGAACCAAGTGGTCGGCGGCAGGCGGGTGGCATGGAAGAGGGTGCCGGCGGTAAGCGAGGTCTGATGATGACAGCGATGGCACTGGTAAGTGCCCCGCAAGAGTCGACAGGCAGAGATTTTACCACCGTCGGGGCAGACGAAACCTCTGGGTCAACGGTGCTGGTACAGAGCCGCCCGACACTGTTCCTCTGTGCCGTACTGGTTAAGAAACGCTAGCAGTGACAGGCCAAGCTGAAACTTGGTAGGATTGCAGGCCATGATGCTAACTCCCTGACGTTCCATATAATTTCAATATAGTCAAAGAGTGACTTGGTGGCTGATCAACATGTGTAATCAGGAGATTTTTTCCTTGAGCTCAAGCTGGACTAAATTATTTTTTGGAACAGCAAATTATTAGAAGCATGTCATCGCGATGCCGTCAAATTACAAATAGTAAGAGGGTTTATTCGTGAAAAACATCATTGGTTTTTGCGTCTCCGTCGCTCTTCTGCCTAACCTCTAAGCCGCACAGGACCAGTCGCTTCGCGTCCTGGGACAGCCGGTCGGCTCTGGCCTGATATGGCGTTTTCTTTCTGGAGTCAATGTGATGGCTGACTGTTCTACTGCTTTACAGCGGATTTTGGTGGTCAATCCAAACACCAATGTGGCAGTGACTGACCTGATACGAACAAGCATGGGTCATGCTCTGCCGTACGGCGTTGCTGCTGATGTTGTAAATCCCGGTTGCGGACCTAACATCATTGAATCTGACACCGACAAAGCCTACGCAGAAACCTGTGTCCTCGACTTTTTATCCGCCACCGATCTCACTTCCTATCGAGCGATAGTCATGGCCTGTTTCGATGACTTGGCCTTGGAGCGCCTGAGGTCACAACTGTCGATTCCGGTGGTCGGCACCTTCGAATCCGGCCTTCTGAGCATCCGAGCTCGCGCTAATCGTATCGGCATCCTGACCACATTTGCTGGTGCCATTCCCGGCATCAATATTCTACTCGACCGCTATGGTGGTAGCGGAGTAATTTGCGTCCGCGCAGCTGATATTGGCGTGGCTGATGCGGCCAGCACCAGTGCCACTATTTTGTACGCCATTCAACACACGGCTAAAGACATGATTGCAGATGCCTCAATCGATGGAATCCTATTGGGGTCTGGCGGGCTCACTGGCCGTGCCCGTGAACTCGAAAAAGTCTGCGGTATTCCCGTCGTGAGCGGAGTTGAGGCAGCTGTAGGGATCGCTTCTGTATTGTGAAAAAGTGCTTACCAAAGATTGGTGTATATTCTAGCTTACTCGATTGTATCGCAAATCGTTTTTAACGACGTATGACAAAACAAATGCCAGCTATTTTAATGGCTGGCATCCGACTACGCCCTTCCTCTATTAGTGCTTCTGTGCAACGTCCGGCGATTATTGATTCAATGACTTGCGGGTTCGTACCGCAACACTCTTCATAACGTCGGACGGACTGATCGTAGAGCGGGTATCGACCCAAACCGTGAGTATGATCTGACTTTCACCGGCTCTTTTTTTCTCGATCTGATGATCGATGATGTAATTCGCGCCTTCGTGTTTTGTGGAAGACCGCATGTGGTAATAAACCGAGGGCGTGGCGTCGTAAGCGTATTCAAAGGTTTTTAGTTTCATGGAGGCAAGGTTGCCCCACTCCTGGCGGATTTCTTGCTCTGTAAAATAACCGTATTCTCTTTTGATTTTTACGAACGCAAGGTCCACGTCCACAGGCACAGAGAACGTGATCTTCTCTTCATTGCTGCGCGGTTTTGGCTCGTTTAAATCTTCGGCCCAGGACTCGTTCGATTCGGCGGCGGCTTGCCGCGATTCGACGGTGCTGCCGGGTGCCGAGCCGTCGTGATTGAGCGGCTTGCCGGTTATAGGGTTGTTGAT
>Ga0307978_1000437_pt1 | contig 34950 bp, 36 predicted proteins | sample OrgLakmetage1056_FD_203151 | JGI IMG/M metagenome (GOLD analysis project Ga0307978, IMG submission 203151) | Saline water microbial communities from Organic Lake, Antarctica - #1056 | ecosystem: Environmental > Aquatic > Non-marine Saline and Alkaline > Saline | place: Antarctica: Organic Lake...
GGCGTTCAAAGATCCTGCACCGCGGCAACGCCCGGCCCGAACGCCGCCGAGATCTGCGCCACCTCGATCCGCTTGCCGGTGTCCGGCCCGTCCGCGGCGCGCGCCCCGGCGGAATAAATCCAGTCGGGGCTGCCGGTGATCTCCTCGCGCAGCACCTGCGCACCCCGGCGGACCCGGACCAGATAGCTCTCGCGTTCCTCGCCAAGCGGCACTTCGGGCGTGTCCCAACGATCGCCGCCGATCCGCGTGCGCCGGATCCACGTGACCAGCAGATCGCCATCTGCCTCGGCCACCCACAGATGCACCGGCGCATAGGGGCGCAGACCCAGGCCATCGAAGGCGATCACCGCGTGCCGGTAGGCCGGGTCATCGACCGGGCGCCCGCCCGGACCGATGCGGTAGTGCCGGGCCTGCCCGCGCTGCGCTTCGGCCAGTTCGATCTGCTGCGGCACACCGTCGAGCCGGACGAGGATCGATCCCGCGGGCCACGCCGTTTCCCCCGCCGCTTCGGTGCCCAACTGCCCGCGCAGCCGGTGGCGCAGGACATAGGTGTCGGGGGCGACCAGTTCGGCGTCGCGAAACTGGAACAGCTCCCACCCGCCGGGCGTGCCGTCGCCGATCGCGCACAGGTTGGCACCGCCCAGAAACGCGGCCGCGCTCACGCTTTCCAGCGTGCCGAAGCGCATCTTCACGAACAGCCCGTCCCCGCGATCCACCAGCCCGCTGCGCGCCGGGAACAGCGGCGACTCTGTCAGCCCCACGGTACTGCGCGCGGCGATCAGCGTGTTCAGCCGGTAATTCGCGTCCTCGTCCGAGCTGTAGATCGCCGCCGTGCCGGGCCACGGATCGGCGGTGATCGCGACATGCGGCGCGTGCGGCACCTCCTCGCCAGTCAGAAGCGGCAGATCCAGAAACAGCGGCGTCACCGGACCGGGTGCCACAAAGGGGCGCAGCCGGGCGGGCGCGTCCTCTACCAGGATCGGGCGATAGCTTTCGGGATCGATCCGCACCGCATCGACGCGCTGCGCATTGCCCATCTGCTCGACCCGGTCGATGCGAAAGCGTGCGCCGCCCGAATCCTCGGGCAGCTCAACGACATCGCCCGCCCCGAGGCCAAGGCGAGAGGGCGGCAGCGTCAGGCGCAGGGTGTCCATGGCCACGCGCGCCTCCGACAGCCAGCGTTCGACAAGCTGGCGTCCCTCGGCCCGTGTCAACGCCAGCGGCATCTCGGACATGGCGACCGCATGCGTCGCCTCGTCGGGCAGGATCGCCTCTTCGGCAATCGCCTCGAAATCGCCATCCGCCTCCAGAAAGCGCAGCCGCACACGGCCGGCGAGTTCCAGATCCGACCCGCGCGTCTGCTCGATCACGCCGCCGAGTTCCGGGTCGCGCACCACCTGTGCCAGATCGAGCAGATGATCCGACCGCCCGTCGCGGCGACGAAATTGCAGCACGCCGCCCCGCTCGATCGCATCCACGCCATGGGCCAGCATCAGAGGTTGCAGGGCCGAGCGCGCCTCGCTCACCCGGTCGACGAGATAGCCGCGCACGAACCCCGCGGCACCCCCGGTGTCGAGATCCGCAACATCCGCGCGCGCGGAAACCTCGGCGATCACATCGGCCAGCCTGCGCCCGCTGACCCGGCCGGTGATCCAGTGCCCGCGGGCGTAATTCTCGCCATCCGACCAGAGCGTGGTATTGGCCGGGAAATACGGGTAGGGCCGCGCATCCCACGCCCAGACATAGGCATGATCCATGTCGATCATCCGCCCCGCATATTCCTCGGACGCCGGATTTCGGGCCGGATCGCCCCAGTAGCCCGCAATGGCGCGCAGATACTGCATCTGGATCAGGGGATCGCGCTGGCCCGTCGAGAAATGCGGCAGGCTGGATTCGGACGATTTGGGATCGAGGAACTTGTTGGGCTGATTGGTGCCCTTGTCCACCGCCGAACAGCCATATTCGGTGAACCGGATGGGCTTGGATTGCGGCACCCATGGTGTGGGCTCGGGCGCGCGCACGCCGTCCACGCGGTCGAAATGCGCGTTCTGCCACCAGTTGCGCAGATCCTTGTAGCGAAAGACCCAAGGCTCGCCATGGGCGCCATCGGTGATCGGCTCGCGCCGCTGCGCCGCGCGCGCCTGCGCCGAGGGGTAGAACCAGTCATACCCCTCGCCGCCCTCGATATTGGATTGCAGGTAGTCCAGATCGTGGATCGACGGATACGCGGACGCATCGAGATGATCATCGCCGTCGCGCCAATCGCTGAGCGGCATGTAATTGTCGATGCCGATGAAATCGATCGTCTCATCCGCCCAGAGCGGATCGAGGTGAAAGAACCGGTCGCCGCCACCCGTCTGATAGCCGAAATATTCCGACCAGTCGGCGGCATAGCTGATCTTGACCTCCGGGCCGAGCAGCTCTCGCACCTCAGCCGCCAGATCGATCAACTGCGCGACCGCCGGAAAGCTGTTACCCGCCCCCCGGATCTGCGTCAGGGCGCGCATCTCCGAGCCGATGCAGAAGGCCTCGACGCCCCCCACGGCGGCACAAAGCGCCGCCTGATGCAGGATGAAACGGCGATAGGACCATTCATCCGGGCCGTCATAGGACACCGGGCTTTGCTTGACCGCACCGCCGAAGCTCAGCAGGTCCAGAACGCCGGTCCCCGGTTCGGCCACTGGCTGCGCGGCGATCGGGGTCACGGTGAAATCCGATGCCTGAGCGGTGCCGAAGAACGCCGCGACCTCGGCCTCTGCCGCCGCGGATCCATCCGGGCTGCCCGTCTGCCCCGGCGCCTTCGAGGTCGTGATCCGCCCGCGCCACGGCAGCACCGCCTGATCATCCGCATCGCTGTAAGGATCGGGCAGGCCATTGCCTTGCAACTGCTCCATCAGGATGAAGGGATAGTAAAGCACGTCCTGTCCAGCCGATTGCAGGGCCAGAATGGCCTCGATCACCGCCTGATCGGTGGGTGTGCCGCCATAGACCTCGCGCCCCTGCGCATCCCTTGGCACTTGGCCCGCCTGCGCGCGCGACAGTCCGCCGACCTGCCACGGCATGTTCGAGGCGTCGAACTGCCTTTGCTCCACGCGCGGGTGAATGCGGCAGTCGGCACAGCGCAGATCCGTGCCGAACCAGCTGACGATCAGGGACGTCGCGCCGCACTGGGGCAATTCCTGCGTCAGCGCCTCGAGCGACGTGACGAAATCGGGCTGCTCGGACGGCGTGTTGATATTGGCGACGTCGCTCGAGCCAAAGCCGAAATCCATCGTGACCGGCGTGGTGGCGAGCACGTATTCGCCACTGCCGGGCAGCAACGCCACGCCGCGCACACCGCGCACCGGATCGAGATCCGCCCCCGGGGTCTCGGCCTGCGACGGGCGACAGACCTCGAAGCTGAACTGCGGCACGCGATTGCCAAAGCGCGAGATGTCCAGATCCTCGATCACCACATAGGCGGTGCCGCGATAGGCCGGCACGTTGCCCGCACCCTCCACCGCCTCGATCAACGGATCGGGCGCCTGATCGCGCGTTCCGTGATAGACGCGGATGCCCAGGCCCGACAGCGACACCTCGGTGCCATCGGCCCAGACCCGCGCCACGCGGGTGATCTCGCCCTCGCACAGCGCGAGCGCGAGGCTGACCGAGTAGCTGATCCGGCGCGTGTCGGGCGTGGCGGGGCTGGGGCTGCCCTTGCCGCCGCCGCTGCCGCGGGTCACGCTGACATTCTCGCGAAATTCGGTGGCCCAGATCACCTGTCCGCCGACACGCATGCGCCCGTAGACCTGGCTGATCGCGTCGCCCTCGCCCGCGCCGGTCAGGCGCAGGCGGCTGACGCGCCCGGTCTCGACCACCTCGGATCCCTGCCCCAGCAGGCGCTGATCGATCGAGCGCCCGATGACGGCCCCGGCAAAGCGCCCGATCACGACCGATGAAAGCCCGAGGACAGAGCCGCCGACAGCCCCGCCCACGGCCGCACCTGCGGCTGATAATAGAATGGTTGCCATCGCTCAGATCTCCTCGGGAAATGCGAACCGCGCCACGATGCGCCGCCGCCATGGCGCGCTCAGCGCGCATTCGACGACACCGTGGCCCGAATAGGCGTGAATGAAGCTGGCAGCAGCGCCCGTGCCGGCGACGATGCCGAGATGCTTGGCGACCGACCCTTCGCGCATGCGAAACAGGATCACGTCGCCGGGGGCCTCATCGGTCAGCGGCTTCACCACGAGATGCCGCGCCGCCGCCTGCCAGAGCGCCTCTTGCCGCGCGGGTTCCGACCAGTCCATGGAATAGGCGGGCGGGCGCTCGGGCTCGGCCCCCCTGATCTCGCGCCAAAGGCCCCGGACGAGGCCCAGACAATCGCAGCCGGCCCCCCGGCACGCGGCCTGATGCCGGTACGGCGTGCCGATCCAGCCCCGCGCCGCCGTCACGATCCAGTCGCCTTGCGCGCTCATCGCCTGCGGCTCCCGCCGTCGAGACGCGGCGATTTGGTCGGGTCGGTGATCGTCCAGTCATCGCCGGGAATATCGGGAAAACCCTGGAAATTGGCCAGATTGTTGAACTTGAACTGACAGGTGCTGCTGCGCTTGTCGCAGCCCGCCTCGATCCGCAGCATGTCACCGGAGGCCACGCGCGCGCCCAGAGGGTGCCACAACTCGATCACCCGTCCCGCGCCGTCCATGCGGTCACGCTTGATCAGACCGACCAGCCCCGAGGCCGCGCCGTCTTGCACGCGGATCACACCGTGGCGAAACCAGTCCGCGGCAAAGCCGCCCATCTCCGCGAAGCGAAAGACGCGGTTGTCCTCGATCTCTTCGGCGGCGCGTTCGGCCAGATAACCCGGCGTGTCGAGATCGAAAGCACAGTCGCGATCCCCCAGAACCGCGCTGCAGTGTTTCTGGTAGACCCGGCCAAGCGGCACGTTGAGCGCGTCTGTCAAACCGCGCAGCTCGGCCTCGAAGGCACCGCCCGCGCGGCGCAATTCGCCGATCGTGCCGCGAAACAGCAGGCTGCGTTGGTCCACGTCCTGCCAGTTGACCAGCCATGCGCGCAGATCCGCGCCGTCATAACGGCCCGCCTCGATATCCTCCTCGCGGATCGCGGCATCACACAGCGCGCCCAAGGCTTCGGTATTGTCCACCGAAAGCCCGGTCGATTGCTGCAACGCAAGCGCCGTCAGCCCGGTATCGGGACGAAACTCGACGCCATCGAACTGCAACACGCGGTCGTGATCGGTAAACCCCATCACCACCCCGTCACGGCGGGTCAGCGCCCAGGCCCGGCAGGTGGTCGTGATACCCGTCCCCAGATGATCCAGCAGCGCGGTCATATCCGGATCTCCACGACCGGCACATTGGGCACCTCGCCGGCCTGAAAGCTGGCAAGGCTGGTCTGAATACGGTCGGTATCGAACCGCACCGGCACGTCGAACTCATAGCCGGCGGTGATCGGCACGTCCCGGTTGGGCGGCTCGACAAAGGTCACGATGCCGGTGGTCGCGTCCACCTCGTAATGCACGCCCTCGAACATCTCGACATTGGCCTGGCCGATCCGCACCGTGCCCTTGACGGGTTTCACGACGGGGCGCACCGCCACCTGATCGCCCGAGCGGTAGGTCTTGACCAGTTGAAAGGCCCGCGTCGCATCGTCGCCCACGGCGATGTCCTGATCGCGGTAATCCGGCTCGGCCTTGGCGCGGCCCGACTTGAAATCGGTCCAGTCCTTCCAGCGAAAGCCGTAAAGCTGCCCGCGCCGTGCCTCGAAAAAGGCGATCAGTGCCTCGACATCGTCAAGACTGCGCAGCGCCACCCCCGCATCATAGCGCCGGCGCGCCTGCGCCCATGGCGTGTTGCGCTCCTCGAACCCGTTGGCGAGCGTGACGATGTCCGTCAGCCGCTCGGGCCCGCCGAGCGAGCCGAAACTCAGGCTCGCCGGAAATCTGACCTCGTGAAATCCCATGTCGCAGGCTCCTTTCAGCGGTTGCGCCCGCCGCGTCCGATGACGCGGCCAAGCTGTGCGGCGATCTGACCCTGGCTGCGGCGAAAGCCTTCGGCATCGGGGGTGCTGATATTCATCACGACGCTGACACCGCCGCCACCTTGCGTGCGCACCCCGAGGCGGCCATCCGGGCCGCGGCTGAGCGGCATGATCGCCTCGGGGCCCGCCTCGCCCATCAGGCCGGTGCCGCCGCGCATCGGAAAGGTGACAGGCCCGTTCACGACCCCGCCATTGGCAAAAGGCTGCACGCGGCCTTGCGAAAACGAGGCGCCCTTGGCAAAGGGAAACAACCCCTGCACCAGACCGCCGACGCCCTGCGATATCAGCCCGCCCAACTGGTCGGTGACCGGACGCGTGGCATCGTTGAATGCGCTGTTGACCATGATCGTCGCCATCCGCCGCAAGCTGTCGGACAGGCTGTCGCCCTCGACCACCGCACCGCGCAGCGCGGACCGCAAGCCACGGCTCAGCCCCCGCTCGAGGCTGCGCACGTCCTGTCCGGCCTCGGCAAAGCCGCCGCGCACGCGGCCCAGCTCCGCGTTGAAGGCCGCGGCCATGCCGGTGGCCTGCCCCATGGCGTCATCCAGTGCTTCGATCTGCGCCTCGAGCTCGTCGGCGCGGTCCAGTTCATCCATCGCTCATCTCTCCATGTTCATCGGGAAAGGCCCGAAGCAGCGCCTCCAGCCCGTCGCGGGCCATCGGGCGCACGCCCTCACGCTCGCCCAGCATCAGGCGCAGTTCGACCGGCGTCAGCGCCCAGAACTCGGCGGGCTTCAGCCCAAGGCCCTGCATCCCGGCGCGCATCAGCGCTGGCCAGTCGAAACGGACGCTCATCCGCCCGCCTCCGGCAGGGCAAAGGCCCGCGCCAGCACTTCGGCCGCGGCGCGCGCGGCAGCGACCGGCCCACCCTCGACCTCGGCGCTCAAGAGATCGGCCGCGGTGCCACGCCAGCCACCGCCGCGCAGCCCGGCCACGATCAGCGCCAGAACGTCGCGGGTGGAAAACGCGCCTTCCTCGAACCGCGCCACCAGATCGACGAGCGATCCGCGCTCCAGCGTCGCCTCGAGCTCGGCCAGCGCCCCGAGGGTCAGCCGCATCACGTGCCGCTCGCCATCGATCACCAGCGCCACCTCGCCTGCATAGGGGTTGGCCATCACGTTCACAGTACCGTGAAGATCAGCCGCCCGGCCGAGGCCAGCGACAGCTCGTACGTCGCCTCGCCGTCATGCGTGCCACCATATTCGATCGCACTGACCTGGAACGGCCCCTCGATGGTGCCGAAATCGGGGATGATCACCTGGAAGTCCGGCATCTCGCCTTCAAAGAAGATCTGTCGCGCCCGCTCGTCACTGGCGGCATCGCGAAAGATGCCCGAGCCGCTGATATTGGCGGATTTGACACCCGCCCCGGCCAGCAACTCGCGCCAGCCACCGGCCGAATCAAGGCTGGTGACATCCACGCTCTCGGCATTGAAGCTCACCCGCGTGGCGCGCAGTCCCGCCACCGTCTGAAAATTGCCGCTGCCGTTGAGATCGATCTTGATCAGAAGATCCTTGCCGTTCTGCACTGCCATTGTCTTGCTCCTTGAAGTCGGGGTTAGGCGCCGTCGTCGACGCGCGCACGAAAGGTCAGGTCGATCCGGCGACGGCTGCCGCCGGTCTCGCGCCGGGCGCGGGCACGCCAGAACTGAACGCCCACGAGGGTGCTCTGCCCGAGCATCATCTGCGCGTCCTCCAGCGCATCGCTCACCGCACCGGCCACGCGCTTGGCCTCGAGAAACCCGGCCCCGTCACTGACCACGGTGACGGTCAGGCGGTGCCAGGCCCCGCCCGCCGTGCCGTCGCCGCGTGCGCGTACCTCTTCGGGGCCGAGCGTCACGTAAAGCGGCGGCACCGCACCGCCGGGCAGCGCATCGAAGATCGCCCCACCGACCAGCGCCCCCAATGCGGCATCTGCGGTCAGGCGCGTGAACACCGCCTCTTGCAGGTTTGCGGCCACCGTGTAGCTCATGTCACCACCTCCTCTTCGGACCAGCAGGTCAGGAACCGCGCGGCCGGATCCTGCTCGGTCACAGACAGGATGTTGAACAGCCGCGCCCCATCGCGCAGGCGCTGGCCGGCCTGCGGGCGGCGCGGGCTGCCTTGTGGTGCTGCGCGCACGGTGATCCGGAATGCGGCAAGGCCGACGCTCGTGGCCGCACCTTCGGCCTCGCGCCCGGTGCGCGCGCTCAGCTCGGCCCAGAGCGTGCCGCGGGCCTGCCAGTCTTCGACAAACCCGCCCGCCCCGTCGGGGCTGCGTTGCGGAACCTCCAGCACCAGCGGCCGGTTGAGCCTCGGCGCGGCCATCAGCGCACCCCCCCGCCCAGCAGGCGCACGGTGCGGTAGCGTTCGATCAGGCTGGACACGCCAAACGGCATGCAGCCGCCGCTCAGGCCCATCTCGTGGCGGTACTCGTAGTAATGCGCCGCCAGCATCAGCACCGCCTGCGCCAGGTCGGGGGGCAGCTCGGCCCAGACCGCGCCATAGCCCGCGCGAAACACGATCTCGGCCACGCTGCCCGAGGCGATCGACGGCAGGAAGCTGCCCACCGGGCGCAGCACGGGCCGGTGCGCATCACGCTCCAACCGGTAATGCGCGGGCGGCACGAGATCGGTCTCGTCATTGCGATCGCGCAGCCTCAGGCTGAGGATCTCGTTCACCGGCGCGACCGGCAGGGCCTGTCCGTGCGGCTCGCGCCAGCGGCTCAGCACCCAGGAAAAGTCGCGCTCCAGAAGCACCTTTCCGGTGCGCCCTTCGATCGCGGCAAGGGCGGCGCGCAGGAAACTCTCCAGCACCGGGTCCTGGATGTCGCCATCCGAAAACCCCGTCCCCAGCCGCAGATGCGCCTTGAATTCCGCCAGCGGCAGCGCGGCCAGGGGCACCGCGGTTTCTTCCATCAACATCATGGACCTACTCCATATATCCCGGACCCCTCCGGTGATCGAGGCGCGCGCCACCCGGCATTGCACGGACGGAGGGGGATGACTGAACAACGCCTGTCATGGGCCGCACGCGCCCCGGGACGGGGGCAAACGCCCCCGCCCCTGTCACCGCCCCTTACGAGGTGGCGAACCGCAGCAGCTTGATCGCCTTGAAATCGCTGACGTCGCCACCGACCCGCTTGGTGGCGTAGAACAGGACATGCGGCTTGGCGCTGTAGGGATCGCGCAGCACCCGCAGATCTGGGCGCTCGGCCACCGTGTAGCCGGCCCCGAAATCACCAAAGGCGATGGCATCGGCACCGCTGGTGATGTCGGGCATGTCCTCGGCGATCAGCACGCGGTAGCCCAGCAGACGTGCGGGCTCTCCCGCCGCCAGACCGTCGGACCACAGGAACCGGCCATCGGCATCCTTCATCTTGCGGATGGTTCCGGCGGTCTTGGAGTTCATCACGAAGGTGCCGTTGGCGCGGTACTGCGCGCCCAGCGCATAGACCATGTCGATGATCGGATCCGGCCCGGCGATATCGCCATCCGCCCCGGTGGGGACGTAGCCGATATTGCCCCAGGCCCAGACATCGTTGTCGACCGTGGGATGGGTCAGGAACCCGCGCGGCTTGTCGACGCCGTCACCGGCGACAAAGGCCGCAGCCTCGGCGCGGGCGAACTTGTCGGCGATGCGGCCCGCAAGCCAGGCCTCGACGTCGAACGCGCTGTCGTCCAGCAGACGCTGCGACGCTTTCGGCAGCGCGCTCAACTCATGCAGCGGGATGCTGATGCGGTCGATCACGGGGGTGTCGGTCTCGGTCACCGTGCCTGTTTCCGTGGCCCAGCCATGGCCCACATCGGCATGATCGACCAGCACGTCGAAACTCGTGGCCTCGACCGCCACCACATTGGCCACCGCCCGGATCGAGGCGGTCGCGCTCAGCACCGAATGGATCATCTCGGAGGTCTGCGGATCGACGAGATACCCGCCATCCCCGGCCACGGCGGTGTTGAGCGCCTTGCCCTCGAGTTCCAGCCCGCGCAGGCCGTCATCGTCACCGCCGCGCAAATACGCGTCGAACGCCTTGCGATGCGGGGCGTGGGTGTCGGCGGCGGCCGCCAGATGCGGGCGGGCCATGGCGATTGTCTTGCGTTCAAACATGGTCATCTTCTCTTCCTGCTGTTGAAGTCTGGTGTTAAGTTCGGACTGAAAGCCCTTCAATTCGTTTATAAAACCGGTCACGGCGGCTTTCATTTCTGCCGCCGGAGACAGATCTTCCCCGGCCCGAGCCTGCGCTTGGGTTGTCATCATTGCGTTCCTTCAGGTTGGTCTGGTCGCGCGGGCTAAATCCGCGCCATCTCCCGGCGGGCCGCGTCAAAGACCGCCGCCAATTCGCGCATCGTGTCCGCGTCGGGGCTCTCGCCCTTGGCGGCCACACGCGCACTGGGCAGCATCGGGAAGGTCACCAGCGACACTTCCCAAAGCTCCAGTTCCTGCAAGAGCCGTCGGCCCTTGTCGCTTTTCGTGGCCCGCAGCGTCCGGTACCCGATGCTCAGGCCGTCGATCGCGCCGGCCGCAATCAGCGCCGCCGCCTCGCGGGCACGGCCCACGGTATCGAGCAGCCGCCCCTTCACATGCAGCCCGCGCGCGTCCTCGCGGACCTCGTCCCAGATGCCGATCGGTTGCGCCGGGTCGTGCTGCCACAGCATCTTGACGCGGCGCCCTTCGGCATCGAGCCGCTTGAGGCTTGCCGCATAGGCACCTTTCGCCACAACGTCACCGCCCTGATCGGGGGCGTCGAACAGGCTGGCATAGCCCTCGATCCGGCCCGCATCGCTCACGCTCAGGGCCTCTCCGTCCAGTCGCGCGAACTTGCGCTCCAATCCGGTTTCCATTTCCATGCGCCTCATCCTTTCCGTTTCCATCTCAGGGCAGCGCCGCCAGGATCGGCGAGAACGCCTGCACCAGTATCGCCGCGACCACACCGTAAACCGCCAGCCACAGCCGCCGCTCCAACCGCTCGATCGCGGCGTCCAGCCGGTCGAGCCGTTCCTGCATGGCCTTCACCTGCAGATCCGAGACCCGCTCATGCGCTTCCAGCCGCAGCGCGGGCGCGCAATCGAAGGGCTCGAACCCGTAGCGCGGCGGCGGTCCCTGCTCAGCCATCCAGATCCGCCTCGGGCAGCGCCGGCAGCCCCAAGAGGTCACGCTTTTCGGCCGCTGTCAGGAAATCGGCCCCCGCCACCCGGCTCCATTGCGCGTCACGCTCGGCGGCCAGCGCCGGCACCTGATCAAGATCGGGATGCAGATCGAACGCCTCGCCGCTCATCCGCGCCAGCCACGCCGCCACCGACGCGGCCACGCGCAGGGCCAGCGGCAGTACCGTCAGCCGGTAGAAAGCACGGTTCGCCTCCTGGTAATTGGCGAAGGTCGCATCCCCGGGGATCCCCAGCAGCATCGGCGGCACCCCGAAGGCCAGCGCGATCTCGCGCGCGGCACTTTCCTTGGTCTTCTGGAATTCCATGTCCGAGGGGCTGAACCCCATCGGTTTCCAGTCGAGCCCGCCTTCCAGCAGCATCGGCCGCCCGGCATTGCGCGCGCCCTGATGATGCGCTTCCATCTCGCCCACGAGCCGGTCATACTGATCCGTGCTCAGCGCGCCCTGCCCCTCGGCCCCCTTGTAGACGATCGCCCCCGATGGCCGGGCGGCATTGTCGAGAAGCGCCTTGGACCAGCGGCTCGCGGAATTGTGCACATCCACCGCCTGCGCCGCCGCCTGCAGGGGCGACAGGCCGTAATGATCGTCCTGGGGGTGAAAGCTCTTGATGTGGCAGATGCAGGGCGCACCATCGGAGACGTCGAAGCGGTGCTTGCGCCCCGCGACGGCGTATTCATAGGCCACCGGCCAGCCATCCGCGCCCGGCACCACGCTCATCCGGTCCGAGCGCAGCACGTGCAGTTCCACCGGCACACCAGCACCGGTGCCCACGGCCTCGACATAGGCATTGCCGGTCAGCAGAAGCTGGCCGTAAAGCGCCTCGAACAGCTCCGCCCGGCCCTGCGCCGGGTTGGGTGTCCGGATCAGATCAAGCACAGGATGTACCGCAAAGCGCCGCTCGGCGTCCTGCAGGACGAGGGGCAGCGCCGCCGCCGCCTCGGCGATCATCTTGACGCAGCGAAAGCCCACCGGATTGCCGGCAAAACCGGTGCGCGCAAGGCTGACCGTGTCGCGCGGGCTCCACGCCACGCGGCCAGCCCCGCCCCAGGCCATGATACGGCCCGTGGCGCTCGCCTTTTGTTCGGGGATGGATGGCGTCGCCGCGTTCCCCTCTGCCGCGCCGCTTTGCCGGAAGAAATCCAGTATCATCGCCTCGCTCTCCTTGATCCCGTATCGGTTTGGTCTCATGACCGCTTGATGGGCATCAGACCCCCAAAGGTTTAAGGAAAGTAAACCGCACCGTGCGCCGGCACGGGCGGGCCGCGACGAGGGACGGTGACTTCAGCGGTGTTACGGCTTGGAAACGTTTTGTGACGACGCGTGCAGGATGTCGCCGATGCCCGGATCAAGGGTGCAAGGGCGCTTTTGCGCGCCTTCATGGCACAATCCGCGACAGGCTCGGGTCCACATCGACGAGCGTCGCCAGACAGGCGCGGATCCGGCCGCAGGACGCGAGGCCCAGAGTGCCGTCGCGGTAGCCGACCCACCCTTTCGAGAAAAGGCAACAGGTCGCAAAGTAGGCCGGTTGGCGGCCAGGCCTACATGTCCTTCGGGATTGCATACCTTCCATCAAGGCATTGATTTTACTTATTACAATGTCCTTAAAAATCATTCTGGCCGTCCTCGTATCGCCCTGATTCAAGATGAAAGTACGGCGTCGGAGTGCGCTGTCATCGCGGATGACACCGCCACCGCAGCGACAAAATCCCGGTACCCCGAGGCGCATCACGATGGCGCGGACATACTGGCATGCGGTCGTCGCTCTCCGGCCAAAAAATGACCCCTACCGACCCCTCAACAGGCCCGCAACAAGACCCAAATACGACGCGTCCCGGCGGCAACACCCGGGGGCAGGACGGGGGCCGTTACCTTGACATGGGCCCGGTGCGTGTATCTATAAGCGGTGAAGTTTGCGACAGGCAATTAAATAAAAACAACCGGATGAATCCGGAAACGAAACAAGGAAAAACCCCATGAACGCGACGAGCAGTACGCATCATGTCGCCTTGCGAAAGGCCGACTTTTCAACACTTTGCGACGCACTCGATTATGCGGCCGAAGGCGAGACGGGTGTGAATTTTTTCGACGCGCGCGGCGCGCTCTATTCGTCCACATCATATTCCGAGCTTCGGCAACAGGCGATCGAGCTGGCGCATCGTCTGACAGCTCTGGGGATCGAGCCCGGCGGACGCGTAGCGCTGGTCGCCGAAACCTCACCGCATTTCGTGCGGTTCTTCTGGGCGTGCCAGTATGCCGGGTTGGTTCCCGTGCCACTGCCCGCATCGGTGAATATCGGCGGCCATTCGGCCTATGTCGCGCAGCTGCGGCAGCTTCTGAGCAATTGCGACGCCTCCGCGGCGATGGCGCCGCTCGAATGGCTGGACTTCCTCAAGGAAGCGACATCGGACATGGATCTGCGCCTTGTCGGCGGGCCCGAGGATTTCGACGCGCTCGTGCCGAGCACGGCCACCCTGCCCGGGGTCACCCCCGAGAGCACCGCCTATATCCAGTATACATCCGGAAGCACACGCTTTCCGCGCGGCGTGGTGATCGACCAGAAGACGGTTCTGGCCAATGTCAACGACATGGCGACCAACGGGCTGAAGTTGACGGACGAAGACCGGTTCGGCTCGTGGTTGCCGTTCTTTCACGACATGGGGCTTGTCGCCTTCATCATCATGCCGATGGCCACGCAGCGCTCGGTCGATTTCCTCGGCACCCATGATTTCGCCATGCGCCCGCGCAAGTGGCTCGAGATGATGTCGGCGAACCATACCACCATCACATCGGCCCCGCCCTTTGCCTACGAGTTGTCGGTGATGCGGGTGCGCCCCAATGATGCCGAAAAGCTGGACCTCAGCGCGCTGCGCGTCGCCTGTGTCGGTGCCGAGATGATCAGCCCCGAACCGCTGGAGCGTTTCGCCGAGGCGCTGGCACCGGCCGGCTTCAAAGCGACCGCCTTCGTGCCCTGCTACGGCATGGCCGAATGCTCATTGGCGATCAGTTTCGCGCCGCTCGATGCGCCGCTCGGCGTCGATCACGTCGATTCCGCGCAAATGCAGAGCGTGGGCGTCGCCGAGGCCGTCGATCCCGACGCGGCACGGCGCGCAGACCGGCATGTCACGCGGTATGTCGATTGCGGCCTGCTTCTGCCAAGCTTCGATGTGTCGATCCGCGACGAGGCTGGTCAGCCACTTCCCGACCGGCATGCCGGCAGCATCCTTTTGCGCGGTCCCAGCGTGATGAGCGCCTATTTCAACGACGAGGCGACGACCCGCGAAACGCTCAGCGCGGATGGCTGGCTCGACACCGGCGATATCGGCTATCTGGTGGACGGGCATCTATACGTCACCGGGCGCAAGAAGGACATGATGATCATCCACGGCCGCAATATCTGGCCGCAGGATCTCGAATATGTCGCCAAGACGCAGCCCGGTGTGCATTACAACGATGTCGCCGCGTTCTCCGTCCCGGCCGAGAAAACCCATCAGGAAACCGCCGTGCTAGTGGTGCAATGCCGCGAGCGCAACGAGATCAAGCGCGCAGGCCTGTCCAAGACCATCCGGGCGATGGTGCGGACCGAGTTCGGCATCGACTGTTTCGTCGAACTGGTGCCGACACGCACCCTGCCGCGCACCTCGTCGGGCAAGCTCGCACGGGCACGCGCGCGGCTGGAATTCCTCGACCGCAGGCGGGCCGTGGCGGTACAAAACATCGGCAAGACTGTGACAACCCGATCCGAGGCGCAGGGCGAAGAAAAGCTGCGTTACAGTGCATGACAGATCCTGTCGCGGTCACCGGGGCGGCGGGTTTTGTCGGCCAGGCCCTTGTCGCGCAGTTGCTGGCCGCAGGCTACCCGGTGCGCGCCCTCGTGCATCGCACAAAGCTGCCGATCAGCCACCCGGGCTTGGAGACGGTTACCGGCGGCATCGCAGATGACGCCGCGCTGACGCGGCTGATGACCGGCTGCGGCGGTGTCATCCACGTCGCGGGTCTTGTGCGCGGGCGCAGTGCGGCGGATTTCCTGCCCGTCAACGCCGACGCCGTCGCGCGGGTCGCCGAGACCGCGCAGACCACGTGTGCCGCGCCACGCCTCGTTCTGATCTCGTCGCTGGCCGCGCGCGAACCGCACCTGTCGCCCTATGCCGCAAGCAAGCGCGAGGGCGAGGCGCAGCTCGCCACGGTTGCCGAACGCAACGGGCTGTCCTGCGCGGTGCTGCGCCCACCGGCAGTCTATGGCCCCGGCGACAGCGAACTTCTGCCGCTTTTCAGGCTCATGGCCCGTGGTATCACGCCGATACCGGGCGCGTCGGATGCCCGCGTCTCGCTGTTGCATGTCGGCGACCTTGCAAGGGCCGCCGTCGCGCTTCTGGAAAGCGATGCAAGCGGCACGTTCGAACTGCATGACGGGCACGCCACGGGCTATGCTTGGGACGACATCGCCGAAACCGTCGAACGCATCGCGGGGCGCGGGCGCGGCTGGCGGGTTCGCATTCCGGGTGCCGTCCTGCGCGGGACAGCCTACGCGAACCTTCTCGCATCGCGTCTTTTCGGCTACCAGCCCATGCTGACGCCGGGCAAGATCGCCGAACTGCGCCACCCCGACTGGGTGTGCGACAATACAGACCTGAGCCGCGCCACCGGCTGGCAGCCGACACAGTCCCTGCATGACGGTCTGCTGCCCCTGCTGGGTGGCGCGCGCCGCAGCAACCAAGAAAGCGCGTCCAATGTCATCTGAGCCGAAAGATCTCGACCGGGACATCCTTGAAACCCTGCTCGGGTCTCTGGAACGGTTTCCGACCAAGAGCGGGGAGTTGACCGCGCAGACCGATCTGTCTGCCGATCTCAGCCTCGACTCGGTCAGCATGATGGAGATCCTCGTCGAGATCGAGGACCATTACGACATCAGCCTGCCGCTCAACATGATGGCCAATGTGACCACGGTGCAGGACCTCGTCGATCAGATCAAACCCCTCGTAGAAAGCACGTCATGAGCATTTCAGACCGCTTCACCGAACTGGCCCATATCCGCGACTCGCTCGGCAGCCTCGCGGCCGATCCCAGCCGCGTCGTCATGGAAAAGATCCTGTCGCCCACCGAGGCCGTGATCGACGGCAAGCCGACGATCCTCGTGGGCACCAACAACTATCTCGGGCTGACCTTCGATCCGGACCTGATCGACGCGGCCTGCACCGCCATGCACGAACAGGGCACCGGCACGACCGGGTCGCGCATGGCCAATGGCAGTTTCTTCAGCCATGCCGCGCTGGAAGAGGAATTCGCCAAGTTTTACGACATGCCGTCGGCGATGCTGTTCTCGACCGGCTACCAGACCAATCTCGGCCTGCTGATGGGGCTGTTGCGCCCGGGCGACAAGGTGGTGCTCGACGCGCACAGCCATGCCTGCATCTATGACGGGTGCCGGATCAGCGGCGCGGATTTCTTCGCCTTCAAGCACAATGACGCGGGCGATCTGCGCAAGCGTCTGCGGCGCATGGGGCCGGATGCCGAGGGCGCGTTGGTCATCGCCGAGGGGCTTTACAGCATGCTCGGCGATACCGCACCGCTGGCAGAGCTTTGCGCGGTGGCCAAGGAATACGGCGCGTGGTTCATGGTGGACGAAGCGCATTCCTTCGGGATCTATGGCGAGACCGGGCGCGGCCTCTGCGAAGAGGCGGGCATCCTCGATCAGGTGGATTTCATCACCGGCACGTTCAGCAAGAGCCTTGCCTCGCTGGGGGGCTTCTGCGTCAGCCGCCACCCCGAGATGCGGCTTCTGCGCTACGGCAGCCGCCCCTATATCTTCAGTGCCTCGTCGAGCCCGGCGAACATCGCCGCCGCCCATGCCGCCCTGCGCGCCGTGCGCGACCGGCCGGACCTGAAAGAGCGGCTCTGGGCCAATGCCGAGCGGTTGCATGCCGGGCTGAGTGGTCTGGGCTACAAGCTGGCCTCAGCCCCGAGCCCGGTGATCGCGGTGCGCGTGCCCTCGCATGAGGAGGCGGCCCGCACATGGAACGAGCTGCTGGCCAGCGGGATCTATGTGAACCTCGTGGTGCCGCCCGCCGCACCCGACGGGGAATCGCTGCTCCGCTGCAGCCTGAGCGCCGGGCACAGCTTCGATCAAATCGATCGCATCGTGGCCGGATTCGAGGCCGCGTTTGGCGGCGCGCCCCAGCCCCTGGCCCACGCCGCGGGCGCACGCTAGGGGATCGTGTCGGGCCGGCGGCCCGGCACACGACGCCTCTCGCGACCGTCATGACAGCACAGACCCCGACCGATCCGGCAGGCACCGTTCTTGCGCATCTGTCCGACCCGCACCTGCCATTGCCGGCCGGTTTGCAACCCCTGTCGGTGCTCAACAAACGCCTTCTGAGCCTTCTGTCGTGGCATACCAAGCGGTGCCGTGATCATCTGCGGGAAACGCTGGACCGGCTGGTCGCGGATCTGCACCGCGAGGCCCCGGACCTGATCGCGGTGACTGGCGATCTCACCAATCTCGGGCTCGACATGGAATATCGCCGTGCACGCCTCTGGCTGGACAGTCTGGGTGATCCGGCGCGCGTGATGGTGATCCCCGGCAATCACGAGGCCCTCGTGCGCGGGGCTTGGGAGCGGGGCGCGGTGCATTGGCGCCCCTACTGGCAGGGGGACACGTTACAACCAGACGTCACGCACGCCTTTCCGACCCTGCGCAGGCGCGGGCCGCTCGCGCTGATCGGGGTGTCGAGCGCCATCGCCTCGCCGCCGGGACAGGCCGTCGGGGCGGTCGGGGATGCGCAACTGAAGAGTCTGGCGAAGATCCTGCGCAAAGCGCGCGCAGAGGGTCTGTGCCGTGTCGTGCTGATCCACCATCCCCCCCTCGACGGGACTGTCAGCCAGCGCAAGAGCCTGCGCGACGGGGCGGACCTGCGGGCGCTGCTGGCACGCGAAGGGGTGGAGCTGATGCTGCACGGCCACAGCCACAGAAGCCACCAGCAAGTGTTGCAGACACGCGACGGGCCGGCCCCGGTGATCGGCGTGCCCTCTGCCTCGTCGATGCGACACGAGGCGGCGGCCTATAACCTTTGCCGGATCAGCCCGGTGGCGGGGGGATGGGAGATGACCCTGACCCCCCGGCATTTGACGGCGGAGGGGCGGATGGCGGCGGGGTGCCGCACAACCCTGACGCTTGCGCGCAGCCACGCAGCGCAGTAGCCGGACCGCGCCCGGCCTTGCAACAGGCGGTTTGACCTTGTCGCCGCAAGAGGCGATACCCCCGGGCAGCGGCGCGACATGCGCCGGTCACCGGTGTCAGGAAAACCCAGCCCATGCGTTTGATGCTTCATCTCTTTCGTGCCTATCCGCTGGCCAGTTTCCTAATGATCGTGGCGCTCTTGCTGTCAGGTCTGGTCGAGGGGCTCGGTGTGTCCGCACTTCTGCCCATGCTGAAGATCGCGATGAATTCCGGCGAGGCCGACGCCGTTTCCAATCCCCCCGGTGAGCTGGAGCAGGCGGTGCTGGGTGTGCTCGACTGGCTGGGGATCCCGGTCACGCTTGGGGCGTTATTGATGCTGATCGTAGTCTCGGCCATCATCAAGGCGATCCTCCTGCTCTTCGCACAACGGCAGGTGGGCTATACGGCCGCGCAGATCGCCACCGATCTGCGGCTCGAGGTCCTGCGCAACATGATGCACAGCCGCTGGTCGTTCTTCCTGCACCAGCCGGCGGGCCGACTGAGCAACGCGCTGGCCACTGAGGCACAGCGCGCGTCAGGTGCCTACATGCAGGGCGCGACAGCCATCACGCTCATGATCCAGGCTCTAGTCTATGGCGGGGTAGCGGTAGCGGTCTCGTGGCAGGCCACGGCTCTTAGCCTCATCGGCGGCGCGTTGATCATCTGGGCGTCACATTTTCTGGTCCGCATGGCTCGAAAGGCGGGCAACAAGCAGACCCGCCTGATGGTCTCGCTGATGTCGCATCTCACCGACATGCTGCAATCGGTCAAACCGCTCAAGGCGATGGGGCGCGAGGATCTGGTCGACGACCTGCTCAACAACGAGACCAACCGCCTGAACAGGACAATGCGGCGGCAGGTTCTGGCCGGGGCCGCGCTCAATTCCGGGCAGGATCTGATGTTCATCGTCCTGATCGCCTTCGGCGTCTATCTGGCGCTTGGCGTGCTCTCGATCGATTTCGCGACGGTTTTGATCCTCGCGCTCACGCTGGGGCGTGCCTTCAACTATCTCAGCAAGGTGCAGAAACAGTACCTAAAATTGGCCCAGAACGAGAGCGCCTACTGGTCTCTCAAGCAGACGAGCGATAGCGCGAGAACGCAAAAAGAGCATATGGGCGGTGAACTTACGCCCGAGCTGGAGACCGGCATCTCGCTGCGCAAGGTCGACTTCCTCTATGACGGGAACCCGGTCTTTTCCGGCCTCGACATGGAGATACCTGCCCACAAGATCAGCACGATCAACGGTCCTTCGGGGTCGGGGAAGACGACCATCATCGACCTAGTGATCGGCCTCATACGGCCCGATGGCGGCGAGATCCTGATCGACGGCATGCCGTTCGACCAGATCGACATCAAGGCGTGGCGGCGCATGGTCGGCTATGTGCCGCAGGAAACGGTGCTCCTGCATGACAGCGTGCTGTACAATGTCAGCCTAGGTGATCCGAAGGTTTCCGAGGCGCGAGTCGTCGAGGCGCTCAGGAAAGCCGGCGCATGGGAGTTCGTCCGCAACCTGCCCGAGGGCCTGCACACCTTCGTGGGCGAGCGCGGCGGGCGGCTTTCGGGCGGGCAGCGTCAGCGCATCGCAATCGCGCGGGCCCTGATCAACGACCCCAGGCTGCTGATCCTCGACGAGGCCACAAGCGCGCTCGACCCCGAGACCGAGGCCGCGATCATCGTGACACTGCGCGATCTGCGGGCACAGCTCACGATCCTTGCCATCACCCACAATAGCGGTCTGGCCGACGCCGCGGACGTGATCCACCGGCTGGAGCCGGGCGGCACGTTCAAGCCTGCGTAACATTGCCGGTGCGGTCGGCGGTCACGGCACCGCCGGACGCCTCCGCACCCATCAGATCCCCGATCCGGGCCACCGAACGCTGCAGATCGCTGGACGGGACCGTCTGTCGCGGCGGCGGCGGATCACCGAGCCAGACCATCCGGCCCGACCGCACCAGCCGCAGATGCATCTGGCTGATATCGCGAGTCAGATGCCGCCACCCCCACCGCATCAGCGCCCGGTAAGCCAGCGCGCCCGGTGCCATGTCGCGGCGGTCGTGGTCCTGCCGCACCAGTGCCTGCGCCGCGGCCACCTCGCCCGCCGCGACAGCCATGTCGTGGCGCATGCCGAACCGGCCCGCACCGGTGTCGAACATGTGAACAGGCTTGCCGGTGGCGTAGGCCTCCGACAGCATCGAGATGCTGTCAGCGGTGACGATCACCTCGTCGGCCATCGCAAGATAGCCCAGATAGGGATTATCACTGTCTCCGCGCCGCCAGCGATAGAGGTCCATCGGTACCTCGTGCTGCGCGGCGAAAGCGTCGATCGCACAGGCCGGCGTGCGCGCGCTGGAACTGACCAGAAGCGACGCACCGCGCACCTTTGCCAGCGCCACGGCATCGCGCACCAAACGGTCGGCGGCGCGTGGCCCGAAGGCATAGGGGCCACTGGTGCCGCCGATATTGACTGTGACGTAGGGCCGCGGCAGATGCGTCAGTCTTGGGGCAAAGCGCGCTGCGGCCTCGGCCAGTCGTTCGGGGCCAACGGGATGCAGCGGCAAAGCGTTGCGCAGCACATTGGGCCGGTCCGGCACACGGTATTGCGGTGTCGTTATCACAAGGTCGAAATGTGACGGATCGGACCAAAGCCGGCCAAGGAATACGAGCCGCGTCCTGCCGCCGGACTGGTCACGGATCCAGCGGCAGACCGGCTCGTTGCGCATGCCCATCGACAGCACGAGATCGGGCCATGGCGGCGCAAGCGTGTCGGACCTTGCAAGATCGACGCCGCGCAGGTCGCTGCCGCGCAGCAGGGTCGTGCGCATCTCGAATTTGCGATAGCTCAGCGTCTTGATCTCGACGGGCCAACCCAGCCCCTCGGCCAGCGCGCGCAACTGCGTCTGCTCGCCCGCGCGGTAGGCGTCCACGATCCAGACGCGCCGCTCTGGCCCGGCCTCAGACATCGGCGGCCCGTGCGGTGGCGTGGTCCTTGGGCCAGCGGCGTTTCATGCAGATCCATTGCCCCGGATCCTCGCGGATCCAGCTTTCGAACACACCGTTGATCTGCCGTGTCAGATCGAGCACCTGTGCCTGCCGCGGTGCCTCCGCGTCGGCCGGGGCGAGCGGCGCCATGACCTCGATTCGGTAGCGGCAGCCCGAAAGCCGCACGGCACGGGTCGGCACCACCTTGTAACCGCGCAGCCCCAGCATGGCCGGCAGCGTGTTGGTCGGGGCCGGAACACCGAAAAACGGCACAAGCTCGCCCTGATCTATGCGCGTGTCGAAGGCCGCACCGACCGAGCGCCCGGCCGCCAGTTCCCGGATCATCTCGCGCCCACCCCCGAAGGTCGGCACGAGCGGCCCGCCAAAGGCCGCCCGCCGCCCGAGAAAGAATCGGTTTAGCATCGGGTTGCCGTCCGGCGCGTAGAGCACTGAAATCGATATCCCGAATTTCCGCCCGAGCAGCGGCGTGAGTTGCCAGGCCCCGGCATGCGCGGTGGCAAAGACGATCGGCTCCTTGCGGTCGATGGCCGCCTGCGCCTCGGGGTGCACATCGAACGCCAGATAGCGCGCGCGCCGTTTCCAGAGCCGCCCGAGCAGGAACAACTCGACCGCCGCGCGCCCTGTGGTGCGGAAAACCTCACGCGCCACATCCGCGCGCTGTGCCTCGGTCGCCTCGGGCAGGACCACCTCCAGATTGCGCAGCACCACACGCCTCTTGTTGCGGTTACGGTATCCGGCAAATCCCATCAGCCGCGCGAAGAGGCCGCGTGCGACCGGAAACGGCATCAGACGCACAAGCCCCAGCCAAAGGTAGAACACCCCTGCCTCGAACGCCCAGACCGGGGTTTCGATCCATGGAACGCGGTCGATCAGGCGCTTGGGCAGAATGTAATACTTGGCCATGATCGCGATCCTGCCCCGGCAACTGTGGCACGTCCAAAGACCGGACCCGCGATCTACGGCTTGCCGGCTCGCGCCTGCTTCGCCGGGTCGGTGCCGAACACCCAGTCCCAGAACGGCGTGCTCACCCCGTACCGCCCGTCATCATCGGTGAAGTGGTGCCGCATGTGATAATGCTTGAGGAATTTCAGCACCGGATGCCGCATCGGAAAATGATGCGTGGCGTAGTGGATGTAGTCATAGATCAGATAGCCGATGATGAAGAAGCCGGTGAACGGCTCGGCCCACGGATAGGGCAGGATCAGGCTGAACATCAGCCACAGCACGGCGATGATCGGCAGTGCCCCCGCAGGCGGCATCAGCAGACGTGTCTTGTCCTGCGGCGTGTCGTGATGGACCCCGTGGAAGAGGTACATGATGCGCTGCCCGCGTTCCGATTTCGGCTCGAAATGAAAGACGAACCGGTGCAGCAGATACTCGGCCAGCGTCCAGGTCACGAGGCCGCCCACCCCGATCAGCGCCATCCCGGCAAGCCCGATATCGTGGACCACGACCGCGCGGATCAGCAGAAACGCCGCCACCGGGCCCCAGATCAGCAGCGGCACGACGGGATGCACGTGGCTGAGCTTTTCCAGGATCGGGTTTTTGAAAAGCCGCACGGACTCGTCGACACGGCGTGTGCGGCTGGGTTGATGGTTCGACATGACAGTCGCTCCTGCTCGTTTCATGGTTTCTTCTCATATATGTCGGTTTTGTCCAATAAAACAGCCGTCGGCCATATTTTACTGGTGCAAAGCCATTCACCGGGGCGCGCGCGGATCCAGTCCTCGAATTTCGCATTGATCTGCCGCGTCAGGTCGACCGCCTGGCTCTCGGGATCGGCGTCTGGATCACCGGGGACGAGCGGCGCGTGAAAGCGGATGCGAAAGCGCGCGCCCGGCAGACGCTGGACCTCGACCGGCACCAGCGGCACCTTCGAGCGCAGCGCCAGCCGCGCCGGCAGCACCGAGGAGGCCTTCTCGGCCCCGAAGAACTCCAGCGGCTTGCCCCCCTCGATCCGGCGGTCGATGATCATCGCCACCGCATGATCCTTTTTGAGCGCATCGAGAAACCCGCGCAGCCCGGCGCTGCGCGATATCAGATCGCCCCCGAGGGCGGCGCGGTAATACAGAATCAGCCGGTCGAGCCACGGATTGGCCAGCGGCGCGTACATGAGCCGCGGACGAAACCCGAGGCGCGCGATCGCGGCGGCGGGGATTTCCCAGTTGGCCATATGCGCAGCGACGAAGACCACCGGCCGGTCCGGCGCGTCATAGGCGGGGATGCGCTCGACGATCTCGATCTCCAGATGCTCGCGGCGCGGATCGGCGATGCGGTACAGGTTCGGATACTCGGCCAGCACCGCGCCCGCATTCGCCCAGACATCACCGGCCAGAGCGTCGATCTCGGCCGGGGACCTGTCGGGCAAGGCGAGCGACAGGTTGGCGCGCACATGGCGATTGCGCCGTTTCAGGATCCGGCCGAACACCCGCCCCAGACGCGCGCCAAGCGCCGAGGCCCAGGCGACAGGCAGCACCCGGAACACCCCGAGCAGGAGGCCCACGAAAACGAGATCGAGCCCCCACAGCACACGTCGCGCAACGGGGCTTTGAGCCGCCTTGTCGCGGATCGCGTTTCCGAGAATGAACTTGGCCAATGCTACTCGACTTCCCCTGGCACAGCGTCGATACTGCGCCCCGTTATTCGGGCCAGCGCGGCGCGTCCGCAAGCCTTTTCGCCCCCGGCCCGCGCCGGTTTGCAGTGCGGCGTGTCGTCCGGGTCGCGCCAACGAGATGGAAAGGCAAGTCATGCCGCAAACACAACCCGATCCGGCCTCGATCAGCGTCATTGCCGCCGACACCGCCGGGACGAGGCGCGATTTCCTGCACCTGCCCGAGCGGATCTACGCGGGCGATTCCGCATGGGTCGCGCCGCTGATCATCGAGCAGAAACAGCGCGTCTTCAAGAACGCGCCGCTTTTCGCGCATTGCGAGGTCGCCGCCTGGGTGGCGTATCGCGACGGCGCGCCGGTGGGACGCATCACCGCCCAGCTCGACGAATTGCAGCCCGCAGAGGCCGAGGGCAAGGTGGGCTATTTCGGCATGATCGAGGCGGTCGATGACGGCGCGGTGTTCACCGCCCTGATCGACACGGCGCAGGACTGGCTGAAGGCGCGCGGCGCGTCCCATATGCGCGGCCCCTACAACCTGACGATCAACGAGGAGATCGGCCTGCTGGTCGAGAATTTCGAAACGCCCCCGTTCATCATGATGGGCCATGCAAAGCCCTACTACGATACGCGGCTTGCCGATCAGGGTCTTGTCGGGATCAAGGATCTGCTGACCTACATGGTGCGCCCCGATTTCACGGCCCCCGCCGTGATGACCAAGCTGGCCGAGCGCGCCAGTCGCAAGGTCACGATCCGGCCCTTCAACCGAAAATCCAAGGCCGCCGATTTCGAGGCGATGCGCGACATCTTCAACGATGCCTGGGCCGACAACTGGGGCTTCGTGCCCTTCACGCCCGAGGAATTCGAGGAAACCGCCAAGCTTCTGACGCTGCTGCTGCCCGATGATTTCATCCAGATGGCCGAGATCGACGGGCGGCCGGTGGCCTTCATCACCGCCTTTCCCAATCTCAACGAGCTTGTGGGCGATCTGCGCGGGCGGCTCTTGCCATTTGGCTGGGCGAAACTCATCTGGCGGCTCAAGGTCAAGGGGCCGCGCAGCGCGCGCGTGGCGCTGATGGGCGTCCGCAAGGAGCATCAATATTCCCGCCTCGGGCCGACGCTGGCCTTCATGGTGATCGATGCGGTCCGCAAGGCGATGATACGGCGCGGCATCGAAACGGTCGAGATGGGCTGGATACTGGAGGACAATGATGGGATGCGACATATCATCGAGGCGATCGGCAGCACGATCCACAAGCGCTACCGGGTCTATCAGAAACGGCTGTGAACGGCGCGGCGCGGCTGTCATGGACATACGCCGATGACCGGCTTCGCTTCCGTGATCCTGGCGGGTGAACGCGACACGCGCGATGCGCTGCGCGATGCCACCGGTGTCGCGTGCAAGGCGCTGCTGGATATCGACGGCACCCCCATGATCGCGCGTGTCATCGCGGCGCTTCAGGCCGCACGCAGCGTCGACACGGTCCATCTCAGCGGCCCGACCGAGGCATGCGTCAACGCCGATGCCGGGCTGGCCGGGATGATCGCCGAGGGGCGCATCGACTGGACCGCGCCCGGCCCCACACCAAGCACCAGCGCCTACGAAATGCTGACCCGGGTGCCGGCAACGCAGCCCGTTCTGGTGACCACCGCCGATCACCCCTTGCTGACGGCCGAAATCGTCGATCATTTCTGCCGCGACAGCGCGACGAGCGGCTGCGACGTGGTGATCGGGCTGGCCCCGCATGATCTGGTCCGGGCGACGTTCCCGGATCTGAAAAAGACCGTGCTGCGCTTTCGCGACGGGACCTATTGCGGCTGCAACCTGTTCGCCTTCCTGACCGAGGATGGACGAAAGCTCGCCGATTTCTGGCGCCGGGTGGAGCGTGACCGCAAGAAGCCGCTCGTGGTGATCCGCCTGCTGGGTTTGTGGTCGCTGCTGCGTTACCGTCTCGGCTGGCTGACGCTCGACGCGGCACTGGCGCGGCTGTCGCGCAAGGTCGGGCTGAAGATCGGCGTGGTGATCCTGCCCTATGCGCATGCCTCGGTGGATGTCGATTCCGTGGCCGATTATCAGGTGCTGCAACGCCATGCGAAACGCGCGGCCGCGCCCGCCGCGTCCGAGGTGTCACATACCGGCTGAGCGCGGAATCAGCCGGTGGTGTACCCGAACACCGGATCGAGCCGATCCTCGACCATCGCATCGATGACGCGGATCTGCTCGGGCGTGAAATAATCGCGATAGCCGCCGACCTTGCCGCGCCGGACCTTGAAACTGTCGGGATTGCCGCCATCGCCGGGGCGCACCCTTTGCCCGCTGCCGCGCATGCCCTCGTTGCTGGATTCGCGCTTTTTCATGTTCTCATAGGCGGCATAGTCCTTGGCCGCCTCGATATGCTCGTGCGTGCCGGGGGAGCCGGTGGCCGCGACGACATGTTCCAGCGTCGCGCCCGGATCGGCGCGCAGATCCTCGTAGCGGATCACAGTCAGGTCATCGCCCATCATCGGCATGGCCCGCGCCCATCCGTTGAGACAGTCGACGATGCGCGGGATGCCGCAATCGGGATTGCACACGAAATCGAAGATATCGACCTCGGCCCCGTGCGGCGGATAGGCGTTCAGCGCCTTCTTGCGGGGCCGCATCCGGTAGCGCCACTGGAAATACTGCGACACCGCCACATCGCGCGGATCGCGCGCCAGAAGTACCACACGCTTGCCGCGGAAATGCTCGAGGCCCTCGGGACGTCCCAGATGATCACGGATATAATTGTCATGCGTGAAGAACACCTTCGGCGCGCGCGCATCGCGGCGGTGGTAATTGTCGAATTCCAGCATGTGCTCGGTCTCGAGGCCGAAATGCAACTGGTAGAATCGCGACAGCATCACCCGGAACCACGTGCGCCCGCTCTTGCCCCATGACATCAGCACCCAGTCGGCCTCTTGCAGCTTGCGGTATTCCTCGCGCCCGCGCAGACGCCGCTCCAGCGCGATGCTGCGCTCTTTCGGCAAAAAGAACAGCGCCGAAAGTGTCAGGTGACGCAAGGCCAGCGCGCGGGCTTCCTTTGGGGATATGTTGAACATCATGTGCCGTCTTTCGCGTGATCGGGGCGTGTCCGTGGGTTTGATCCGCCGCGTGACGGTCTGAAAAGCCGGGCTTTGACAGCGCCGCCGGTATTGCGGAAAAGGGCCAGAGATATCTGCGCCCGCGCGGTGGGTGTGCTTTGACCTGAACTGGCCTGACGATGCAAGCGAAACTCTGGGTTCTTCTGGGCCGCAAGGCCGGCGACAACGCGCAGGTCATGGCCTTGGCCGAGGCCACGGGCCTGCCATTCGAGGAAAAGCATATCCTTGCCCGGCCGTGGGAGATCGTGCCGCATCTGCTGCTAGGGCCGACGCTGGCGGGCATCGATACGCGCGCCTCCAGCCCCCTCGCCCCGCCCTGGCCGGATCTGGTGATCAGCGCCGGTCGTCGGAACGAGCCCGTAGCGCGGTGGATCCGCCGGCAAGCGGGTGGCGCGGTGCGGCTGGTGCATGTCGGGCGACCCTGGGCGCACCCATCGATCTGGGATCTCATCGTCACCACGCCGCAATATTTCGTCCCCGACGCGCCCAACGTGGTGCAGATTCCGCTGCCGCTGCGCCGAATCACACGGGCGCAGGTGGATGCAGCGGCAGAACAGATCGCGCCCCGGTTGGCGCATCTGCCGCGCCCGCTGACAACCGTTCTGATCGGCGGCGATAGCGGGCAATACGTGTTCACCCCCGACAAGGGCCGCCGTCTGGCCGAGGGCGTCAACCGGCTGGTGGCGCAAACCGGCGGCGCGGCGCTGGTCACCGACAGCCCGCGCACGCCGAAAGCCGCGGCGCAGGCGTTTCACGAGACGCTGGACGTGCCGGCCGAGATCTACTCGTGGCACGACCCGGGCAGCACCACGGACAACCCCTATCCCGGCTTTCTCGGGATGGCCGACAGAGTCGTGGTGACCGGCGAGAGCATGTCGATGATGGCCGAGGCCGCGAGCCTCGCGCGGCCGCTCTACCTTTTCGATCCGGGCGATCCGCCGGGCACATGGTGGCGGCACCGGCACAATTTTCGCCACAAGCCGCTCAGCCACGCCCTCGCGATGCGCCTTGCCCCGATGCGGATGCGGCGCGACATTTCCCGCATGCAGGATGCGCTGATGCAGGAGGGGCGCGCCCGCTGGCTCGAGGACGCGCCAGCATTGATCGCGGCGGGCGAGGATTGGGCGACCACGGCGCAGGCCGACCCGATGGAGGACGCCCGGCACGCGGCGGCGCGCGTCCGGGCGCTGTTGGCGCGGGACGCGCAGGGGTGATCAGGCGGCGCGGGCGATGTCGCCGGTGCTCAGCGGATGCGCCGGTGCCTTGGGCAGATCGGGCGTTTTTTCCAGCACGTCGATGGCGTCGTGGCGCACGTGGTTGCGCTCCATCTCCTCGCGCAGGAACTCTTTGGTGATCTTGCCCTCGTTCACGCATTCCTTGAGCAGGCCAAGAAAGAACAGTTCCTGATTCTTGTCGGGATGCGCCTTGTAATTGCCCATCAGCCCGTATTCGCCAAAGATCTGACGCCGCAGCTTCAGCACCCATCCGACCGGCGGAAAGGCGCGGAACACTTCCGACGGACGCCAGTCCACCTTCAGCCCGGTCTTCCAAGGCTGGGTCTTGCGACGGGTGGTGTGCAGCATCTTGGTCTCGGGCGTGAACTTGTCGAAATCGTTCCACTCCTTCTCGAACAGCTCGATGGTTTCGCGCGGCTCGTTGCGCAATCCAATCCAGTCCTGATAATCGAGCTTGCCGTCGAACATCTCGTTGAACTGTTCCTCGACCTTCCAATGGGTCAGCTGCGCGCAATCCAGCAGCATGGCGCTGGAGGCGAAGTTGCCGTCTATCAGCCCCTTGGGGCCCGAGCGCATGCGCGCCATGATCGCCTTGCCACCCATGTCGCGGTTCAGCAGATCCCAGATATCGACGCAGGCAAAGATGTCCGGGTCGATCACCACCGCGCGGCCCTCGTAGCCCATCAACTCGGGCGGCATCATGCGCGTGGGGGTAAAGGATTGCAGATCGTCATTCAGCCAGGTGCGATAGGCCCCGTCGCGCAGATATTCCTGCCCTTCCCTTGCTGCAAAGAACGGGTAGTCGTTGCTGTTCATGATCTGCACGTCGAAATCATCGTTATGGGTGGAGTAGCGCCGCAACGCATGCTCGGCCACGATCGCCCCGACGATCTGCTTGTGATTGGTCTGGATGAATACAGCGTGTTTCATGATCTTCGGTCCGATATTCTATGCGTGATTTTGGCGGGGTATACAGCAACCGCGCCGCAGATTCCATGCGTTCCGGGGCATGTCAGCGAAAAACCCCGCGTCGGTAAAGCTGCCAGAACAGTCCCCAGATATGCAGCAGGGGACGCCGCCGCACCTTGTCGGGGATTTCAACCATCTGCCCGGAATGGCGCGACAACTTCCAAGCGATGTAGTCGAGCCCGCCTTGAAACGTAAAAAGACCCTTGATCAGCCGAACCACCGACAGCGTCTTGCCCTGCACCCGGCGCAGCGCCCAGAGGGCAGGCGCCAGCCTGCGCGCGCGCGCAGGCACCGTGGCGTGGTAGGACAGGACGCCATCCTCATCGGAAAGTCGCAGCATACCCTCGAGACGCGGCTCCAGCGCGCGTGTCATGGCCGCGAAGAACCCCTGCCCGTGACCTGCCAGTTCGCTGGCCCGCCCGGGCTTTTCGGCGCGCAGTTCGGTTGCGTAGCTCAGGCGCAGCGCACCCTGCCACAGGTCGGTCACGTGACCCTCGGGGGGCAAGGCCGGCAGCGCACGGCGCAACAGCGTCTCACCGGACTGCAGGAACGCGGCCTCCAGCCGGGCCGCGATGGCCGGGCTGGCGGACCAGACGACCTTGACCGGCTGCGCGAACCGCCCCCAGAGATAGGACTGGAACCAGCGCGCGGTGCCGCGTTCGAACTGCGCAAGGCTGAGCACGGCATATTTGCAGCGCACGGTGCGGTCCCCGACCGGGGTCTCGATGTAATAGACATTGGGGGGCAGCAGACGCCCGGCGAGGCGCAGCCACAGCCGCGGCTCGGCGCGCGGTGTGGGCTCGACCAGCACATAGAGATCCACCAGCCCCTCCAGCAGATCGGCGCTGCGCAGGCACGAGCCGTAAAGCACGATCCCCTGCACCCCGTCGCCGAACCGCTGCTCCAGCGCCGCGACGAGCGCGCGCAGCGCAGGCGACGTGTCGGGCATGGGGCCGTCGGGGGCCGGATATGGGACCGGGTCGCTCATCGCGGGCGCAGGAACCGGACCGGCCCTTGGGCGGTGATGACCAGCGGGGTATCCGCCCCGGCGGTGGCGAAAAGCTCTCCATCGAGATTGAGCTCACCGTCAAAATGCAACTCGATGCGGTCGGCGCGAAAGCTCTCATAGCCATTCTCAGACGTGACATGCCGGTTGGGGCGACCGCGCAGCAGCGACAGGATCGCGCGGGGAAACCGCGCCGCACCGCCGCGAATCGCGGTCAGCCCGATGGCAGCATTGCGCGGTGCCCAGAAAGGGCGGATGCCAAGCGACAACCGCTCCAGCGTGCTGGCCACAAGGATCAGCATCGGCGCCGTCTCGCGCGTCACCGACGCGCCGGCCGCCCCCGTCAGTGTCAAGCGCACCCGTGTGGGCTGATAGAACCGCGGATCGCGGCGGATCAGCCCCCAGAGTGCGCGAATCATGATCAGAGCAAGGCTGATCTCGCCCCCCAGACCGCGCGAATGCACGTCGCTATGGGCATATTGCGTGGCCTGCATGACCGCGCCGGTGCCCAGAAACATGCCGTGACGTGTCTGCCCGTCGGCGGCCCCCTCGACCCGCATGAGATACCGTGTGCGGATCTCGCCATCCATCGGCGCGCCGCGGTCGAGCCAGCGGAAAAACCGCCGCACCGCACGGCGTTGCGAGGCCGTCATGCCGATATCGCCCGCCGTCATGTTGGCGGTGCCGCCCGGCAGCACCATGATCAGCGGCAGTCGGTCTTCGGGCCAGTGATCGAGGATCATGCCGAGGGCCGCGGCGATGGTGCCGTCGCCGCCGTTGATCACCACCACATCGGGGGCCTCGACCGCAAGCTGCGGGGCGAGCGCCTCGGCCTCGGCCAGCGTGCGGGTGACGTGGTGGGCCACCTGGCGGTAGCCGGCAAGGCGGGCGGCGATGCGATCCTGCCACGTGCGATTGTTGCCGCTGGTGGGGTTGCTGAGCACGGAGACCCGCGTGGCGGTCATGACCCCTGCCCCGCCATCAGCCGATCGATCCGCGCGAGGATGCGCGCCATGTCGGCCTCGCTGTCGATCGGTGCGGCGGTCGGCACAGGCGCGGACCCGTCCTCGCCGGCCCATCGGGCAAGGCCCCGCGCGACGAGCATCCGGTGGAACCGTGGGAAATGCCGGGTCTGCGGCATCAGCCCCAATCGGCACAGCCCGCGCGCCGCCACGACGCGCAGCCTCGTCATGAGCTTCGCATCCCGCGGCGGCTCGAACATGCGGGCGGTGATGCGCCGCCGCAGATCGTCCAGCCTGCCAAGCCAGCCGGTGGAAAGCGGCAGGATCTCCAGCGGTTTGCCAAGGCGCGCCACCTCGACCTGCATGGAGATGCTGTCGCCTGTCACCACGAAGCGGTCGGCATGCGCCAGCAGGCCGGCATAGGGATCCCCGACCCCGGATTGCGCCCAGTCAAAAACCTGCGGACCCTCCGGCATCCCCGCGACGATCTGCTGCAGAAAGCCGGGCGGCGTGCGCCGCGACCCCACGAGGCACGGCGTGCCACCCGCCTCCAGCACGCGCCGGATGCGCGCGCGCAGGCGCCGCAGCACTTCGGCGTCGAAGACAAACGGCACGGTCGGACCGCCGATCAGGACCGCGACCAGCGGGCGGGGCACGACCCCGAAGGCATCCTGCCACGCGGCTTTTCCGGCCGCCAGCCGGTCGGGATCCACCTGCATCAGCGGCATGTCGATCTGCAGCACGTTGTCGAACGGGGCGAGCAGCGTCTCGGAACTGGCGACGACGAGGTCGAGATGCGACATCCAGCCCGACGGCTTGCCGACCAGAACGATCCGGGAGCGTCCCCCCGACTGCCGCTTGATCCAGAGCGCGGCATTGCACGGTCGGTGCCCGCTGGTCAGGATCAGATCGGGCCAGGGCGGCGACAGCGCATCACTTTCTGCAAGATCAAGATGATAGAGCGTGGGACCGGCGCGCGGCTTGCCTTTGACATATTCCGGGCGCATTTCCAGATGGCGCAACTCGGATGGCCAGCCGCGCTGCCGGGCAAGCGCCCCGGCAATCATCTCGACCTGGCCGTTATCGCCGCGTTTGTCGCCGAGAACCCGCCAGATGCGCGGCACCGTCTGCGGCCCGGTCACCTGCGGCTCGCGCGAGGGCTGCGCCGGCAGGATCATTCCAAAGCTGTGTCGCCCGGCGCGGTCACCTCATACCCGAAGACCGGATCGAGGGTTTCGGCCATCATGGCGTCGATCTGCCGGACCTGCGCGTCGTCGAAATAGTCGCGATACCCGCCCACCTTGGCGCGGCGCACCTTGAAGCTGTCGGGATTGCTGCGATCACCGGGGGCCATGCGCACGCCGGCCATGCGAAACCCCTCCCTGGCCTCCATCTTCTTCATGTTCTCGTAGGCGGCGTACTCGACCGCGTCGCGGATGTGATCCTCGGTCGCGGGGATGTCGAGAAACCTTGCGACGCGGGCCAGCGTGGCATGCGGATCGGCGCGCAGATCCTCGTAGCGCAGAAGCTCGAAATCGCGCATCTTCGCCATCTCGCGCGCCCAGAGGTTCATGAACCGGATGATCTTGGGCATGCCGCCGCCATTGTGACAGACGAACTCGAACGGCGTGCATTCCGCGCCATGCGGTGGATACCCGTTCAGCTGCTTGTTGCCCGGCCGCATGCGAAACTGCCACTGGAAGTACTGCGACACCGCGACATCCCGCGGATCGCGCACCATCAGCAGCACCTTCTTGTCGTGGAAATGAACCTTGGAGTCGGTGTTGCCGGTATAATCCCCGATGTAATTGTCATGCGCGAAGAACAGGCGCGGGATCCGGCGATCCAGATTGTGAAAATTGTCGAATCCGATCACGATGTCCTGCGGCAGGTCGTAGACTTGCTGGTACAGCCGCGAGATCATCACCCGCAGCCACGTCCGCCCGCTTTTGCCGAACGAGACGACGACCGCGTCGGCCCGCTTCAGCCGGCTGTATTCCTGATACCCGCGCAGGTGACGCTCGGCGCGGATGCGCGTCTCCGGGTCGCTGCCCGCAAGGCTGAGGCGCAGCTTCAGAAGACGGCGGCTGACCTTGCGCCACGCCGTCTTTCGTGCCTCCGGAAGAGCAGCGGCCAAAAGCCTGAATGTGTCTGCCATGGTGATGTCGAACCTGTGATTTCAAGGAAACGCGCAAGCGTTGCCCCGCATTTGGGCGTCGGTCCGGGTTTTCGGCGAGGTCGAACCGCGCCGCGCCTTATACATGGCCACCGTGCCGAGTCCAGTAATCCACAACCCAATCGACGCGGCCGTGGCTCAGATGTGGCAATTTGCTGTCCCAGAAATTGAGGCCGGGGCGCATCAGGTCGACCGGGCGCGGTTTGCCGTGGAATGCGAGGATTTTCGCCGTCTCGGGTGGTTTCTTCGGCGGCAGGATCAGATCGAGGCCGACAGGGCGGCGCAGCCAGCGCTTGAAACTGATGACCCAGCCTTCCGGCCAGTAATCCATCGACCCGGCATGCGCATCGACGAATTTCTGTTCGTTCTTGAAGCGCTCCTTGGCCGCGGCCTTGTCGGCCAGAAACGTGTCGAGGATCTGTGACTGCTCCCCGACATTGAAGGCGAAGACGCATGTTCCCGCCTCGGGCTTGCTGCGCGCCATCCCCGGCCACCACGTATCACCCATGTCGGTGGTCACGAACGGCGCGTCATGGGTCAGGAACGCATCGAGGTCGCGCAGGATCATCATGTCGAGATCGATGAAAAGGCAGCGTCCCGTCAGCCCTCCCAGATCCGCCTTGAACAAGGCCAGCTTCGGCCAGACGCCGCGTTGATACCATTCCTCGGGCTCCAGCGGAATCTCCGGCAAGGGTTTGACGGTCACGTCGGGATCGAGGCCTTGGGCATCTTCCGTGAAGCAGACGAAATCGAAAGGCAGGGATGCCGCGGCCCGGCACGCACGGTAAAGGACATTCACGTAATCCGGACCGAACAGACTGCCCCATTTCATCGTCACGATCGTCGTACGTGCGTTCATTCTCACACTCCGTGTTCTTCGCGCAGCACCCGAGCCGCGTCTCCGCGCCCGATCCCGTTTCAACCGACATCCCCGGGATGAGCCGCCACCCGACGTCAGTATATCGCACAGCACGGGGCCGCCTGTCTCGCTTCGGACAGATGGATCATCGACAGACGCCTGCCTAGGCCTCTGACCCGATTTTAACAACAGGCAGGCTGACAGGGCCGACCACCCGCAACTGCCGGACTTCCGAACTGTCGCGGCCCGATTTACCGACGGACCGGCCCATCATGCGGCTCGCATGCAGGTGCTCGATCACAGCGAGATAGATCCAGCCCTCGCGGGTCCGGATCCAGCCGATATCGCCTGCCAATTTCCGCTTTGCCCGATCTGCGGCGCTGTCGCGATCCAATAGGGTGGGCGATGCTGAACCCGGAGGGTTCTGTGAGGTCCGCGGGCGCAATGCGGATGCTGCGCACGTGTAGTGCGCAGTGGTCGACAGGCGGCTCGTGTCCGAGCAGCACCTGGATGACCCGGATGTCCACGCCGCTCTCGAGAAGATGGGTGGCGAAGCCGTGTCGCAAGGTGTGCACGCTGACCTTCTTGCTCAATCCCGCCGCCTTGGTCGCGGAC
>Ga0307978_1000438_pt1 | contig 34930 bp, 32 predicted proteins | sample OrgLakmetage1056_FD_203151 | JGI IMG/M metagenome (GOLD analysis project Ga0307978, IMG submission 203151) | Saline water microbial communities from Organic Lake, Antarctica - #1056 | ecosystem: Environmental > Aquatic > Non-marine Saline and Alkaline > Saline | place: Antarctica: Organic Lake...
CCTATGACCGTTTCACGCGCGCATGGCTTGCCGCCGCGCGCCGTATCCTCAAACCGGCGGGCGCGATCTGGGTGATCGGATCCTATCACAACATCTTCCGCGTCGGGGCCGCGTTGCAGGATACCGGGTTCTGGATCCTCAATGACGTGGTGTGGCGCAAGTCCAACCCGATGCCGAATTTCCGTGGCAAACGCTTTACCAATGCGCATGAGACGATGATCTGGGCCAGCAAGGAACAGGGCGCGCGCTACACGTTCAATTACGAGGCGCTCAAATCGCTCAATGACGGGGTGCAGATGCGGTCCGACTGGGTGCTGCCGCTTTGTACCGGGCATGAGCGGCTCAAGAACGACGCCGGCGACAAGGCCCATCCCACGCAAAAGCCCGAAAGCCTGCTGCACCGCGTTCTGGTCGGCTCGACCAATCCCGGCGATGTGGTGCTGGACCCGTTCTTCGGCACCGGCACGACCGGGGCCGTGGCCAAGATGCTGGGCCGCGATTACATCGGCATCGAGCGCGAACAGGCCTACCGCGAGGTCGCCGAAAAACGCCTTGCTGCGATCCGCCGATATGACCGCGAGGCGCTGCATGTCTCGACCTCCAAACGCGCCGAACCGCGCGTGCCCTTCGGTCAGCTCATCGAGCGCGGCATGCTGCGCCCCGGTGAGCAGCTCTATTCCATGAACAAGCGCCACAAGGCCAAGGTGCGCGCCGATGGCACACTGATCGGCGGCGATGTGAAGGGGTCGATCCATCAGGTCGGGGCCCATCTCGAAGGCGCGCCGTCCTGCAATGGCTGGACCTATTGGTGCTTCAAGCGCGAAGGAAAGACCGTGCCCATCGACGTGCTGCGCCAGCAGATCCGGGCTGAAATGCAGGATCGCCCGAACTGAAAAGGCAAAACTCGCGCTTTCAGCCGAAATCGGACGCGGCAGGAATGAAACCGGCGTGCGGACATGACGTCAAGGGGGACGGCGTAATAGCCGGGGCAAAGCAACATGACACGGACAGACGATACGGACATTCTCTCTAAAAGCGCGACGGACCTGCGGGCGATGATCAGGGATCGCACCCTCGGGGTGGAGGAGCTGATGCGCCTGACCCTCGCCCGGATCGAGGCCGTCAACGGAAACCTCAACGCAATCGTCTCGTTGAAAGAGGCCGACGTGCTGCTCGACGAGGCGCGGGCGCTGGACAATGCGCCGGATGGCGGCGCGCTGCATGGTCTGCCGATCTGCATCAAGGACATGGCCAACGCCAGGGGCTTTCCCACGACCAAGGGATCGCCCGCATTCGCGACTACCATCGCGGAGACCGACGACCTTTTCGTGGCGCGCCTGCGGGCGGCGGGCGTGATCGTGATCGGCAAATCCAACGTCCCGGAATTCGCGCTTGGCAGTCATACCTACAACCCGGTGCACGGGGCGACATGCAACCCTTACGATTCGAGTGTCTCCTGCGGCGGATCGTCGGGTGGCGCGGCGGTGGCGCTTGCGACGGGCATGGTGTCTGTCGCCGACGGGTCGGACATGATGGGCAGCCTGCGCAACCCCGCGGGCTGGACCAATGTCTATGGCATGCGTCCGAGCTGGGGCCGCGTCCCGGCAGAGCCGCAAGGCGACACGTTCCTGCATGCCCTGTCGACAGAAGGCCCGATGGCCCGCAGCCCCGGCGATCTGGCGCTGCTTCTTTCGGTCATGTCCGGTCCCGACCCGAGGCAACCGTTCGGGCTTGCCGGCACGCAGGCCGCGCTGACCGACCTTGACCCGGGGCAGATCCGGATCGGATGGCTCGGCGATTGGGGTGGGGCCTACCCGATGGAAGACGGTATTCTGGAGATTTGCGAATCCGCCTGCCGCACGCTGGCCGATATCGGGTGCCGGGTCGATGCGGTGCCGGCCCCGTTCAGCCGCGATGCGCTCTGGGACAGCTGGACCACGCTGCGAAGCTGGAAAATGGCCTCGACCCTGTCAGGCTTGCGCGAGGACCCGCAAACGCGCGATCAGCTCAAACCCGAAGCCGTATGGGAGATCGAACGCGGCCGCGCGCTGCGGGCAAGCGATGTGCACAGCGCCAGCGTGATACGGTCCGACTGGTTTCGCACCGCCGCAGAGCTCTTCGATCACCATGACGCGCTGGTGCTGCCGACGGCACAGGTCTGGCCCTTTCCGATGGACTGGACCTGGCCGCGATCTGTCGCGGGGGTCGCGATGGACACCTATCACCGCTGGATGGAAGCCACGATCCCTGCAAGCCTTGCGGGCCTGCCCGCGATCGCCATGCCCGCCGGTTTCGGGACGAACGGGCTGCCGATGGGCATTCAGTTGATCGGACGGAAAGGCGGTGATCTGCGGCTTCTGGAAATCGCCGAGCTCTATCACCGGCAAACCGGCTGGCCGCAAAAGAGACCGCCGACGCTGCCGCTGGCCTGAGCCGGCTTCAGAAGGTCGGCGGGGTGTTTGCCCACAGGATGCGCGTCTGCGTCCTGCCGGGATTGCGGTAGGCGTGTTTGCGGCTCGAATTGAAGTGAAACGAATCATTTTCGCCAAGGTGATAGACGGAATCATCCAGGAACAGTTCAAGTTGCCCGGCCAGAACGTATCCCATTTCCTCGCCGACATGCTGGATATGATCTTCGCTCGAACCACCCGGTTCGACGATGTGGATATTGCATTGCAGGATGTGATCCTGCGAATGGGGGATGATCCGTTCCAGCCGGATACCGGTGCCGCGGCGCACCGGATCAAGGTCGATGACCGGCCTTTCCCCCACCCGCGAGACGGGCTGGTCATGACCGTCGGTTTCATTGAACAAGAGACCGATCGTGACATCGAGTGACTGGGTGATCCGGTGCAGGACCGACACCGAGGGCTGGGTCTTGTCATTCTCGATCTTGGACATGTGCCCTTCGGACACACCGGTCTGGTCCGCGAGTTGCTTGAGGGTCAACTTGCGGACCCTGCGAAGGGATTTGATCCTGTCTCCAATCATGCCGCGCCGTCTCCGTTCATTCATTTCGCGGTCGGCTATATGCCGATCTGCCAGATAAGACATCACTCATCTGAAAACATACCCGATTTCGACCGCAAACGAAGATCCTTAATGCAAGATACTTGCATAAGCGCTCCGTTTGGGCTTACGCTGTAGGCAGTTGGTTCGAAGAATGCCCGACGTAATAACAACACTGCCCATGACGATGATGGAGAGCCCGTCATCGAAACACTCAGATACAGGGAGTTACACATGCCCAGGACTGCACTTGCAGACATATTGATGAAATCCGCGCAGACGGTCGCGTTATCGACGCCGATCGCCGTTGCCGGATTGATGGCCGCAGCCGTGCCGGTCAGTGCCCAATCGGTGCTCAAGGTCGTGCCGCATGCCGATCTGCGCAATGTCGATCCGATCTGGACCACGGCCTATATCACCCGCAACCATGCCTATCTGGTGTTCGACACTCTGTTCGCGCTGGATGAAAATCTGGAGATCCAGCCGCAGATGGCCTCCGGTCACGAGGTCAGCGAGGACGGTCTGACCTACACGATCACGCTGCGTGACGGGCTGACGTTCCATGACGGTTCGGACGTGACGGCAGAGGATGTCGTCGCTTCGATCGAGCGTTGGGGCGCACGCGACGGCATGGGCCAAAAGCTGATGGGCGTGACCGAGAGCCTCGCGGCCGCGGACGAAAAGACCGTCGTTCTGACCCTGTCGGAACCTTACGGCCTTGTCCTGCAATCGCTCGGCAAGATCTCGTCCAACGTGCCGTTCATCATGCCGAAGCGGCTCGCCGAAACAGACCCGAACGAGCAGGTCGACGAGATCATCGGGTCGGGTCCGTTCCGCTTCGTGGCGGATGAATGGCAACCCGGCAATCAGGTCGTCTACGAGAAGTTCGAGGAGTATGTGCCACGCGACGAACCCGCGAGCTACGCCGCGGGCGGCAAGGTGGCCAATGTGGACCGCGTCGAATGGCGCTACATCCCAGACGCCGCGACGGCAAGCCAGGCGCTTCTGGCCGGCGAGGTCGATTACTACGAGCAGCCCGCGGTCGATCTGCTGCCGATGATCCAGTCCGATCCGACGATCAATATCGAGACCGTGGACCCGCTCGGCACACAAGGTGTCATCCGCTTCAACTTCAAATACCCGCCCTTCGATGACAAGCGCGCGCGTCAGGCGGCGCTCTGGGCGGTCGAGCAGGCCGATTACATGTACTCGATCATGGGCGACCCGCAGTATTTCGAAGAGTTCTGCGGCGCCTATTTCATGTGCGGCGGCCCTTACGAGACCGATGTCGGCAGCGAGCCGCTGCGCGAAAAGAACATCGAGAAGGCCACTGCGCTTCTGGAAGAATCCGGGTATGACGGGCGCGAGGTTCTGATCCTCGATCCCACCGACATTCCCGTCGCGCACGGGCAGGCGCTGGTGACCGCGCAGGCGCTGCGCGAGATCGGCATGAACGTGCGACTGGTCGCCATGGACTGGGCCACGATGACATCGCGCCGTGCCGTGCGCGAGGCTCCCGAGGATGGTGGCTGGAACATCTTCCCGACATGGTGGCTGGCCGTGGATCAGCTCAATCCGATCACCAACATCTCGGTCGCCGCATCGGGGGACACCGCGTGGTTCGGCTGGCCTGAAAACCAGAAGATCGAGGATCTGCGCGACGCCTTCGCCAAGGAAACCGACCCCGAGGCGCAAATGGCGATCGTCGAGGAGCTTCAGGCGGAACTTTACGATTTCGTCCCCTACATCCCGACCGGCCAGTATTATCAGCCGACCGCCTTCCGGGACAACGTGAAGGGCGTTCTCGAGGCACCGGTTCCGTTCTTCTGGAACATCTCCGTCGAGTGATGACAGCCAAGAAAGGCGGCGCGCGCACAGTCGCGCCGCCTTTTCATCAGGAAGGCCAGATCGCCCATGTATGTCTACATCCTTCGCCGACTGCTCGCGACCATTCCGATCATGGCACTCGTGGCGGTGTTCGTGTTCATGCTTCTTCACCTCAGCCCGGGCGACCCGGCGGTGATCATCGCGGGCGATTTCGCGAGTGAAGATCAGGTGCACAAGATCCGCGAAGCGCTCGGCCTGAACGACCCGCTTTACGTCCAGTTCGGCAGGTGGATGATCAACCTTCTTCAGGGCGACATGGGCCAATCGATCTATTCCGGCATGCCGGTCACCAAACTTATCGGCCAGCGGGTGGAGCCGACGCTGATGCTGACGCTCTGCACCATGGTAATCGCGATCAGCCTCGCGATCCCGCTCGGGGTGATCGCCGCATGGAAGGTCGGAACATGGATCGACCGGGTGGTGATGACGCTGGCGGTGTTCGGCTTCTCCGTACCGGTCTTCGTGATCGGCTATCTGCTCATTCTGGGGGGGTCGCGCACGCTCGGCTGGTTTCCGGTGCAGGGCTATACAAGCATCTTCGAAAGCGTCCCCGGCTTCCTGTCGCATATCACCCTTCCCGCGCTGACCCTCGGCGCGGTCTACATGGCGCTGATCGCGCGTATGACGCGCGCCACAATGCTGGAAGTTCTCAACGAGGATTACGTGCGCACCGCCTATGCCAAGGGTCTGGCCACGCGCACGGTTCTGGTCAAGCACGCGCTGAAGAACGCGATGGTCCCGATCAGCACCACCATCGGTCTCGGGGTGGCGCTGTTGATCGGGGGCGTGGTGGTCACCGAAAGCGTGTTCGCCATTCCCGGCCTCGGCCGACTGACGGTCGACGCGGTGCTGCGCACCGATTATCCGGTCATTCAGGGCGTGATCCTGGTGTTTTCCTTCACCTATGTGCTGCTGAATCTCGCGATCGACCTGACCTATGTCCTCTTCGATCCGCGAATCCGGTACTGAACCCCGTGCCCGCAGACACTCAAAGGTAAGCCCTCATGAGCCTTCAAGTGCAAGAATTGTCCTTCGGCGCCCGCCTGAGACACCGGATCGGTGTTGTCGCGGACTCGCTTCGCCGCAATCCGACGATGCTGTTCGGCGTCATCGTTCTGGCCTTGATGGCCGGATCGGCCTTTCTGGCACCGTGGCTGGGCCTGCCGGAGCCGATGCACCAATCGCCACGCGACCGGCTGCAGGAGCCGACCTCCGAGGCGCTGTTCGGCACCGACATGTACGGGCGCGATCTCTTCAGCCGCGTGCTGCATGGCGGGCAGGTGTCGCTGGTGGTGGGTCTGTCGGTGGCGGCACTGGCCACGTCCATGGGACTGTTCATCGGGCTGATTTCGGGCTTCATCCGGTCGGTGGATGCGGTGATCATGCGCCTGATGGACGCGCTGATGTCGATCCCGTCGATCCTGCTGGCGATCGCCCTTGTCGCGCTCTGGGGCAGCAGTGTGCAGAACGTCATACTCGCCCTGACCATCCCCGAGGTGCCGCGGGTCGTGCGTCTTGTGCGGTCCGTGGTTCTGATGTTGCGCGACCAGCTTTACGTGCAGGCGGCGATCGCCTGCGGCACCTCGACACCGCGCATCCTGATCCGCCACATCCTGCCCAACACGATCCCGCCTTTGATCGTGCAGGCCACCTACATCTGTGCACAGGCGGTGATCTTCGAGGCGTATCTCAGCTTTGTCGGCGCCGGGACGCCGCCGGAAATTCCAAGCTGGGGCAATATCATGGCGGAGGGCCGGATGTTCTTTTTCCAGACGCCCGGGATCATCCTCTATCCAGGGGCATTCCTCGCGCTGACGGTTTTCGCGATCAATACCTTCGGCGACGGCTTGCGCGACGCGCTTGATCCTCGCATGCAAAGACGGGTCTGACATCATGACGGACGAAACCACCCTAGCCGAGCGCAGCGCGGCCGCACAGGATCAGGCCGAGCCGGTCCTGAAGGTCAACGATCTGCGCACCTATTTCGACACCCGCGACGGCGTGGTGAAGGCCGTGGACGGGCTGAGCTTTGCGGTGAAACCGGGCGAGATCCTTGGCGTGGTCGGCGAATCCGGCTGTGGAAAATCGATCACCTCGCTGTCGGTGATGCAATTGGTGCCCAGCCCGCCGGTGCGCTATGCCTCTGGCGAGATCCTGTTCAAGGGGCGCGATCTGCTGAAAGCCACCGAGGCCGAGATGCGCAAGGTGCGGGGCAACGAGATCTCGATGATCTTTCAGGACCCGATGTCGTCGCTCAACCCGGTGCTCAGCATCGGTGATCAGCTGACCGAAGCGATCATGCTGCATCAGGGCCATTCACGCAAAGCAGCGATGGATCATGCCGTCGAAATGCTGGATCTCGTGCATATCCCCGAGCCGCGTCGCCGTCTGGGGGAATATCCGCACCAGTTGTCGGGCGGCATGCGGCAGCGCGTGATGATCGCCATGGCGCTGTCGTGCAACCCGTCGGTGCTGATCGCGGACGAGCCGACAACGGCGCTCGACGTGACCATTCAGGCGCAGATCCTCGGGCTGATGGAGGAGATTCGCGACAAGTTCCACACCGCGATCATTCTCATCACGCATGATCTGGGCGTGGTGGCGGAAATGGCCGACCGGGTGCTTGTCATGTATGCCGGACGCAAGGTCGAAGAGGCCGATGTCACCGAAATCTTCGAGGCCCCGCAACACCCCTATACCCGTGGCCTGATGCGGTCGGTGCCGCGGTTGACCACCGATTTTTCCGAACTGCAGACCGAGCGTCTGTCGGAAATCCCGGGTATCGTGCCCGCGCTGACCGATCTGCCCCCGGGATGCACCTTTGCCGACAGGTGCCATTTCGCGACGGATCGGTGCCGCGCGGATTACCCGCCGCTTGAGGCCAAGAAGCCCGACCATCTTGCCGCATGTTGGGAAAGCCAAAACTTGCCGGACTGGACCCTATGACAGTGAACGCAGATCCCCCCCTTCTCGATGTCAGGAACCTGACCAAGCATTTCCCGATTCGCGGCGGCCTGCGCAACCGCGAACAGGCGCGCGTCTATGCCGTGGATGGCGTGTCCTTCAGGGTCAATGCCGGCGAAACGCTCGGGATCGTCGGCGAATCCGGCTGCGGAAAATCCACCACCGGCAAGGTGATCCTGCGTCTCGAAGATCCGACCAGCGGGCAGATCCTGCTGAAGGGTCAGGACATCACCAGCATTTCGCGCCGCGAGATGCACCCGTATCGCCAGCAGATGCAGGTGATCTTTCAGGATCCCTACGCGTCGCTCAACCAGCGGCTGAGGGCCGGTGACATCGTGGGCGAGCCGTTGGGCAATTATGGCGCCCAGTCCGCGACCGAGCGCCGCGAGAAAGTGTCGGATCTTTTCGATCGGGTCGGGCTGCGGCAGGACGCGATGCACCGCTTCCCCTACGAGTTCTCGGGGGGTCAGCGCCAGAGGCTGGGGATCGCCCGCGCGCTCGCACTGAACCCGGAAATCATCATTGCCGATGAACCGGTTTCGGCGCTCGACGTCTCGGTGCAGGCGCAGGTCATCAACCTGATGATGGATCTGCAGCAGGACATGGGCCTCGCCTATCTGTTCATCGCGCATGATCTGGCCATCGTTCAGCATATCAGCGACCGGATCGGCGTGATGTATCTCGGCAAGCTGGTCGAGATCACCGACAAGCAAAGCCTGTTCCGCTCGCCGCAGCACCCTTACACCGAGGCGCTGCTGGAGTCCGTGCCGATCCCCGACCCGCGCAAGCGCAAGGCGCGCAAGGTGCTGAAGGGCGACGTGCCAAGCCCGGTGAACCCGCCCAAGGGGTGCAACTTCAATACCCGCTGCCCGTTCGCCGTGGATCGCTGCTTCCACGAGGAGCCCGCCCTGAGAGAGGTCGCGCCCGGCCACATGGCCGCGTGCCATCTCCGCTGACACAGTTTTTGCCGGAGACCGAAATGACTGACATGACCGGGCTCGACCTGACCCGCAAGCTGATCGCGTTCGACACCATAAGCCCGCCCGGCAAAGAGCTTGACTGCGCGACGTTCCTCGCCGAGCTGCTGGAGCCGGCGGGGTTCACGATCAAGATGCATGACTGGCAACCGCAGCGTCCTAACCTGATCGCGACGCTGCCCGCGACCGAGACACCTTCGCGCGATGCTCTGGTTTATTCGGGCCATCTCGATACCGTGCCATTGGGGCAGGCCGAGTGGGCCGTCGATCCCTTTGCCGGCGAGATCCGGGAGGGCCGTCTTTACGGGCGCGGAACATCGGACATGAAAAGCGGTGTCGCCGCCTGTGTCATGGCCGGCCTTGCGCTTGCCCGCGAACCGGTGCGCCGGGCCGAGGTCAGGCTGATCCTCAGCGCGGGCGAGGAAACCGGCTGCGAGGGTGCAGTCGCGCTGTCCAACGACCCCGAATCCTTGGGTACCTGCGAGGCGCTGATCGTCGCCGAACCCACCGACAACCGCCCCTTTGTGGGCCACAAGGGCGCGCTTTGGTTGCAGCTTGTCCACAAGGGCGTGACCGCCCACGGCTCGATGCCCGAGAAAGGCGTGAACGCGATCTTTGCCGCGTGCAAGTCCGTCGAGGCGCTGCGCGGCTTCGATTTCGGTGTCACGCCGCATCCGGTCATGGGCGGTGCGTCGCTGAATGTCGGCAATATGACGGCCGGGATGAACGTGAACTCGGTCCCGGATCTGGCGCTCGTGGGTGTCGATATCCGCTCCACCGTCGGGCAGAGCAACGCCGTGATCAAGGCGCAGCTTGCCGAACGCCTGGACGATAATATCGAGATCCTGACGCTCGCCGACATGGACCATGTCTATACCGACCCAGACACGCCCTGGATGCAGCAGGCGTTTTCCGTGGTCGGCGACGTCTTGGGCACCGCGCCAGAGGGCGGCACGGCGACCTATTTCACCGACGCCTCGGTGCTGAAGCCGGCCATGGGCAACCCGGCGACGCTGATCATGGGACCGGGCGCGATGGCGATGGCGCATCAGACCGACGAATACTGCGACACCGCGCTGATCGATCCCTGCATCGAGGTCTTCACGCGGTTGGGTCAAAAGCATATCGCGTGACATGGCCCGCAAGACCCATTGCCTGAGCTGCGGTTTCGCGATTGATCGCAAAACCACCCGGTGCCCGAAATGCGGTGTGACACAGCCGGTGCGGCCCATCGGCGGACTGATCGCGCTTGCCCTGTTGCTCGGCGGGCTGTGTATCGTGACGCTGGTCGCGATATTGCGGAATTGACGGTCAGCCCCCAGAATCAGCCCCCAGACTGGAGATCACCATGCCCCGAGATCCGCTGACCCTGCCCTTCGATACCGATGAGATGCTGGCGGGCCTGCGCCCCTGGATCGAGACCGAAAGCCCGACCTTCGACGCCGCGGCCGTCAACCGGATGATGGATCTGGTGCAACATGATCTGGCAACGCTCGGCGCGCGGGTGGAGCGGATCCCGGGCCGCATGGGCCTGGGCGACAGCGTGCGCGCGACGTTCCCGCATCCGCGCGCGGGCGAGGGCGGTATCCTGCTTCTGGGGCACATGGACACCGTGCACCCTGTCGGCACCTTGCAAACCCTGCCGTTCCGGCGCGACGGCGATATCTGCTTCGGGCCCGGGTTGATGGACATGAAGGGGGGCAACTATGTCTACCTCGACGCGCTGCGCAAGATCCTCGAGGCCGGGATCGAGACTCCGCTGCCGGTGACGGTGCTCTTCACCCCGGACGAGGAGATTGGCACACCCTCGGCGCGCGCGCTGATCGAGGCCGAGGCGAAGCGCCACAAGTATATCCTCGTCCCCGAACCAGCCTGCCCGGATGGCAGCGCGGTGATCGGGCGCTATGCCATCGCACGGTTCAACCTGCAGGCGCGCGGCACGCCCAGCCATGCCAGCTGGGCCCTGTCCGAGGGGCGGTCGGCGATTGCCGAAATGGCCCAAAAAGTGGCCGAGATCGAGGCCTTCACGACCGAGGACTGCTCGTTTTCCGTGGGCGTCATTCATGGCGGCCAATGGGTCAACTGCGTGTCGTCGGTCTGCGATGCCGAGGTGCTGAGCATGGCCAAGACCCAAAGCCTACTGGACGAGGGTGTGCGACGGATGCTCGATCTGGGCACCGACGCGGGCGAAGTGCGCCTCGACGTGCGGCGCGGTGTGACCCGCCCGCTCTGGCAGGAGGGTCAGCCGGGCACGATGGCCATGCTGGATGTCGCGCAGGGAATCGCGGCGGAGATCGGGTTCGACCTGCCGGGCTGCTCTGCCGGGGGTGGCTCGGACGGCAATTTCACCGGCGCTCTGGGTCTCGCGACGCTGGATTCGATCGGCGTGTGCGGCAAGGGGCTGCATACCCTCGACGAGCATATCGAGGTCTCCAGCCTCGTGGAACGCGCGCGGCTGGCCGCAGGGCTTTATTGTCGCCTCGGAGCATGATCCGACCACGAACGGTGGCTCATTGCGCGGCATCGCGCAGGCTGGACATCAAAAGGTGGAATTTCTCGCCCTGAATGGCGACATGGCCGCGCAAGGCCTCCGCTGCGCGCTCCGGCTGGCCGGCGCGCAAGGCGTCGACGATCGCCTCATGCTCGGCCATGGATTGCGGCATGCGTCCGCGCAGGCGCAGTTGCAACCGTCGAAACGGCTTCAGACGCCGGTGCAGCCGCAGCGCCTCGTGCTCCAGAAAGCCGTTTCCGGCCTGACGATAGATCACGTGGTGAAACGTCTCGTTCTCGCGGTAATAGCCATCGGTATCGCCGGCCGCGACCGCCGCCCTGCAACTGGCATTGGCGGCGTCAAGTTCCTGCAGGGCCGCATCCGAGATCCGCTGCGCCGCGAGCCGGCCGCACACCCCCTCGATCTCGGCCATCGTCTCGAACATCTCCATCAGCTCGACCGGCCCCGGCTGGCGAATGAACACCCCGCGACGCGGAATCTGCTCGGCAAGACCCGCAGCCACGAGCCGCTGCAAGGCCTCGCGGATGGGTGTGCGCGAGACCCCGAATTGCCGGGCGAGGCGAAGCTCGTCCAGCCGATCGCGATCGTTGAAGCCACCGGTGAACACCAGCTCTTCCAGGGCATCCGCGATCGTATCGGCTTGACGGCGTGACATGAAAAATTTGTAGGCTGAAAAGGGTTTGTGCGCAAGATAGTTTGCTTTGTATACAAAAAGCTTGACTTTGAATTCATATCTCCGAAACTTCGACCCATGCGCGCAGGCTGCAAGGCTTGCGGCAGTCAAGGGAGGAAAAACATGAAACAGACACTTATCGCGGCCACCGCCGTCGGTGCCCTTATGGTTGGCGCAACGGCAAACGCAGACTTGCTCCGCCTGTCGCACCAATGGTCCCAGCAGGACGTGCGCCACAAGGTCGCCCAGATCGTCGCGGACGAGGTCGCGGCTGCCGATGTCGATCTCGAGATCAGGATCTTCGGCTCCAGTTCGCTTTTCAAACCGCGCGAACAGTACACCCCGCTCAGCCGGGGTCAGCTCGACATGGCGGTTCTGCCGCTCAGCTACGCGGGCGGCCAGCAACCGTCCTACAACCTCACTCTGATGCCCGGCCTCGTGAAGAACCACGACCACGCCGCGCGGATGAACGACAGCCCGTTCATGGAGGCGATCGAGGCCAAGATGGCCGAAGATGAGGTCATGGTTCTGGTGCATGGCTATCTGGCGGGCGGGTTTGCCGGCACAGAGGAATGCATCACCGCGCCCGCCGATGTCGAGGGCAAACAGATGCGCGCCGCCGGCAAGGCGTTCGAGCAGATGCTGGCGGGGGCCGGGGCCTCCATCGCGTCGATGGCCAGTTCCGAGATCTACACCGCCATGCAGACCGGCGTTCTCGATGCTGCCAACACATCGTCCTCGTCCTTCGTGTCCTATCGCATCTACGAGCAGGTCGCCTGCTACACCCCCGCAGGCGAAGTTGCGCTGTGGTTCATGTATCAGCCGCTTTTGATGAACAAGACCACGTTCGAGGGGCTGACCGAGCCGCAGCAGGAGGCGCTGTTGGCCGCGAGCGAAAAGGCCGAGGCCTATTATCTCGAAGAGGCCAAGAGCCAGGACGCCAATTCCGTCAAGGTGTTCGAAGAGGCCGGCGTCGAGATCGCCTACATGACGCAGGAGGAATTCGATGAATGGCGCGCCATCGCGCAGGAGACCTCCTACAAGGCCTTTGTCGATGAAGTGTCGGACGGCCAGGAACTGCTCGACATGGCGCTCGCCGTCGAGTGACGTGACCCCGCGTGCCGCACGGCAGTCGCGTGCGGCACGCAGAGGCGCCAGAACCAGACCACCATCATCAGGAGGGCCAGATGACGGGCCAGACCTCGGGTGCCGTCGCGCGCACCGGCAACAACCCATTCCTGCGGATCGTCGCCGCGATATCCATGCTTGCGGGCTGGATGTCGGCGACAATGATCCTGTCGGCAGTGCTCATCACCTGCCAGATGATCTGGATCCGCTTCGTGCTGAACGGCTCCACCATCTGGCAGACCGAGGCGGTGGTCTATCTGATGGTCGCCGCGACGCTTCTGGGTCTGCCTTACGTGCAGCGGTTGCGGGGGCATGTGAATGTCGACCTGATCCCGCTGGCTCTGCCGAGACCCCTGCGCAAGGGGCTTGCGGTGCTGACGCTGTCGCTGTCCATCGTGGTGGTCGGCGTGATGCTCTGGTATGGCTCTGAATTCTGGCATTTCGCATGGTCGCGCGGCTGGACCTCGGACACGGTCTGGGCGGTGCGGCTCTGGATCCCCTACCTTGCGCTGCCGGTGGGCTTCGGCCTGTTCCTGCTGCAACTGGTGGCCGATCTCGTCGCCGTGATCCTCGATATCGACACGCCGTTCGGACTGGAGGACGCCTGATGGATCCGCTTCTGCTTGGCCTGATCGTCGCTATCGCCACGATCCTCGTGCTGTTCTCGGGCGTGTCTGTCGCGGTCGGTCTGCTGATCGTGTCGGGCGGCTTCCTGATCGTCTTCGACGGGGTGCGCTCTCTGGAGCTCATGCCCGAGATCTTCTTCGGCAAGCTCGACAATTTCGCGCTTCTGTCGATCCCGATGTTCATCATCATGGGGGCCTCGATCGCCTCGACCCGGGCCGGGGCGGATCTCTACGAGGCGCTGGAGCGGTGGCTGACCCGCGTGCCCGGCGGTCTGGTGATCTCCAATCTCGGGGCTTGCGCGCTCTTCTCGGCGATGTCGGGCTCTTCGCCCGCGACCTGTGCCGCGATCGGCAAGATGGGCATCCCCGAGATGCGACGCCGCGGCTATCCGGATTCGGTCGCCGCCGGGTCCATCGCCGCCGGCGGCACGCTCGGGATTCTGATCCCGCCCTCGGTGACGATGATCGTCTACGGCATCGCGACCGAGACCTCGATCGGGCGGCTGTTTCTGGCCGGCGTCATTCCGGGAATGCTGCTCGTGGCGCTGTTCATGGTGTGGTCGCTCTACCAGACATGGAAGACGGGCGATGTCCGCCTGATCGGGGCCACGCCCTATACATGGAAGCAGAAGATCGAGATCCTGCCGCGCGTCCTGCCCTTCCTCGCGATCATTCTCGGCGTGCTGTATGCGATGTATGGCGGCATCGCCACCCCGTCCGAGACCGCCGCCGTCGGTGCGCTGCTGTGCCTGCTGATCGCGATGATCATCTACAAGCTGTGGAACCCGCGCGCGCTGTGGATGGTCCTGCGCGACAGCACCCGTGAAAGCGTGATGATCCTGTTCATCATCGCCGCCGCCGGCGTGTTTTCCTACATGCTCTCGTCGCTTTACATCACCCAGTCCATCGCCGAATGGATCGGCACGCTCGACGTGAACCGGTGGGTGCTGATGGGAGCGATCAACGTCTTTCTGCTGATCGCGGGGTTCTTCCTGCCGCCCGTCGCGGTGATCCTGATGGCCGCCCCGATCCTGCTGCCGATCATCACCACCGCCGGGTTCGATCCGATCTGGTTCGCCGTCGTGCTGACGATCAACATGGAAATCGGGCTGATCTCGCCGCCTGTGGGTCTCAACCTCTACGTGATCAACGGCATCGCGCCGGAAATCAAGCTCAAGACGATCCTCTACGGCTCGCTGCCCTATGTCGGCTGCATGATCGTGGCCATCATCCTGTTGTGCCTGTTCCCCGGCATCGCCACATGGTTGCCGAATGCCGTGATGGGAGGCGCATGAATGAGCGTGCTGGCCGATCTGTTGTCGACCGTGTTCGAGCGGCGCTATCGCGGCGCGTCCGAACCCGACCGGCAGGATCGCAGCATCGAGACGCTGTGCCAGGATCTTCTGGGCAGTTCCGGCGAGGTCTCCGGCATGGCGCTCGCCCGGATGATCTTCGATCGCTATGCGGGCATGGAGGATGCCGAGAAACTGGCCTTTTTCGAATTTCTGACCCGGGACATGGGCGTCGATCCGGACGCGGTGCGCGACACGCTCGCCCGCTTCGAGGCCGCGCCCGACCGCGCCAGCTACCGCGCCTTCATGTCTGCGGCCGAGCCGCCGCGACAGGAACTTTCCCGCCGCCTGAACCAGGTGCCGGGGGCCACCGCGCAGCTTGTGGCGATGCGCGCCGATCTCCTGCGACTGGCGGGCGGCAATCCGGCGCTTTCGGTCGTCGATCTCGATCTCAAGCATCTTTTCGCCTCATGGTTCAATCGCGGATTTCTGGTGCTGCTCCCGATCAACTGGACAAGCTCGGCCGATGTGCTGGAAAAGATCATCGCCTACGAGGCGGTGCACGCGATACACAGCTGGGACGATCTGCGCCGCCGTCTGCAACCCGCCGACCGGCGGTGCTTTGGCTTCTTTCACCCCGCGATGCCGGACGAGCCGCTGATTTTCGTCGAGGTGGCGCTGACGCACGGCATTCCTGGCGCGATCCGTGACGTGCTGTCGGAAGATCGCGAAGCCATTGCCGCGCGCGACGCCGATACCGCCGTGTTCTATTCGATCTCGAACTGTCAGGCGGGTCTGGCCGGAATTTCCTTCGGCAACTCGCTGATCAAGCAGGTCGTGGCGGACCTGTCGCAGGAACTGCCCAACCTGACGACCTTCGTCACCCTCTCGCCCATCCCCGGCCTCGTGCAATGGCTGTCGCACAATGACATTACCCTGCCCGAGGAGGATGACGCGCGACGCCAGATCGCCGCCTATTACCTGCTCGACGCCAAACGCCCCGATGGCAGCCCCCATGACCCGGTCGCGCGCTTTCATCTGGGCAACGGTGCCCTGATCCACGGGGTCCATGCCGGTGCCGACCTGTCACCCAACGGCCAAAGGCAATCGGGCGGCGTGATGGTGAATTACCTTTACGACCTGCCCCAGATTTCGCAGAACCACGAGCGATTTGCCGCTGCGGGCGAGATTGCCGCCTCGCCAGAGGTGACAGCCCTCGCCACCACGGCGGCAAAGACGACGGAATGAAGGACAAGACCATGGCCAATCCCCTCTATGACACACTGTTCGGGCGTCATGCGGGCCGCACGGCACCGTTCCTGCACCTCGCGGATGGCACGTCGCTGAGCCATGATGCGTTTTTGCGGCTTACCGCGCGCTATGCGCATGCCTTGCGCAATGCGGGGCTGCAGCCCGGTGACCGGCTGGCCGCGCAGATCGCGAAATCGCCCGAGGCGCTTGGGGTTTATGCCGCCTGCGTGCAGGCGGGGATCATCTTCCTGCCGCTCAACACCGGCTATACCGGCGATGAGGTGTCGTATTTCGTGACCGATAGCGGGGCGAAATGCCTGCTTTGCGACAGCGCCGACGCGGAGGCCCTGCGCCCCGTGGCCGATGCTGCGGGCGCGACCCTCCTGACGCTCGACGCGGATGGCACGGGCAGCTTGCCCGAGGCCGCCACCGGCCAGCCCGAGACATTTCAAACCACACCGCGCGACACGGGTGATCTGGCCGCGTTTCTTTACACATCCGGCACCACGGGGCGCTCGAAAGGGGCGATGCTGACGCAGGAGAACCTCTTGTCGAATGCCGAGGTGCTGGTCGATTACTGGCGCTTCACCGGGAATGATGTGCTGCTGCACGCGCTGCCGATCTTTCACACGCACGGGCTGTTCGTGGCCACAAACATCATGCTGCTGGCCGGCGGGTCGATGATCTTCCTTCCTAAATTCGATATAGATCAAATGGTTGAAGCGTTGCCGCGTGCCACCGCGATGATGGGCGTGCCCACGTTCTACACCCGCCTTCTGGACGATCCGCGCTTTACCGGTGATCTGGTGGCGCATATGCGGCTTTTCGTGTCCGGCTCTGCGCCGCTGCTGGCCGACACACATGTTGCGTTCGAGGAGCGTACGGGACACCGTATCCTGGAGCGTTACGGCATGACCGAGACCAACATGAACACCTCCAACCCCTATGACGGCGACCGGCGGGCGGGGACGGTGGGATTTCCGCTGCCGGGGGTCGAAGTGCATGTCACCGACCCCGACACCGGTGCGGAGGTGGCGCAGGGCGAGACGGGCATGATCGAGGTGCGCGGGCCGAACGTGTTCAAGGGCTACTGGAACATGCCCGAAAAGACCGCCGAGGAACTGCGCGACAGCGGCTTTTTCATCACCGGCGATCTGGGCCTGATCGACGACCGGGGCTATGTGCAGATCGTCGGCCGGGCCAAGGATCTCATTATATCAGGGGGTTACAACGTCTATCCCAAGGAGGTCGAGGCGATGCTCGACGACCAGCCCGGCGTGCTGGAAAGCGCGGTGGTGGGCCTGCCGCATCCCGATCTCGGAGAATCCGTGGTGGGCTTTCTCGTGCCGCAGGCGGATGCGACACCCGATCTCGATGCCATTGCCGCTGCGGCGGCGCAGAGCCTTGCGCGGTTCAAGCATCCCCGCCGGCTGATTGTTCTGGACGCTCTGCCGCGCAATACCATGGGCAAGGTGCAGAAGAACGTGTTGCGCGATCAGTATGCGGACATGTTCACCGCAAAGTGACCGCCGCATGACCCGACGGCGCAACCTTGCGTACACGGCGTACGTTTATCGCGTCAAAACGTACGCAATCCGGCCCGCGTCGGACTGACAGCTTGTCCCGCGGCGCTTCGGCGCTTTATCGTCTTCCACGGCACTCGCTCTGGAGGCGCGCGATGCAACGGATCCCGACCCCGGCGACGATGGCGATATATCTTGGCGGGGCCATGCTCGCCGTGTCGGGGCTCGGCTTTGCGACCTACGCGATGGTATTCGGCCTGCGCGGGCTCGGCCTCGACCTGTCATCGGAGACCTATCTTTACACACCCGACAGCATCCCGCCCAATCTCGCGATGTTCTCGCACATGATCCTCGGCGGTCTGATCATGCTGCTTGCCCCGCTGCAGCTGATCGGTCGGGTGCGGGTGCGGTATCCGCGCCTGCACCGGATCTCCGGACGCGTGATCGTCGCCGGGTCGATCATCACGGCACTTGGCGGGCTGGGATATATCGCGCTGCGCGGCACCATCGCGGGGCCACTGATGGATGCGGGCTTTGCCCTTTACGGCGGGCTTTTCCTTGTCGCGGCGGTGCAGGTGGTGCGACTGGCGCGCGCCGGCGACACCCCGCGTCACCGCGCATGGGCGCTGCGGCTGTTCGTGCTGATCATGGGGTCGCTGATCTTCCGGCTGCATTATACGCTCTGGTATCTTCTCACCGACGGGCTGTGGAGCACCGAGGCGCTCGACGGGCCGTTCGACCAGGTGAACTATGTCGCCTTCTACCTGCCTTATCTCGTCATGCTCGAATTCTGGCTGCGGCGGCGGGCGGGTGCACACCGAGTCACCTCGGCCGGCTGATCCGCCGGAGTTGTGACCGCCGTGACCGCGCGGCGTCTTGTGTGAAGGCCAGAGCGCACTAACATATGTTATAGAGGTGGTCGGAAGAGACGCAGGCAAGACCCCCGGATGGGACGAGCAAACCGGCGGTACCTGTTCGCGCAAAAGTCCGGAGCGCCTCGGACGGGCGGAGTAGTGAAAAATTTCCCGCCCGGAGCAGTGTAACGTCCGGCAACGGATGCCTCTTCGGAAGGAGCGTCGACCCCATCATGAGCAGTCCAACAATCCTCGATGACTTTCAGAGCCGCTTTGCGGAGCGGCGCATGCGCGAGATGAGCCTTCAGGACTATCTGAACGGCTGTCGCGACGATCCGACCCTTTACGCCAGCGCCGCCGAACGGTTGCTGGACGCGATCGGCGAGGCCGAGGTCATCGACACCTCGAAGGATGACCGGCTTGGCCGCATCTTCCAGAACCGGACGATCCGGCGCTACCCGGCCTTTGACGATTTCTACGGTCTGGAAGAGACGATCGAGCGTGTCGTCGCCTTCCTGCGCCATGCCGCCCAAGGTCTGGAGGAAAAAAAGCAGATCCTTTATCTGCTCGGCCCCGTCGGCGGGGGCAAGTCCTCGCTCGCCGAACGGATGAAGGCGCTGATGGAGGAACGGCCGATCTATGTCCTGAAAGCCGGCGACAAGATCAGCCCGATCTATGAAAGCCCGCTTGGCCTCTTCGACCCCGAGCATGACGGTACCGCGCTGGAGCGCGATTACAACATCCCCAAACGCCGTCTGCCGGGCATGTGCTCGGCCTGGGCGATCAAGCGGCTGGACGAGTTCGAGGGCGACGTGTCGCGCTTTACCGTGGTCGAGCTGCACCCGTCGCGCCTGCGCCAGATCGCGGTGGCCAAGGCCGAGCCGGGCGACGAGAACAATCAGGACATCTCGACCCTTGTGGGCCGGCCCGATATCCGGATGCTGGAATTCTACAGCCAGGACGATCCCGACGCCTACAGCTATTCCGGCGCGCTGAACATCACCACGCAGGGCCTGCTGGAATTCGTCGAGATGTTCAAGGCGCCGCAGAAGATGCTGCACCCGCTGCTGACCGCCACGCAGGAGCGCAACTATGTCGGATCCGAGAACCTTGGCGCGATGCCGTTTCAGGGCATCATCATGGCCCATTCCAACGAATCCGAATGGCGCAGCTTTCGCGCCAACCGCAACAACGAGGCGTTTCTGGACCGCATCAGCCTGATCCGCGTGCCCTATTGCCTGCGGGTCGACGAGGAGGCGAAGATCTACCGCAAGCTGCTGGCGCAATCGGAACTGTCGCAGGCCCCCTGCGCACCCGACACGCTGGCGATGATGGCGCGGTTCTCGGTCCTGACCCGGCTCAAGCCACATGAAAATTCCAGCCTGTTCGCCAAGATGCAGGTCTTTAACGGGCAGGACCTGAAAGGCTCCGACCCGCAGGCGCGCACCGTTCTGGAATACCGCGACACTGCCGGCATCGATGAGGGGATGTCGGGCACCTCGACCCGGTTTGCCTACAAGATCCTGTCGGAGACGTTCAATTTCGACACCACCGAGGTCGCTGCCGACCCCGTCCACCTGATGTATGTGCTGGAGCAGGCGCTGCGGCGCGAGCAGATGGACCATGAGACCGAGCAGCGCTACATCGCCCTGATCAAGGAGGAGCTGGCCCCGCGCTATGCCGATCATATCGGCAAGGAGATCCAGAAGGCGTATCTGGAATCCTACGAGGAATACGGCCAGAACCTGTTCGATCGCTACATCGCCTATGCCGATGCCTGGGTCGACGGGCAGGATTACAAGGATCCCGATACCGGCCAGATCTTCGATCTCGACGTGCTGGACCGCGAATTGCAGAAGACCGAGCGCCCGGCCGGCATCCGCAATCCGCGCGACTTCCGCAACGAGGTGGTGAAATACGCCCTGCGCCAACGCGCCTCGGGCGAGGGCAAGAACCCGCGCTGGACGTCCTATGAAAAGATCCGCGACGTGATCGAACAGCGGATGTTCAGCCAGATCGAGGAGTTGCTGCCGGTCATCACCTTCGAGTCCAAGCAGGACGAGGAAAGCGCCGACAAGCACCGCGCGTTCCTCAACCGCATGATGGAGCGTGGCTATACCGAACGGCAGGTCCGCCGGCTGGTGGAATGGTACATGCGGATGCGCGATGCCGGATAAGTTGTGCCTCGGCAGGGACGGGTTCGGGGGGTCGCGTCCATGACCATAGTCGATCGAAGACAGAACCCCTCGGGACGCAATCTCGGCAATCGCCAGCGTTTCCTCGATCGCGCCAGGAGCCGGTTGCGCCAGGCGGTCAAGGACAACATCCGCGCCCGCAGCATCACCGACACCACCTCAGACGAGCGGGTGGTGATCCCCGCCGATGACATCCAGGAGCCGGTGTTTCAGCGCGACGCCGCCACCGGGCGTCGCAACGGCGTGCTGCCCGGCAACCGCGAATACCGTTCCGGCGACACGATCCCGCGCCCGGCGGGCGGGGGCGGCGGCGGCGGATCCAAGGCCAGCGAAGACGGCGAGGGCGAGGACAGTTTCGCCTTCACCCTGTCGCGCGACGAGTTTCTCGATCTGTTGTTCGAGGATCTGGCGCTGCCCGACATGCTGGCCAAGAAGCTCAAGGCGGTGGAGACCACGCGCACGCGGCGCGCTGGTTACACGACCTCGGGCCCGGCGACGCGGCTCAACATGTTGCGGTCGCTGCGGCGGTCGCTGGTGCGCCGCGCCGCGCTGCACCGGCCCGGAAGTGCGGCGGTCGAGGAACTGGAACGCGAGCTTGCGCGGCTGGAGGCGGGCGAGATCGTGCCGGCCGACGGCCGTGATCCGCAAACCCGCATCGCCGAGTTGCGCGAGGCGCTTGACCGCGCGCACCGCAAGCGCGCGGCGGTGCCGTTTCTCGACCCCATCGATCTGCGCTACAACCGGACGGAGCCGCAGCCCGAGCCGATCGCGCAGGCGGTGATGTTCTGCCTGATGGATGTGTCGGCGTCGATGGACGAGGACATGAAGGGGCTCGCCAAGCGGTTCTTCATGCTGCTGCACCTGTTTCTCGCGCGTCATTACGAGCAGGTCGAGGTGGTGTTCATCCGCCACACGCAGCGCGCCGAGGAGGTCGACGAGCAGACCTTCTTCGAGGGGCGACAGACCGGCGGCACGGTGGTGTCCACCGCGCTGGAGGAGATGCTGAAGATCGCCGGGCAGCGCTATCCGGCCGAGGATTACAACATCTACGTGGCACAAGCCTCGGACGGGGACAACCTGTCGCGGGACGTGCAGACCTGCACCGGCCTTCTGACCGAGCAGATCCTGCCGATGGTGCAATACATGGCCTATGTGGAGATCATGCCCCAGCGGGACAGATTCGGCCTGACGCCCCGGCGCGAAAGCGACCTGTGGCAGGGCTATGCGCCCGTTGCGGACGCGCATCCCCGCCTCGCGATGCGGCGGATCGCCGAGGCGCGCGACATCTTCCCTGTGTTCCGCGATCTCTTCCGGACCGAAGGAGCCTCTGAATGAGTGCCGACGAGACCGCCACGCCGCTGTTTCAGGGGTCGTCGTGGAATTTCGACACCCTGCAACGCACCCATGAGGTGATCGAGGCGATCGCCCGGGATGAATTGGGGATGGACCCCTATCCCACCCGGCTCGAGGTCGTCTCGTCCGAGCAGATGCTCGACGCCTACGCCTCGACCGGCATGCCGCTGAACTATCCGCACTGGTCCTTCGGCAAGCGCTTTGCCCAGCAGGAAATGCTGTATCGCAAGGGGTTCCAGCAACTGGCGCTGGAGATCGTCATCAACTCCGACCCCAGCCTGTGCTACATCATGGAGGACAACACGATGGCCGCGCAGGCCACGGTGATCGCCCATGCCGCCATCGGCCACAATCATTTCTTTCGCCATAACGAGGTGTTCCGCGCCTGGACCGAGGCCGACACCGTGCTGGACGAATTGCGCCACGCACGCAGCTTCGTGATGGACTGCGAGGAGCGCCACGGGCGGGCGGCCGTCGAAGAGGTGCTCGATGCCGCGCATGCGCTTTTCGCGCACGGGGTGGACCGCAACCGCCGCGCCAAGCACCCCGACCCGGCCGAGACCCGCGCCCGGCTGGCCGACCGCCGCCGCGCCGCGCGCGACGAGGCCGACGAGCTGTGGTTGCGCACCGTGCCGCACCGGGCCGTGGACACCGCCGCCGATGCCGAGGCCGACGAGCGCCGCGCCCTGGGCCTGCCCGAGGAAAACATCCTGATGTTTCTGGAGCATCACGCGCCGCTTCTGGCCGAATGGCAGCGCGAATTGCTGCGGATCGTGCGCTGGTTCTCGACCTATTTCGAGCCGCAGCGCCAGACCAAGCTGATGAACGAGGGCTGCGCGACCTGGACCCATTTCGAGATCATGACACGGCTGCGCGACAAGGGTCTGATCGCGGATGGGGCCTATCTCGAATTTCTCGATCTGCATTCGATGGTCGTGGCGCAGCCGCAGTTCGATCAGAAGGGATATTCCGGGCTGAACCCCTACGCGCTCGGGTTCGCGATGATGCGCGACATCGTGCGGATCTGCACCGAGCCGACCGAGGAGGACACAGCGTGGTTCCCCGACATCGCCGGCAATGACGCACCGATGGCGACATTGCGCCACGCCTGGGCCGAGTTCCGCGACGAAAGCTTCGTGCGGCAGTACCTGTCGCCGAAGGTCATCCGCGACTGGCGGCTGTTCCAGCTTGTCGATGACCGCGCGGCCCCGGACTTCCGGGTGGGGGCGATCCATGACGATGCGGGGTATCGCGAGGTGCGCCGCGCGCTGGCCGACCAGTACGATCCGGCGGTGCTGTCGCCACGGATCGAGGTGACGGGCGCCGATCTGCGCGGCGACCGGATGCTGCACCTGTGTCACTGGGTCGAGGATGGCCAGCAGCTCGACCCGCTGGAGGCGCGGCGCGTGCTGCGGCACCTGCGCCGGCTCTGGGGCTATGATGTCAGCCTGGTGGAGCGGGACGCGGCCACGGATGCCGAGATGTTCACCTTCCGCAGCGACGAGATCTGAAGCCGCGGCTTGAATCAAAGCAGCAGGGTGACCACCAGAGGGGCCAGAAACGCCGTCAGAAGCGCGTTGAGCCCCATGCCGATGCCGGAAAACGCCCCGGCGGTGGAATTGACGCGGAAGGCATGCGCGGTGCCGATCCCGTGCGCGGCAAGCCCGACAGCGAAGCCACGCGCGCGCCAATCCTTGATCCGCAGCGCGTTGAGCAGCGGCGTCGCGACGATCGCGCCGGTGATGCCCGTCAGGATCACCAGAACGGCGGTCAGCGTAGGCTCGCCGCCGATCGCCTCGGACACGCCGAGCGCGACCGGGGCGGTGGCCGATTTGGGGGCGAGTGACACCAACGCCTCGCCACGCAGCCCAAGCGCATAGGCGATCCCGAGTGCCGAGAGGATCGCGGTCAGCGATCCCGCGACAAGCGCCACCGCCATCGGGGCAAGCACCCGTTTGACGCGCCCGAGATTGGCATGCAGCGGCACCGCCATCGCCACGGTCGCCGGACCGAGCATGAAATGCACGAATTGCGCGCCCTCGAAATAGGTCTCGAACCGGGTATCGCTGACGCCGAGCACCGCCGCGATGATCAGAATCGCGATGAGCACCGGATTGGCGACGGGGTGCCGGCCCAGCCGGTCCGAGGTCCAGTCCGCGATGACATAGGCCGCCAACGTCACGGTCAGCCACAGAAGCGGCTCCTGCGCGAGATAGGACCAGAGGCGGAACGGATCATTCATCACCCTGCGCCCCCGTCAGCCGCGCTGTCAGCACAAAGGCCCCCACCGCCACGAGGATCGCCAGCACCGTGGACCCGATCACCGCCGCGGCCAGCACAAGACCGGATTCGGCAAAGAGCGCGAGATGCGCGGTGACGCCGACACCGGCGGGCACGAACAACAACGACAGATGCGCCAGCAACCCGTCCGCGGTGTCGCGCATCCGCGCGGCGAGGCCCGGCACGGCCAGCAGCGTCAGGAACAGCGCCCCCAGCCCGATCACCGGACCGGGCACCGACAGGCCGGCCCCGCGTGCGAGCGTCTCGCCCAGCAACTGGAAGGCCAGCAGGATCGCGATGTTGCGGATCATGAGATATGGCTTTCGAGCGGGCCCGCGCGCCGTGTCACGGTCCCGACCGGCCCGTGTGCGGGTCGTTCTCCAGCAGGATGGGGTGGCCGTGCGGGGTGGCCTCGGCGGCGCGACGCCATGCCTGTGCCAGAGCGGCGCGTTGCGCGTCCGTCGTGCCAAGCTTCTGGTCGAGAAGGGTTTCCAGCGCGGCAAGCCAGCATTCGTAATAGGCCGCGCCATCGTCATCGGCCAAGACTTCGGACAGCGCCGCCGTCCATTCCGGCCATGAGAACACGCCCTGATCGTGCAGGGCCACGGTCATCGCAAAGGCCTGCGCCTGCCACGGCGCATCGAAGGGGCGTTCAGGCGCGGGCCCGAAATCAGACTGCATCAAGATAACTCTCCCACGCGTCGACGCTGACCTGCAGACCGGGTTCGGCATCCGCACCCCACAGGTCGCGGCCTGCAAAGACCACCGTGTAGAGCCGTTGCGGCGCCTCGCCCCGCCCGTGCGCGTTGGTATCGGGAAAGACATGCCCGCCATGATCGGCCTCGATCCTGCCTGTCGCGCCACGCACATAGCGCGGCAGCCGGGTGTGGCCGCGCGGATGCATGACGCGCGCGCGCACCCTGTCACCGGGTCGGAAACGCGGGGCTGTCTGTACGGGCCGGTCGGACGGTGCGCCGGCTTCCAGCGCGGGCCGCAGCGCGTCCGGTGTCAGCCGTTTGGGATGCGCCGCAGCGGGCGTGGTCGTCCCCGCCGCGAGATCGCCCTCGTCGATCAGGTCGTGGGTCAGCAGCAGGTTTTCGAGCGCGCGGGTCCAGATCTCGTAATAGCTGGCAGTGTAATAGATCGCCGGTGGCAGGCTTTCGCGGGCATGGCGGCTTTCGTCGATCGTCCAGCGCCCCAAAGCCCCCGAACAGAGCGTCAGCGCCAGCGCGCGCGCCTCCCATGGGGCATGGAACAGCGGCGCGGACGGGCCTTCGGGGCGGACCGCACCAAACCCCATCTGTCCGCCAAGATCCTGCGGGCCGTTCATACCGGAACCTGTGCGAGGCCCGCGCCGATCATGCTGTCGCGGGTGACGAGCGCCGCAAGATCGGCCTGCGACAGGCCCTCGCTGCCATCGGGGCGCTCGGGGATCACCAGATAGCGCAGCTCGGCGGTGGAATCCCAGACCCTTACTTGCGTCTCGGCGGGCAGGGTGACGCCGAACTCGGCCAGCACCGCGCGCGGCTCGTAGACCGCGCGGGACCGGTAGGCGGGCGATTTGTACCATGTCGGCGGCAGGCCAAGCACGGGCCACGGATAGCAGGAACAGAGCGTGCAGACGACGAGGTTATGCACGGCATCGGTGTTGAACACCGCCTGCATGTGTTCGCCCTGCCGCCCGGAAAACCCCAACGATTCGATCGCCGCCGTGGCATCGCGCGCCAGCCAGTCGGCGAACTCCGGCTCGTCCCAGGCCTTTGCCACGACCTGCGCCCCGTTCTTCGGGCCGACCTCCTCGGAATAGACCTCGATGATCCGGTCCATCGCGGCGGGGTCCACCAGCCCCTTTTGCGTCAGGATGGTTTCCAGCGCCCGCACGCGCGCGTCCATCGGGTCGAGATGGTTGTCGTGATCGGGGTGATCATGCGGCATGTCGGTCTCCTTCATGGCGCAGGCTAACGCATTAGGGCGGCTGCGCAAGACCGATCAGGCGCGCCTATGCAGACCCCGCACCCGATCCGGCGAGATCGGGAAGCGCTGCGGCCAGCACATCCAGACCGCATAGAAGATCGGGTTCGGCGGTATCCTCGGTAAAGGCATGGCTGATCCCGGCGATCGAGGGCACGAACATCATCGCGGCGGGCATCAATGCGGCCACGTTGGTGGCATCGTGCAAGGCGCCCGACGGCATTTCGCGCCAGCGGCCCGGCGCGACCCGCTCTGCCGCCTGAACGATGGCGGATCGCAGGGAGGGGTCCATCGCCACAGGCTCCAGCCCCAGAATTTCCGAGCATGACAGACGCATCCCCATCGTGCCCGCGATCTCGGCCGCGGTTTCGCGGATCACGGTCTCCATCGCCTTGAGGCGGGTCGCATCGGCATCCCGCCATTGCATCGAGAACGTGACCTTCCCCGGCACGATGGAATGCGCGCCGGGGTGCAGGTCGACATCGCCGATGGTCCAGACCGTTTGCGGCGTCACCACGTTGCGCAGCCTGTCATTCAACGCGGTGTTGAAGTTCGAGAGCGCCTGAAACGCATCGCGCCGCCGGTGCATCGGGGTCGTGCCGGCGTGGTTCTGCTCGCCCTCCATCGTCACGCGCATGTCGCGGATGCCCACGATCTCGGTGACCGCGCCGATGGATTGCCCTGCCTCGTGGAGCCACGGGCCCTGTTCGATATGGCACTCGACAAAACCGCTGAACCGCGAAGGGTCGATGAAATCACCGGCCAGATGCGCCATCGTCGCGCGCGCCGTGGCGAAACTGGTGCCGGTGCTGTCGGTCAGCGTATCGGCATGCTCCAGCGGCAGGCGGCCCGACCAGATCTTGCTGCCCGTGGTGACGCCGAAGCGCCCCTCCTCGTCCTGAAAATTGACCACCGAGACGGCTGGCCCCCCGGCCTCGCGCGCGGCGCGGGCCAGTTCCAGCGCCATGACGACACCAAGCGCGCCGTCGAGCCATCCGCCTTCGGGCTGACTGTCGCTATGCGAGCCGATCAGCAGGGATTTGCCCGCAGCCAGCCCCCAGAGGTTGCCCACGGGGTCGTATCGGACCTCGAGACCGGCCTCGCGCATCCGTTCTGCCAGCCATTCGCGCGCGGCGATATCGGCGTCGGAATAGGCGGGGCGCACGACACCTTTCCCGACCCCCGACGCGCCGAAGCTGCGCAGATCGTGCAAATCCTTCAGAAACCGGTCGCCGTTCACCTGCATGTCATGTCCTTTCCCAAGGCCGACATAATGGCAGTTCGACACGCCAAAGCAAACCGTCCGTCAGGTGCATCATGATGAAAGGTCAGCCGCCGGGACGCCGGCACGATCACCGGCCCGTTCATGTGCGACCGCAAGCCGAGGCTTTGACAGCGGTCCGGCGTGTCCGGTCCGCGTCCGTCTGCCGCTCCGGCGATCGCAGGGACGGATCGCCGGACGCCTTGACGCCCCGGAGGGGTTACTTCTTCTTGGCTTCGCCGATATTGACCGGCGGCTTGGCCTTGAAGGTATCGGTGACCACGGCGGGTTTTTCCTTTACCTTCTTGGGTTTCTTGACTTCCTTGTTGCCGCGTTGCTTGTCGCCTTTGGACATTTTCGTGTCTCCTTGGGAGGGTTGGGGGAGGAACGGGTTTCGGGTGTTTCGATCAACGTGCCAGTCTTCGTGCCAGTCTTCGTGCCAGTGTTCGTGCCAGTGTTCGTGCAAGTCTTTGGCTGGCCCGGCGTCCGGCAGGGGTGCCGGTATCCGGGCCAGCGGGGCGTCGGGTTACATCATGTCTTCCATGTCGGACATGCCGCGGCCCGCGCCGGGTTTCTGCGGTTTATCGGCGATCATCGCCTCGGTCGTGATCAGCAGCCCGGCGATCGAGGCGGCGTTTTCCAGCGCGATGCGCACCACCTTGGCGGGATCGATGATGCCGGCCTTCAGCATGTCGCCGTAGACTTCCGTCTGCGCGTCGAAGCCGAAGCCGGGGCTCGCATTCTCGCTGACCTTTCCGACGACCACCGATCCGTCGACGCCGGCATTCTCGGCGATCTGGCGCAGCGGCGCCTGAACCGCGCGGGCGATGATCCGGATGCCGGCGGTCTCATCGGCATTCGCACCCTTGAGATCGGCCAGCACCTTGCCGCCCTGCACGAGGGCCACGCCGCCGCCGGGCACGATGCCTTCCTGAACCGCCGCGCGGGTGGCGTTGAGCGCGTCATCGACGCGGTCCTTGCGCTCCTTGACTTCGGTCTCGGTGATGCCGCCGACCTTGATCACCGCGATGCCGCCCGCAAGTTTCGCGAGCCGTTCCTGCAGCTTCTCCTTGTCGTAGTCAGAGGTCGTATCCTCGATCTGGGCGCGGATCTGGGTGACACGCGACGCGATCGCCGCCTTGTCGCCTGCCCCGTCGATGACCGTGGTGTCGTCCTTGGTGATCGCGACCTTGCGCGCCGCGCCCAGCATGTCCATGGTCACGGATTCCAGCTTGATGCCGAGATCCGCAGAGATCACCTGCCCGCCCGTCAGGACCGCCAGATCCTCGAGCATCGCCTTGCGGCGATCGCCGAAACCGGGCGCCTTGACCGCCGCGACCTTCAGGCCTCCGCGCAGCTTGTTGACCACCAGCGTCGCGAGCGCCTCGCCGTCGATATCCTCGGCGACGATCAGAAGCGGCTTGCCCGACTGGATCACCGCCTCGAGCAGCGGCACCATCTGTTGCAGCGATGACAGCTTCTTTTCGTGCAGCAGGACGACGCAATCCTCCAACTCCACGCTCATCTTCTGCGCGTTGGTGACGAAATAGGGGCTGAGATAGCCGCGATCGAAGCGCATGCCCTCGACCACCTCGGTCTCGGTCACGAAGCCGCGGTTCTCTTCGACGGTGATCACACCCTCATTGCCGACGCGTCCCATCGCATCGGCGATCTGCTGGCCGATCGCGGCCTCGCCATTGGCCGAGATGGTGCCGACCTTGGCGATCTCGTCACTGTCGCCCACCGGGCGCGACATCGCCTTGATCTCGGCGACGACGGCGTCGACGGCCTTGTCGATGCCGCGCTTGAGATCCATCGGGTTCATGCCGGCGGCGACCGCCTTCATGCCTTCGCGGATGATCGCATGCGCCAGCACCGTGGCGGTCGTTGTGCCGTCACCGGCCTCGTCATTGGTGCGGCTGGCGACTTCCTTGACCATCTGGGCGCCCATGTTCTCGAAATGGTCGGACAGCTCGATCTCCTTGGCGACGGTCACGCCGTCCTTGGTGATGCGCGGCGCGCCGTAGGATTTGTCGAGAATGACATTGCGCCCCTTGGGGCCGAGGGTGATCCGGACCGCGCTGGAAAGTGTGTTGATACCCTTGAGCATGCGGTCGCGTGCATCGGTACTGAATCTGACGTCTTTCGAAGACATGTTTGTCGCTCCTGATATGGGGGTCGGTGTCGCGTCGTTCTCAGGCCATGATGCCGAGGATGTCGCTCTCCTTCATGATCAGCAGGTCCTCGCCGTCGAGACGGATCTCCGAGCCGGAAAACTTGCCGAAGAGGATCCTGTCGCCGGACTTGACCTGCAGGGCGATGATCTCGCCATCCTCGGTGCGGTCGCCGGCGCCGACGGCGATGACGTCGCCTTGCTGTGGTTTTTCCTTCGCGGTCTCGGGAATGATGAGACCGCCAACGGTTTTCTCGTCGCCTTCGATGCGGCGGACGAGAACCCGGTCATGTAGGGGGGTGAACGGCACGAAAACGCTCCTTGTTCGGATTTGAAGGGGAGCATGGCGATGGTCGGAAAGGCCCTTGGCACCCGCCACACCGGAGCGCTCAAGACTGTTAAGATGATGGGTCGCCGGGGCTTCGACAATGGCCCGGGCAAGATAATTCTTCGATCTGGACCACGGATCCGTGCGCGCCGGACGAGGCGGCGAAGGTCAGAGGACGGCATGAGGGCTGACAGAACCGGGGTGATGGCGTGATCCCGGTGGGACAGATGCGGAGTTTGGCTGTGAGCGGACGTTCGACGCAGCAGCGCCAGCGCATGTCCGCGGGCAGGCGACCCGACGGTTTTTCAGAGCACTTTATCCCATCCAACCCGCGAAAGCCCCAATCGACGCGCGCACTTCGACAAATCGCCTGTCCGGGGGGGCGGACATGCGATGGCGCTGCGGCGCGGCGCGCCGCGTATCGCGCCAAGGTTCTAGTCTCGATGATCGCTCAAGGCCACACCCCGACCTGTTCGACGGCACCTTCACCGGCAGCACTGTCCGCCGGTCGGTCGATTGCAAACCCACCGCGCACGAGGGTTCGAATTGGCTGAACCCTTGCCCTGTAAGATTGCCGGCCGAGCCGCGTCGTCAGACCCGGGCCTCTTGCCGGTTCTGGTCCGGCTGGTGAAAGACCCTGTCCGCGCGCGCTCCTCCAAGGTCCGGTCGAGGATTTTCAGCGGGCGTCGCGGAATGTGGTCAGAAACGCTTCGGCATTGGTCCGAAGCGACGGGCCGAGATACCCGCCTTCCTGAATCAGCACCGTGGGCAGGCGCATGGCCGCGATGCGCCGGGCCATCTCGGCAAAGCCACCCGCGTCGACATGCACGGCGGCCAGCGGATCATCGGCGGCCATGTCGAAACCGAGCGAGACCACCAGCGCCCCGGCCCCGAAGGCGTGGATCGCGTCGATGCCGCGGTCGAGCGCGGCCAGCACCTCGGGTTCGCCATCGCCCATCCGCAGCACCTCGTTGCGGGTGAAGCCCACGCCGTCGCCCTCGCCGGTCTCATCGGCATAGCCGAGGTAGAAGGTCGGGTAGACCGCCGGATCGGGATGCAGCGAACAGAAGAACACGTCGCTGCGCCCGTAGAAGATGTCCATCGACCCGTTGCCGGAATGCACATCCACGTCGAGCAGCGCGACCTTGGGCCATGTGCCAAGCATGTGATGCGCGGCGATGGCGGCGTTGTTGTAGAAACAGAAGCCGTTGGCGCAATCGTGCATCGCGTGATGGCCCGGTGGGCGGCTGAGCCCGTAGGATGCAGGCGCGCCCTGCATGACATCCTGCGCCGCCGACAGGGCGGTCTGGGCGGACCAGTAGATCGCCGGATAGGTCGTCGCGGTCAGCGGTGTCGAGGTATCGGTCATCCACCAGCCCAGGGCACCGTTGATGTCGCGGGGCACGCGGCCCCGACGGGTGCCGGGATGACGGGTCGGGATTCCCAACGCGCCCTCGGGGGCTTCGCTGACAAAACGTGAATGGGCATCGATGAAAAAATCCACGTAGTCCGGGTCATGCACCGCCTTGATAGGCGCGGTGCCGAAATCCTGCGGCGCCTCGACCGCGAAACCGTTATCCAGCAGCATGTCGCGAAGCAGGATCGCGCGTTGGGGTTGCTCGGGATGCGGTGTTGGCGCGCCGCCGCGATAATAGATCTCGGGTGTGTGGCCCAGTTGCCGCGCATCGAAGAAGGCTTTCATCGGATGGTCCTCGATTGGGTGTCAATGGCGGCCGGTGTTGTCCACCTCCGGCGCGGTATCCGTCAAACCCGGGTTTGCGTCCGGGCGTCCTTCTGGGCGGCCAGCGCCGCCTCGTGGGCCTTGCCGGGAATCGCGTCGAGCAGGGATTGCGTATAGGCGGTCTGGGGCGCGCCCAGCACCTGTGCCGAGGGGCCGGACTCCACGATCTCGCCGGTTTTCATCACCAGAATGCGGTCACAGACCTGCGCCGCGACACGCAGGTCATGGGTGATGAAGATCATCGACAGGTTCAAGCGGTCCTTGAGATCCGCGAGCAGATCGAGCACCTGAGCCTGGATCGAGACGTCGAGCGCCGACACGGCCTCGTCGGCGACGATCACTTCCGGATCGAGCGCCAGCGCCCGGGCGATGCCGACTCGCTGGCGCTGACCGCCCGAGAATTCATGCGGAAACCGGGCCATCGCCGAAGGATCGAGACCGACCAGCGTCAACAGCTCTTCGGCCCGCCTCCGGGCGGATGCCCTGTCGCTGCCATAGGCGATCAGCCCGTCGGTCAGGATCGTGCCGATCCGGGCGCGCGGGTTCAGCGACGAGTACGGATCCTGAAACACCATCTGGATGCGGCGACGGTGCTGGCGCAGCTTCGCCCCCCGGATCCGCGAGATATCCTGACCGCCGAACTCGACGACGCCCTCATCGGGGGTCAGCAGGCGCACGAGGCAGCGACCGAGCGTCGATTTGCCCGATCCGCTTTCGCCGACGATGCCGACGGTCTCGCCCCTGTGCAGATCGAACGTCGCATTCTGCACCGCCCTGACCACGCGCGGTTTGGCAAAGATCCCGGAGGTGCGCGTGCGGAACGTCATGCTGAGATCGCGCACCCGCAGGATCGGATCGGCCGCGGCATCGGTCTCGACGCCGTCATGCAGCGACAGGCGCGGGATCGCGTCGAGCAGCGCGCGGGTATAGGCCGTCGTCGGGTTGAGCAGCACATCATCGGCATCGCCGGATTCGACGACCTCGCCCGATTGCATGACGATGATCCGGTCGGCGATATCGGCCACCACGCCGAAATCATGGGTGATGAACAACACCGCCATTCCGTGATTGCGGCGCAGGTCCTCGATCAGGTCGAGGATCTGGGCCTGTGTCGTCACGTCGAGCGCGGTGGTCGGCTCGTCCGCGATCAGGATCTTGGGTTCCAGCGCGAGGGCCATGGCGATCACCACTCGCTGACGCTGGCCGCCGGACAACTGGAACGGATAGGCGCGTATGGTCGTGGCGGGGTCGGGCAGGCCGACCTCGTGCAGAAGCGCCAAGGCGCGTTTGCGGCGCTCGGGCGGTGTCAGGATGTCATGCGCCTCGAACACCTCGGCGATCTGGTCCCCGATCCGCATCAGGGGGTTCAGCGCGCTCAGCGGTTCCTGAAAGATCATCGAGATGTCGTGCCCGCGCAGGGCCAGCATGTCCCGCTCGGACAGTTTCAGCAGATCGCGCCCCTCGAACATGATCGTGCCGCCGACAGGCGTCACCCCTTCGGGCAGAAGCCCCATCAGCGCGTTCGCGGCCATGGATTTGCCCGATCCGCTTTCGCCGACGATGCAGAGGATCTCGCCCTTGTCGAGCGTCAGCGACACGTCCTTCACCGCCAGATCGCGGTCGGCCCCTTTGGGCAGCGCGATGGAGAGGTTGTCGATGGCAAGCAATGTCATGTCGTCCTGACCCGCAACCGGGGGTTCAGCGCATCATTCAGCCCCTCGCCGATGAGATTGAGCGCCAGAACCGTCAGCAGGATGGCGATGCCGGGGATGAAGCTGAGCCACCATGCGGTGCGCAGCACGGTGCGCGCGGCGCCGATCATGTAGCCCCAGGACATCACGTTGGGATCGCCCAGCCCCAGAAAGCTGAGCGCGCTTTCCAGCAGGATCGCGGTGGCCACCATCAGCGAGGCCAGCACGATGATCGGCGGCAGCGCATTGGGCAGCACCTGTCGCGCGATGATGCGCAGATCGCCCTGCCCCGACAGGGTCGCCGCCTCGACGAATTCGCGGTTGCGCAGCGACAGCACCTCGCCGCGCACGAGGCGGGCGACCGGTGGCCAGCTGACGATCGCGATGGCGAGGATCACGTAGGCCAGCGTCGGCTGGAAGATCGCCAGCAGCACGATGGCGAGCGCGAAGCTGGGGATGGTCTGGAAGAACTCGGTGAACCGCATCAGCGCGTCATCCACCAGCCCGCCGTAATAGCCGGCAAGCGCACCGATGGGGATGCCGATGACCAGCGCGACGGCGGTGGAGACCAGCCCGACCAGAAGCGACACGCGCGCGCCGTGCAACAGGCCCGACAGCACGTCGCGGCCAACCGCGTCGGTGCCAAGCGGCAGGCCCTCCATCTCGAAGGGCGGCAGGAAGGGGCGCTGCACCATGGACCACGGGCTTTGCGGAAAGAGGATCGGTGCGGCGATGGCGCAGGCGATCACCACCGCCAGTATCACCACGCCGATGACGGCACCGCGATTGCGCGAAAAACGGGACCAGAACTCCTTCATCGGGCCAGCCTGATACGGGGATCAACGATACCGTAAAGGATGTCGGTGATCAGGTTGAACAGCAGCACCATCGCCGCCGAGACGAAGAACACGCCGAGGATCACGTTGTAATCACGCTGACCGATCGCTTCGAACATCAGACGGCCAATGCCGGGCCATGCGAAAACGGTTTCGGTCAGGACCGCACCCCCGACGATCTGCCCGGCCTGAAGCCCGGCCAGCGTGATGACCGGCAACAGCGCGTTGCGCAGGATGTGTCGCCGCTGGATCAGCGAATTGCGCAGGCCCTTGGCGCGGGCGGTCTTGACGAAGTCGAGGCGCGACACCTCGAGCATCGAGGCGCGCGTCATGCGCACGTAGATCGCGGTGAAAAACAGCCCGAGCGTGGTGGCGGGCAGGATCAGATGCCGCCCGATATCGAGC